>Ga0265296_1000468_pt1 | contig 62422 bp, 50 predicted proteins | sample MunlanPumphouse1_FD_189073 | JGI IMG/M metagenome (GOLD analysis project Ga0265296, IMG submission 189073) | Groundwater microbial communities from a municipal landfill in Southern Ontario, Canada - Pumphouse #1 | ecosystem: Environmental > Aquatic > Deep subsurface > Groundwater | place...
GTTCAGACCGGTTGGACAATACAGTACAACAAAATAGCGGGTTATAGATATGCCGGTATTGAATTAACCAACGTCGCCAATTCAAAAGTTAAAGATAACGAGATTGCGGCGCCGACAAGTCTTTTTGATGACCCGGGTGACGCTGGCGTTGGCATTGAAATTGCGGCTCGTTCGCGCACGAAACCGGTAATTGCCGGCACAGATATAGAAGTTAGCGGCAATACGATTACAGGTGCTTTCCCAACTGGTTCGCGGGCTGCTATTAATCTCTTGTCCCGCGCCTACACAGCAACCAGCGATGCAACTCTTTCCGGCGTGACTGTGAGTGGAAATAATATTTCCGGTGCTGTTAATACACGCGCGGCCATATTGGCAGTTTCTGAGGTTAGATCAAGTGGTCCGGCAACAATCAGTAATTTAGCGATCACCACCGACAATATACTTGATGGCAACTTGAATGCTATAGAAATTAAGGATTATGTAAAAAGTGGGTCGGGAACTGCTTCGCATTCTTCCATTACTATTACCGGAAACGAAATTAAAAATAGCACGGGTATAGGGTTATATTTATCGGCTACTACCTCGGCAACAGAAATTACAGTTAGCTCTAATAAAATTCTTGCAAATGCGCTGTTCGGAATTAAAAATGAAGGAACAGGCACGCTCAATGCCGAAAACAATTGGTGGGGGACTGTAAAGAAAGCAACAATCAGTGGTTTAGTTTATGGCGCGGTTGATTTTGAGCCTTATTATTTAGATGAATTAAAAACTACTTTAAGTTCCGCTTTACCACAGGTTTATGTGGATTCTACTTATAGCGAGGGAAACGCCAGTCCGCATACTTTTGATTACGATGCGTTTGCTACGATTTCTGACGCAATAACTGCCGTTGATTCCGGAGGTACTATTAACGTGGCCGCCGGAACATACACGGTAAACAGTTCAATTAACGTAAATAAAAGCGTAACGATAACCGCCGACACATCCGCGACTATTATTTCAACAGCACAAAATACCCCCGTATTTAATATAACCGCGAATAATGTCACGATTGAAAATTTTAACATAACAACCAATTTATCTCCTTTTAGCGTGCCTGGAACCGGAAGCGAAACCAGTGGAGCCCTTGTTCTTATTAATGCTCAAAACGTGGCAATTACCCATAATGTAATTCATGCAGATGAGACCTCTTTGGGTGCAATGTCTACTTGGACTGCAAGAGGCATAACTCTTCAAACAGGTTCAGCCACAATTAGTGGAAATACAATATATGGAGTTAGGAATGGCATTATAGGAAGATATGGTATTACGGCTGATATAGAAGATAATACTATTTTTAACACCAAGGGCGGAATCATGAATTATACCAACACTCAAGTAGATGCGGATAATAGGACGATGGTTAATAACTCTTGGGATTCTACGCTTGAAGGCGCAATGAGTCATAACGAATGGGACATCGTCTGGAACTCCGGTGGTGGACCCTACGCGCCAGACTACAATCAGAGTGTGCTTGTTCTCTCTGGCGCTAACAATAATGCTTATGTGGTCAGTTTGATGACGAGCACGCCTTACTCTGACCCCAACCGTTCTACCACTCTAACCGGAAACCGGAGCCACGTTTTTGTGAACACAACGGGTACGGCTACTAAGACGTGGACCAACGGCAATATGAACCTGCCCTATACCACGATTGCACTCGGCATAGAGGCCGTTGTGCCAGGCGGAAAGGTTAATGTCGCAGCCGGAACGTATTCCGAGAATATAAATGTAAATAAATCACTCACCTTGACTGGTGAAAGCAGTGATACTGTAACTGTGACCGCAGCAAGTCAAACCAATAGCGTCTTTACTATAAATGCGAATAATGTAGAAATTTCAGGATTCACGGCTACGCACACAACTATGACAGGCAATGAGGGCTATGCGGGAATAAAATTTAATAGTGGCGTGACAGGCTGTAGTATTTACGATAATATATTAGTAAATAATCAATATGGCATATTGATTATTGAACCGGAAGACAGCACAACCCCCGGGAATAACACGTTTACAAATAACAATGCTTCAAGCAATGGCGTTTCTGGCATAGAAATGCAGCACTCGTATGGCAATACATTTACAAATAACACAGCAAACTCGAACGGCAGCTACGGCTTTAAATTGGACTCTGCGCGTAACAACACGTTCACGGGCAACACGGCAAATTCTAACCAAAGAGGATTCTATCTAACCACAGGCTCTGGTGTCGGGTCCAACAACAACACATTTACGAACAATACCGCAAGCTTGAACACTAAACACGGTATTCATTTAATTGGTATAAGCAACAACAACACGCTTACCGGCAATACCTTTTCCGGAAACACTACAACCGGTATCAAACTGCAAGGTGAAGTCAACTCTCTCGCAATAAGCTCCAGCACAATTACCAACAGTCTTACTGGTATTAATATTTCTAACGAAAGTTCTCCGAGCCCTAGTGTCGCTGCTTGGACAGTGGCGAAGAATAACATTTCGGGGAACACTACTGGTGTCTCCAATAGCGGTACGGGCACCCTTAATGCCACCAATAACTATTGGGGAACGGATTATCCTGTTTTTAGCACGATTATTTCAGGTAGTGTCAGCCATGACCCCTGGTATTTTGATGGCGACCTAAAACAATCAAGTTCTCAAATAGCGACTATTTTCCAGGGTATTGCTGAAACTTTGTCGGGCAATGGAGTTGCCAGCAACATCGGTGATGTCACAGCTTCTAAAATCAAGTCTTTCCCGAATTTATATTTTGAAAAATCAATTGACGGCGTGAAAATGGGTAAAATAAAGTTTACTTCGGCGCTGGACTTGTCCAGTCAGGCTACGACAGATTTCCTTAAAGCTCTGGGCAGTAAAATGGACGCCAACTCCGGAGTAATCGGGCTTGATTTTAGAGAGACGGGTGAAACCCTAAGCCTTAAAGGAGTGAGTGCGGAAATTAAATTTTATGGTTTAGATAATTTGGGCTTTGGCGACAACTCTACGATTGAGCAAATCAATGCGAAACTAATTGCCAGAGATGATGAAGGAGGTATTGTGGATAAGAGCGGACTTATTGCTCCGGAGAGCGCTAGTTATATTGGCGCTTGCGGAGTTGGAGAAACGGAATGCCATGTTTTCACTATAGGCGTTAACCACTTTACCAAATATCAAATTGATAATACGCCTCCAACTTTCGGCCCTTGTCCGCCCGCGACAGGCACAACCGGGGGAACATCAATGGTAAGAGTTACAGCCGAGGACAATGTTGCCGTGGCCAATGCCCAAATCAGTGTCAACGGCGGGGTGTCATACACCGATATGGAATACGTCAGTTCTCTTGATTTGAAAAAACGATATACCTATAAAGTTAATGTTCCCTACAATTCAACAGGCATCACTTATCAAGTCAAAATATCTGACGCCGTAGGCAACTTAACTATTTCAGACCCCAAGACAATTACAGTTACCGGTATTGATTTTGCCGCTGGTTCAGCCACTACTAATTCTTTAGTCTTGAGCTGGGAAAATAATGAAGCTAACGGCAGTTATTATATTATAAAGCGTTCAACCAGCGCCATAACTGCGGAAAATTTTTCCGCGGCTACAACTTTGGGCGGAGCGCCAGCAGTAACCAGTGGCAAACAAGGATATGTTGCCAAAAACCTCTTGCCTGATACGACTTATTATTTTGCCATTAAGTTAATTGATTATGAAGGAAATACTTCTGCCATGGCAGTAACTTCAGGTAAAACTTTAACGCCAGCGGCCGCGCCTTCTGATTTGGCCGCTCCGGCAGCTATTAGCGATTTAGCGCCTACTGAGAAGAAAGGTCCGACCACAACCGAGGTAAGATTAACCTGGACAGCGACAGGCGATGATGGCGCTTCTGGCATTGCTTCCAAATATATTATTAAGCGTTCAACCAGCGCCATAACCGCGGAAAATTTTGCGGCGGCTACGACAATATTTAACACTCTTTCGCCCCAGCCGGCTGGTTCGACTGAATTCTTTATCGTAACCGGGTTAACATCAGGCGCAACTTATTATTTCGCGATTAAAGTACAGGATGAAGTTCCTAATACTTCTATTATGAGTAATGTTGCCATTAAGACTACTGACAGTAATTTGCCGACTGTAAGCGCGATTACTCCAACCCAAGGTGAAAACGGGGGAGCGGTGGCGATTACGGTTACCGGGACTAACTTTATCGACGGTACCAATACTTTAAGATTTTCCAATTCCAGCAATACTTTTGAATTAGCGGCTACTTATGCTAGCGCGACTAGTTTGACGGCCTCTGCTCCGGTTGGCGCTCCGGTTGGCGCTTATAGCTTAAAAGTCGCTAACAGCAACGGCGCTTCTTCGGCTTTGGCTTCAGCTTATACGGTAAAAGTCGCGCCCATACCTTTGCCAACCGTAAGCGATTTGCTTCCAGCCAATATCGGCTCTAATGATTCTGATGTAAGCTTAACTATCTATGGCGTTAATTTTACCGGCGCTACCGCGGTTAGTATTGATACAGCGCCGGAAACCGCTTTAGCCATCGCTTCAGTCAGCAGTACTAAAATTGTCGCTACTATACCGGGTATGGTTGCGGCCGGCAACTATAATATTAAAGTAACTACGGCTGGCGGTACTAATACTATCAGCTCGGTAAAATTGGACGTTAAAGCGCCTGTAGTTATTGATAATATGACGGTTCAGGATGTTTCTACTGACCAGCCGGTTGATTTAGACAATACCGGCACTATTCCGGTGCAGATAACCATGCAGTCTGATAATACGATTGTTAATACTGATACGGTGGCCACGATTGAAGTGGTTATTCCGCCGGCAACCCAAGTGAAGAAAGCTGACGGCACGGCCTATACCGGCAATATTAATCCGCCGCAGATAGTTAAAACAACCGATGAAATGAAGGAAACAGCCGGTGAGGACGCGATTGTTATTACGATGGGAAATCCGGATGAAAAAATTAGTTTTAGCAATGATTTCGTCACAACCGTTACCCTGGAAACAACCAACACCAAGGCGCCATTAATCTGGTACTATAAACCGGATGGTACTTTTGAAATCGCGGGCAAAGACGGAGTTAAGGACGGCGTAACCTACATTAAAGGCGGTACGGTCTTAAATACCGTTAATAACAACGGCGTTTATACTTATACTATCGGCTTGCTCTTAGACCATATGTCCAGCTACGTCGCCGGAGTTAATCCTTCTATTATTTCTATTTATCCGTCATCCGAAACAGTTGGAGCAACTCTAACAATTATCGGCACTAATTTTAGTACGAGCGCAACCGTGAAGTTTGGCGCTACGTCCGCAACTGTTTCTTCTTTAACCACTACCAGTATTTCCGCTACCGTGCCTTCAATTAGCACAGGCAGTTATAATATTACCGTAACTAATAGCGATGGTTTGGTTAGCAATGCTAAGACTTTTAGCTTTACGGCTAAAGTTCCGGGGCCGAACATAGGTGGCGGAGGCGGAGGCGCACAACCGCAAGCAGCTGCTCCGGCTACCCCAGCGACTCCAGCGACTCCCGCTACTCCCGCTACTCCCGCTACTCCTGAGGTTTCCCCGGCTGCTCCGGCCACTCCCGCTACTCCGGCTACCCCGGCGGCTCCAGCCGTCCCGGGCAGACCAGCCCCACAAGTTTTGGGTGAAAAAACCTATGCTGACGGAACCTTAGTCCGAGGCAATGATAAAAAAATATTTGTCATTGTTGATGGGCAGAAGAAGTATATTCCTAACCTGAAAGAACTGGCTAAATACGCCGGACAAAAGATTTATGATGTGGCGAATACGGTTTTAATCCAATATCCGGAAGTCTTGGGAACGAAAGTTATTTCCGACGGCGCGTTGATAAGAGGCGGCGACGGTAAAATTTATGTCATAAAGAATAGCAAAAAACAGTATGTTAGCAGTTTGGAGGAATTGCGGAAAAATTATCGCGGTAAAAAGATTTATGATGTAAGCGATGAAACTTTGGCTAAGTATTAAAATCTGAGATTGATATATAAAAAACCCCGCCGCTCTCAAGCGGCGGGGTTTTGTTTTATTTATGATGTCATTGCGATCCCGCTCCCTCACCCCCTCGCCCCTCTCCCGCTCTTATCATCGCGGGCGAGGGGAGCTGGAGAAACACTCCTTTAAATAACTCCCTTCTCCTTTCGGCTCGCAGCCGAAGGGAGAAGGGTTGGGGATGAGGGTTTATCGTTTGCTCCTTTCCATTGTAAATGTTATTATAAAACCTAGGTTATAAATAACAAAAACATATGCCGGAACTGCCGGAAGTGGAAACAATTAAAAATGATTTAAAGAAAAGAATTTTAAGAAAAAAAATAATTGGGGTTGAAATAAGGGGTAAAAAGATAGTAAACCCCATTAGAGATAAATCTCTAAACGGGGCAAGAAATAAACCGGCTGGCTTCACTAAAATTTTACAAGGCAATTCTTTTCATACTATAAATAGAATTGGCAAACTTTTAATTTTTGAGCTGGCTGATAAGAAAAATTTTCTGCTGATTCATCTGAAAATGACCGGCCAGCTGATTTATTGCGGGAAAGGCGAAATAGTGGCCGGGGGTCATGAGGCGGGAGGAGAAGAAAAGAAAATTCCCGGGGTGGGGGAGGCGTTGCCGAATAAACATACCCGTCTGATTTTTTCTTTCCAGGGCGGGGTAAAATTATTTTTTAATGATTTGCGCAAATTTGGTTATGCTAAAATTGTAAACGAAAAAGAGCTGGAAAAAATAAAAGGGGAGTATGGGCCGGAGCCCCTTACTAAGAGGTTTACTTTAGCGGCTTTCAGAAAGATTTTGGAAGGCAAAAACGCTCCTATTAAGGCGATTTTACTCAATCAGGGTCTAATTGCCGGAATTGGCAATATTTACGCTGATGAAGCCCTTTTTGAGGCCAGAATTAGGCCCAGCAGGCCGGGCAGGAGCCTATCGACCAGAGAGAAAGAGGCGCTTTTTAAAGCCATCAATTATTTATTGAAAAAGGCCATAAAATACCGCGGCACTACCTTTAGCAATTATGTGGATGCGGCCGGCAAAAGAGGCAATTTTACTAAACTATTAAAAGTTTATCATCGGGAAGGGGATAAGTGTAAACGATGCGGGGCAGTGATAAAAAAGGTAAGAGTGGCTGGCAGAGGAACAAGGTTTTGTGAAAAATGCCAAAAATAAGATCTAACGTGGCGCTACAAATGCCACACATGCAAATAGAGCAAGGAGTTTGACTTTTTAAGTATCTTATGGCTATAATTAGGTATAATTTAGTTTCCGCCAAAGGCGGATCAGCCCCTGGCTGAAATTAATCATTTAAATTATGTCTCAAGACAACATGATAAAATTAGAGTGCAAAGATTGCAAAAGACTCAATTATTTTTCCCGAAAGAATAAGAAAACTTTAAAAAACAGGCTGGAGCTGAAAAAATACTGTAAGCATTGCAAAAAGCATACTTTACATAAAGAAACTAAATAAGATAGTTTTTTATGTTTGGGTTTAAAACAACTAATCAGCTCGCTATCTCGCTGATTTTTGTTTTGCTTTTTTCCGGCTGTAATTTGAAAGACGCCGGTAGCGAGCTGAAAAAGCTTGATGATAAGGTCGGGCAGAAACTGGACCAAATACAGGAGAAACAGCAGGAAGATGTGGTTAATTTTTTTAATGAAGAGAAAATTGCGCCGGCGGCAAAGGACCTAACCAAAGAGCAGAAAGAAAAAATTGACAAGTGGCTTGAGAAAAATAATTTGAACCGCTATGGCGATTCGGTAGATATGATGTATACGGGCGGCACGCCCCTCTTTAACGAAACGACAGGGGAGAGCCTTGACCGCTATGATTATATTTTAAAAAATCATCCGGAATTATTGGATGAATTAAAATAAAAATATATGAAAAATAAATTTATTAGTTTTAGCGCTCCAATCTTGATGTTGCTGGCGACGGTTAATCCGGCGATGGCCGCGACCTGCGCTGTTAACGGGAAAGAAATTCCTTGTGATATTTTTTGGGCGCGATATGGCTGGATATTTGTTATTGGTTTTTTGATTCCGGGATTATTGTTTATGATAAAGCCCGATTGGCTGCTTAAATTGCAGATTTGGAGTTCTGAAAAATTTATGGGCGCTAAATATATTCCGTCTAAAAAAACCGAAATGATTGTGTTCATGATAGGCGCTGTTTTTACCATTTTAGGCTTATTTTTTCTATACCAAGTATTCCCTTAATAATTTATTTGGCTTTGCCAATTCTAAAAAAAATCAGCCGGAATTATTAAGTGAGTTAAATTAATTATATGAACCCCGTTAGAAATAGATTTCTAAGCGGGGTGAACCCCACTAGAAATTTGGTTAACTAGAAAAAATAAAGAAATTTTTAGTGGGTGGAAAGAAGATATATTTAAAATAAATTAAAATATTTTTATGGAAAAAAATAATAACGAAATTTCTAACGGGGTGAATAAAAACATTATTTCCAAAGTTTTTTTAATTATTCTGATTATTTTTGTTATTTTCGCCTGTTATTTGGTATTCCGGCCCTTTTTAGTAGAAATCCTGGCCGCCGCGATTCTCGTTTCAATTTTTTACACCCCTTACGAGTGGCTGGTTAAAAAATTCCGCAATCACCGGAATTTAGCTTCGCTTGTCATGTGCTTATTGGTAATTTTAATCGTAATTATTCCGGCTATAAATTTAATTATTTATACGGCGCAAAGGTCGGTTCTGGCCTATTCGGATACGATTAATTTTTTAAACCGGACTGATTTGGACGGCGCCATAAAAAATAGTATTTTAGAGAAAGCCAATTTATTGGGCCTGGACAGCAGCGACTTAAAAGTTTTTGTCGCCGATATCGCTAAAAAGTCAAGCAACTGGCTGGTAAGCGGGGCGGCGACTTTAGTAAGGGGGACAACCAGTTTTATTATCTCCCTGATCATAATTATTCTGACTATGTTTTTCTTTTTTGTGGACGGCAATAAAATGATGGAAAAAATAATGTATTGGACGCCGCTTTCCAATAAATACGACCGGGAAATATTTAAGAAATTCCGCGATGTGAGCTATTCAACCATGATTTCAACTTTCGTGGTGGCGATTGCCCAGGGAACGGTTGGCGCAATCGGATTTATGATTATCGGCTTGCCGGCCTTTTTTGCCGGTTTGCTGATGGGGTTCTTTTCCCTTGTTCCTTATATCGGCTCCGGTTTTATCTGGTTTCCAACGGCCATCTATCTTCTTTTTACCGGTAAAATTTGGCAGGGAGTTTTCCTTCTGGCCTGGGGCGTTTTAGTGATTAGCGTGATTGATAATCTTATCCGGGCTTATATTATTAAAGGCAGAGCCCAGGTCCACCCGATTTTTATTATTTTATCAATTTTGGGCGGAATTTCTCTATTCGGCTTTTGGGGAGTGTTTTTAGGCCCGTTAGTAATTTCCATCGCCATTACGGTTTTCCATATTTACGAACTGGAATATGGGGAAGCGCTGGAGAAATAACGGTTGACAATCAACAGTTGACAGTTAACAATTAACAATTGACTATTGTTAAGGAACGAAAATAGTTAATTATGAAGACTTTTAGATTTTTTGATTTTCCGGTTTATGAATAGGCGAAGAGATGTTATAAAAATATTTTGATTATATCGCTAAGAGTTCAAGATTATTCTTTCAGGGATCAGATAAAACGGGCGGCTCTGTCAGTAATTTTGAATATTGCAGAAGGTTCCGCGAAAAAATCCGACAAAGATTTTGCTAAATTTTTAGAAATTTCTATCGCCTCAGCAAACGAAGTAGTCGCTTGTTTAGATATTATGCATGATTTTAAGAAAATTTCCGATAAAGAATGGGAAGTTCTAAAAGAAGATTTAGAAAGTGTAGTAAAACAGTTAGGCGGATTTATAAAAAATTTAAGAAAATAAAGTCAAAAGTCAATTGTCAAATGTTAATTGTTAATAATGGGGGAATAGTTCAATGGTAGAACACGGGTCTCCAAAACCTGTGATGAGGGTCCGATTCCTTCTTCCCCTGCCAGTCAAAAAATAGCCGAAATCGGCTTTTTTTGTTATAATGGGGATAAATTAAATACATTAGATTAAATTGTGGCCTATATATTTTTGTTTATAGCAATAGTTTTTTTAATTGCCGCCCATTGGCTGGTTTACGATTTTTTTGTCCGCAGTTTTTCCGCAAGCAGCAAGCGGGGAAAAAACATCTGGCGCTTGCTTTTTTTCTTTTTGCCGATAGGCTTTATTTTATCTTCAATTCTGGTCCGCTGGCAGGAGATTTTATTGACTAAGATTTTATATTTTGTTTTTTCCCTTTGGCTGGGCGTATTAATAAATTTTTTGCTCGCTATTGGCGCGGCCTGGCTTATAACAGGGGCAGCAGAAGCTTTGGGCAAAAAAATAAATCGGTCTGTTGTCGGCGTAGCGGTTTTGCTGATCGTTCTTCTTTATAGCGGCTATGGCGTGTTTAATGCTTTGTCGCCGGCAGTAAAGAGAATAACGGTTTCTGTCGGCGGCCTGCCTAAAGAGTGGCAGGGGAAAACTATTGTCCAGATTTCTGACCTGCACTTGGGAGAAATTTTAGGAAAAAATTTTTTAAACCGGGTTTTAAATAGGGTAAATAGCCTTAACCCGGAAATGGTTGTAATTACCGGGGATTTGTTTGACGGCATGGACGGAAATCTGGATGCCTTTGTCGGGATCCTTAACGGTTTTAACGCGCCCAAAGGCGTTTATTATGTTACCGGCAACCATGAAATCTATTTGGGCATGGAAGACGCTTTGACCGCCTTAAAAAAGACCAAGATAAATGTTTTAGATAATGAAATAGCGGAAATAGACGGTTTGCAAATAATTGGCGTAAGTTATCCCGGCCTTAATCCGGGCGAGGATGAAGAGAATATCATAAATAGTTATAATCAGGAAAAACCAAGTATTCTGCTTTATCATGCGCCGGTTGATATTTTTTCTAGCCAGACAAACGGCAATAATTCGCATAAAGATATTTATTTATCGCCCAATACGGATTTTACCGCTGTCAAAAAGCTTGGTATTGATTTGCAATTATCAGGCCATACGCATGGAGGCCAGATTTTCCCCTTTAATCTAATCACAAAATTAATTTATCATGGCCATGATTATGGCTTAAATCGGGACGGGGATTTTACCCTCTATACTACCAGCGGCACCGGAGTCTGGGGGCCGACGATGCGGACAGGGAGCCGGGGAGAGATAGTTTTAATTACCCTAAAGTAAACCCATTTTTATGGACCCCGTTAGAAATCTAGCTACAAAAAATAAAGTTTCTAACGGGGAAAAAGATATTCAAAAATAAAATATTATTATGGAGGAAAAAATCAATAAAATTTCTAACGGGGTGGATAACCAGAAGCAAAACTTAGATTATTTTTTCAAAAATAGAATTGAGGATATTTATTCATTTTTGCAATCTTCTTCTAATGGGCTTAAAGCCGAGGAAGTGGAAGCTAGGCTTTTAAATTACGGGTATAACGTTATAAAAAGGGAGAAAAAACTAAGTTTGGCCGTTGAGTTTTTGTCTCATTTCAAAAATCCCTTAGTAATAATCCTGTTATTTGTTTCCGCCGTTTCCGCTTATTTCGGCGAAACCACAAACGCGGTTATTGTTATAATAATGGTCTTGGCCAGCGTTATCCTTGATTTTTTTGAAGAACATAGCGCCAATGATGCTTCTAAAAAGTTAAGGGAAAAAGTTTCAATTACCGCCACGGTTTTGCGCGACGGAGAGGCGAAAGAAATAAAAACGAAAAAACTTGTGCCGGGAGACGTTGTCCTTTTAAATTCGGGCGATTTAATCCCGGCTGATTGCCGGATTATTGAGGCGAACGATTTTTTTGTCAACCAATCGTCTTTAACCGGAGAATCGTTTCCTCTGGAAAAGGCCGCCGGCGTTCCGGCAAACGAGGAGGCGGCTCTGGGCGAGATAGAAAACATCGCTTTTATGGGTTCTAATGTCGTGAGCGGTACGGCTAAAGCGATTATTTTTTCGACCGGCAGCCAGACCCAATTCGGCAAAATTGCCGGTTCTTTAAGCAAAAAAGAGGCGAAAAGCGAATTTGAAGTCGGCGTAGTAAGCTTTGGTTATTTTATAATGAAGGTTATTATTTTTTTAGTGCTGCTCATCTTTTTCTTTAATGCCTTAGTGGGCCGGGATATAATTGAGGTTTTTATATTTTCTCTGGCTATTGCCGTCGGCGTTACCCCCGAGCTTCTGCCTATGATTATGTCGATTACCATGGCGCGCGGTTCGGTGAAAATGGCGAAAGACGGGGTAATTGTGAAAAAGCTTTCCTCCATCCCGGGTTTTGGCAGCATGGACATACTTTGCACGGATAAAACCGGAACTCTGACAGAAGATAAAATTAAATTAATTAAATATACAGACACCATCGGCAAGACGAATGAAGATGTATTTCTTTATACTTTCCTTAATAGTTTTTATCAGACCGGGGTGGAAAATCCTTTAGATAAAGCTGTTTTGGAGTTTAGAAAAACGAATTGCGAGGAGTTCAAAAAAATTGACGAAATTCCTTTTGATTTCATAAGGAAGATGATGAGCATTATTGTTGAGGGGAAAAAAGGGCAGAGGTATTTAATAACCAAGGGAGCGCCGGAAAATATTTTTTTAATTTGTAATAATTTTAAAAATGGTTCAAAGAATGAAAAATTCACGGGTAAGGCGGTTTCCAAGGCGACAGAGTATTACAAAAACATGAGCGCTGCCGGGTATCGTGTTTTAGCCGTGGCGATTAAAGAACTGCCTAAAGATTCTGACAAAAGAGAATTGTCTAATATTGATAAATATTCCAAGAGCGATGAATCGTCTATGACGCTTATCGGCTTTGTGTCTTTTCTCGATCCGGCCAAAGAAGATGTGCGCGAGGTTTTGCGGGAGCTTGAAGCCATGGGCGTGGAAATTAAGATTATCACCGGCGATAACGAATTGGTGGCGCAAAAAATTTGCCGCGATGTCGGGCTTAATGTTCGCGGGATTTTATTAGGCAGCGAACTTGATAATTTAACGGACGATGCCCTGGCTAAAAAAGCCGAGGCCACGACTTTATTTGCTAAATTTTCGCCGGATGAAAAAAATCGCGTGATTGTCGCTTTGCGGTCCCGGCATCATGTGGTAGGCTATATGGGCGACGGCATTAACGACGCGCCGTCCATTAGGGCCGCGGATGTGGGCATATCGGTTAATAACGCGGTCGATATCGCCAGGGAGTCGGCTGATTTTATTTTAACCCAGAAAAACCTGAGATCCCTGGTCGACGGAATAATCCAGGGCCGGCGGTCTTTCGGCAACACGATGAAATATATTATGATGGGCTTGAGCTCTAATTTCGGGAATATGTTCAGCGTTGTCGGCGCCATTTTTTACCTCCCCTTTCTGCCGATGCTGCCTATCCAAATATTGCTTAACAATTTTATTTATGACCTTTCGCAGGTAACCATACCGACCGATAAGGTTGATAAAGAATGGATTAAATTGCCCAGGCGCTGGGACATAAGTTTTGTCAAAAAATTTATGCTCACTTTCGGGCCGATAAGCTCTTTGTTCGATTTTATTACGTTTTTTATTCTTTTCTCTGTTTTTAAGCTTTCGGCGCCGGAATTTCAAACCGGCTGGTTTTTGGAATCATTAGCCACTCAGACTTTAGTAATTCATATAATCAGGACCAGAAAGCTGCCCTTTTTTCAGAGCCGGGCAAGCGCGCTGCTGTTTTTATCAACCTTTGCCTGCGTGGCAATCGGCTGGCTGATTCCCTATACCGCTTTAGGCCGATTTTTCCAATTCGCCCAGCTTCCTTTTCATATATTAGCAGTCATCGCCGTCTTGGTTTTGATTTATCTGGTTTTGGTTGAAATAGTAAAAAGAATTTTTTATAGAAAATTCGCGCAATAATCCCCGTTAGAAAGGGCGGGGCTCATCATGTTCTAATAACATCTTACTTTTATGAGCAGAACTCAAGGCTGGACAGAAGTCGCTAAAAACAGGGGACAGAAACAAAATAGGATTCCGCCGTTCGCGCCTTCGCCAAAAGAGCAAAAAATTTATCAAGAATTCATAAAAAAAACGAGCGCAAGCGATTTACCGCGGAGAGCTTTAATTTTGGGCGCCACTCCGGAATTAAGGGATCTCTCTATTAAGGCGGGGCTGGAAAGCCATGCGGTTGACATCAGTCAGGAAATGATGAGTAAGTTTTCTAAATTGATGGATAATGGCGGCAATCGCCTGGACAAAAGGATAATTTGCGATTGGTTGAAAATGAATTTTCCGGATAATAATTTTGGCGTAATCATGGGGGACGCATCTCTAATTAATCTTCCGACCAGATCCGGCAACCTTAAATTAATTAAGAAATGCCGAAAATTTTTGAAGAGCGGAGGGTATCTGGTATTAAGGCAGTTGGTTTATCCGGAAACATATAAGGGCTACAAAAAAGCCGGGGAGCTTATAAACGATTATCGGAAAGGAAAAGTTACTTGGGAAGATTTCTTTATGGAATTGAGAATGATAACTTTTAGAAAACAGGTTTTTAATCAGAAAACCTGCCAATTTGACGCCGGAAAAGCATTTAAAAAAATTGAAGATTTATACAAAAAAAGTTTATTAAAAAAAGAAGAATTTGACAGAATAAATCTATTCAGAAATAATATTATAAATACTTTTTTTCCGGAGAAGGAGTTTGTTAAAACCGTGGAAGGGGAGGGATTCAAATTGGTGCGCGTTTTCAAGGATAAGCCTCATTTATTCTTCAATTATCTGTACATGATGGTATTTCAAAAAGAATAGGGTGAGAATTATAAAAAATAAAGACTAATTTTAGCCAAAATAGCCAAGTTTATCTTGACTTTTTTTGTTATATATGGTATGATATTCAATTAGTGTTCATTACAACGGAATTAATTGGACTATATAGATAATCGAAGTAATAAAATTACACTTTTTGATGAAGGGAAGTTTCAATGAGACAGAACGGAATTGTTACCCTGTTTGGCTCCACGGCGGAAATGTTAGCGGAGTGGGGCGGGCATTATGTGTCAGGTTTACCGCAGACAGTAAAGTTGGAAAAAGAACTCGGCAAGATTCACGGCATGCCCACGCTGGTAACAACGCGAGGTATGACCGCGATCACAGCTGCGGTCTTTGCTTTTCTGCCGGCGAGAGTCATTCTTTCAAACGAATGCTACCCCGGCACTATGCTCCAATTTCGGGAGTGGAAAGGCGCTGATGTCATACCCAGCCTCAGCTTATTCGACCCAGACGACTTGGACGGGTTGGAAAATCAATTAAGCGATCCGCTCTCCGAAAGCAGCGAGTTTGCGATTGTTTTTGTGGAATCAATCGGTAATTCGCGGCTGATGAAAGTCGCGAATGTCCCGGCCATTATCGCGCTCTGCAAGAAGTATGGGGCGATGCTGGTCGTCGACACCACATTCACACCGCTCGCGGTTTTCGAACCGGATTCGTCGCTTATCGTCGTGGGCTCGCTCACGAAATACGAGCAGCCTGATGATGAAGCCATGGGCGGAAGGATTTCCTCCGCCGCGGAAATCATCGCAAAAATCAGAGCTACTCGCGCTTACGGCAATGTTGCTATGCTCCCGAGTGTGGCGGCGTATTATCTCCTCCAGGCTATTGGGGGATTTGATCGTCGTTTCCTCGATCATAGCGACAATGCTTTTTTACTTTCTTCGGAAAAGATTCGTTCCCACTCCGCGGTCAAGGCGGTGCATTATCCGGGGTCGTTGGACCATCCGGGCTATTCGATAATTCAGCGCGATTTCAGCTGTCTGGCAGGCGGAGTCCTGTATTTGGAATTTAAGGGCGGAGACGAAGCAGCCCGGCTGTTCTGCGACAAGCTCGTCCAGGGAAGCGAAAACTGGAGTCTGGCCGTGAGTTTCGGAAGTTCAGACTGGCGCATTTGCCCGATCGTCGACTTCCTGACCGGCTACTTCGATTATCGTCCCGGGTTGGTGAGAATCGCCACCGGCCGGATTAATTCGCGCAAAGCCATCTCGGAGTTCATCAAGGCTCTGGATTGGGTCATAACGGCGGTAAGTGAGCGTCAGGAAGCGTAAGTTTCCTTATGCTCCAAAGTAAAAAGAGAGGAGTGTTTGTTTATAGACACTCCTTTTTCTTTTGCTAAAAACCTTGAAAAATCTAGAAATTCTGCTAAAATATAAGCATATGAGGAGTAAAGAATGGCGGGGGAAGATTCTTGAGCAAAGGATAAAAAACCGCAAAAATTACATGCAGGGTCCGAAATCCTCGCAACAGCAATGGCAGACCTATGGGCGGCTGTTTAAGGTCGCATTAAATGGGCGGAAGAATTCGGTCATATTAATTCTCGGATCTACTCCCGAATTACGGGATCTGGCCTTAAGTTATAAAAATTCAAAGCTTATTACGGCCGATCTTAATCCTGATATGATTTCCGGAATGTCGGAATTGATGAAATTCAAAAATTCAAAAAGAGAGGCAATTTTGATAAGAGAATGGTCGAAAATGAAAGTTAAAGAAAATAGCCTGGATTTGATCGCCGGCGATGCGGCCATGGTTAATTTAAATTTAAAACAGCTGCACGCCTTTTTTTCTTTGGCATCACGCGCTTTAAAGCCCGGAGGGAAGATTGTGCTTCGGGAAGCCGTCCGGGTAAGTAAATTAATACTTCCCCCAGAATCGATAATAAAGAAATCAAGGGAAGAGAAATGGCATTGGTTCGATTTGCATGCCTTCTTGTGCTTTGGCTCCAGCGGAAAATGGTATAATAAAAAAACCTTCAAAAATTTCATGGCCGTTTTTTATAAATGGGCGGAGAAAGAATTTTTTGAAAAAAAATTTACTAAAGAAGAATATAAGAAATTACGCGCCTGGAAAGGAAATTTAGTCCACTCAATCCTGCCGGAGAAAAAATTTCAGGGCATATTCCATGAATTTTTTATTCCGCTTAAAGTCAATCAGCCGAATGATTTAAGATATCAAAAATTTATTAAATTCTTTTTTGGCGAAAAATATGGAAAGGCACACACAGAAATACATAAAAAGCAGCTGCGGTAATCAATCGGCTGTTTCAAGGAGCAACCGGGCGGCGTCTTCGGCTCCGCGCGCTTATGAACTTAAAAATTATAAATTTTATCTAGCCAAGAGCTTAAAAAACAAAAAGAACCCTTTCGTTTTAGTTTTAGGAGCGACACCAGAATTGCGGGATTTGGCTATTAAACTTGGCGCTTTCTGCGTCGCCGCGGACGTAAGCGCAAATAACCTTGAAAAATTAACCGAGGTCATGAAATTTAAAAATAGCGATAAGAATTTGTTTATCAAAACTGATTGGCTGATGCTTGGAAAAATATTTAAACCCCGAATTTTCGACGCGGTTTTGGCGGATGCTTCGTTAAATAATTTTCCCCCGAAAAAGCATGAGCAAATTTTTAAAGACATTAATTCTTTATTGAAGCCGGGCGGCCGTTTTTTGGCAAAAAATTTGGTTTATCTGCCCGAAAAGCCTAAAGATAACCTGTTTGAAATTCAAAAAAAATACGATTCCGGCGGAATTGACTGGCTTTGGCTGATTGTGCATCTCGGCTTGTATGGAGATTTTTATCAACTGTATGACCGCCAGAACAAAGCTTTATTTTTTGGCAAGCTTTTAAAAGAACTTCTTTCTTTAGAGAGAGCGGGAAAATTTAAAATTAAAAAAGAGGATCTTCTAAGGCTGAAAAATATTTTGCTCCACGCCGAAAAAATCACCCATATTGTTTTTAAAGACGAAGATTTTAGAAGAATGGCCGAGAAATATTTTATTATTGAGGGGCGGGCGACGGCAAAAGGCAAAGAATGGACCGAATACGCGCCGGTCTGGTCATTTTTAAAAAAATGAAAACCGTAAAAAAATACATAAAAATCGCAACAAATTATAATGTAAGCCTTTATCCGATTTGCCTGGTCGGAGAAATGCTTTTCTATGATTTTCATAAATTAGCGGGGAAGGATTTCGCAAAAGGCCTGGCCGTTTTTAAAAACAGGGTTAATTCATGGTATTTTATTCCGGGGAGCCGAGATAAAATAGCAAAAATTATTTTTAATAAAATTAAAAATAAAAATTGGGTTAAGCGCAATTTGGAGAATATCCATAAAACCAGCCGGGAGCTGGAAAATTATTCGGCTGGAATTAATAAACTGAATTTACAATCGAAAACCGACCAGGAACTCCTGGGTTTATATGAGCGTTATAATGAGTTATTTAAAAAAATGTATCTTTTTGGCTGGCTGCCAAACGCGGCCGAAGGAGACAGTTCCTTGTTTTCAAAAAAGCTTGAAAGGATTATTTTCGATAAATTAAAAAAGATAAACAGGATTAATAAATTGGGCGAATACTTCAGTATTTTAGGCGCTGAAGAGAAAGACTCTGAGAGAGATAAAGAGAGAGAAGATTTATTAAAAATAGTAAAATCCGGGAAAAATTTCGAAACAAATATAAAGAAGCACCACAAAAAATATTGCTGGCTTTATTATGATTATGACGGGCCGGCTTTGACGCTTGATTATTTTATTAAGGAAGCGAAAAAGATAAAAAAGAACGGCGCAAAAACGGGATTGGAATTGGAAATGCTTAAGAAAAAAAGGGCGGGAATCAAAGCAAAAAGAAAAAAAATTGAAAGAGAATTGGGCCTTAGTCCGGCTGAAAGGGATTTATATGCGCTCGCCCGCGAATTTTCATTTATAAAAAATTACCGCAAAGACATTCTATATAAATCATATTGCCAAACGGAAAAATTATTAAAAAAGCTGGGGGAAAGATTGAATCTTAATTTAATCCAAGTCAAGCATATTCTCCCGCGTGAAATGAAGCCTTTTCTTGATGGCGGCAAGGCGTTGCAGAAAATTTTAAATGAGAGAATAAAATATTCCGTCTTAGCCTATGAAAAAAATCCAAAAGTTTATATTGGGCAAGAAGCGAAAAAAATCATTGTTGAAAATACAGGCATCCCGATGCCCGTACAAGTACGGAACGAATTAAAAGGGCAATCGGCTTGCGCCGGTTTGGCTCAAGGCAGAGTGAGAATAGTGAATACGCCGAAAGATATGGCTGGATTTAAAAAAGGCGAAATTTTAATCTCGGAAAAGACGAATCCGAATTTAATTCCGGCTATGAAACTCGCCGCGGCCATTGTGACCAATATTGGAGGCTTAACTTGCCACGCGGCCATTGTGTCGCGCGAATTAAATAAACCATGTGTTGTCGGCACAAAAATTGCTACGCAGATTTTTAAAGATGGGGATTTGGTGGAGGTTGACGCGAATGCGGGGGTAGTCAGACTAATTAGGTAATCCGCCCATCCCGTGCTCGGTATAAAATAGCCGATATTGGCTATTTTTGTTATAATTATGATAAACTAAAAGGAGCGATTACTATGGATTTCAATAAGTTACAACTAATCTTAAAAGAAGCAGGGGAGCCGGCTTTTAGATATAGCCAGATTAAAGACGCTTTTACCAAGCAGTCTATTTTGGATTTTAAAGATATTTCAACTATCACCAAATCCTTGGCCGAAGATTTAGCTAAAAAAATTTCCCCTTTGTCTTTTAAAGTAGAGAAAGTGCTTGAGTCAAGGGATAAATTATCGTTTAAAGCCCGCTTGCGGCTTTTTGACGGGCTGGCAATTGAGACGGTTTTCCTGTCGCCCTTGTCAGGGCGCTGGTCCGCTTGTATCTCAAGCCAGGTTGGCTGCTTATTGGCCTGCCGTTTTTGCGCGACCGGCCAAGGCGGTTTTAAGCGCAATTTAACGAACGAGGAAATTACGGACCAAGTTCTTTTCTGGAAAAACTTTTTTAAGGAAAGGAAGCTATCCGGGAAGTTCTCCAGTATAGTCTTTATGGGCATGGGCGAGCCGTTCCTCAATTGGCCCGAGGTTAAAGAATCTTTAAAGATTCTAATTAGCCCGGAATTTTTTAATTTCGGCTCAAGGAGCATTTCCGTTTCCACTTCCGGCATAATTACCGGCATAAAAGATATGGCGCGGGAATTCCCGCAGATTAACTTGGCCGTTTCCCTTATTTTCCCGAATAACAAGGACCGCAGCCAGCATATGCCGGTTAACCGGCGTTTTAATTTGGGCGACCTTAAGAAAGCCCTAACTTATTATTTTTCTAAGACAAACCGCAAAGTTTTCTTTGAGTATATTATGTTTAAAGGTATAAACGATCAGCCGGCCCAGGCCGATGAGTTAATCGAATTTATTAAGTCAATTGAAGGCGGGGCAAAGCTTATCCATGTTAATTTAATCCGCTATAATATTGCCAGCGGCGGTTTGGCTCCGTCTGATGTTAAAACAACGGAATGGTTTAAAAATTATCTTGCCCGGAATAAAATAGGGGCGACTATAAGAAAAAGCCTTGGCGCGGAGATAAAAGGAGCCTGCGGCCAGTTAGTTAGAAAAGATTAATTTTTGTTTAATATTAGCTAAAATTAAGTCTAATATTTGATTAAAATAAAGCGGCACATCCAGTGAAAACGGGTAAGAGGGGATGATTTCTTTAAAATTATTGGTGTTTTTTAATATTTTACTGTATAATGTAATTAGCTTGTGGATCAGTTGTGGGTAAACCCCGTTAAATAAGAGCTGTTTGTCCGCCTGTTGGGCGGGTAATTTAATGGCTTTTGCCTTGTTAAATACTTTATATTTAACGGGACAAGACGGGGTTATTTAACAGGGGTAAATATATAAATAAAATTAAGGATTTAGGCCTTTAAAACTCCTTAATTTATTTATATATTTACCATGAAAATTATTTTCAATTGATTCCACAAATTAACAAATTAATTTTTAAAAAACTTATGGCAAAAATGACCAAGTCACAAACGCTTTCTGCTTTGGCTGAAAAAACCGGCTTGAGCAAGAAAGATGTGGCTAATTTCATGGACTCTTTGACCGAGATGGCGTATAAAGAGGTAAAGGGCGCGGGAGAGTTTGTCGTTCCTGGGATCGGCAAATTGGTAAAAGTGCACAGAAAAGCAAGAATGGGCCGCAACCCGGCTACTGGCCAAGAGATCCAGATTCCGGCCAAGACCGTAGTTAAATTCAGAGTGTCTAAATCTGCTAAAGACGCTGTTCTCTAGTAAAAAGTAAAATTTCTAAAATTCGTAAAAATAATACCGCCCCTCGCAAGGGGCGGTATTATTTTTTGTTTTATTCTTATTTATCTTTTCGATCCAGAGTAAGCTATAGCTCGAACCATCCCGTCATCCGACGGGACAAGAGTGCTATGTACACGGCCGTTTCATCAAATATGTTTACCGTTTAGAACCTGAATAGGCGATAGCTCGAACCACATCCCAAGCAGTGGCAGCCGAAGGCGTGTAGCCATAGATGGCTTTAAAAGATTTAATAGCCGCTTTTTCACTGTTTAAGTTTCTGTCAGCCGGTCTTAGGCCATAAGCCATCACAGTTACGGCTGCGTCGTCATGGGCATTTGTCCGGTTCGGATCCCTTAAATAAACTTTTTTAAAGTTTATCGTCGCCTTGTCTTCAGCCGCTTTGCTTATTTGGCTCGGCCAGCGTCCGTTAGCTATCTTTATGACGTCATTCCAGTCTGCTTCCGTAGTTGGCAATTTGCCCAACGCCGCTTTAAAACTGTTAACAACACCGGCTCGTTCGCCCGCGCCTAATACTTCAGTAGCTTTTGTGCCGTAAGTAACAAAGTTAGTTATGGCGTTGCGGACTTCGGCAGTAACGCTTGAGCCAGCTACCACTTTAGCGACAATTCCCTCGTTATAAGTTTTTTCTGCGGCCGCATCTCGGCTTACGCCCATCTCGGCGATAACATGGTTTACATCTGCCGTAGCTACTGTATTGGCGTCATCTGCCATCTGCTCTAAAGTGACTTTGCCAGCACTGTCAGTAGCTGGCACTCCGGCGGTAGTAGAAATTTTTTCTGCCGTTGCGGCTGGAGTGGTGGTAGTGGTTGGAGTTTCAGCAGTGGTTTCTTCGGGAGTGGTGGTAGTGGTTGGAGTGCAAGATTGGCTTATTGCTGGACTACCGCCGGTGCAACCGCTTGGCGACGAAGATACAATCGTTCTTGTCTGCTGTCCGCTAGCCGAACAAGTTCCCCAGCTAGAGTATGTCCAAGAAGTACAAGTAACTGGAGCGGCCGGAGTGATGGTTGTGGTACTACCGCCAGGACTACCGCCCGAGGCTTGCCCCGCGCAATCAGCGTTAACTCCGGTCCCGGTAACAGTATATCCAGAAGCGCAGGTAGCGGCGCCACAGGTAGAATTATAAGTCAGAGAATTAGATATATTCTTTTCGATAGGCGTTATCGTGTAAGTGTCGGCGGTCGTAGGAAGAGTAACGTAGCTTGTGCCTGGAGTAGAATTTTTAGCACAAGCGACCGTATCTCCCGCCAAGTTGGTGACCTTAATTCCCTTAACAGTTGACTCGGCAACGGCGGAACTAACCATAAAAGTACCGGGATTAGTCACGGTAAAAGCGCCGCCACTATATATCCAACTTTCAGCGGTAGAAGTATCCTTAATAAGCATATCAGCTGTAGTCCCTCCGAAAGTGACAGCGTCAACCGTAATATCGCTATTGGCTGTAAATTCAGTAGTGGCCAGCGCCGGGAAAGCGAGCAGAAGAGCAACTAAGAATAAAACCAATTTAGGTGTTTTAGCCATAAGTTTTATCAAATTAGTTATAATTGCTCTAAGTCTTTTCGTAAAACCGACCAAGAAAGAGAGCAATAGCTATATCTAATTTCTGCAATCAATCGTAGAAGTAGCAAAAATACCAGCCGAAGCATTAGCCGCATCCATATTTAGAGTAATATACATAACATTACCTGTTTGGTCTTCCGCATACATACAAAATCTTCCTACACCAATAGTAGAAGTAGCAGCATCAGCCCCTACACTTAATTGAAAACTAGGTGTAGAAGTGCCAACGCCAACTCTGCCATTAGTAGTGTCAATCCTGAAAGTATTAGTTTGAGCCTCGGCGCCAACATTAACATCGCCATAAACATCTAAAGCATAAGTCGAAGCGGTGGAAGTGCCGATGCTTAAAGCGTCAGGAACGAGAATATCATTTCCGGTTGGGTCTAAGGTCAAATCGCCCCCGGAGCCGACTGCTAAAGTTAGGTAGTTGGTTTCATTGTAAGCGATAAAACCTTGATAAGTATTAGTGCTGGTTATAGATAAAGCTCCTGTGGGGGTAGTCGTTCCTATACCAATCCTATTGTTCAAGGCATCCACATACAGAGTGCCAGCGTCAACCGTTAAATTTCCATCGTGGCTCATCGTTAAGTAAGTAGAGGTGGAAGAGCCTATCACAAAAGGACTTTTAAGTTCATCAACATCTATTGACAGAGTGGCGAGCGGAGTGGTTGTGCCAACGCCGACTTTGTCGTTTGTGATATCAACATAGAGGGTATTGGTATCAACCGTTAAGGTTCCGGTGGTAAGAATATTAGTCCCGATAGTGGTGGCGTAAGCAACGCCGACTATGGCTAAGGCGGCGACAAAAGAAGTTATAGCAATCTGCGCAACTAATTTTGATTTAGTAAATTTTTCCATAATTTTTTTATTGTTCGCTCTCATAATTAATTTAATCGACTTTTAGAATTAAATTACCAGATAGAGCGGTTCATTTTATTAAGATTAGCGGAATTAATAAATAGGCCTATAGGTTATTAATTTTTGCTAATTTTTAATATAATATATTAGAGGAGAAGAGAACTTCCCGTAAAATAAAATTTACGGAATCGACCTTTTAAAGCTCTTTATTTTTTAAATCCTCCTTTTATATTTTTATTATATTATACTTTATGCTAAATACTAGGACATTTTTAATGAAGAAAATAGGACTTTAAAATTTACTTGCTCTGGAAAACATTCATCCTCTTTCCTGTAAAAAAATAATACTGGCCGTCAGAAATTCAGTCAGTACTATTAAAAGTGATTTTTAAATATAGAATTCGGGAGAAAGTTTTATCAGCATTAACAAAAAAATTGTTCTTTTTTTTACTAAAACTAAACATAAAGCATGGGGATTATTATGTTTACGATTTTATTAGCAATTTGCGGATAACCGTTTGTTCTTCCTTGTTTATATTATAAGATATTTTTTGGATATTTACAATTATTGGTTGTGGATAACTCCGTTATAAAAATTAAATAATTAAATAATAAAATAAAAACGGTCGTGGAATGGGATTTTAAGCCTCTTTGGCTATGGTTAGGGGCAAACAAAAATACAGGGAATTAACCCCGTATTTTATCTATTTTTACCCGCTTGCCTTGCTTACGCAAGCATAGCGGGCAGGTATTATTTTGTTATTTTATTTTTATATTTTTAAGCCTATCTTTCCCATTTTTCTATATATTGCCCAAGGCCGTATTCGTTTAATTTGTTTTTGAGTTTTCTTTTGGTATACGAAAAAGCTATTAGGGATTCTAAATTGATCAAATAGCGGTTGCCAATAACTTTATACCTTAAATGGTTCGATTTTATGGCCCGCCTGATAGTTTTCGTCTGCACCCCGCCTAATTTAGCTGCTTCAGATACAGAAAGCCAGAGAGAGTTTTTTATGCTTTTTTCCAACAAAGGCAGATATTCATTTCCCTTATCTTTTTTACTATAGTCCTTTGTGTTTTCAATATTGTTGGTTTCAAGGATTGGGGTGGGTGTTTTATATTTTTTTAACATCTTTTTGGGTTATTTCGCCCTTGTGCTACCGCTAAAGCTTTAGCGACACGCGGTCGGGCGAAAGCCGTACTACAAATACGGCACATGCGAATTTAGAACTTTAGTCTACGTTCTTGTAGACTTAAATATAAAGTTAGCTAATATAAAACAATTTTTTAGTTTTAGTCCACATTCTTGTAGACTTAAATAGTATATATTTATTCAAAAAATAGTATTTTGGCTGTTCCTTGCGGGTTTAAATAAGAGAAATGTTGTTTTAAGTCTAAGCTATATTAGACTAAAGTCCGTTTATTTTTAATATCTTATCATAGTATAGAAAAAAAGCAAGGGCGATTTTAACCTTTAACTATTAACAATTAACAATTAACTTTGTCCCGGTTCCATCGTTCCTTCTCTGCCCATAAGATTCTATTTGTCCTGTTGGGCAGGGGGGTCTTTATAATAACAGTTATTTTGATACTTTGAGATAATTTTCTTGCCCTATTGAGTTAAATGTGTTAGGATTTAAGAAGTAAATAAAGGTGTTAATGATTGAAAAAATAATGATTTTTTGGGGCTAATATTAGCTCTTTTTGTTGATAACAGGGGATTGTTTTCCCTGATTTTTGAATTACTTCTTTAAATTTTTTTCTTTTTTTCCGTTTATTTCCTCAATATTTAGTGTAATATTTCCTTGTTTTCTACGTATAATTAATTAGTTTGCCTAAGCCGAAAACTTAGGCCAACAACAGAGATAATGGACTTTAATAAAATCCAAAACACTTTCGCCAAAAAAAGGCAGGAAAAGAAGCTCTTGTCCGGGGTAAAGAAAAGGGATAAGGAAGCCTTTATAGAGGCTTATGATTTATATGTTGATCAGATATTCCGTTTTGTATATTTTAAAGTAGGCAATAAAGAAGAAGCTAATGACCTCACTTCAGTCGTTTTTTTAAAGACCTGGAATTATATTCAGGACAGCAGCGTAGAAGATTTCAAAACTTTAAAAGCTTTGATTTATAAGATAGCCAGGACATCAATTATTGATTATTACAGAAAAAATTCTAATTTCAGCAAAGTCGCCTTTGAAAATAAAGAAGGCGAGCCGATAGACATAAAAGATGAAAAGCAGGATATTGCCAGGCAGGCGGAAATAAATTCCGATTTCGGGATAATTGAGCAGAAATTAAAAGAACTAAAAGATGAGTACCGGGAAGTTATTATTTTAAGATTCATTGACGAGTTAAATATAAAGGAGATAGCGGCTATTCTTAATAAGCCGAAAAATAACGTGCGGGTTCTCCTCCACCGCGCTTTAAAAGCTTTAAGAGAATTAATGGAAAATAAAGATGGAAAATAAAGAGTTAATAAAAAAATTAAATAGTTTAAAATCAATGGCTCCGGACAGGGAATGGAAGGAAAAAAATCGGGGTATTTTATTTAGCCAGATTTCGGCTACGGCTGCTGTCCCCGCGGAAGAAACCGGGGCGATGATAAAGATTTTTGTTTTACCGCGCATGCTCGCGAGATTTTTCTCAACTCCGGCCTGGGCGGTATTTTTTGTTTGTTTGCTGGTTGTTGCCGGAAGCGCCTTTAGCGTTGGAGCCGCCCGTTTAACTAAACCGGACAGCTCTTTGTATATTGCGAGAATTATCAGCGAGAAAGCCCAATTAGCCGTTACTTTCGGCGAAGAGAAAAAAGCCAAGCTTAGTTTCAGGTTTGCCAATGACCATGCTAAAGACATAACGGAAATTTTAGCCAAGACTGATTCAAGCGATGAAGCCGGAAAATCAAAGACGGAGAAATTGTCGAAAAATTTTAAGAAGGAAATGACGGTGGCTAAGGCAAAACTGAAAGAGATGGGAGCGCCGGGCGGGTCGGAAGAAGGGGATGAGGAAAATAAAGTTTTCAGCGCCAATTTGAAAAAAGAAGAGCGGGGAATGCAGATTTCTGAACCGCAGCCGAAAGAAGAAATAGTTTCGGAAAATAACCAGACTGACGCCGGGATAATTAAAACCGAGGGAGAAGAAAAGGCGACAAACACGCCGGCCGAAGAAATTAGCGGCCATCCGGCTGATTTAGGGGATGCCCAAAAAATGCTTGAAGAGGCGGAAGAGTTTTTAAATGAAAAAGATTATAGCGGTATTTTAAATAAGCTTGAAGAAGCTAATAATATTGTGGAAAATGCTGATTTAGGAGATAAGGGTGAAGTGAAGGGGATAAGCGATGGAGCCAGTTCCACTCAAGAAATCTTAAAAAAGTAGCAGATTATATGGCTAATATTTTTGATGAACGGCTTATTATCAATAATGAAACGAAAGAAAATATAATATATAATGAACATTTGGCGCGTTATGAATTGGCTAAAGAGATAATAGCCGCCAGAGGCGGGGCGGAAAAAATTTTGGATGCGGCGTGCGGTTCCGGGTACGGCTCTAAAATATTAGCAGAAACAGGCGCTCAAAAAGTCGTGGCGATTGATATTAGCCCGGAAGCGATTCGATTGGCAAAAGAATTATATTCTTCCCCGAACATAAAGTATGTCTTGGGGGACGTTAAAAACACAAAAGAGGAGAACAATTCCTTTGATTTCATTACTTCTTTCGAGACTATTGAGCACATAGATGACCCCGGCTTATTTTTAAAAGAGTTAAAAAGAGTTTTGAAGGATGACGGCTTAGCGATTATTTCAACTCCGAATAGCGAAGTTTTCGGAGAAGAAAATCCTTTTCACCTTAAAGAATTTAACCGATCCGAGTTTACGGAATTGATTGGAAAATATTTTAAATATTTTCAAATAATAGAACAGGGGAACGGCCTAGCCAGTTTTATAAAAGGCGGTACTGGAGAAACAAAAATAAATAAGCTCTGCGGCTTAGATAATTTTAAACCGTTGTATTTAATAGCCGTTTGTTCACAGATTAGTTTTAGCGAGAAGATATTGGAGAAAAATATTATTAGTATTAATTTTTCCGCGCTGCAGAATATTTATAACAACCCCGGCTTGAAAATTATTAATAAGATTTATGCCTTGTTAGTTAAAATTCCGGGAGTAAAGAAAATATTAAGATCATGTCGAAAGGCGGAATAATATTAAGAAGCGTCTAGTGTTGATTTTTTAGTTCCGATCCCGACCCGCCGCTGGCGGATTCGGGAAGGGCTCTAAAAATCCACATTAGTGGAGACAAGTAGGCCCAGTAAAGGTCGGGTCCCGACGATTCGGGATGGGTTTGCTCAAATTAATAAATAAAAATTGTCTTTTAGATTATGGGTTATCAATAGATCGGCAAAGTTTTACCCCCACACTTATGTATATTAAGTGGGGGATCCCGATCCCGAGTACTCGGGAGGGATTGGCGAATTTCCCTATGCAATTTGCCCCCTATTTATCGCTTATTATATATAAGTGTGGGGGGGGACGGAATTCCGGCCGATTTATTCGGTTTACCTTCTTAATTTAAAGGACAGAACGCAATCGGATGTTCGCGCTTTCAGGCGCGGGACATCCGGTGTGAAACAAATTATCTATGAGTAAAATACGAAAAGTTTTTACTATCAGCGTAATGCTAGTCACGGTTTTATCTATGAGTGTGGTTGTCGCTCCGGACGTGAACGCGGCCGCTTCTGCCGGTGACTTGATTAAGATAAACGGGCTTTCTTCCGTTTATTACTTAGGCGCTGATGGTAAAAGATATGTTTTCCCTAATGAACAGACTTATTTTTCCTGGTATAGCGATTGGAGCGGAGTAGTGACTATTCCTCAAAGCGAATTAGAGTCATATGCTCTAGCGGCCAATGTTACTGTAAGACCAGGTACTAAATTAGTTAAGATCACAACCAACCCAGTAGTTTATTCTGTTGAAGCAAAAGGCACTTTGCGTTCAATCGTTTCCGAGAGCAACGCGATTGCTCTTTGGGGCGCGGATTGGGCAAAGCGCGTGATTGACGTTCCGGACGCGTTCTTCACTAACTATGCCGTTGGAACTCCTCTAACAGCAGGAGCTTATCCAGCCGGCAGTTTAGTAAAGTTCGGAACTTCAACTGATGTTTACTACATCAATACCGATGGTAAAGCTTCGAAGTTTTCTAGCGAAGCCGCTTTCACGGGTAACCGCTTAAAATGGACGGATGTCGTTACTTCCACTTTGACTTTACCGGCTTTAGGAACTGAAGTCGCTGCCGCTACTTTAATTGACACTTCTCAGGGCGGTGGAGCAGGCTCAGGCATTGTGGCTGGCGTTGTCGGCACCGGTTTGACTGTAGCTTTAGCCAGCGATACGCCGGCTGCGGCTACTGTTATTGATGATTCAACAGCATCCGACACCTCACAGGCTAAAGTAGAGCTTGCTAAAGTAAACTTTACCGCGGCTTCTGACGGGGATGTAAAACTTACTACGGTTAAATTTACCAGATCAGGCATCTCATCTGATACCGATATGGTAAACTTAGCTTTGTATGATGGCAATACTATTTTAATGGAAAGCACTTCCGTAGCCAGTAATGTAGTAACCTTTACCAAAGCTTCAGGCATCGCCACTATAGCCAAGGGAACAACAAAGGCCATTACTTTGCGCGGCGATGTGGCTGATGCGGCAAGTTCAGGGGTTACATTCAGTTATGGTATTACCGCTGCCAGCAATATTGTGACTGACGGAGCTGCTGTTTCCGGCAGTTTCCCGGTTAACGGAAATTTAATGACGGTCGCTCAAGTCGCGGCCAAATTGGGTTATATAACCTTTGCTAATGTTTCTCCGGCCGCTGCCGCTACTGTTGATCCCGGGCAGACCGATTATGAATTATGGAAATTCAGCGCCATTGCTTCAAGGCAGGATATGGAAATCCGCAAGCTAACCATTACCCAAATCGGAACGGTTGCTACAGGCGACTTAAAGAACTATAAATTAAAAGTAAACGGAGCCCAAATTGGCACAACTGTTGCTGACTTAGCCAGTGACGGGACAGTTACTTTTGATTTTGGCGCCACTCCTTATAAGATTACGGCGGGAAACACCAAAAATATTAGCGTAACCGCTGATATTGTTGGTGGGTCTTCAAGGACTGTTAAGTTTTCTTTGCAAAATGGTTATGATTTGTGGGTTTATGACACAAATTATAGCGTTTATACAAAGTCCAACCAGACAGATTCCTGGACGGCTATCACTTCAAACAGCTCTACGACAAGCACAACCGTTAATTCCGGAAATTTAGTTATTAGCATCGCCACCGATTCTCCAAGCGGGAATATCGCTTTAGGCGCTACTAACGTAGAACTGGCCAAGTTTAACATTAAAGCCGCTGGAGAAAAGGTAAGAGTTACCAGTTTAGCTGTTTACTATGGCGGAACCGCCGCCACCACCCATAATGATGGGTTGGATAATGTTAAATTATTGCTTGATGGCACGCAGGTAGGCAGCACCGCGGATTTAGCCGCCGCTAACGTTGCGGCCGCCGGTAAATCCTTTACTTTTGGAACCAGCTTTGAAATTGAAGCTGGCGTAACAAAAGTATTGACAATCAAATCCGACGTTAAAGATGATGACGCGGGCGCGTTTACGGCCGCTGAAACTTTGATTGTCGGCCTTGACGCTGGGGTTAATAATGCCAGAGGGTTAGTTTCTTCTACTAATATTAGCTCTGCGGGCGTGGCCAGCAGATCATTAACTATTTCAAGCGGAGCCTTAAGTATAGCGGAAAATACTGCAATTGGAGACGCTAGCGCAACTGTCCCAAGCGGAGTAGTCGGGCAAGCCGGTGTCGTGATTGGGTCTTTCGTTATTACGGCCGGCGCCGGTGAAGGAGTAAGTATCAGCTCAATTGTTTTGACTGATGATGTGTTAACCACAAACTCCACCTTAGCCGACGTCTTCCAGAACCTAAGGCTTACCAGAGGCGATACGGGAGCCGCTATCGGAGCTACTATCGGTTCTTTAACCGATACTAATGCTACTACCTATACCTTTACTCCAAGCCCGCAGATTAGCTTACTCAAAGGAGCGCAATTAGTGGTTAATATTTATGCCGATGTCTTATCCAGCCCGCAGAACTTAACCAATCTTAACGCGGACACAGGCGGTATAATTTTCCCTTCCACTGTTTACGCTACCGGGAATGATACCAGTTCTACCGCTGACGCCACTAGGACTACCGGATTGCAGGCTGTATACATTAGCAGTGTCGGCACTTTAGTTGCCACTGTTAGCGCCGGAACTCCTGCTGGCGGAATATTAGTAATGAATAGCACTGACAACGCTTTGTCTAAGTTTAAGTTAACCGCAGGCAACAGCGAAGATGTCCAAGTGACAAAGATAGTATTTTCCATTATTTCCACAGACGAAGCCGGGACTGTAGATCCTGCCACTGACGCGACCAATAGATTGGGAAACATGCTCAACTTTGATTTATTGGTTGACGGAGTTGCGAAGAAAACCGTAAGTTCGGCCGCTATTACTGACGGCAGTTCTGTAAGTCCAGCCTACGGAGTTACTAATGGTTTTGTCGTGTATGATTTAACTGCCGATCCTATTACCGTTAAGAAAGGAAGCAATGTAGTTTTGACCGTCCAAGCAGACGCCAACTCTAACGCTCAGGCAGCGTCCGGCTCCCAGTACGAAGTTATTCTTGACGGGGACTATAACGGCGCGGAAGCAACGACTTACAGCCCGATTACCGCGAAAGGCGCTTCTTCGGGCGTAACCGTAACGGCGACTGGCATTGTGGCCGCCGCTACTAACTTAGACACTACTAATGCTATGTTGATTAGAAAGACTAAGCCGACCATTGCCACCGCATCCCTATCCACCTCATCGTTAACTGACGGGACCGTAGAATTGTATAAATTCACAGTAACCGCCGACGCTAACGAGGATGTGGCTATCAAGAAGATTCCGTTTGATGTCATGTTGAATGACGCCGCTACCGTTAACTTAAAGGTTGATACCTTCGCTATCTATGATAACGCGTCTCCGAGCGTCGCTTTAACAGGCGTTCGGTTCTTCACGACTGACGTAGCTAATACCGGCACTAAAGCATCCTTAGCAAGCACAGCGGCCAGTATCTCTTCGCAGACTTATTCCGGGACCAGGGCAATCGCCCTTTGGGGATATGATACAACCGTATCTACCCCGGATGAATTATTAATTTCTGCTGGAACCACTAAGACTTATATTGTAAAAGCCAGAGTGGCCAGTTCAGCGATTAATGATTCTATCCAGACGAGGATTGGCGCTGAAGATTCTACTACCGTAATAACCGCTTATCCTATCTATAACGCAGCCCTGTTAGGGGTAGTAAACGGCGATACTAGCGCCGATGTCTTATGGTCGGATTATTCTAACGCCGCCAATCACAGCTCGGTCGTTGATACTAACGCTACCGGGGCCGATGACTGGACTAACGGTTATCTGGTGCAGACTCTTCCGACTGCTTACGCCACTCTTTCCCGATAATAATTCCGATACCGTTGAAATAGAAAAACCCCGCCTCTCGCGAGAGGCGGGGTTTTGGTATGTTGAAATGAACGGCGGCATGGCAAAAGGCGGGCGAATTTTATATCCAATTTAAGGCCTTGTTTTTTTCTTATATTATTGATAAAATTAAAACATGAATATATTGAAATTAGAAAAAAATCTTAATAAAATTTTAATATTTTGCTTATATATCGCTGTTTCCGCTCCGCTTTGGGTAACGAACGCTTTTTATTATCCGGGAATGTTTACTAAAACAATTATTTTTTGTTTAGTTGTCCAAGTTGCCCTGGCTTGTTATTTGGTTTTATTGAAAATTAATTATAAAAAATATTTGCCGAAAGGCGATTATCTAATCTATTGGCTTTCCGGTTTTTTCGCGCTAATGCTTTTAAGCTGTTTTTTGGGGGTTAATTTTGAAAGAAGTTTTTGGGGGAATTTTGAAAGATTAAACGGCTTTTTTACGCAAATCCATTATTTTATTTTTTTCTTTTTGCTGGCGGCGATTCTTAAAAATAAAGAGCAATGGGATAAATTATTAAAATTTAATTTAATTATTGCTTATTTGGTAGGTTTATACGCTTTGGCGCAAAAATTAGAACTGCCGATAGTTTATGAAACGGGTTTCGGACGCTTAACTTCGTCACTCGGCAATCCTCTTTTCTTGGGAAGCTATCTATTGATCCAGACTTTTATTAATATAAAAGTTCTTTTCTCGTTATGGCAGGAAGGAAGCAAAAAATGGATAAAAGTTTTATATTCCATAGGATTAGTCTTAACGGTTTATATTTTAATTCTTACAAAAGTCAGAGGTGTTTTTTTGGGATTTGCTGTCGGAATATTTTTATTATTTATAGGGGCGCTGTTTATCTGGAGAAAGCAGAAAAAAACTAAAACCTATTTAAGCCTGGCTATAATTTTATCTGTTATAATTCTTGGCGGAGCGGTCTTATTTAGGAATAGCGATATAGTAAGGAATACCGGCGTAAGCCGGCTGGTTAATTATTCTCTTAAAGGAAGCACTATCCAGACAAGGTTAACCGCCTGGCAGGGCGGTCTAGAGGCAATCCGCGATAATTGGCTTGTCGGCGTCGGCTGGGAAAATTATTATACGGTTTTTAATAAATATTTTGACCCGATTTTCTATACTTTAATTTTTCAGGAAACTTATTGGGACAGAGCTCATAATAATTATCTTAATATTATTAATGAATTGGGCGTGCCGGGGCTGCTTCTTTACCTGGCCGTATTTTTTATGGCCGTTAAACGTTTATGGCAGTCATTAAAAGATGAGGAAGATAAAAAAGAAAAAGCCGGTTATTGGACGTTAATAGCTTTGCTAATTGCGTATTTTATCCAGAATGCTTTCGCTTTTGATGCCGCTTCTTCCTATATTGTCATTTTTTTAGTTTTAGCTTTTGCGGTTTTCGAGAAGCAGAGCGCGCGAAATAATGGGGCGGATAACGCAATAAAAAAATATAATGAAAATATAATATATATTGTAATTATTGTTTCAATAATTTTAGGCTTGGCAATATACAAAATAGACTATAATAAATACATAAAGAGCAATTTAGCTATTATCGGCGTTATGGATACGGGCGAAAATTATGAGGATGATTTAAAGGGCGGAATTGAGCAATACAAAAATGCTTTAAATGAAACCGCGATAGACAAAAGGGATATAAGGCTTAGATTGGGATTATACACCTCTAGTTTTATAGCCGAGGCGGCCGAAGACCAGACTGCTATGAATAACAGCTTCGCCTATGCTTTATCCGAAGTAGAAAAGGAAATATCTAAGAATCACAAAGACGCGCTTTTTATGGTATCGGCCGCTAATTTTTATAATGCTTGCGGGGAGTATAATAAGGATAAAGACGCTAACATGGCCGTTAGCTGTTTAAATAGGGCGGAAGAACTTTTAAATCAGGCCATTGAATTAAGCCGGAATCGGCAGCAAACTTATTTGTCTTTAGGAAATACTTACTTAATCAGGGGCGATTACGATAAAGCTTTGGATATTTTTGAAAAAGCTATAAGCTATAACAATAAATTTCCGGATTTATACTGGTTTATGTCTTTAACTTATTTTTCAAAAAATGATATTAAAAATGGCATAATCTACGCGGAAAAATCCATGGATTTAAAGTATGAATTTAGGACTGAACAAGAAATTAATTATTTAGCCCAGGCTTATGCCAAGTCGGGAGATTTTAATAAATTATTAGGTCTATATTTAAAATTAACGGAAAAGTTTTCGAAGTCAGGTTCGGCTTTTGCGAAATTGGCCGCGGTTTACGCGCAGATAGGAGATATGGAAAACGCCCGGAAAGCGGTAGCCAAGGCGGTTGAATTGGATCCGAGCCTGCGAGAAGAAGCGGAAGTTTTCTTAAATATGTTAATAAACAAATAACCGAAAAATATGCCAAAAAAGATTATTATTACTATTATTATTTTTTTAGTTCTAATTCTCGCGGGAGGTTTTTTTGTTTATAAAAATAAATTTAATTATTGCTCTGAATATATCTGCTCCGTAAAGGTAGAAATAAGCGGAGAAGAGTATAATAAGAAACTCGAGTTAATAAAAGAGACTAAAGAAAATATTAAAAAAGATCCCGAAAATTTGGATAATTATTTATCTTTAGGCCTTTATTATAAAAGCCTCGGAGAATTAAAAAAGGCTGAAAATTCTTATCTGGACGGCCTGAAAATTGATGATAAATTTTATTTATATTATTTAAATTTAGGCAATATTCTGGTTGATATGCGCGACTATGGAAGCGCGAAAGAATCTTATCTTAAAGCGATTGAAAATAAGGCCGTAGAACCGAACAGCTATTTAAAGCTGGCTGATTTATTAGCCATTCAAATTAAAGCGCCTGATGGGGAGATTAGGGAAGTTTATTCGGAGGGGCTAAAGAACACAAATAATGATCCGAATATTTGCAGGTCTTATGCGTCTTATTTAGAAGAAATAAAAGAAGATAACGCGGCGGCTGATATGTGGCAGTTATGCCTGTCTAAGGATCCTAACAACGAGGCGATTAAGGGGATAATTGAGGAATTGAGAAATAAAAGTTCCAAATAACAAATTTTAAATTTTAAATTACTGTGTATATGAAAAAAATAATTTTTAGTGTTTTAGCTTTAATTATTATCGCCGGTGCCGGCTGGTATTTTTTTGCCGGCGATAATGAACAGTTTGATTTAAAAAAATTAAAACAGCAATATCCGAATTTAACGGCTTATGCTGACGGCGTGATAAAAGCGCAGGAAAATTTAAACCAGAGCAAGGAGGAGATAGAAAATTATACTACCCTTGGCTTGGCCTGGAAGAGTTTGGCCGAGCGGGCAAGACAAGCCGGTATAGCCGATTATGCGGGTTACTATAAGAAAGCTTTGGACGTTTACGAGCAGGGAATTGAAAAAACCTCCCGTCGGAATACTTTGCTGATGACCAATGCCGGCAATATGGCTAAATATTTGGGAGATTATAAACTGACCGAGAGTTATTATAAAGAAGCTATTTCCGTATCGCCCGGAGATGAAACCTATTACGCTTTACTCGCTGAATTATATGAATATGAGATGGGAAAAACAAAAGAAGAAATTTTAGCTGTTTATGATGAAGGGATGGAACAAGCGCTCAATGCTAGTTGGCTTACGGCCAGGAAAGAGTCGTATCTGGAAAGAACGGGAAAATAAGAATTTTAAATAACAAATTTTAAATTTTAAATAACGGCGAGTAGCAAATTTAGGCAATTAAAATTTAATAATCACATTTCTAATTAACCAATCCCGAGCCCTCGGGACTAAATACCCATGAGCCAGAAAATTTATTTAATAATTTTAAGATGGGGCGTTTATTTTTCTTTTCTTTCGGTCCTTTTGACTTCAAAGAACTTTTATTTTCCTTATATCAGCACCAAGCAAATTTACTTTAATATTTTAATAGAAATATTGCTTGTTTTTTGGCTCGCCTTTATTATAAAATATCCGAGTTGGCGTCCGAAAAAATCGTGGATTTCTTTCGGATTATTAGCCTTTTTTTCCGCCCTGCTTTTATCTTGTTTTTTTAGCATTGATTTTAATTTAAGTTTTTGGGGCGATATTGAAAGAATGCTGGGATTTTTTCAGCTTTTTCATTTTTTAATTCTCTATTTTATTATAATTACCGTGATGCGCTCCTGGACGGATTGGCGCAACTTGTTTTTGGTTTTTTTATTTGTAGGAGTCTTAGTAAGTTTGCACGGCATCGGCCAGCGGCTCGAAATTATCAAGAGCCCCTGGGGGCCGGGCCGGGTTATCGCCACGATTGGCAATGCCGCTTATGTCGGCGCTTATACCATCTTTAATCTTTTTTTTGTTTCCATTTTGTTTTTTAAAACCAGAGATAGAATTTGGCGGGCCGTTTTAGCAGGAGCGGCTTTTATCGTTTTGCTGGCTTTAATTTTTTCCGGAACGCGCGGGGCCTTTCTCGGTTTCGGCGCCAGCCTTCTTTTTATGCCGTTCCTTTTGGTTATTTTAAGCAGGAGCAAAAAGGCGAGGCGGTATGGTTTTCTTTTTCTATTCATTTTAATAATTTCCATAACCGGCCTGGTTTTAAACCGCGATAGCGCTTTTGTCCAAAATAATTCTTTCTTGGCTCGGTTGGCAAATATTTCCATGTCCAGCTCGACTATGCAAACGCGCTTTATTTCCTGGCGGGCCGCGGCTAAGGATTTTACCAGCCATCCAATCCTCGGCACCGGGCTTGGCAATTACGCTATTATTTTTGACAAGTATTTTGACCCGACTTTTTATAATTACACCAGGAGTGAAACTTATTTTGACCAGGCGCATAATAATTTAATTGATATTGCCTCCACTACCGGTTTATTGGGCCTTCTCACTTATTTATCGATTTTCGTTGCCGCTTTTGCCTATCTTGTCCGCGGATTAAGAAAGAGAAAAATAAGTCCAGCGGATTTTATTTTGCTTATCGGTTTAATAATCGCTTATTTCATCCAAAATCTAGCGGTGTTTGACGCTTTGGTGACTTATATCGCTTTAATGGTGATGCTGGCTTATATTTATTGGCTCATCCAAGATAGAGCCGCCGGAGAAGAAGAGGAAGACGATAAGGATTCGCTAGCTGGCGAAGAGGCGGACAGGGAGCTCGAAAATAAAGAGATTTATTCGTTATTTATTTTCGGCCTTATCGCCATTGTTTCAATTTACCAGTTTGGCCTAAAACCGGCCAAGATGCTCCTTGGGACGATAGAAGGCCAGATGGCTTTAGCTAAAGGCGACGTCGTCAGCGCTGTGGAAGAATATAAAAAAGCTTTAAGCTATAAGACTGTTTTAGATCGCGATAGCCGCGGGAGTTTGGTAAGGGCTCTTGGCTCTATGACCGTTGGCGAGGGCGATCAACAGAAAGCCAAGGAAATTCTGGATTATGGCGCGGAGTTGGCTAAGACTAATGTCAAATATAATCCTAAAGACAACTTAATGCAGCTGCAGCTGGCCCAGATTTTAGATAACGCCTCCAGGGTTAATATTGATAATTCGGAAAAGTTTTATTATTACTCCGACCAGGCCCTGGAAGCGGTAAACATAGCGATTGCTTCAAGCCCGGGCCGGGTTCCGGTTTATTTTGTCAAAGCCCAGATTTACCTTAGCCGAGGCGAGGCGGAAAAAGCCATAGAAACTTTAAAGTATGCTATCAGTTTAAACGAAGATTATTATGAAAGCACCTGCCAGCTGGCTAAGGTTTATATAATTTTAGGAAGAGAAGATGAGGGTTATGCCGAGATGGACAAATGCCTTGATAAGGGGGGAGCGGAGATATTCTCTTCCGCCGCTTTTGTTAAAACCTTAATTAACCATTATGCGGACAATAATGATACGGATAAACTCATAAAGCTTTATGTCCAGTTATTAACAAGGTTAGAGTCAAAAGATGTTCAAGCCTGGATAAATTTATCAAAATTGTATATCCAGGTTGGCAGAAAAGAAGAAGCGATTGAAGCCGCCCGAAAAGCGGCCCAGCTAGACCCAAGCCTAGAAACTTCTGTGGAAAGATTTATAGAGGGTTTAGAGTAAAAGTTTATTGTTATCTGATTCTGTGTTATAATATACAGGTAATAACTAAATTTTAAAAAATATGATTTGTTTTAATTGCCGGAAGCAGATTCCGGATAACTCGGAAACCTGCCCTTCCTGCGGGCAGACGATTTCTCCCCGCGAACAGTTAGGCAAAGAAATTTCTCTGCGCCGGTACCAGCGGTGGTTTTTTTATGGCGTTTTGATTTTAATTATTTTGGGCATGATTCTGGTAATTGTAAAGATATATAATGCCAACACTAAACTGCTTTTGTCCGTCAATAGCGTCCAAAAAGAGCTGGAAGAAGCCAAAGGCACTTTGGGGACAACCCAGGCAGACCTGGCCCAAAAGGAAGAATTATTAAAACAGGTGCAGGCCGACTTGCTCGAAAAAAGCCAGGCCGTAGACGCTAAAACCACGGAGTTTAAAACCGTGCTTGATGAGAAAACCGCAGTTGAAGAAAAATATTCTCAAAGCCAGCTTGACCTTAATTCGGCCGAAGCCAATATTTATAACTTGATAATAAGACTGGGCGTGGGCATAAGCAATGAAAATTTGAAAAAAATTCCGGTGGCGGACGCTAATTTAGAAGGTGATGACACGGACGCGGACGGCTTGTCTGACATGGCGGAAGAAGCTTTGGGCACGGACGCGGCTAAAGCCGATACGGACGGGGATGGCTTTAATGATAAACAGGAAATTTTGGGCGGGTTTAATCCGCTGGGCGCTGGGAATCTCGGCGTAGACATAAATTTTGCCAATAAGCAAAAAGGAAAAATCCTCCTGCAGGTGGAAGGTCATGGCGAGGCCTGGTTCGTAAATACCGGCGATGGCAAACGATATTTCTTGGGCAAACCGGCTGACGCTTTCCGGATAATGAGAAGCGTGGAGTACTGGACAAAGAAGTAAATTAATTAAAATAAAATATTTTTAGCAAAAGAAAAAAGGGTCGGCGCACAGCTGACCCTTTTTGAGAGAAGAAAAGAACCGTTTTATTTTCCCGAAGCATGTCCTTCTCTGGCAAACGGGTTGCCTTCAATAAGACAGTTTATTTCCCCTTGGAGCCGTTCAAGCCTTTTTCTCTCTTGTTCACCCAAGGGGTTTTTTAACTCTTCAGCAACGGCGTTTACCCTGCGCATTCTGACAAGGAGGTAGGCGCAATTTACGCCGATATTGCTCCAACTTACTGCTCTTACGATCTCAATAAAACATTCGGCCAGCTGATCCCTTTTTTCCTCGGGTATTTCAAACTCTCTGATATGAATGAACAAACCAGTGAGTAAATCCACTAGCCAGATGTTGTGGCGGAAAAGGTTTTCGTTGGCTTCCAATATTTTCTTTTTTTCTTTTTTATTCTCTTTTTTCCTCCCCGAGTTATAAAGGAGAGAACCTATGGAGAGAAAAAGCGCCTCAAGGAGTAAGATGCAGCCGAAGGAACTGAGAGAAGGAGTTTCCTGGGCTTGCATATAGCCCGAGCCATAAAGCAGAAGCATAACTCCGTGGAGCACCAACAAGACAAGGGCGACGGAAAAGAGAATTCCTCCGATGGTTTTCATAGCCACTCCTTTGTTTTGGGAAAGAGCCGTTTATGTTTGGATTTAATAACCAAAATGAAGCGATAAAAAATTTTAACATAAGCAAGTTTTTTTGTCAACTTAGCAGATAAAAGAAAAAAGGGTCGGCGCAGAGCTAACCCTTTTTAAGTCAAAGGAGTAAAAATCGCGTCGTTTTTATTCAACGACCCTGATTTCTTCAACATTACCCATCAAGTATTCTTTAAGGCGGTTGGAATTAAATTTCTCATTATTCCTGCAATCTCCGCAACTAAATCTCTCGGTGAGTATTATTTTAACTGTCCGGTCGCCTTCCGTGGGCCATTTTCTTTCGTCTGCGAATTTTTCGAGTGTCGGCTTGCAGACATTGCCATCTCCGAGTTCTATTTCCTCCATTTTGGCCATTATAACCAGAAGACGGATTCCGATCGTCGTTTCCGCTTCGCGCTTAAAAGTAACCTCTAACTTTCTGGAGCTCGCGAGAGCATGGGCGATTATTACGGGGATATACTCAATTAATTCTCTCTCTGCCTCCTCTACTGTCTCCTCCTCTATTTTTTCTACTATCTCTTCTGCCCAGCGGTCTCGCAAAAAGTAAAAATAGAAAACGCCACCGCCGGCAATGGGGGCAAGCGCTGGAATGGCAAATCTTAACTGCTCAAGAAATGCCCAGGTTTTTTCCGAATAAAGATAATCGAGACCAAAATATAGAACAGCCGTAATCGCCAAGATGGCTATCACGATGATTGCCAGGTAAATATTATGAAGAATTTTAGACGGGGACGCGCCAGACTCTTCTTCGCCATCTTCTTCATCTCCTCTGTAAAAATAAATATCTCTCGCGTCTTCTGGCTCTAATATTCCGATAGCTCCCATTGCCGCCTCTTTCTTTAAAAGTGCGATTATATTATCTATTTATTTTTTATAATAAACCTCTTTTGTCTCCCTGATCATTTTTTCCAGATTAAATTCCTCCTGGGCTTTAATTCGGGCCTGAGTGCTTAATTCCTGCTGTAGGTCCGGATTATTGATGAGTTTTTTAATTTTTTCCGCCAAATCATCGGCGTCCCGCGAGTTTACCAAAAGCCCGGTTTTTCCGTCTTCAATCAATTCCGGATTGCCGCCGACCCGAGTAGCGATAATCGGCAGGCCGTTTAGCATAGTTTCAATAATGGTATAAGACAGGCCTTCTTTAACCGAGGAGCAGACGTAGATATCAAAAGCCGATAAAGCTTGAGCGGCTTCAGGAATCCGGCCGGCCAGTATTACGTTATTTTCCAGCTTATTCTTCTTTATAAGTTCGGTCAATTGCTTTCGCTCCTGCCCTTCACCGATTATAACCGTGGCAATTTCCATTCCTTCTTCAATTAATTTTTTTGTTGCTTCTATCAAATAGGCAAACCCTTTGGTTTTATAAAGGTTGCCGATACTGCCTATAATAAATTTGTTTTCCGGCAGGTTTAATTTTTCCCGCGCTTCCTGGCGGGAGAGAAATTCAATCGGGGCAATGCCATTATGGACCATAATTAGTTTCTCTCTGGGGCAGATTTTTTCTTTTAGAGCTGTCTCATAATCAAACTCGGAAACGCAGATAATTTTATTTTTAAATATGGCCGTAAATTTTTCCGCGTATTTATAAAAAAGTTTCTGCCAAACCGGCATTGGCTCGTTAAAAACCCAACCGTGCGCGGTATAAACAATTAACAATTCACAATTAACAATTAACAATTTTGAAATAAACGCAGCTAATGAACCGAGGATAGAAATTTTAGAACTGTTTAAGTGAATTATATCCGGTTTAACTTTTTTTATCAGTTTTACAATCTGGATTAAAGCTAAGAAATCGCTAATTGGCGAAATAGACCGTTTAAGATAGGGGACAGAGTAATATTTGATTTTTTCTTTGTATAGTTTTTTAGCCAGTTCTCCTTTCTCTCCCTGCTCGCCAAAAGCCATAATGACGTTAAATTCATTCTTTAAGGCCAAAGCCAAATCAAGAGAGTAGCGCTGGGCGCCGCCCAGTTCGCTCTGGGTTATAATATAAAGAATAGTTTTTTTAGGCATAATTGACGAAAGTTGAATTTTATGCTTATATTATTACATTATACTATATTTTGAACTTTGTAAATTAAACAGAGAGGAGAGATGAACATGCCATTCTTTCATACTTTGGGCGATTATGGTCTGGCAGAGATAACCGACGGCAAGATGGCGAGCTATAGCGTCGTCTTTAAAGCTCCTTGCCTTGAATCTTTGGTCGGGGGGATGGAGAGGGTGAAGAAAATCGGCGATTGCGCCGGTTCTATTCTTTTGGCAGAAATAGAAATGGGCAAAGAGCAGGTTTTTAAAGCCGGTTTTTGTTCCTTTAAATTTAAGGGCATTCCCCGCCGGATTGTGGAATGGGGAGAAAAAGGTTATAAGAAGCGGTATTTGAAGATTGTAATTGTAAGAGGAAAAATATTTTGCTATGTGCGGATAAAAGAAGACAGGTGCGATTATCTTGAAATCGTTAGCGAATAAAAGGAGAGACGGCCATGGTTAACAAAATTTTCAAGCCGGAATTAGGCGAACTGGTAGCGGTGGAGCCGGGGAAAGAGCACCTGCTCAATATTTTTTTCAAAGCCCCGGGCCTTGGGGTGTTGGGAGAATATGTGCTGTTGGTTGCCGGCCCCTGCGCCAGGAAGACCGCTTTGGGGTCGGTTGTATTACATAAGCCGTACCGGTTAAAAGCGGGCGACCCCTTTGAATTTGAGGGGACGTTTACGGGCATCGTGGCCATTGGCGATGGTCCCTGCAACGAGTATGTGGAGATTGAGATAGCGGAGGGAATTTATTTCTATTCCCGCATCCTTGACGGTTTCTGCCTTTTCTTGGAAATTGTTGGTTGAACAAAAGGAGGGAACGTGAATCATTTTTATGGTTTCAGCTACCCTGATTTTTGTGTAATCGCGGGAAGTCGAAAATCGCTTCTCAGCTCTACTTTCAAAGCGCCGAGTATTGCGATTTTGAGAGAGTGTTTGCCAGTAAAGGAAGGAGAATTGATAAGAGGCTCAAAGGTGGAAGAAATCTCCATGGGTGTAGAACAAAGATTCAGGGCTGGGCTCATAAAGGAGATTACAGTTGAATTTACCGGAATCCCGGAAAGAAGGAAGCGGGTTGGCAACAGGGAAATTCTGGTAATAAGAATAACAAAGGAAGCAGGGGAACATGAGTTATACCACTATGCTCGTATTATTGGAGGGATATGTGAGAGCCTGGAGTTAATTCCGGCATAAATTTGGCTATAAGAAAGCGGGATTTACCAAAAGTCCCGCTTTTTCTTTTTTCTTGACTTTTAATCTTTTTTATTTAATAATATCTATAGATTAAGAAAGTTTAAATCATTACTTTAAGCTAAGAAAAAAACTTAGTATTTTTTATTTATTATTAAGCAAAACTCAAAAATCTATGGGTAAAAAGATTGGTTTTATCGGCCAGGGCTGGATCGGCAAAAATTACGCTGATAATTTTGAAAAAAGAGGCTACGAGACCGTTCGCTACAGCCTGGAAAAGCCCTATGTCGACAACAAAGAGAAAATAAAAGATTGCGACATTGTTTTTATTGCCGTGCCGACGCCATCTACGCCGACCGGTTTTGATGACAGTATTTTAAGGCAAGCAGTGAAGTTAGTCGGGAAAGGAAAAATCGCTGTTATTAAATCAACTATGTTGCCTGGCACGACCAAATCAATTCAGAGAGAAAATTCCGATATTTATGTTATGCATTCGCCGGAATTTTTGACAGAAGTTAACGCCGCCCACGATGCGGCTAATCCGGACAGGAATATCGTTGGTATACCCGAAGACAGTCTTCTCTTCAAGGAGAAGGCTAAAGAAGTTATGGAGGTTTTACCAGATGCGCCTTACCGCCTTATCTGCCCGGCCAAAGAAGCCGAATTAATAAAATATGGAGGCAATTGTTGGTTCTATTTTAAGGTGATTTATATTAATATGCTTTATGATTTAGCTAAGAAATTAGGTTGCCAATGGGAGACAGTCAGAGATGCAATGATCGCTGATGCCAGAATCGGGGAAACTCACCTAAATCCAGTTCATAAAGGCGGGCGCGGCGCCGGCGGCCATTGCTTCATAAAGGATTTTGCCGCCTTTTCCGATATATACAAAAAATACATTGGCGATGAGTTTGGCTTAAAAGTTTTAGAGAGCTTAAAAGATAAAAATATTGATTTACTGGTTTCAAGCGGCAAAGATTTGGATTTGCTGGCCGGGGTTTACGGCGAAGAAATTATAAAGAAATAATATAAGAAAATTTTCCCGCAAATTATTATGGCAGGGGAAATTCATAAAGGTTATCGGCAAAGGGTTTTCCAATAAGAATGGGACTAAAGGTGTATGGGAATGTGTGGAGCTGAACAAAACCAGAAATATCGTGATGATCTTGGCTCTAACGAAAAAGAAAGAGGTAATCTTGGGGAGGCAATTTCGTTTCCCGCTAGAGAAAGATATCGTGGAATTGCCGGTTGGCTTGGCGGATAAGGGCGGGGAGAGTTTGGCCGAGGCCGCAAAAAGAGAACTTTTAGAAGAAACCGGTTATAAAGCGGGCAAGCTAATTTTTGCCGGCCGGGGATATTTTAACCAGGGGCTTACCAATAGCGAGATTTTTATTTATTTTGCCCAAAGCGCAACTTTTGTCGGCTTTGATGACGCTTCTTCTGATGACAGCGAGGAAATAGAAGTGGTAAAAGTTCCCCTTAAAAAGTTGGCGGATTTTTGTTTAAAAAAGCACAAAAATTTTGTGGTTGACTTAAAAATTTTAAATGCTTTAAAAATACTGGAGAAGAAGAAAATAATTAAATAAATTTTATGGCAAAATGTTTGGTTACCGGGGGTGCCGGATTTGTTGGCTCTAATCTAGTTGATGAATTAATAAAAAAAGGCCACAAAGTTGCGGTCATTGATAATTTGTCAACAGGGAGAAAGGAATATTTAAACCAGAAAGCAAAATTTTATAAATTTGATGTTGGCTCTAAAAAAGTAGAGAAAATATTTAAAGCGGAAAAACCGGATTTTGTTTTTCATCTGGCCGCCCAAATTGATGTTCGGAAATCAGTAGCTGATCCGGTTTTTGACAACAAAGTTAATGCTCTGGGCAGCATAAATATTTTTTCCGCTTGTGCTAAGAGCAAAGTAAAAAAAATTATTTTTATATCAACCGGCGGGGCTATGTATGGGGACACAGTAAGGCCGGCTGGCGAGAAGACTTTGCCTGCCCCGGATTCTCCTTATGCAGTTCATAAATTAGCGGCGGAAAAATATCTAGAGATATTCAGTAAATTATACGGTTTAGATTATATAATTTTGCGTCCCGCCAATATCTACGGGCCGCGGCAATACAAGGGCGGAGAAGGAGCGGTTATAGCGGTTTTTACTTATAATGCTTCAAGCAACAAAGAAAGCATTATATACGGCGACGGCCGGCAAACAAGGGATTTTGTTTATGTGGGGGATGTGGTTAGCGCCTGTCTGAAAGCAACGGGAAAAGGTCGCCGGGGAGTTATAAATATAAGCAGCGGCCGGGAGACTGACCTTTTCGCTTTAATTAAAGAAATCGAGAAAGTGACCAGGAAGAAAATGGAATTTGCCTATCGCAAAGCCAGGCCGGGAGAAGTAAGGAGGAGCGTTTTGGATAATAGTTTGGCTAAGAAAGTTTTAGGCTGGGAGCCAAAAATAAGTTTAGAGGAGGGGATTAAAAAAACCATTGATTGGTTAAATAAAAAAGTATGTCAAAAATATTAGTTACCGGCGGCGCCGGCTTCATCGGTTCTAACTTAGTTGATGAGCTGATTAACCGGGGAGAAGAGGTAATTATAATTGATAATTTATCGGCCGGCAAAAAAGAAAACATTAACCCTAAAGCCGAATTTCACCAGGTCGATATCAGGGATTTGGATAAAATAAAACCTTTATTTAAAGGCATTGATTATGTTTTTCATCTGGCGGCTTTAACTAGCATCCAATTTTCAATTGATAATCCGGTCGAGAGCCATGATGTAAATTTAAACGGGACTATTAATGTGTTAATCTCGGCGCGGGAGGCGGGAGCGAAAAGAGTAATTTACAGCGCTTCCTCTTCGGCCTACGGTTTGCAGGACAAATTGCCCTGGCAAGAAAATATGGTGCCGAAGGTTTTGAGCCCTTACAGTGTTCAGAAATATGTGGGCGAGTTATATTGCCGTTCTTTTAATTTAGTTTATGGCTTAGAAACTGTTTCCTTAAGGTATTTTAACGTTTACGGAAAAAGGCAGAGGCTGGAAGGAGCTTATGCCCCGGTGATGGGTATCTTTATCAGGCAGCGTTTAGCCGGAGAACCGATGATCATTTACGGAGACGGCGGGCAAACGCGTGATTTTACGTCAGTGATTGATGTGGCGAGAGCTAATATTCTAGCGATGGAGAGTAAAAAAGTCGGCAAAGGAGAGGTGATAAATATTGGCCGGGGGAGAAATTACAGCGTCAATGAACTGGCCAAAATGGTTGGCGGTCCGGTAAAATTTTTACCGCCTCGGATTGAAGTAAAAAAAAGCTTGGCCGATAATAGTTTAGCTAAAGAATTATTAGGCTGGGAGCCGACGGTTAATCTGCCCCAGTGGCTAGAGGTTTATAAGAAAGAAATGGGGCTTTAGGGATTTAAAATTTAAGATTTGATTTTATGAACCCCGTTAGAAATCTTGCTAGAAATAAACGGATAAAAAATAGAATATTAAAAAATCAATTAGTATATTATTATGGAGAAAAAAAATAATAAAATTTCTAACGGGGTGAAAAAAATATTAGTCACGGGCGGAGCCGGTTTTATCGGCTCGCATTTGATAGAGTGGCTAGTCCAGGACAAAAACAATAAAATAGTGTCTTTGGATAATTATTTTAGCGGCTCGGAAAAAAATCATATTAAGGGCGCTACCTATATAAAAGGGGAAACGAAAGATATTGAGGAGCATATTAAAGAAATTCCAGACATTGTTTATCATCTCGGAGAATATCCGCGGGTGTTAACGAGTTTTGACGATGTCTCCCTGGTCTGGAGGTTAAATATAACCGGCACCTTGGGCGTTTTGGAATTTTGTCGAAAAAATAATATAAAATTAGTGTATGCCGGCTCAAGCACAAAATTTGGCGATAATATCGGCGGCCGGACCGAGTCGCCCTACGCTTGGAGCAAAGCCAATAATACTGAATTGGTAAATAATTACGGCCGGTGGTTTAACCTGCCGTACGTCGTAGTTTATTTTTATAATGTGTACGGCGGCCGGGAGATTTCCGAGGGGAAATACGCCACGGTCATAGGGATTTTTTCCAGAAAATATAAGAATAAAGAGCCTTTAGCGGTTGTATCTCCGGGAACCCAAAGAAGGGCCTTTACCTATATTGAGGACACGGTAAGCGGCCTGGTCTTAGCCGGAGAAAAGGGGGAGGGCGACGGCTATTGCATAGGCTCGGAAAATACATACTCAATTTTGGAAATAGCCAAGCTTTTTGGCGGGGAAATTAAAATGCTGCCGCAGAAAAAGGGGGATAGATTGGCTTCAACCATTGATTTATCAAAAATGAAAGAATTGGGCTGGGCGGCAGAGCGTAGCGTTGAAGATTATATAAAGTCATTAAAGAATGGAAAATGAAGCAAAAAAAATATTAATTTTTTCAACTGCCTATTTTCCTTTTGTCGGCGGAGCGGAAGTGGCGGTTAAAGAAATAACCGACCGGATTTCTGATATCGAGTTCAGTATGATTACGGCCAGGATGGACTCTAAACTGCCTAAATTTGAACGCCTTGGCAAGATTGATGTTTATAGAGTCGGCATCGGGTTGCCGATTTTTGATAAGCTAATACTTGCTTTTGGAGGAGCTAGGTTTGCTAAAGAATTACATAAAAAAAATAAATATGACGCTGTCTGGTCGATTATGGCGAGTTTCGGCGGTCTGGCCGCTTCCGTTTTTAAAAAGAAAAACCCGGAGGTCAAATTTTTATTAACTTTGCAGGAAGGGGATAACCTGGCCGAAGTGGAACGCAAAGTGGCGCTTGTCAAAGGACGGTTTAAAAATATTTTTACTGGCGCCGACTATATTCAGGCCATCAGCAATTATCTGGCGGATTGGGCTAAGAAAATGGGGGCGGTCTGCCCGATTGGGGTCGTGCCGAACGGAGTGGACATAAATCAATTTTCAATTTTCAATTTTCAATTTTCAATTCCCGAATTTAAAAAAAAGTTAGGGATTGAGGAAAATGAAAAAGTAATAATTACAGTTTCGAGGTTGGTGGAGAAAAATGGAGTTGACGATTTAGTAAAGGCAATATCAGAATTACGAATTACGAATTACGAATTACCGGTCAGATTACTAATTTGCGGTGTAGGAGAAGAAGGAAAAAAGCTGAAAGAATTGGCAAAAAGATTAGCCGTAGATAACAAGATTTTATTTTTGGGTTATATCCCATATAGCGAATTGCCTAAATATTACGCGGTCAGCGATGTTTTCTGCCGGCCGTCTTTAACGGAAGGCCTGGGCAATGTTTTTTTGGAAGCGATGGCGGCGGGCGTGCCGGTTATTGCCACGCCGGTCGGAGGAATCCCTGATTTTTTAAAGGATAATGAAACCGGCTGGTTCTGCCGGGTAAAAAATTCGGAAAGCATTGCGGAGAAAATAAAATTGATTTTAGACCAAAAAAATGCGGTGTCTGTAAAAAACGTATTAGATAACGCCAGGAAGATGGTCGAAGAAAAGTATGAGTGGGATAAAATTTCTAAACAGATGGATAATATATTTAATAAAATAACAAGTTAAAAGTTATGTCAAAAAAAACAAAAATTATTATCGCGATTTCAGTAATTGTGTTGGCCGCCGCTTCCCGCTTAGCGGAGCATCCTTTCAATTTTACTCCGATTATCGCTATGTCTATATTCGCCGGCTGCTATTTAGAGACGCGCTGGGGAATAATCTTGCCGATACTGGCTATGCTTGTCAGCGATTATTTTATCGGTTTTTATGACTGGCAAGTTATGGCCTCGGTGTATCTGGCGATTGTTATAGCCTTCGGCATCGGCTGGGTTTTGAGAAAATATAAAAAATGGTACAACGTGGCGTTGGCCTCTTTAGTTTCTTCCCTGGCCTTCTTTTTTATAACTAATTTCGCGGTTTGGGCCTTTTTTGACTGGTATCCGCATACTCTATCCGGGCTGGCTAATTGTTTTACTTTAGCCCTTCCGTTTTTCCGCAATAGTTTAGCCGGCGATTTGTTTTATTCCGCTTTGCTTTTTGGCCTATTTGAGTTAGCTTTGGCGTGGGACAGAAAAAGAGTAAGGGCGGTGGCGGCAGACAATAAAATTAATTAAGCGTCAGGCAATTCCTCTAAAAGATTTTATGGATAATATATATAAAAAGGGCAAGGATTTTTTTCATTCCTTGGCTCCGGGCGTTTATGGCGAAATTGAAAAATATAAATTAATTATAAAATATATTATTTCCGGCGGGATGGCGGCTTCAGTTGACCTCATCTTTTTGTATATTTTTACCGATGTCTTCGGGGTTTGGTACATAATTTCGGCTTCCCTGTCTTTTTTGATAGCTTATTTCGTAAGCTTTTCCATGCAGAAATTTTGGACTTTTCGCGACAGCGGCCGGGGAGCTATTTACCGGCAGATGTATTTATATTTTATCGTCGGGGTGGCGAACTTGCTTGTTAATGCCGGCGGCATGTATTTGTTGGTTGATGAATTTGGCATTATGTATATGCTGGCCCAGATAATTATGGGCGCTTTATTGGGTTTCAGCAGTTTTTTAATCTATAAATTTATAATTTTTGAAAAAAAGAAAATTGAAGCCAGGAGGGGAAGGGAAGGGAATTTAAGAATTTTGATTGCTACCGGCATCTTCCCGCCGGATATCGGGGGACCGGCCACTTACACAAAAATCCTGTGCGAAGAATTGCCTAGGTTCGGGTGCGAAGTTAGGGTTGTTACCTATGGCGACGGCGAAATCGCAGATTGCGGGTGCCAAGTTTTTAAGGTTAGCCGCAAACAGAATATTATTTCCCGCTATTTAAAATATTTTTGGCGGGTCTGGAAATTGGCCGGCCGGGCGCATATAATTTATGCCCATGATTTAGTAAGCGTCGGTTTGCCCTGCGCCTTAGTTAAACTTTTTAAACCAAGATTAAAGCTGGTTATCCGTTTAGGCGGAGATTTCCTTTGGGAAAAAGCTTATAATAGCGGCTGGACAGGTAAGCCCTTAAGCCGATATTATAAGGAGCCAAAGAATTTTTCTGAGAAGATTTTTTTGCTTATTTATAAATTCGTTTTATCAAGAGGCAATAAAATAATATTTTCCACCCGCTGGCAAAAAGAAATTTATGAGAAATATTTAAAAGTTAATCCGAATAAAGCGGATGTTATTGATAATATTTTTCCCGAATTTAGTCTGCCGGAAAAGCCGTCCGGAGATAGCAGGCGGATTTTACTGGCCGGAAGACTGATTAAGTTAAAAAATTTCGCTAAAATTTTTGCCGTGGTTAAACGGCTGCCGGAGATTAATTTATTGGTTATCGGCGAAGGGCCGGAAGAAGAAAATTTAAAAGAATTGGCTAAGCAGTTGAAAATTGGCGACCGGGTTAATTTTAAGAAGAAACTCCCTTGGCCGGAATTGGCCAAAGAAATTTTAGGGAGCTTCTTGGTTTTAGTGCCGTCAATAACGGAAATAAGCCCGAATTTAGTCTTAGAATGCCTTAAATTAGGCCAGCCCATCTTAGTTACCCGAGAATGCGGTTTTAGAAGTAAATATAACGAAGAACTGATTTTCATAGACCCCTTCAGCGAGGATGACATAAAAGAAAAAATAATTTATCTTTCAGACGGAAACAATTATAATAATTACCTTGAGAAAATAAAATCGATAGATACAACAAGAAATAAAATCGATTTAGCCAGAGACCATTATAATTTTTTTAAAAACTTATAAAATGAAGATTTTAAGCTTAGGATTGGACAATTCACTATTGGACAAAAATTCCCGCTTGTCCGGTCGGGTTATTGATTACGGCGGTTTGGTTGATAAATACACCGTAATTGTTCCTGCCCTGGAAGATAAGGAAGTAACTTTGTCGGATAAGGTAAGAGTTTACGGCCGGGGAGGCGGCAATAAGATAACAAGATTTTTCAGGGTTTTTAGTCTGGCCAAAAGACTATTAAGAAAAGGGGATTATACTCTTATAACTGTCCAGGACCAATATTATTTAGCTTTGATTGCTTGGCGGCTGGCCGCTAAATTTAAAGTCGGTCTGGAAATTCAAGTGCATGGTTTTGAAAAATTTTCTGGTTTGCGCAAGGCTATAGCTAAATTTGTTATTCCTAAAGCCGATGCCATCAGAACCGTAAGCCAGAGATTGTGCAGGCAGCTGGTTGATGATTTTAAAGTGGCTGAAAATAAAATCACAGTTGTGCCAATTTATGGCGAACCCGAATTTTCAATTTTAGACAATAAAATGAATAAAAAAAATGGTGAATTTGTGTTTTTGAGTGTAAGCAGGTTAGTAAAAGTTAAAAATATTGGAATGATGATTAAAGCAATAGCAAGCGATAAATTTAAAAAAGCGAATATTAAATTAAAAATTGTAGGGGAGGGGAGTGAACGCAAGAAATTAGAGTCAATAAGCAAGAAGTTGGGCGTTGAAGACAGGGTGGAATTCATGGGACGAAGATATGATATGGGGGTAATTTATGGGGATGCAGATACATTTTTACTTACATCGAATGCAGAAGGTTGGGGGTTAGTTGTTGTTGAGGCGGCTAGTTTTGGTTTGCCGATAATTATGACAGACGTGGGATGTGCGGGGGAAGTGATAAAAGATGGGGAATCTGGGATTGTAATCCCGGTAGGCGGACAGAAAGAACTGGAAGAGGCTATGCGTAAGATAATAGGGGATAGGGATTTGAGGGAAAAATTAGGCAGTAATGCTAAGAAAGCCTTAGAAAAGTTACCGAGCAAAGAAGAAACACTAAAGTTGTATAAAGAAAGTTGGGAAAGAGTTGTAAATAATACGAATGTCGCAACAGATAAAGATATATCCTATAAACCTATATATAAAACTGTTTTTATTTTTATACTGTTCTCTGCCATATTTTTAATATTATTTTTGGGCGCTAAGAAAATGCAGGAATTAATGATAATTAGCTTGGGCTATGGTATTCTAATAATTATATTTATATTGTTTGTCGTTTGTTTATTTTTTTTATTACTATACAAAAAATTTCTCCTTACTACGAACGTTATACTTATTATACTTGCAGTACTAGCCCTATTAATTGCGCCCTTCCTTCATTTTTACTCAGAGTATATAAATAATAAGAGCGCTATAATAAGTTTACAAGATAATAGTATAAAAAATCACTATTTCGCTATAAATATTATAAATGATCTTAAGAATCTACCAGGAGCAAATGATGGGAGTGGGGCTAAGAGTGTCGATTTTGAAAATACTCTAGACAATTCACAATACATTAAATATGAATCGATTATTAATAATAAATGTTTCGCAGTTAAGATGAATTATTTTTCCTTGATAGAGATAATTAATGTTATTAATGAAAAAAATAAAAAAATTAGAGACATCGCGTTTCAGGGATTTAATAATAACACATCTTTTATAGCGGAACAGCAACTGGAATTAAGTAATCATGCGGAAAAAGCATGTGAAAATTTAAGTATAGTAACATTATATAATTATTACAAATTCCCATTTTTATTTAATAATAAATTTTATAACATGGGTGGGATTATAAAGATAATTAAGAAAAATTGTGAAATGAACTTTTGTAATTTAAAAAATGAATTTCCCGAGTGCAATATTGATAAAGATAATTTTTTTAAAAAGCTAAAATTAAATGAAATTAATAATAAATAAAAATCAAATCGATACAGCGCCGGAGCAATTCCTGCGAAAAGCCGGCTATGCTTATATAAGGGATAGGCGTAGCGGCCAGGAAAGCTACTCTCGGCGGATGGGCGGCGGTTTTTATCCGCGTTTTCATATTTATTTTAATGAGGACAACGGTAAAATTATATTTAATTTACATCTTGACCAAAAACAAGCAAGTTATGCCGGTGCGCATATGCATAATGCCGAATACGAGGGAGAGACTGTGGCGGCGGAAATTGCCAGATTAAAAAGTTTATTAGGCAGCCGTCAAGATATCCGCGCGAATGTGTTTGGGAGTAGCGATCCATTAGACAGAATGGTGCGCGGAGAGTATGATAAGGAGGCTAAACCAGAACCCCGAAAGCCTTGGTGGCGCCGCATTTTTTAATGTTTTACCCTTAAATCTAAAATCTGAAATCTTAAATCTAAAATAAAAAATGGATCAAGTAGAGGAAATAAAATCACGGCTGGACATAGTGGAAATAATCCGCGAATATATCCCCTTAAAGCCGGCCGGAATAAATTTTCGGGCGCTTTGCCCTTTCCACCGGGAGAAATCCCCGTCTTTTATAGTTTCTTCGGAAAAACAAATCTGGCATTGTTTCGGCTGCGGCCGGGGCGGCGATGTTTTTTCTTTTTTAATGGAAATTGAAGGCTTGGGCTTTGCCGAGGTTTTGCGCAATTTAGCCCCCAGGGCCGGCGTAACTTTAAAAAGGCAGGATCCGAAACTAACTTCGCAGCGCAACCGGCTTTTAGATATTATGGAAGCGACGGTTAATTATTACCATAAAGCCTTGGAAAGGGAGGAGGCTAAAAGTGTAAGACAGTATTTAGCCGGCCGCGGTTTGCGGGACGAAACTATTGGATCCTGGCAGATTGGTTATAGCCCTGACTCCTGGGATGATTTAATAAACTTGCTTAGAGGGAAAGGTTATAGCGAAAATGAAATATTTTTAGCAGGACTTAGCACGAAAAAAGACAATAGCGCCAGATTTTATAACCGGTTCCGCGACCGGATTATGTTTCCTATTTTTGATGCCAGTGGCGCGGCCGTAGCTTTTTCAGCTCGGGTCAGGTCGGAGAAAGAGGGAGAGGAAAAAATGGGAAAATATATAAACAGCCCGGCCACTATGATTTATGACAAAAGCCGAATTTTGTTCGGCCTGGATAAGGCTAAAATGGCTATTAAAAATGAAGATTTGGCCATAATCGTTGAGGGCCAGATGGATATTATTACCGCTCACCAGAACAATTTTAAGAATGTCGTGGCCTCCTCGGGCACGGCCTTGACTGGCGAACAGATAAAATTATTAAAACGTTATACCAATAATATCGCTTTAGGGTTTGACATGGATCAGGCCGGGCAGATGGCATCCGACCGGGGTATAAGGGAAGCGTTGGCGGCCGAGATGAATATAAAAGTAATTATTATCCCTTCCGGCAAGGATCCGGATGAATGCATAAGAAATAATCCGGAAAATTGGGCAGCGGCTGTAAAAGAGGCCAAGCCGATAATGCAATATTATTTTGATAAGATATTTTTTGGCCTCAATCTTGAGGAAGTGGGGGATAAGCGCCGGGCCGCCAAGGAAATATTGCCGATTTTATTTAAATTAGGCAGTAGAATTGAGCAGGATTTTTGGCTTAAAAAATTGGCGGAAAAGATTGAGGTAGAGGAGAATATATTGCGCGAGACTCTTATGAATATGGCAAAAAAAGAGTCTCGGCGGCCAGCCGAGCTTGAGCCGGAAAATAAGCCAGGAGACCAAAAATCTCGGCCAGGCCGGGAGGAGATGCTTTCCGAACTGATGCTTGTCTTGGGGATAAGGTTTCCCGGCTTGCTAGCTTATATAGTAGATCGTATCCAGCCGGACCAAGTCGTTGGTTCCGCTAACAAGTTATTTTACAAGGATTTAATAATCTATTATAATAGTACTATTGGCAGCGAAAATGAAGCGGAGGAGGCGAGGATTTTTTCAAGAATTAACTACGATGACCTGAAAAAATGGCTTGAAGAAAATTCTTCCCCGCTTTTTTCGCCGGATTCGCCAGCTGCCCGCCTGCCGGCCCGCTTCGCCGAAGCATCAGCGAGGCGAGCGAGGCAGGGCGGAGAAGGCAATACCCAGCTTAAATTATTAGACCGGCTGGTTCTTTTGGGCGATAAAGATTTTTATGACATAGATGAAGAGAAAGCCAAAGGAGAAATAATAAAGATAATTATGGCTTTAAAAAGGTGTTACTTAACCCGCCGCATGAAGGAGATAGAAAAAACGATTGCCCATTGCGAGGGAGAGGGAGAGGGGAAGAAGGCAGGGGAACTTATGGAAGAATTAAAGATATTGTCTGATGAGATGAGAGAGGTTGGAGAGTAAATTATATAAAATTTACAAATTATAAATCAAATATGTCTAATAAAAGGAGAAAAATGAAAAATAAAAAGAAGGCAATTGGTTTTAAAAAAATAAAAAAAGCAAGCCGTGGGCAGCCGAAAAAGAAAGCGGGCGGAAAGAGGCGAACTGGCTGGGCGGAAAGAAAGGGAAGTTCTGGCGGCAAAAGGTATGCGGCGAAACAAAAAAGAAAGGGAAAAATTTTAGGAAAGAAAAAGGCCGAGCCGGTGAAAACAGAAAGACCGGCAGAAGAAGGCATGGAAAATTTAATCAGGAAAGGGAAGATGCGCGGTTTTGTTACGGAAACGGAATTGCTCCATTTGTTCCCGGAAGTGGAAGAATATATTTTTGATTATGAAGTTTTTTTAAGCCGGTTGCAGGAAAGTGGCGTGCAGATATTTGAAGATACGGGGAAAATTTTAGATTTTGAGGATAAGAGAGGGGAGAAAGCGGGAGATAAAAAATCGGCTTCAAAAAGGGCTCTGGCCGACAGCGCTAAGAATGTTGATTTGCTGAAATTAAATTCCGATTCTATCCAGATGTATTTAAAAGAAATCGGACGGGTCCCTTTGCTTAATGGGGAAGAGGAAATTGAGCTGGCCAAGAGGAAGGAAAAAGGCGATAAAGAAGCGGAGAAAAAAATAATAGAAGCCAATTTGCGCTTAGTTGTTTCTATCGCCAAAAAATTCGTCGGCGCCAAGGGCTTAAGTTTATTAGATTTAATCCAGGAAGGCAATATCGGCCTCTTTCGCGCTGTGGAAAAATTTGAATACCGCAAAGGGTATAAGTTTTCCACTTATGCCACCTGGTGGATTAGGCAGGCGATTACCCGCGCTTTGGCCGACCAGTCGCGCACTATCCGCATTCCGGTCCATATGGTGGAAACCATCAATAAATTTACGCAGGTGGAACGGCGCTTAATCCAGGATTTGGGCCGTGAGCCTATGCCGGAAGAAATCGCCTCCGAGATGGGCGAAGATATTGATAAAGTAAGGCATATTATAAAGATTTCCCAGGATACAATTTCCCTGGAAACGACCGTAGGCGAAGACGAGGAAGATTCTACCTTAGAAGACTTTATTGAGGACGTGAAAAATGTTGCCCCGGATCGGGCTGCCGCCTTGCAGTTATTAAAGGATTATGTCAAAGAAGTCGTAGCGACTTTATCTCCCCGCGAGCAAAAAATCCTGGAAATGCGCTTCGGCCTAATTGACGGAGTCGCCCATACCTTAGAAGAAGTCGGGCAGGAGTTTGAAGTTACCCGCGAGCGCATCCGCCAAATTGAAGCCAAAGCTTTAGAGCGCATCAGAAAGCACGACGGATTGCAAAAGCTCCGTGATTTCTAAGAATTATGATTTAAGATTTAAGAATTAAGAATCCTATAAAATCTTGACATTCCGAGAGAATTTATTATAATAAAATAACAAAAAATTCGTCAATCTTAAATCTAAAATCTTAAATCTAAAATCAAAATATTCCCGGGTAGCGCCCGACTTCACTTCGTTTCGGCGAGGCAGGCAGCGGTAGCTATTCGGAAATAATTTGGAAATTCGTAAATTAGTAAATTTATTAACATTCCCGGGTAGCGCCCGCCTTCACTTCGTTTCGGCGAGGCAGGCAGCGGTAGCTATTCGGAAATAATTTGGAAATTCGTAAATTAGTAAATTTATTAACATTCCCGGGTAGCGCAGCGGTAGCGCAGTTGGCTGTTAACCAATTGGTCGTCGGTTCGAATCCGACCCCGGGAGCCAGATAGGATGAGCCTTTATTAAAAGGGCTAAATTCCACTCAAATTCAGCTAAAAATCCAAACTTTTTGCCTTGCAAAATAAAGTTCAAGCCGATATTTTTACAGGTTCTTTGGCAGTTTTTTAAAGTCGGGCTTCGCCCGCGGGGAAATTATTGCTTTTAAAAGCTTTTTATAAAATAGTTTAAAACCTTTTTTTAAATTCCGTTCTAACTTTTTTATAAAATCCGAGCCAAGTCGGAAAAGCGCTTGTCCGCCAAAGGCAGGCGTTTTTTATAGGCATTTACTTTTGATTTTGGATAAAGTATAATTATGTTGTATGAGTAAAAAGTTATTAACAATCGTTTTAGCCGTATTAATTCTCGGCCTGGCTGGCGGAGGTTATTTGTGGCGGGCTAATAAAAAGCCGGCGCCTTCGGCAGGTGAAAAAGTGGTCGCGACTATCCAGGATACGGCGGCGTCTATAAACGAAAGCGCGGCCGGAGGCGTTTTGCCGGACATAAGTACGGCCATGGTTAATCCGATGGAGGACGTTCCTGACGTTAACCCCTACAGAAATACCAATCCCTTTTTAAATATAAAAATCAATCCTTTTAAATAAATCCCCCTTACCCCCTTTGTCAGGGGGGGGCAGTTGTATGAAATATAAAAATAATGAAAACTTCTAAAGGGATAAAAATTTTCATATTAATTTCAGCCATAGCGGTTTTTGGCATGGTTGCTAAGGCCCAGGAGCAAACCGATGGCCAGAATTTGTTGGCGAACATCCAATTTCCCATAGCCGAATTAGATAATTGCCAGAGCCGGGAAGACTGTGAAGTTTATTGCGATAAAACGGAAAACACGGATGCCTGCCTGTTTTTTGCCGAAACCAAAAATTTAATGACAGGGGAAGAACTGGCCGCGGCCAAAAAATTTAAAGAGATGGGGATGAAAGGGCCTGGCGGTTGCGAGGGCAAAGACGAATGTGAAAAATATTGCGACAATAATGATAATATGGAAGCCTGTCTTAGTTTTGCCGAAGAGAAAGGGTTAATGTCAGGCGAAAATTTGCAGGAAGCGAAAAAAGTTTTAACGACTGTCAAAAGCGGGGCAAAACCGCTGGGCTGTAATGGCCGGCGGGAATGCGATGATTATTGCGCGTCGGCCGAGCATATGGAAGAATGCCTGAATTTTGGTTCTGAAGCCGGAATACTGCCGGCCCAAGAGCAAGAGAATGCGCGAAAAGTTTTGACGGCTATAAAAAACGGCGCTGTCCGACCGGCGTGCCGCGGCCAGGAGTGTGAAGTTTATTGCGCTGAGGGTTCAAAGCATGCGGAAGAATGCGGAAGTTTTGCGGTGGCGGCTGGAATTTTGTCGCCAGGAAAAATGAGGCAAGTTCAAAAAATACTTACGGCCATACAGGAGGGGACTACTTTACCCAGCTGCAGCAACGAAGAGGAATGCCGAGATTACTGCTCGCAGGATATCCATTTTGAAGAATGTATTAAATTTGCCGAGGCCACGGAAATAATAACGCCGGAGGAAGCAACAAAGGCGAGAAAGACCGGAGGCGAAGGGCCGGGCAACTGCAAGACCAAGGAAGAATGCAATACTTTTTGCGATAATTCGGATAATTCCGAAGCCTGCTTTAATTTTGCTAAAGATAATGGTCTCATTTCCGAAGATGACCAAAAGAAAATACAAAATAGCCAGCAGCAGATAAAGGAAACTTTTAATAATCTGCCGGAGGAGGCGCTTACCTGCCTGACTTCTTCTTTGGGCGTGGACATGATTGAGAAATTAAAAAGCGGAAACGCTATGCCCGGGAAAAAAATGGCCGAAAAAATGGAAGTTTGTTTAGGCAAGCCGGGGGAGAAGCCTTTTCCGCCTGAAGGGCCAGAGCAGCCGGCTCAGCCCGGGCAAACTGGGAAGAACAAAGGCGGCGGCCAGCAGCCAGAGCAGTCGGGAGAGCAAGGGGAGCAACCAACTAAACCTGGAAAACCGGCCGATGCTGTTAATCCGACTAAGTGCGTTGAAGATTGTGAGTATGTCGGAAAGACTTGTTTGGGTCAAGCGGGCGATGAGGGCAAGGTTTGCGCTTCAGAAGGGCAATATTGCAGAACAGTAACCTGCGAGACTTTTGGTGCCGGAGGTACTCGTCCTACGACGCAGGAAGAATGGAATCGGTGTGCTTCTTATTGCAGAACGATAGAGGATAATTGTTATGCCGAGATTTCTCCAACAGATGGTGAATGTAGAACCACAAAGGATGTTTGCGTTATGAATTGTCAAAAGGCATCAAAACCTTCTAAACCAAATCCGCCGTCTCAATCTACTCAGCCAACTCAACCGGGTCAACAACCCAGTCCACCCACTCCGCCTAGTCAACCTGGACAGCCTGGGCAACAACAACCCAGTCAACCTAGCCAACCCACTCCGCCTGCTGTGGGTAATTGTGGAGATGGAAAATGCGGGCGCGTGGAACAGGCGGATCCGACCTTATGTCCGCAGGATTGCGGAGGATCCAGTGAGTCCAGTCAACCCGGGCAAGGCGACCAGCCAACTCCACCCAGTCCGCCGAGTCCGCCAAGTGGTCCTGGGGGTGGAGGCCAACAACCCACTCCGCCTAGTCCTCCCACTCCGCCTAGTCCGCCGACCCAGTCCAATTAAACAAGATAGCTGATAAAATAAATAAAAATCATCCCACAATTCTGCGGGATGATTTTTATTTTTTGCTTTTGGAGTTAAATGGCTTGCTTTTATTTCAATAACGCGTTAAGATGAATTTACATTATTAATAAATAAAATATTCATATGGCAAAAAGAAGCACCGGGGTAGGGAAGAGGAGAAAAACGCATTCCCATAAAACCAAGAAGCGGCTGGAAATAAAGCGGCTTATGCTTGAAAAAAAGGTTAACAGAAAAACCTCAAATAAAGTTCATAGCTAAATTTAGGTTTGTTGCTTTAATAAAAACCCTGCCTTTCGCGAAAGGCAGGGTTTTTATTTTATAATCATCTTTATTTATGTTATAATAGTATAAGAAATAAGTTAATTTTTATTGTTTTTAATATGAGAGTGCCAATAAGAAAACCTGGAAAATATACGAATTTAAAAACCGATTTTCATATTACGCGGGAAAAATTTGCTGAACTTAAAGATAAGCTGGAAAAGTTAAGAAAGATAAGTCGGCCTCGGGCTGCGGCTTTAGTAAAAGACCTTTCCACCACTGGCGATTTTTCGGAAAATGCCGGCTATCAAATGGCTAAAGGGAGACTGCGCGGGATAAACCAGCGCATTTTGGATATGGAAGAAATGATAAAAAATGCCGTAATTATTGAGTCTGGGAAAAGTTCCGGCATTGTCCGGCTGGGGAGCACAGTAACAGTGGAAATGTTGGGGAGGCAGAAAAAATATAAAATTCTCGGGTCTTCTGAAACCGACCCGGAGAGGGGAGTAATTTCGCATAATTCGGCCGTGGGCCGTGGCCTACTTGGCCAACGGGTTGGCGATACCGTGAAAATTCAATTAGGCGACAAGGAAGTTATTTATAAAATCATAAAAATAGAATGAGGTGGTTTAAAAACAAAATATTGGCCGTCGCCGTTCTTTTTTCTCTTTTATCCGCCATTGCCGGATATTGGGTTTTTGAAGTGGACTGGTATTTTTTGCCTTGGCCGCTAACAGCCGGATTATTTATGGTTTTGGCGCAAGACGGAAAAAGGAGTTTAGACTTTATTAAAAAATTATTGGTTGGCTCGCTAATTTACGGGGGATTATCCTGGTTTCTGATATTACTCCGCCTGTGGCTGGGCGGGGCGCCTTTCTGGAAGTTTTCCAGGCCATGGGAGTTTCTGGTCTTCGCCCTGATTTTTGTTTTTGTCTCTTTTCTCGGCGGGCTGGCCGGCATTGTTATAAAAGGATTTTATTTTCTTTTAAAAAAGCAAGACGGATAGGCAATAAATATAACGCGGAAGACTTATGAATTTTTATAATACCATAGCTATTGAAATATTCGGATATTTATCGGGATTGGCGATTCTTATATCCTTTTTGCCGTATATCAGAGATATTTTTTCCGGGAAGACGAAACCGGAACGGATTTCCTGGTTAATCTGGGCCGGGCTTGGCTTAATTTCCCTTTTTTCTCAATTTGCTAAAGGAGCGTCTTATTCTTTAATTATGACCGGCGCTCAGGCGGTTGGCGATTTATTTATTTTCCTGCTGGCGATTAAATACGGTCTGGGCGGATTTTTAAAAAGAGATATTGCGGCTTTAATCGGCGCTGGCCTTGGTTTATTTTTGTGGTACATAACCAAAGAAGCCGCGGTGGCCTTATTTATAGTTATTTTTGTTGACGCTATCGGCGTAGTTTTGACTGTTATTAAGTCCTACGAAAAGCCGAAGACAGAAACAATCAGCGCCTGGGTTTTTACTTTTATCGGAGGTTTTCTGGGGTGCCTGGCCGTAGGAGGCTTTAATTTTATTTTGTTAGTTTTTCCTTTTTATATTTGTTTAGCCAGTCTATCTATCCTTTTGGCCATAAAATTAGGATTAAAACATAATAAGAGCGCCAGTTCGTGAAATTTATAATATTTGTCCAACCGATTTCTAAAAAGAAACCCCCAGCGTTCAAGCTAGGGGTTTTATTAAAATAGGATTTTTGGTGGAGTTATTTTTATATATATTTTATTTAATTTTAGCCAAAAATTCTTAAAATTATTGACATTTTAATAATTATGTGCTATACTATAAATATTAACGGTACAGGAGCAATTGTACCAAAATGTTTATTCAAAAAACAAAAAACAGGAGAACTCGTCATGAACGAGAAATTCCTCGTCAGAATCCTTATCGCCGGCCCGGCGATACTGGAAAACATGGCAACCCATGTCGGTTTCGCCAAAATGGGCGTTGTTTATTCTCACTTCCAGACCTTGATGGATTTGTCGCGTCAGGTTTGGAGCAAGCAGGACGGCGAATGGATCAACATTCGCTTAACTGCTGAGGAATTGAGAGGAATTAATCTCGCCTAGAAAGGGACGATATACATCCAGAAAATGGATTTGTATATTCCCTATTGGGCGATCAGCGTGATTGAAATTTCGAGCAGCAGTTCGAAAATTCATCCGAGCGGTCGGCATTGGGCAGTTTGGTCAAAGTTTCCTGCTTGGGGAAATTGTGACTACCTGAAATGAATTCTACTCCTCGTCATTTGTAAAATGTATCTCTACCTGCTAATAAGCGGGTCGAGATCAAAGAAAAAGAAAAGAGGTTATCTGCGGATGCCTCTTTTTTCTTTGCTTTGATTTTTAGGATAAAAAATGTGAAAATTAGAGAGGATAGTATTATTGGCGGCCAAAGTTCTCTCGTGCTATAATAAAAGTATAATTATTAACATAGAACCTTATGAAAAAATCTTTATTTTTCTTCGGGATTGTTATAGCCGCTCTGCTTCTGGTTGGCGCGGGCTG
>Ga0265296_1000469_pt1 | contig 62238 bp, 72 predicted proteins | sample MunlanPumphouse1_FD_189073 | JGI IMG/M metagenome (GOLD analysis project Ga0265296, IMG submission 189073) | Groundwater microbial communities from a municipal landfill in Southern Ontario, Canada - Pumphouse #1 | ecosystem: Environmental > Aquatic > Deep subsurface > Groundwater | place...
CGCGGGTTGCGGCGTCTGCCACGGGCACGCCCAGCCGTCCGAGGAAGTGCTCGCGAAAAGCGTCCTACTTACGGGACACCAGCACCCGTGCTTCGAGTTCGAGGACTCACTCGGCAAGTGGCGCATCCCGTGCTGGCTCGATTGCAGCGCGCGCAAGAAGCGCGTCTGGGTTTTTCCGGCGTTCGGGGAACTCGCGGGCGGGCGCGCGGTGAACAACGGGAAACTAATGGGGCCGTTGTTCCGCGGTTTTGCGAAGCCGAAACAGGCGTTCTCGCTGGACGGGGACGCCCTCGGCAAGCTTTAAAATGCCCCGCCGCCTTAAAATTTAACGTCAATTTTTTACCGATAGGGAGGATTGAAGCAACGAAATGTCAAACAGCCGCGGAAAAGAACGGATGGTCAACTGCGACAAGTGCGGGCGCCTGGTGCGCCGCGACAAGGCGGTTTACCTCGAGAAACCCATGTTCACGAACCCCCTTGAACGCAAGGACATCGTGCAGGGGCAGCCTTACACGCGCATACTCACGCGCGAAGTGTGCTATTGCCCGTCGTGCGGAAAGCACCTCGGCATCTACGAGAAGAAGAAGCGCCTGAACGAACGCATCCGCGAGCGCCAACAGAACAGCAGCGTCGGGAAGCCCACGCGCGGGAATTACGAGTACTGAAAAAGAGGGATAGGAAAAATGTGCTTTGAATCCATAAAGAAGTTCTTCGGCTGCAACTGCGGCAAGAAGAAGATCGCTAAGGCGCCCAAGAAGAAGCGCCGCAAGCGCCGCTGAACGGAAAAGGGTTCTGCCACGGGGCTCGTGGTCGAATGGTTAAGACGCCACTCTCACACAGTGGAGATTCGGAGTTCGATTCTCCGCGAGCCCACTACTGATTCTCGAAAACAAGAATAGCGGGGGTTAGTCTCCGCCGCGGATTTCCCGCTTCCTGCAGAACTGGTTTCAGTAAAGCGTTTCCGCATTCAACGGGTAATTCGTGGACTGACGGATGTCGCTGAAACCCAAGACGCTCTGCGAAACGCGCGGGAACCCTATGCCGCAGCCCGAATGCAGAATCGGGTTGTCGCGCACGAGGTTCAGGTACTCCTCGAACTCGGCGAGCGAGACGCCGCGCTTGCTCAAAATCGAGTACATGTTGCTCGCCAGCAGCCGCTCTTTCAGGAGCGTGTAGTCGTCCTCGCGCTCCGCGCTACCCGCAGCCTCGCCGCTGTACGGTAGAATCAGGTCCGCGCTGTTCACCACCTCGTCGTTTTGCCGGTTCACGCGCATGTTGAAGAACTTGATTGCCTTTGGGAAGTGCGTTATGAACAGCGGCTTGCCGCCAAGCGCCTCGACCAAGTACAGTTCGTGCGAGTGCTTCAAGTCAGAACCCCAATCCAACTCGAACGGCGTACCCTCAAGCAAGCCTATCGCGTCAGTGTAAGTCACGCGGTTGAACGGCTGCAAATATTTCTTCACTTCCGCCGCATTTCGGTCCAGAAAAGCGAGCTCGGCCGAGGCGTTTGCAAGCGCGGAAGCGACCATCGCCTTCACCGTGCCTTCCAAATATCCCAGAAGGCTTTCAAAGTCGCCTTGGTGCTCGAACTCCAACAGTTGGAACTGGTTCAAGTGGCGGGCGTCTACTGACGCTTCGGCACGCGAGCTCGTTATGACCGTCCAGACCTTCTCGTGCCGTGGAATCTTCGCCTCCAAATAAAGCTGGCCCGTTTGCGCGAGGTAGGCGTTCTGACCGAAGTGGTCCACCTTGTAAAGCGTGTCCACGTTCTCGCACGCGCCCGTCACGCGCGTAAGCGTCGGCACGTCCACCCACACGAACCCGTTGCTTCGGAAGTAGTCCAACGCACCCCAGTAAAGCGCATCGTTCACTCGGTCGATTGCCGCGAACTCCGCGCCGTTAATCGCCGCAAACCTATCCTTCGTTCCCTTGAGCTTTTCCAACTGTGCCTGCATCAAGCCCACCCTCAACGCGGACGCAGCAAAGGCATTAAATAGTTTGTTGTAGAATCAGTTACAACAAATGATTGAGGTTCTGGAGCGCGCTTGCGGAATGTCGCGTAACGAGGTCCGCGTTTACTTGGCCCTCGTTAAGCTAGGTTCTTCCAAGGCGGGCAAAATCTCGAAGCAAGCCGCGATAGACCGCACATCGGCGTATAATTCACTCAAGTCGCTCATGGAGAAGGGACTGGTATCCTACGTAACCATAGGCAAAGTAAAATGGTTCCAAGCGGCGGACCCGCGCAACCTCAAGGATTATGTTTCCTCGAAGCTTGAGGAATTGTCCGAAGTGATTCCCGCACTCGAGAAGGATTACTCGGCGACGAAACTGCAGAACAACGTGCGGCTTTACAAGGGCGAACGCGGCGTCAAGACGGTTTTGGGTATGATAATCCACGGCGGAGCCGAAAACCGCGTTTTCGGCTTGGAAAACCAGCTTGACGAGGCGATGCCCCTTTACGCGGCGAAATTCAAGGCGCTCCTGGAAAGGAAGAAAATACCGACCAAGAACCTTGTGCGCAAGGGCAGGCGCATGCGCGAGACGCGCCTGCGCAAGGTGCGCTACGCGCCGCTTGAGACGGAATCGCCGGCGGTGACGAACATTTTCGGGGACAAAATCGCGATAATAATCTGGAGTGACCCGCCGGAAGCGATACTGGTGGACAATGCCACGGCAGCCGCAGCCTACCGCGAGTACTTCGAGTTCATGTGGCGGAACGCAAGCCGCTCATGACTTGATTAAAAAGAAAAATAATTAAAAAATAAGGAAAAAAGGGTTGGTGGGATTCCTCCCACCGTTTTACTGTTTAAGCATTCGTTGTGCCTAGTAGTCGTTGCGGTGTCCGCCGAAGCGTCCGCCGCTGCCGCCGCCGCGCGACGGGGGCTTGTGCTTGCGGAAGCACTCTCCACAGTAGACCGGGCGGCCATCCGTGGGCTTGAACGGCACTTGGCACTCCTTGCCGCAGTCCGAGCACACAGCCGTGTGCATTTCGCGGGGACCGCTGTCACGACTGCGGAAACCGCGGTCGGAATTGTCGTCGAATTCGTTCATTTCTCTATTCCACCTATTTTTTTTCTTATCCCCAAACTTTCGCTTGGGAAGCGCGAGGCTGGGCGTTCCGAACGCTGAAAAATCCATTACTCATTGTTAAAAAAGAGTCCTAAACTTTTTTTGCGAGCCGACACGCCCTTCTTCCTCTTGAATAATTTTTGGCGAATTCCCTTTTTAAACCCGCGTTTTTTCACAGCATGAGCCCGTAAGCGTCCTCGATTATGCCCGCGCCGCCCGAGTTCACGCGTCCCTTGTAGTACAGGCTCGTGCACTCCACGAAGTACTCGTCGTACCTGAAGCCCCCGATTCCCTCGAATTTGAACGGTTCCGAGGCGTACTCCTCGAACAAGGCGTTGAACCCCTCGCCCTCGAGCAGCCACTGCCCGCCCGGCAGGCGCTTTATGCGCAAGTCCCGCAACTCGAACGACTTCCCGGAGGGTGCATGGTAGTACCTGCCGCGGCGGCGGAACTCGTAACCCGCCTTGCTGAACCCGAGTTTCGGGGTGAAATAATCCAGGGTCGAACCGTCGCGGAAGGCGACGCGCACCCAGTTCCAAGGCAGGAAGGGCACGACCGCCACGACCTTCTGAACGTAACAACGCCCCTCGAAGGGGGTACCCTCGAGTTCGCCGCGGAAGTCCAGGAACAGGTTCGCGAGCCCCAAACCCAAGCCGCGCACGAAGAACGAGAGCTTCTCGCGGGCGCGCCCGCGCTTGGCTGCGGTGAGCTGGAGGTGGGTGCGCTTGCCCACGTGCAACTCGTAATGCGGGAATGCGCCCGAGAAACAGAATTTTTTTGAGGATATGCTGCCCGGCTTCACGCTCACTTCCGCGACTTCGTCGAACAGCTTGCGCTTCGCGTCAACAAAAGCCCAGGCGACTGCCGCGTGCTTCCCGCAGCACACGCGCTTGCCGTTCACGCGCGTCTCGGCCTCCGAACGCCCGAACGTCAGAATCAACTGTTTGCGGTCGCCTTTGGTGGACACGAAATCCAGGAACCAGTACTCCTTGCCAGTCAACGGCAGCGATTCCTGCGAGAAGAAGAACTCGTCCACGCTCTTGTCCCCGCGTTTGGTGAAGAGGCGCGCCGTCGAATCCAACCGGCTGCGGAGCGCGGATGCGCGTTCCTCGAACAAGTCGCGTTCGGCGCGCGTCAAACCCTTTAAAGCGGAGCGCGTGAAGCGCAGCTTCCTAGCCAATTGTCTCGACAAGTCGCTGCGGGTTACGAGCGCTTCGAACTCTTTTTGTAGGGATTCAAGCAATCAAATCACTGTTCAAACGCGGTGGTATTCGAAGGTAACCTCGGCGTTCGCCGTACCTGTGGAAAAGCTCTTGCTTCCGCTGATCGAATCCGCGGTCCCGGGGTTCGAGGAAGACATCGTATAATCGGATTCCGTGAACAGGATGTCCCCGAAATCCTCAATCAGGCACCCGCCCGTTTCAGTTGATGACTCGGAGTTGAAGGTAACCGCGAAATCCACCCAGGATTCGCGCGGCTCGCTGAAGTCCCCGCTTACGGAGCCGTCGTCGTTAACGAGTATGCGGTACTCGCTTTCCGGGTATTCCTGGTTTATCGAGCCGGAGCCGGTGCGCGACATTGTAATAGGGGGCATTCCGCCGCCCATTTCAACATTGCTGGTCTCCGAGTAAACGCAGTGGTAGGTGGACATCATGACGTCGAACGCCCCGGCTTCGTAATCAAAATACATCTGGTCTTCAGCGGTGAGCGTCATGTCGTACGCTTTTTCCGCGCCGCCTCCGTAAAAGTGCACGGTAAAGGTGCCCTCCCAAATCGGGCTTGCGTCCGAGGGACCTTTCTTCTGCGGCTGTGACTCGGAGTCGCCGTACTCAACCGAAGGACCCTCTTCGGATGGGCTACCGAACCCCGCTTCGGGGGTGGCGCCGAAACCAGTGTGATTAGTTGTGTTATTCGCAGTTGAACCGCCGCCAACGCAGCCGAACAACAGCAAGCAAACCGCGAGCAAACCAAATGCCTTCTTCAAGTATTATACCACCGCGAAATAGGATGCTGCAAGCGAATAAAAAACCACGCTAAGCCGCGCCGAACAGTGCGCTCGCGGCGATTATCACGAGCACGCCGAGCGCGAAAGCGGCGAGCTGTTTGAGGGACTTGACCGGGTCATCGTGCTTGTGCATCTCGGGGAACAAGTCGGTGCACGCGATGTAAATGAACCCGCCCGCGCCGAACGCGAGGAGCATCGGGGTTACGGTTTCGAGGTGCCCGCCGAAGCCGAGGAGCACGAACAACGCGCCTGCAACGGCTGCGAGCGCGCTCAGGAAATTATACGCGAGCGCCTTGGCTTTCGAGAACCCGCCGTACAACAGGAGCCCGAAGTCGCCGAGTTCCTGGGGGATTTCGTGGGCGAGAATCGCGATTGTCACTGAAATGCCGGCGGGGTTGCCGGAGGCGAAGCCCGCGGCGATTATCATGCCGTCGATGAAGTTGTGGAGCCCGTCCCCGAACAGACTCAGGTAGGTGAACGCGTGTTCGCGGCAGCCGTGCTTGTGGCAGTGGTACCAGTGCAGGAACTTTTCCATCACGAGGAACGCGGCTATTCCCAGGATAGCCCAGGCGAGCACGCCCGCGCCACCGGATTCAACCGCTTCGGGGAGCAAGTCCAGGAAGGCGGCGCCGATGAGGGAGCCGGAGGCGAAGCTCACGAAATAGAAGAGCATCGAATCCAGGCGCTTCTTCGAGAGCGCCAACGAAAAAACACCGGCGAACGAGGCGAAGCTGACTAACAGGACCGCGGCTATTGTCTCCCAGAAAACCATGTTACAAAACCTTCAACCGACGCGATGGTACTCGAATTCCACGACTCCCGAGGCGGTCTGGTAGGAGATGTCACGCCTGCCGCTGATTGTCTCACGCCCCTCGGAGTCCACTCCGTGCAGCTCGTAGGTGCCTTCGGGGAAGTCGGCTTCGTACATGTCAAGGCACGAGCCCTTCCAGGTTTCGGTGCCCTCGGACATCCCGGTGGAAACCGAGGTGAAGGTGACCCAGTCGCTCGAGTGGCTGCGCGGGGTGAGCGAGAGCATGTTCTTTTCGTCGGAGTCCAGCGAACCGTACTCGAACTCGAAGCGAACGGGGTGTTCTTGCCCGTAGAATTCCTGGTAGTGCTCGCCCGAACCCGTGGTAACCGAATCCGTGGGCGGCAGGGTTTCGTACAACGGGGGAATGTGGGTTTCCGTGTGGTACGAGCACGACACGCGCTCGTTGAGTATCTTGAATTTCCCGTCTTCGGCGAACAAGGCGTCCTGGCTCTCGAACACGGTGTTATAACTCAATTCGGGCCCGCCGCCGGAGAGCGTGACGCGGAACCAGCCCGACCACAGCGCTGCAGCCGGATTCTCCATGGGTTCGGGCGTTGGCTCGCCGCCGGGTGAAGGCGAACCGCCCAGGCAGCCGAACAGCAATAACGCGGGCAACAATAACAAAAAGAATTTCATGTGAAAAAACCTCAGCGGTTGCAGCCGGCGAACCAATCCGCGAGAACCGAGACACCCAACAACATCAACGCGAGGGCGAGCCAAGGCAAGTCGAAGCTAATCCAACCCATCTCGCGGGCGAGCCAGCTCGCGCCGATGGCGAATATGAACAAACCGAAGAACAACTTACCCCAACCTGCTTTAGCCAAAACAAACCCACCTCGCGAATCATAACCGCAAGGCAATATAAAACCTTTTTATTCCGCGCGGGTGAAATGCGTGCGGTGGTTTTAGAGCATGGGTTTCGCGATAGAATTCAAAGACTTCCTGAAGAAGTACCAAGTGCTCGGCCTCGCCGTGGCGTTCATCATAGGCGCGGCATCCACCAAGCTCGTCACCGCATTCGTTAACGACGTAGTCATGCCCATAGTGGCAGTGCTCGTGCCCGGCGGCGAGTGGCGCACCGCCACCTTTGATGTGGGCTCCGCTAAATTCCTCGTCGGCGACCTGGCGGGCGCGCTCATCGACTTCCTCATCGTGGCGTTCGTGGTGTTCTCGATAGTCAAATTCGTGATGCGCGAGGACGCAACCGCAAAACGCTGAGCGTTCACTCGTAACGCAGGGCGTCCACGGGCTCGAGTTTGGCTGCGTTGTTCGCTGGCACCGCACCCGAAACCAAGCCCACCACCCCCGAGAATAATACTCCGAGGGCTATAAGTTCGGGCGTCACCGTTGCAGTCACCCCGAACAGCGAGAACACACCCACGGCTGCGAGGCTCAACGCAACGCCGAGCACGCCGCCCACGAGTCCTATTGCCGCGGACTCGAGCAGGAAAAGCAACAGGACGCCGGAGTCCTTGAGTCCGAGCGCCTTGAGTATTCCGATTTCCTTGGTGCGTTCGAGCACGCTCATGAACATCGTGTTCGCCACTCCAATCCCGCCCACGAGGAGCGAAATCGCGGCGATGCCCCCGAGGAACATGGTCAACAAATTCGATATCTCGGAAACGGTTTCCTGCATCGCGGACGGGTTCATTATCGTGAAGTCCTCCTCGCCTTCGGCAACATCGTGGAGGAGGCGGAGGCGCGCGGAAATCAGTTCAACCACGGCGTCCGCGTCATAGCCTTCCTTCACCTTGACCACGAGTTGGTCGGGGTCGCTCTTGTCGAAGAGCGTCTCCGCCGTGGAAATCGGAATGTAAATCGCATCATCCGAGAGCGTCATCGAGCCGCTCCCAGTTTCGTTGAGCACGCCGATTATCTTGAACGCGTAATCCTCATCCAGCCAAATCTGGCGGTTGAGCAGGTCCTCGTCCTTGAACACGTCCGCATAAACCGAGTAACCCACGAGCGCGGAATACTTGTCGTTCACCCCGAGGTTGCGTCCCTCGAGGAGCGCGGTCTTCGAAAGCATCTCGTTGAACGCCTCGGGGTCAACGCCTATCACGGTGATGCTCGTGTTCTTGTTCCTGAAGCTCACCTCGATGCGCCCGCTGATGCGCGTATCCACCGCGAGCACGCCGTCCACGCGCTTCAAATCCTCCGCGTCGTCGAACGAGAGGGTTTCGCCCTCGTCGAACGCGAAGCCACCCATGCCGCCGCCCGGCGCGCCGAAACCGCCGCCCATCGTGGGTCCGCCGCCCGCGGATATCTGGAGGATGTCGGTGCCCAGGTCGCCCATGCTTGAGCTTAGCTGGGTGGTCATCCCGCTTGCTAGCGCCAAGATGGTAACCACCGAGGCTACTCCGATGACTATGCCCAAGACGGTGAGCCAGGAGCGCAGCTTGCGCGAGCGCAAACTCGAGTAAGCGTACGCCAGCGAGTCGCGGAAGTTCAAATCAGGCACCTTTGCCGCGCGCCGCCGCCTTTTCTTTGCGTTTCCTCCAGAAGCGGTACGCCAGGAACGCAACCACAAGCACCACGACGCCGATCACGTACGGGAGGAGGTCCCCCAAACCGCGGCTTATCGAGAGCAAACCACCAAAACCGCCCGCGCCCCCAGGTCCCTGCATGCGGCCGTCCACTGCCGGCGCGTCAACCGAAGCATCGGCGGACGCCCCGACACCCGACGAGACGGGTATGACTTGCGTGACCGTGTGCTCGACGTTCAACGGGTCCTTGTAGGAAACCTCGACTGTAACTGAGCCGTCCGCCTTGAGGGAAGCGAGGGTCAAAGTGAGCGTCGAGGAATCGTCCAAGTTGAGGGTGCCGATGAACTTGTCCGCCGAGCCGGTGAACGAGTAGTCGTCGCTGTAGGCGCGCGCGTAAACCCCGCGCACCGCGGTGTCCCCGGTGTTTGCTATGGTCACCGAGAGCACGTTCGCACCAGCGGAGTCGTCCGTGAGTTCACCGGACACGAGCATTCCCGTGCGCGAGTCCACCTTGACGCCCAAATTCTGGGTGACGTCGTCTTGGGGGCGGTTGTTCACGTTGAAGCTCAACGACAACGGGAGCGCGTAAAAGCCCGGCGTGGCGTCTGCGTCCGCGCCCACCGTGAAGGAAACCTGTTTGGTTTCGCCGGCCTTGATTTCATCCACGTAAACTTGGTCCTGGCCGAGCGCGGTCAACGGGATGCTGTCGTCGAGCGAAACGCTCACCAAGACATCGCCCGCATCAAGCAAGCCCGTGTTCGTCAGCGACACGGTTACGAGCGAGGACTCGCCCGTGTAAACGGTTTCGTCGGCGGCAACGCTCGCCATTATCAGGCCAGGCATCGCCTCTTCGTTGACTTCAAAGTAAATGCTCCCGAACTGGACTTGGGAACCGTCGCCTTCCTTGGCGTACAGGTAAATGAAGTAGTTGCCCGTTACCGCGTCCGAGGGCACCTCGAAGTTAATCTTGACTTCCTGTCCCTCGCCCGCCGGGAACGAGCCGAGGTTGAACTCGAGGTTCTGGGGGGAACTCGAGCCGTTCCCGAAACCCAGGGGTACGGAGGCGTAAACGTTCACATCCGAAGCGTAACCCGAAATCTTGGCGAACGAGAAACGCAAGCTGACGTCGTCGCCCGCATAAATGTAGTCCGGGCTTTGGACGAGTCCGGAAGCCGAGTAACCGGAATCCCAGTCCGACCACAACTCGGCCAAGCCCGACGCGGCGTGCGCGAACGGCAGGAACGCGACTAAAGCCAAAAGCCAAATCCTTGAATTCACCTTGAAACACCTCGCTTCCTCAAAACTTCCACGCGCTCGACTGCGCCGTCGCGGAGGTGCATGATGCGTTCCGCGTGCTCGGCCACGTCGCGTTCGTGCGTAATCAAAACCAGAGTCAAACCCTTCCGCCACAACCCGTCAATCAACTCCATCACGACTTCACCGGACTTCGAATCCAGGTTACCAGTGGGTTCGTCCATCAACAGCAGCGGCGGATTGTTTGCTAGGGCGCGCGCCAAAGCAACGCGCTGGCGTTCGCCTCCACTCAACTCCATGGGCTTGTGCCCCGCGCGTTCTTCCAAACCCACCTTGGACAAGAGGGCGAGGGCGCGTTCGCGGCGCTTCCCCAGGTCCAAGCCCGCGATGCTCATGGCAACCTCCACATTCTCGAGGGCGGTGAGGTTCGAGAGGAGGTTAAAGGACTGGAACACGAACCCGATGTTGTGGGCGCGCAAGTCCGCGAGCTCGTTCGAGGAGAGCGTGGTGGAGTCCACGCCGTTTATGAATACCGCGCCGCCCGTGGGGTGGTCGAGGCAGCCGAGGAGGTGGAGCATGGTGCTCTTCCCGCTCCCCGAGGGACCCATTATGGCTACGAAGTCGCCCTTGTCCACCGTGAACGAGAGCCCTTGGAGCACGCGGAGGCTGCGCCCGCCCGCTAGCGGATACTCTTTCACCAAGCCGCGGGATTCGATGACGGACTGCGCCTTCATGCATTAACCCGCGCAAGGCGTTCTTAAAGGAATTTCCCGATTTTGAGTGGAAATAACCCCCAAAACAACGAAACGTTTTAACGGGCGGCGTGCAAGGATAGTCATGGATGCGGAAACGCGCGTCTTGTACTGGCTCCTCGGCGCCTCGAAGGGCGGGCCCACCCGGCTGCGCTTGTTGAAGGCGCTCGCCGCCAAGCCCGCGAACAAGCGTAGGCTCGCGCTGGCGTTGAAGCTGGATTACAAGACGATTCAAGAGCACCTCGAACTGCTCGAAGAGAACGGCGTGGTCGAAACGCCGCGCAAGGGGTACGGGAGCGTGTACTTCCTGGCGCCGTCGTTCGCCGGTAACGCTTACTTGAAGGAACTCCTGGAAAAGGGTGAAAACGAATGAAGAAGGAAGAAAAAGTGAAGGGGAAAGCAGCGTTCGGCACCGCCGCGGCGCTCGCGCTCGTGTTCATGATAATGAGCACCGCCGACCGTTTCATACCGTTCTCGCCCGAACGCAACCCGGCCCTCAGGGGTTACCCGTTCGCGGCGAACAGCATGCTCTTCTCATTCATCATACTCGGGCTCACAGTCTACCTCACCTACATCTACTTGAAGGACTACCTTGTACTCCGTAGTCGGTTCACGCTCGCCATACTCTTCGCGGTTTTCGCGTTCATGGTGTACGCCGTCGCGTCCAACCCGCTCGTGCAGATGTTCTTCGGGATAGGCGAGTCCATGAGCGTGCTCGTAATAATCCAGCCCGTGCTCATAGCGGTCGCGCTCGCGGCGCTCGCGTGGGCGAGCTCGAAATAAGGGCGGAATTCGGGGGTTAAATCGGGAAAGCCAGATTAAAGCCCTACGGCAACGAGGGGAAGCAAGGAGAAACGCATCCTCTGCGCGTCGCCTCGAAGAAAAAAGGAAGCGGGGGGCTTCGTGCCCCCGTCAAAAAACTTCGCTTAAAACGATTATCGCGAATCGTTTCCAAGGCGTGTGAGCAAAGACGGCCCGTCTCCGTAAATACAAGTCGGATTTTTCACTTCTGGATGAAGTAACCGGATTAATTCCGTTTCATATTTCGGTCCCTGGCACGTACCGTCAATAAATTTCGGGCATTTTTCGCAAAAGCGAATCAAATCGCCACCCTCGCCCCTCATTCTTTCAAGAAGGTGATTTTTTTGCCAAACATCAAATAAGTCATCAGACCGAACGTTGCCCATGATAAGACCGTCGTCTATATAGCGGGTATAGCCGCCACAGCAATAACTGCCGTCGCTTAAGACATTGAACCTGGTTGACCCCGACGGCAACCCAACTTTTAAGCCGAACTCCTCACCCAGTTCAGTGTTGACTTCGGTTTTCTTGGTCACCTCTGAAAAATGCAAAATCCGCAGATTCGGGTATTTGCTGCGAAGCGCCCGTATTTTTTTTGACATTTCATAGTGGTCTTTTAGGCTTATGCCGTTTGCGGACTCTAGATGAAAACCCCTGCCGATAAAAATGATGGTGAAAAAATTAATTTCTTCGGCGTATTTCGCGGCGATTTCCAGCACTTTTTCCACGTCCCCAGCAGAGTACGCGCTTACCAGCGTGTTTATGCGTAATTTGACGCCCATGGAATGCATGTCCTTGATGTTTTCAATTGTCCGGTCAAAGGTGCCTTTACCGCGATTCATTTCATGGCCGGCTTTATCGCCGTCTAAGCTTACGGTCACTTGTTCCAGATTTAGCTTTGCAAATTGTTCGTTCACTTTGGGGTCGCAATACGCGGCATTGGTATTGCAGGATACGGCAAAGCCCCGGCCTTTAGCGTAATTTAATATTTCAAACCAGTCCTTTCTGCAAGTGAGTTCTCCGCCCGTAAACCGAATATCGAACACGTTGCACGCCTTGAAATCGTCTAAACTCTTCAAAACTTCCGCGGTAGACAGCTCGTTCGGTCTGCATTTTCCCGAGCTGTTATAGCAATACCTGCAATGCAGATTGCACCCCAGCGTTAATTCATAGTAGACCCTTAGCGGCGAGTAAAGAATATCCCGCCGGTAATCTTTCCGCTTGAACTTGAGAAATTCAACCTGTTTGGCGCTTATTTGCCGGTCCCTCAAGAATCCATCCAAGTCCGGCTCGTGCAGGAACACGTGACGGAGTTTTTGTTTATCAAAAAAAGTATAGCCAAACGGCTCTTGCCTTAACGCAAAGTTAGAGTTCACCATATCGCTTGCGAAATCAATTCGCTCAGAGGACATGTGCGCCTGCCCGGAATCAGCCAAATTTGAACCAAGAACATCTGGGACGCCGCATTATTATACGCAGGCTATTAAAGGATTAGGCGCGATGGCCGTAAGATGCGGGCGTATGACTCCGGAAAGAATTGAAGGTTTGCCGTATAGAAACAACGTCTGCGGCATAGTGTTCAATGGCAAAAAGTTTTTATTGCTACAGCGACCGGGCTGGCCGAGCCATTGGTGGAAGTTTCCGCAGGGAGGGGTTGAAGCGGGGGAAACAGACCAAACCGCGGTACAACGAGAACTCCGAGAAGAACTGGGAACCGACGCTTTCCGGATTATTGGCGAGAGTCTGCACGCCAACCGCTACGACTGGTCGCAGGACTCTGTCGAGAAAAGCGGGTATAAGTGGCGCGGCCAAATCCAAAAGTTCTTTCTGATAGAGTATTTAGGCGATCCGAACGAACTCGAGGCGGATGGAAGCGAAGTTCAGCGCTATAAGTGGGTGGAGCTAAACGACCTGTTCGCAAGCATTGACCACGACCACCCGAATTTTGCAAACTACAAAAACACAATCGAAAAAGTGCTGAAAGAGTTTAAGCGGATATAACCTTCAAGTCACTAAAATCCCCGAGGCGCTTCCAACGCGCGATTTGCCGGCATTGTTTGATTGTTGGAGCGGAAGCCTGCACGCAAATGAAACGCCGCGAGGCGTGCCTGCCGGTGAAGCGAACGCATTTAACAACCGCGAAACAATTGGCAGTATGACCGAACGCCGGCTTGCGGGGTTGGATAGGAAAGTTCTGGTGCGCCTACTCGCTGCGCCAATCGCGATAGCCGCCCTGTTGTTCGTTCCCGCGGGCACCCTGGACTATTGGCAGGCGTGGCTTTACTGCGCCGTGATATTCGTGCCGTTGTTGTTCGTGGTGGCTTACCTCCACAAGAGGGACCCCGGGCTGCTCGAACGCCGGATGAAACTCAAGGAGAAGCAACGCAAGCAAGGGACGCTGGTCTTGCTCGCGAGCGCGGTATTCCTAATCGGGTTCATCCTCCCGGGTTTGGACCAGCGCTTCCACTGGACCACGGTGCCCCCCGAGGTCTCGATAGCCGCGAACGCCGTTGTTCTCCTAGGCTACCTGTTGAACGCTTTGGTGCTCAAGGAGAACTCGTACGCCTCGCGCGTCATCGAAGTCGTGAAGAAACAGAAAACCGTTACGACCGGGCCTTACGCGGTAGTCCGCCACCCGATGTACACCGCGATGCTCGTGATGTTCCTCGCCACCCCGATCGCGCTCGGCTCGTACGCCGCGCTCGTGGCGTTCCTCCCGCTGCCGTTCTTGCTCGCGGCGCGCGCCAAGGACGAGGAGGAGCTCCTAGCGAGAAAACTCGCGGGTTACAAGGCGTACTGCAGGAAGACGCGTTACCGCCTGGTTCCCTACGTTTGGTAAATAATGATTCTCGTGAGGTGTTGATATGAAAGCATATGACTTTAGCAAGTCGACACACTACACAGTTAGCGTGGTAGTAATCAAAGAGCGCCGGGTTCTTTTGTTGAAACAGGAGCGAAGCCCGTTTTGGCTTTTGCCTGGCGGTCATATCGAAGACGACGAGCTACCGCATGAGGCGGCGATTCGCGAAGTGAAAGAAGAAACCGGGCTGGAAACAGAGATTTTGGAGAAACCCGACGAAAAAAGCCGCACAAAAATCGCCGTTCCTTTGCCATTGCCACATCACATGGTGCTGCTTCCCTGCAGGGACAAGCGGGACGTTAACCTCGTGTTCACTGCGCGCGTAGTTTCTGGAAGCCTAAAGATTGATTCCGAGTCCAAGGAAGCCAAGTGGTTCGCAAAACAACAGTTACTTGACGACCCCTCGGTCGGTCCAAACATCAGGTACCACGCCATAAATGTGCTAGAAGGGCACCCCGAAATCTAAAACCGACCAGCTGCTTGTTGCGGCAGTTTCCGGTTACTGCGAGGCGCACCTGCTGGTGGAATGGAAAAAATAAAAGCGCCCTGGGCAGGATTTGAACCTACGACCTACTGATGTCTGCGATGGCGTTTTACGACCACGTAACAGTCAGTCGCTCTACCCTTCAGTCCCGCAGATGCACGCGCTTCGGCGGAATGGCTGAGCTACCAGGGCGCAACGAGTAGAATATAGCGCGCCGTTGTTTTTAAACTCTTTTTCCGCGCGCGTCGGCGAGCGCCGCGTTATCTCGTCATGCGCGCGCGTTCGGCTTCGAACGCCTTGAGGTTTTTGAATGCAGCCGGACTCTAAAAAAAGACTAGTGCTTCGTGCGACAAACGCTTGGCAAAGGCAGCTGCATCCTCGCTTAAACGGAAGTGCCTGGAATAAATTTCAGACAAATTCGCGATGAACCATTGGTTGATACGCGGTCTCGGAGTTTTTTCCCGCGCGCTGTCCCGCATGCGAGCCTTGCGGTCTCTCTTAGACGGGTTCTTCTGGATTTTCCTCGAATTGAAATAATTCACCGTGGACAACTCGCTTTCGTGTGCCATTAAAAATGTGGATAATTCTTCAAACAATGGCGCGTTCCGCCGCTGTTGCGTTAAGAATGAATTCAAGGCGGTTTTCGGAGCAACGGTTACGGTTGCGTGCCTGAACCGGGGGTTGCCTGCAACTTGCACGAAAGTCAGGTAATCGTGTTGAAGCATCAACGCGTCCGAAATTTTCTTCAGACGGGCGAATTCTAGGGGGTCCTCCACCCTGATGTCCGCTTCGGGGTATACTATGCTAGAATCTTTCGTTATTTTTAGGGAAGTTAATCGCGGATTAAAATGCTGGATGGCTGCGAGGGGAATCAAGACCGTCGTCAAGTGCGGCGCCCTCGAAGTATCCTTAATCGATGGAAACCGTTCCAGGGCCGCCTTAAACCCTTCTTCATCCAATTTCATGACGCTGTGACCGTTTATCATCACCCGCGGGCCTTGAAAAGACGGGTTATCACCGTGATAGCCGCCGCCCGACTTGAAATCCCGTTGACCTATTGAAAAAGACAAACGCGAGCCTTTACCGTCAAGGAAGTTGATTTTAGAACAAAATTTTCCGGAAGACAGGCGCTCCGCTTCAGTCGGCGAAAGTACGGACTCGAACGGTTCGTTGCGCTCGAGTGCGGACGCAAACTTTTCACCGAGGAAGTGCCCAGGAGTGGACGATTCGAGCATCGCCTTGAAAACAGAGAACGGCATGCAAGGATTCAGGGCAAACGGGTTTTTATTTCAGCGTCATTCAACTCGCGCAACGCATCCGAGGCAATCCAACGCGCCGCACGCGAACCCTGGCTCTGGACGCGGCGCGCGCACGCCATCGCCTTGACGCGCAGGCGCGCGTTCCGCTTCCCGATTTGGCGGAGCGCCCAATTCACGGACTTTTTAACAAAATTCCTCTCATCGTTCGCCTCGCGTTCGATGAGCGGGAAGAACGCTTCGAATTTTTCATCGTTTGCCGCCTTATCGTGAACCGCCAACGAAGCCATGAGGGCGAAACCCGCCCGCTTCACGAATTCCTTGTCGTTGCCCGCCCACTCCCTCGCTTTCGCGTAAGCGAACGGCGTCTTATCAAAAAGATTCATGCACGCCTGGTCGCACACATCCCACGAATCGAACCCGCGCGCCCACGCATCCGCTTGCGCGCGCGTCACGCGCGCCGGTTCGTCCACCATCGAGGCGAGGAGGCGCGCCTCGTGGATTTTAGTTTTCCACAATTCCAAAGCAAGCGCGTGGTCTTTTCCAATGCGCTTCGCCAGCTGGCGAAGCACGGGGACAGAAACGCCGAGCGTGCCCGTCGAGTTGATGCCGAAGCGAGCCATTCCCTCGCGATTGCGCTTCGAGGAGTGCCTGCGGAGTTCGCGAATTATTTCACGGGTAGAATTCGCAGTCATTGTTTCTTCCAGTCGCCGGCTTTGAAGCGGTTGCTCGCGTTCAAGTGCCAATCGTTCGGGTCGGAATCCATTATCGCGGCGTACAACTCGCGCGCGGATTTCGTGTAAAAGTGGTTCTCGGCAACATGGTCGCGGATTTCCTTCCAGCCCTTCGGCTGCTTGAAGCCGCGGGCGGCTTGCTCACGGAGTTCGAAGTCAACGTCCAAGTTGTCCGCGTCCTTGACTATTTTCGCTTCGAGTGAGTCGCGCGCTTCGTACTCCTTCATTAGTTCGCGCAAGTCGCCGAAAACGGTTTCCGACAGCATTTCCGAGAGTGCTTCGTCTCCCTTTCGTTCAATGAACTGGCGAGTTATGTAGTCGCAGTCACCCGTGCGGCTCTCCGGCAAGTCGTGGAGGAGAGCCATTTTGAGCGTTTTTGCCTCGTCCGCGCCTTCCTTGCGGGCGAGGTACAAGGCAATCCAAGTTACGCGGAAGGAGTGCTCTGAAACGTTTTGAACCGGAGGAATTAGGAAGCGCATCCAATTGCGCGGAACTAAGCGCAAGCACCCCAGTTCGTATAGGAACTCTAAGTCGCGTTTGATTGCCATGAACGGGTTATTGGCTTTCAACGGTTAAAAAGATTGGCTGTTTCACGGCAGGAAGTCCTTGGCTGAAATCTTTTCGGGCAGGTAGGTCTTCGAGATGTACTGGAGGCTCTTGCTGGAGAGCGCCTGGATTTCCGCCTTCACCTTCTTCTCGAGGAAGAGGTCGATTTCGCCCTGCCACGCCTTGGACTTGAACCAGTCGTAGTTCTTGATTTCCTGGGCGCGCTTGATGTCCACGTCTTTCGCCTTGATGGTCACCGACGATAAGTCGTAGTGCTCGATGTCGGACGCACTCATCCCGAGGAACTTCATCTCGGGACAGCCGAGGCGGTCGGATTCGTGCGCGAGCGCCATCGAGCCGTACTTCATGGTGGAGTAAATGTACCACCCGTACGGGTCCGAGTCGGTCAAGCAATACACTGGGAGCTTGAGCTCGGTGCTGAAGCGTTGGAGTAAACGGCGGGCGCCGCGCGCGGCTTGCCCCGCGGTAGTCATGAGTATGCACTTGTTCTTCTTCCAGTACAAGTCCTCGTTCAAGCGGTCGAATATGGCGTTCTTCTCAGCCACGAGCACGTATTCGGCGGCCAAATCCTCGAACTCGATTTGCTCGACAATGGAGGGCACCGCCCAGCCGCCCGAGCCCATGCGGGACAAGTCGATTTTGTCGGTCTTGTCGCGCACGTGGTCGACCACGGTCAAGTCGCCGGCCATGCGCCCCTTGGGTTCCGCACGCAGGTGCAAGCGCTCGCGGAAAGTTCCCAACGCGACTTCGAAGTCCACGATTGCGGCGTCGCTTTCCTTCTGGTCGTCAATCGTGTCCTCCTTGGTTCCCTTGATAGTGCGTTTTTTGGCGTAATACAAGTCACGAAGCGTTGCAGTCAAGTTGTTCGACAAGAGGTCCTTCTTCACGTAAGAGGCGACGAGCATGGTCTGCATGAAGCTCCGCGCGTGCGCCACGTTGAACATGTAGCGTTGGGCGACTTTGTCGCCGAGCATGATTTGCTTGGATTTGTTGTCGAAGAACACGTTGCTCGAACCGCGAATCGGAATCTCGAGGTGGGGGTTCTCGCCCGCGTCGATTTCCTTGACGAGCTTGTCCGCGAGCGAATCGATTTTCACGAGTATCTCAGCCGTGCGCTTGTCGCGCGCCTGGTCCCGCTCTTGTTTTGAAGTCATTTCAGCTTTCCTCTTCGATTTCCTTTTCCTCGGCTTCCTCTACCGCTTCGAGGGCTTTCTCGGCGTCCGCGTCCTCTTCCTCGAGGCCCACGGTGCGCGTCTCCGCGATTTTCTTCAACGAGCTTTCAAGCGCGGCTTTCGGCTTGCCGGTGACATCGTGGAGCGCCTCGGCAACTTCCGGAATGTACTTGAAGAATATCAGTTTGCGTTTCTCGCGGTCCTCGGCTTTCTTGATGCCCGACAGGTAACTGCCGACGGAACGCGCGGCATCCATCAAGCCCATGCGGATTTCCGCGACGATTTCGTCCTCGGCGGCTATGGCGAGTTTGCCTGCGCCGGTGTAGGGCACGTAGACGCTCACGAAGTTGACGAACACGGTGACGGGTTGGTTCTCCTGGAAGTCCTTCAAACCGTAACGGTTCCAGTCCACGGTCTTCATGGCTTCGGTGATTGCACACGAGCCCGCGTCGAACAACAAGGGGACGCGGTTCGCGAAACGCAGGAACTCGCCCTCGTTGCCTCCCGAACCCGAGTTGCCGCCGTAAGCAACGGCGCACTCCACCATGAACGGTATTCCGCCCCTGAAAACCTTGGGCTTGCGTTCCACGACGCTCAGGAACTCGGGCTTGAGCAGGTTCTTGAGGGATTTTTCGATTTGGTCTTCGCCGATCGGCTGTATCGTGGTGAGGTCCGGGTTGTTGAATTTCACGTGGTGGAACGCGTTCACTATGCGTTCCGCCTCTTCCCAGGTGAGGTTACGCGGGTGCTTCTCGAAATCCACGAGGAACGCGCTCTTGGGGTCCCCGGCGGTCTTGCGTCCGATCCATTCCTGGACTTCCTTGACTTTGTCGTTGCTGATGCGCGAGAAATCGCTGGAGAGGAAAGAGCCGACTTTGCGCGCCTGCGTCACGGCGGCCATATCCATCAAGTCGCTCGTCCCCAACCCGAGGGGGTGCGGCTTGATTGACTCCGCCTTCTCGGGGAACTTGGTGGACGCGCGCGGGAAAACCACGAGGTTCTTGTCCGGCTCGATTAGAGTAATCTGGGCGTGGGGGTTCGCGAGCGCGGTACGCCGCAAATACTCGTAGACCCCGTACTCGCTGCGTTCGTACGCTACCTCCGAGAATTCGGCTTCGACGCGGAGCCCGGTGAAATTGCATCTAACCTCCTTCTGGTTCGAGAGAACGGACTCGTTCTTCTTGACGTCCACGCTCACCTCGCACTCGAAACACGAACCGTTGCCCGAGCCGGTGCGCACGAACGTGGGCTTTCCAGTGGTTATCTGGGCGAAGAGGGTGGCATACGCCGCACCGATGCCCTGTTGCCCGCGCTTCTGTTTCTGCTGTTGGAACTTCGTGCCCGCGAGGAGCTTGCCGAGCGCCGCGCCGACTTTCGACTTGGGTATGCCCGTGCCGTTGTCCTGCACCACTACCTTGAGGTGCCCGGTGGCCCACAACGCGCTCACCTCGGCGTCAGCCGAAGGCGATGAACGAAAGACTACCTGCTTCACGCTCTGCTTGCCCTTGCGCCCGTACTTGACAACGTAATCCGTCCCCCGCTCCTTCTTGACGTCGTTCACGAACACTTCGAAGAGCGCGGCTTTACCCATGGAGTCGGTTAAATCAAAATTCTTCTCGGAGCCGTCCGCAATGCCGAGCACGGTCTTGCGGGGGCGCGCCGTTAACGAGTGCACCTCGACGAGGATGTCCGGAAGCACCTTCGCATCCTCGCACGAGTCCAGCGAGTTCGTAACGTACTCGTGGACGATGGTGGTGAGGCTCCGCGTTTCGCCCGCGTAACCGAGCATTTGGCGGTTCTTCTTGAAGAACTCGGCTACCGAGTACTCCTTGAACGACTTCTCCAAATCCGTTGTCGTGGGTGCGCCGTCAGTCAAAAACAATTCACCTGTAATTCTGTAAACGCTCGAGGAACGCGTACACCGTGGAGTGCTCGGCTCCCTCGAGTATCTTGTACACCGCGGCTTTCGCGGTCTGCAAGTCCTCGAACTTGCCTAAGAGGGCGACGTCGTCCTCGTAGATGCTCACCCATGCCCCGCTCAATTCCTGGAGGTTGTTCTTGACTTTCCCCCCGGAACCGATGACGCGTGCCTTGTAGCGCTTGACTTTCTTGGCTTTGCGGGAGTACACGTCCTTGAGGTGGATTACGTCTAAGTAATAATCGTCGCCCAACAATTTAAGCGCTTGCCTGGGTTGGAAGCCGTAACCGATTGCGCGGCAAACCTGCTCGGCAGCCCACGCCTTGTCGGGTTCCCCGGCGAACGAAACCGAACCGTCCGAGCTCACCTCGACGTCAACGCCCGTCCCCGCCTTGATGGCTTCCCGCGTCTTGCGTAAGAACGGGACGCGCTTCGGGGACACCACTAGAAAAGCCATTGATTTCGTCGCCTTGGGGTTGAACGCAACCGTTAACCGTTAGGCGCGCGGTTTTAAAATGGTTTTCCCGCTTATGCTTTGGGAAGAACGAAAAATGGCTTCGATGAAACGTCCTGCTGTTGGGGGTTTGCGCCGCGTAAACCGCGTGAACGGCGACCACCTGGTGATACTCCCGGGGCACGCCTTCCCGGAGAGCACGCTCCGTCCCGAGAACTGGCAGGTAGAACATGAACGCGAGTACGGCCGCGACACTGCAATCGTGAAAGCGGGCACGTACCGCTTGGTGGCGAGGCAAGTGTCCAACAGTCCGGATGGAAATACCGCGTTCACCGAGGCGCGCATCCTCCGCGAGATGCTGAAGCGCGGCTTGCGGACAGAGACGCCGCTCGCGGTTTACTTCCGCGATGGGTTCAATCCCTGGTTGTTGACTAGTTTCGTGAAACCGGACGCGAACGCAACGAACGCTGACCGGGCACGGGCGGCGATAGGCAGGGAGATAGTCAACCGTGGAAAAGGCGTGTTGATTCCCGACGACAATTTTTACGACAACGTGATAATCCAGAACGGGAAAACCGTGAAAGTGGACGTGGAACGCGGCTCGTTCTTGGACCCGCGCGGGTTAATCAACTTAAAAACCGAGCAAAAGTTGCGCCGCAAAAGAGAATCAAAGGACCCTTACTTGTCCGCGCCAAAACGGAGCATCTTAGAATTCGTGGAAGAAGTGCGGCAGAGCCTTGAACGCGCCTAGTCGATGCGCTGGAGGAGCTTCTGCCCCATTGCCTCGATGTACTGGATTTCCTTGCCGACTTCGACTTCCGGCATCATTTCCTCGGGAACCGTGACATCGAACGTCTCGTACGACACCGTGTCCATCAAGGTGGCTATGTTGCCGGCGACGTTCACTATCTGCCCGCGCTTGCGTTCGAGCATGGGGACTTCGCAATCGGCATCCGATGACTTCGCGGACGAGTGCTTGGACTCGTCAAAGAGCGAGATGGCGACAACACTGATTTTGGCTGCGCCGTGCTTGCCGGGCTTGCTCTTATCCACACTCATGATGCGGCAAGGGTGCTCGTCGATTATGATGTACTTGCCCTTCTTGAGGTCGCCCATTTTCGAGTAAATCCTGTCAACCAAATTCAAACCCACCTTCAAAAACGATTAAAGAGGATAACGCGCCTAGTATTAAAAATGCTTTTGGATGCACACTGCCACATCGAAGCCCGCGACTACCCCGACCTCGAGGCGGTCGTGGAGCGCATGCGCGAGGCGCGCGTGCGCGCCGTGAACACGGGGCGCAACCTCGAGGCGAACCGCGAGGTGCTCCGCGTTGCGGCAGCGTACCCGGATGACTTTTTTGTTGCAATCGGGGTTAGCCCGCACGACGCGCAAACCTGCGACTTGCCCGCCGAAGAGGGGTTCGTGCGCGAGAACGCCTCGAAAATCGTTGCCGTCGGGGAGATAGGGTTGGACTACCACTACTTCAAGACGCGCGAAGAGCACGCAAGACAGCAGGTCGTGTTCGAAGGCATGCTCGCGCTTGCCGAGGAGTTGGGGAAGCCCGTGGTGGTGCACTCCCGGGACGCCGAGAGCGTGGTAGCTGAAACATTGAAGTCGTTCAACGTGAAGGCGTTGTTGCACTGCCTCCAGGTGCCCGAGGCAGCAGGGTGGATGCCTGAAAAAACGTGGTTCTCGCTGACAACCCTTAAAAACACGGCTAGAGTTAGGTTAATCGAAAACGCGCCCTTCGAGCGCCTGCTCGCGGAAACGGACTCGCCTTTCCTTGGAAAAGGGAGGAACGAGCCCGCGAACGTGGCGTTGGTTTACACGGAAATCGCCCGACTCAAGAACGCGGGCGCCGGGGAAACCGAGGAGCGCTTGTGGGGGAACGCGGGGGAATTATTTTCATGGCGCGCGTAATCGAGCAGTTGAAGCGGATGGTGTCCAAGACGCCGAGCCAAAAGACAGTGGCGTTGTTCGTGGACGGTCCGAACATGCTCCGCAAGGAGTTAAACGTTGATTTGGACAAAGTCAAACGGCTAATCGAGCGCTACGGCAAGGTGAAGATAGCCCGCGTTTTCCTGAACCAGTACGCCTCGGACAAGCTCATCGAGGCAGTGGCGAACCAGGGATTCGAGGTCGTGATAATACCCAGCGATGTGGACGTCGCCCTCGCAGTCGAGGCAACGCAAGCGGTGTTCAACGACAAGGTGGACATCATCGCGATAGCTTCGAGGGACTCGGACTTCAAGCCCGTGCTCGCGAAAGCCAAGGAGCACGGCAAGGAAACCATAGTCATCGGAGCCGAACCGGACTTCTCGGTCGCATTACAGAATACGGCAGACGTAGTAATCAACATCAACAAGTGACACCCCACATGTTGCCCGAAGGCAGGATACTGAAAAAACAACTCGACGCCACCCAGGTGAGCTTCCCCTCGCTACTCACCGAGCTCACTGCCAAGGGGTTCACGGGTTACGCCGCGCTAGCCTGCCGCGGCTCCACCGGACTCGAGGAAGGAATCCTGTTGTTCGACTCGGGCAAGGCAATGGGTTGCGTTTACGAATACGCGCGCATCGGCAGGCGCGTTAACGGCAAGCCAGCGTTCGAGCGCCTCGTGAACGCCACCGCCTCCAAGGCCGCGTTCGTCGACGTGGTCGAGTTGCGCGCGGAACAGGTGCGGAACTTCCTCACCGAACACTCGGACACCGTGTACGCGCCGGGCGCGGAAGAACTCGCCGGCGCGCACGCCGATTCATTCTCCGGGGAATACGAGAAACAGTTGGGCAACACCGGTGGGGAATCAATGCCCGCGGACGTGCTCAGGAAATACAAACTCGCGGACGTGCTCTCGGGCTTCAAACGCGCGGAAGGCAAACCGACCGCAAAATACGCGACAACCGAAGAGGACAGGATAACCGCCCCGCCCTTGAACGGTGGAACAAAATGAAATCCATGGTTTTCAGTTCGGGGAAAGGCGGCGTGGGCAAGACCACGATTACCCTCAACCTCGGTTTGGCGCTCGCGAAGGCAGGGAAACGCGTCACCGTCGTTGATGCCGACCTTCAGATGGCTAACCTCGGCATACTCCTGGGCGTTGACTCCACACCGATTACGCTCCACAACGTGCTCGCCGGCGAAAACTCGATTGCGGACGCAGTATACCAGGGCCCGAACGGTTTGAAGTACGTGCCCGCCGGGTTGTCGAGCGAACGCCTCGAGAAAATCGATTACTCCAAGCTCCCGGACGCGGTGAAGGCGCTCGCCGAACAGAACGACTACGTCTTAATCGATTCGCCGCCCGGACTCGGACCCGACGCGCAGGCCGCCATGAAGTCCGCCGAAGAACTCGTGATACTCATGACTCCCGAACCCGCCTCGCTCGCGGACGCCCTCAAGGTGAAACAACTGGCGGACCGCACGGGCACAAAAATCGCGGGGCTCGTGATTAACATGTCGTACGGCGACAAAACCGAAATCTCGCCCGCGGATTTGGAGGCGGTGATGGACAACTCGAAAGTCCTCGCCGTGCTCCCCGAAGACCGGGAAGTCCGCCGTTCGAACGCGTTACAACAGCCGGTGTTCGTGCGCGCGCCCGCGAGCCCGTTCTCGAAGGCGATTGAGTTGCTCGCGCTGAAGTTGATGGGCGGACAGCCGCCGGTTGCCCCGCAAAAGGAAAGGAAAGGCTTAATAGCGGGCGTAGTGAAATTCATCAGAAAGTTATTCGGTGCCAAGGGGTGAAATTTTTTTGGCCGAAAAAAGACCGTTCGACGTATTGAACAACGCGCTAGACAACAACGTGCTCGTGCGCCTCAAGGGAAACCGTGAGTTGCGCGGCAAGTTCGCGAGTTTCGACGTTCACATGAACATCGTGCTCGAGGACTGCGAAGAGCTCGAGGAAGGCGAGTCCAAACGCAAGTTCGGAACCGTCCTGTTGCGCGGAGACACCATCGTCTTCATCTCGCCCGCCTGAAAAACAAGCGGTTTTTTATTCGCTTGACTGCAAGGGATTACGGTAGGACAGGGCCCGTAGTCGAATGGTTAAGACGATCGCTTGACGTGCGATAGATTCGGAGTTCGATTCTCCGCGGGCCCATAGCTGATTCTCGAAATCAAGAGGGGGTTTGGGCATCCGACCAAACTAAGGGGGCACCCCCCCCCTTGGGTTGGTCTTCTGGTTCTCCGCGGACCCACTCGCTTATTTCTTCTTCAACGCGTACAACGCAAGCAACCCAGCCAACGCAACAACAAAAACATTCGAGTCAGGCGTTGCAACCGGCTGCTGGGCAATCAACGAGAAAGACACGCGGTCCGACTTGCCCCCGCCGTTCGCAAGGACTTCGTACACGCCGGGGGCAGTCAACTCCATTTCGTACGAGTGCAAGCCCGTGCGCAAGTCACAGCCAGTGAGTTCAGGGAAGAACGATAGGGACTCGCCCGACGAACTAACTACAACCTCCAAGTCCTCCGAACAAACGCCTTGACCGTCCACCTGGAGCACTACGCCGAATGTAACCGTTCCAGGGAGTTGGTTGCGGCTCAAACCAACGATACCCAAGTAAATTCCAGGCACTGTGGAAGGCGACGGCTGCGCCGCGGGCGGACAGTAACACAACAAACCGTCCCCGCACGCATTGCCTCCGCACGCGTGGTAAGCTGGTGGCATCGCGGCAAGGCACTCGCCGTCCGCGTAACCTTGTGCCGCACACGACTCAAAGTTCGCTTCGAGCAAATCCAAAACAAACTCTGAATCTTCCCAGACGTCGAGCTCGCGGGATGCCTCCCCGAAGCCCTCGCCAGAAGCAGTGAATAAATACGGGTTGAACAACGCGGACTCAAAACTCAACACCTTGAGCCCGGCAGGCAAACTCTGGGAGCTTGAAAAGTCGAATAAACCCTCGGTGACATTGAACTCCACAAAACCCTCCTTGTCAGTTATCCCGTAACCCTTCTCCTCGGGTAACGCAAGCGACTCGAACGACGCGGATGCACCCTCAACCGGCAACTCTTCCGCATTGAGCACTTGGAGGGTAACCACCCACTCGCGGTCCAACGTGGAACTAGAATCCTGGAAGGATAACGCACCGGTTGAACCACTCAAATAACGCACCAACGCATTATCAACAAGAGTCAAACCATCGAATGAAGAGAAAGCAAACAACTCTCCTTGGTAACCCAAGGGCATCAGCAAACTTGTTGGCGCAACGAACGCCGCCTTGCCCGAAGTCAAATCGTAGAAATCGTTGTTGCGACCGCGGACAACCAAGTCGTAGTCAACGCCGCTCTCCCCGAACGACACCTTGCTCACCTTGTTGCCGCCACCCCAAACATTAATGCCCTGCGAATAATGCAACGTGAAGCCGTCGAGCGTGTTCCCGTTCCCGAGCACATCGATTCCAACATTCTTGCCTAAAGCCATCGAGAACGAGTTGTTCTTGAACGAGGAATAATCGCCCCGCAAGTAAACAAGCGCCTCATCCTGGAACTCGTTGTCCTCAATGTAAACCCAGTTCGAGTCGCCTTCCACATCGATTAGAACGCCTTCCCCTGCGAACAACGCGTTCCGTATGTTCACATTGTTCGAACCATCAACCACAATGAACGGAATCCAGTTCGAAACGCAGTCCGGGTCAATGGGCGCCACGCATTCACTCGGTTCCCCGCACCACTCCAACTCTTCCTGCTCGAAACCCGCGGCAGGACACCAACAACTCGCCGCGGCACCGCACGCCGTGCTCCCCGAACACAATTCGGTGCCGAACGGGGGAATGACGTTGCACAACGCCTTCTCGAAACCCTGTTGAACGCACGACGGGTACGCCTCCCCGGGCAATGGACACCAACAACTCATCCCCGAACCGCACGGCTCACCAGCTCCGCAAGTCCCGTAACCAGACGGGCTCGAAACCTGGCACACGCCGTCCGCGTAACCCTGGTTTTGACAAGACTGAAAAGGAATCGGACACCAACAACTAAACCCAGAACCGCAAGGATCGCTCGGCTCGCACGCCCAGTAACCGGAAGGACTCGAAACCTGGCACACCCCCTCTGGGAAATCCTGTTCGGCGCACGAATCGTAATCCGGCCACTCCACAGTCGTACAACAAAGCTCGTTAATGCCACAAACCGCGCTATCATCGCAAACCCACTGCACACCAGCAGGCTGGATTAAACACTCCTGCCCAGCTAGACAATCTTCGTAACCCGGACCGCCGCCTCCGCCACCAACCGGCGGCCAAACCCCGCCAGCGCAATACTCCACGGAAACCGCGGGATTACCCCAGTTACCATAACACTTACTGTAACCCGTGGCACTACAACTGGACACCCCACTCGGACCTAATTGTCCACAGCCAACAGGCACATCGCCCATCGGAAACGGATAACAACCGCAAATGCTAATGGAGTAACCCGGCGCGTACTCCCAAAGACAATTGGAAACTCCAAAGTCACACGGCACGACTCCGCTCCCACCCTGCCCGGCAGCGAAACTCAACCGCTTCACGGACTCTAAACCGCTGCCTCCAGTGCACTCCGCGTACTCACCACCCGACGAAAGCGTCTCGCGTAACTCCCAGTTGACTTCGAACGCGTCGGGCTCGAAAGTCACATAACTGACGTTCAAATCCGTGGAGTCCAAAACATACAACCCCTGGGTCCCGCTGATTTTGGATTCAAAAATCACCGCACCGTCCGCATCCTGGACCCGCACACCCGTGCCCTTGTCGCTCGCCACCGTACTGTAATACAAACCCGGCTTGTCACCCGTAAGCTTGACTGCATAAGAGGAGAGAATCTGGGAGTAACTAGTTTCACCACAACCAACCCCTAACGGGTAACCAAAACAAATGCACGAATCATAACACGGCAGCAACTCGTCCACAACCACCCCGAACGTGCAATTAAAGCAAGAGGAGCCGTTCAAGTCGACTCTCGAACTCGCCGCGAAGTCAACGCCTTCCACGCGCGAGTCGTCGAAACGGTAATTTGTGCCCGCCGTGCTCGCTTCGAACTCCATGTCGGTGACGCTCGAGTTCGAAATAATGCGCACTGCGCCCTGCCCGCTGTCAATTTCGCCCACGCTCACCGTGCTGCCCGCCACGCTCCCGAGAGAAGCGATGTTCGACATACCATACTCAAAGTAAATTTCGCCGGTGACGCTACCGCCGTAAAACTGGAGACCGTCGCAACTAGTCAAGTAAACGTTGCCGTTCACCACGTTTTCAAAAACGTGATTTCCAACGGAATTCGCTAAAATTCGAATACCATACAAACTTAAACCGGCAATATTGTTGTGGGTTATCTCGTTGTTACTCGAATCCAAAAATGCGAAACCACCAGCATACGCTAAAACAATATTGTACGAAATTGAGGAGGTATCAACTGAAGTAAAAGTCGAAGCATAAGTTTCGCCGCCATATGAAAAGTTGTTATAAGAAAAATTCAAGCCCGAAGTAGTAGTTAAAAATTCAACTTGTTGTTGGTTAAACGCAAAAGTGTTATTGGTTACATTAAAAATACAATCTTGTGTTAAACAAACGGAGTCGGTCCGTAATGGTTTAAAATTATCTTCAAAAACACTGTTTTTTACTAAAACAAAATCCGAATTTTTGATCAGTAAGCCAAACATGGACTCGCCGGTTGAATCGCCGCAGTGCTTCAGGGTGCTGTTCGAAAACTCGAAGCTCGCGCCATCAACCACGAAATAGAACCGCTTGTCGGAGGGCACTGGATAAATCAGTGAGTAAACGTCCACCGTACTGTTGCGTATTGCGAGTGAAGAACCGGGTTCGGCTTTTATCCAGCCGGCATCTGCAATCGTTAGCGTTGCATCCTCCAACAATAGGCTCGCGCCGCTTTGAATGGTGAGGTTGGAAACGTTGATTGCCCCCGAACAGGTTTCAGGCCCGGAAACAACCCAGATGCCGCCGCCCTTACCGCACGGCGCTGCGAACGCAAAACTAGCCAATAAAACGAGAACTAAGAACTTCTTCGAGAACAACGCAAAAACCCCTCCCCTGAAACACTACGGTTTAGGGAGGTAAAGAGAGAATAAAAAACAACGGGTTCTCAACGGGCGCGCTTGCCCCAATTAGGATACCAGTATATTTTAGCCTGATAGACGTTATCTACTAGCTGAAATTCGTTGTACTGTAGGTTAGGACAACCCGCAGTATCCCAAGTACTGCCCGATTGCGTCCAGCTCCCTTCTTGGAGTGAATCCGTGGCACGCAACGTCCAAGTAAACGTACCCCGTTGCGGAGACTTACTACCGGAAATAAGGTGCCGCATGCTCTGAATATAGGGGCGGCTGTAACAGGAGACATCAGCATAGTGTCCAGAACCAGTACCTACGTGATCAACGACAACACGCCAATCTACGCTTGAACCCCACTGCATACCCCAAAGAATGTATTGCCCGTGACCTCCGCCATAAGGTGCACCCGGAGCACACAACCAGTGAGCTTCAAAAGAAGGCGTATTGTAATGAACCGTCGCGCACTCCAAAACCGCGCCGGCAGTGAACGCGAAAAGCAACGGCAACACGAATACAAATTTATTCAAGGCCATTTCAGCAACCTCCCTTCTGATAATTACTGGGCACGGCTTAATATATAAATGTAACTATTGAGCAGTTACAACCAATTCTAGACCACGGCGACATCTGCAGCCAAACAAACAAAAAAGGCGCGGTTAACGCCCGCGCTTCGTTGATTCCGTCCAGCTTATCTTCACATACGCACGAGAAGGAACGTCCGAAGAAGAATCCCAACTCACATATTTAAGGTAAGGACAAACCTGGTTCCAGTCACTGACAGTAACCGCGCCAATTTGTAGGTTAATTACTTCAGCTACCTTCACCCAATGCGAGGGCGCCCCACCACCGTAAATTCCAGCGCTCATCCATTGCGCAGGTGCCGGCGATTGACGGCTACCCGAACGCGAGATGCCTGCGGCCTGATAACAAGAAGCATCCAAATAATGTTCGCCAGGCGATGCATCAAGAGAATCTAGCACTATTTTGTATTCTGGATAGCCAGTCAAACTCTGGTAAGCCGGAATCAGCACCGTACCGTGCCTGGGATTCGAAGTGCCCTGAATACACAAGAAATGATAACTATGCGTGTCCGCGCTTTCCGCATACTGAACACCCGAACAAGAATTCCAAGTCCACGCACTAACCGACAACGCGAAAAGCAACGGCAACACGAAAACCAACTTGTTCAACGCCATGACCAATCAAAACCTCGAAAACCGGAACGCAAAAATCAACCGGCGCGCTTCGCGAAGTAATCCGAAACCGGGCTACTCGAAATCCAACTACGCTTACCGTAACCCCAATTCAAATCCAGATTCGCTTGGTGAACGCTATCTGAGTACTGGTAATCATTATAACTTACAAGTGGACAACCCGCAGAATACCACGCACCACTCGAAGGCGTCCAAGCACCCTCTTGAATCATAGTCGTGGCAACGCGCACGAACTCTGAGTTAATGTTCAAAGTCGAAGCCCAAACCGAACCACTAGAACGACCAAGCAAGCCACGCAAACCAACATCATGCCAACAAGACACGGTAACATAATGCCCCGCAGCCGGACTCACATAATCAACAACAACATGCCATTTGGGATATGCACCAGGCGCGGTATCCGGCGTCCACATCTGACCATGATTAGAGCCTTGAACGCAATTCCACACCTCTTCGTAAGTGCCAACATAGTGAATCTTGGCGCAATCCAAGACGGCAAAACAAGAGCTAGCCAACAGAATAGGCAAAACGAATGCAAGTTTGTTCAAAGCCATTTTTCAGCAACCTCCCTTTCCGCTAACAACTATGAAAAACCAAGTATTTAAATGTAACTATTCGGGAGTAACAACAAGTCGGTTATGAGCATTTGGATGGTTTCGTTGCGGTTCAAGGAGTCGCGCGCGGGCTTCAGCGTATCTGCTCGAGCGGTCCCCCGCCGCACGCGGGGCACTTGGCTTCGCCGTCCGCGAAGGCGTGGGCTGTGCACGAGGCGCGCCCGCAGTTCGAGCACACCCAGTACGCCTGGTTCGGGCACGCGGGGCGGCGGGCTTCGCAGTATTTCGCCATGCAAACCGTTCCCGTTTCGGGTTTAAATACCATCGTGGAGTGCTCTTCTCGATGATTCGCTCTTTCTTGTGCCGCGGAGGCAAGGTTCACGAGGTGAAACCCGAGGAAGCCGCGTTGTTCGTGCGCGAAAAGAAGAACAACGTGTGGATAAGCTTCGAGGACGCCACCAAGGCAGAGGAGGAAGTCTTCAAGTCGCTGGGCTTCCACCCGTTGAGCGTCGAGGACGCGTTGCAGGGGAGGCAGCGCCCGAAAATCGACGGTTACGACGAGTACGCGTTCATCGCGTTGCGCACCCTCGAGAAGAACAAGGAGGGACGCAAGGGGCAACTGTCGATTTTCCTCGGGGATACTTTCATCGTCACCTACGCGGCGAACAAGGTGCCGAGCATCGAGCGCGTCATCCGGCACTTGAAGGAGAACCCGGAGACGCTGTTGAAGGGGCACGATTTCCTCGCTTACCACATCATCGACGCGGTGGTGGACGGCTACTTCCCGATAATGGATGAAATCGAGAACGCCATCGAGGGAATCGAAGGCGATGTTTTCACGAAGCCGCCTTCCCCCGAAATGCTCAACAAGCTATTCAAGGTGCGCCGCCGCCTCGTGGAAATCCGGCGCATCGTGTGGCCCATGCGCGACATACTCAACGTGCTCTCGCGCCGCGACTACCCGTTCGTGACGAGCGAGAGCGCGGTATACTACCGCGACGTTTACGACCACTTGTTGCGCCTCGCGGACATCACCGAGAACCTCCGCGAGTTATCCTCGAACGCGATGGAGGGCTACCTCTCGACGGTGAACAACTCGCTGAACCTCGTGGTAAAACGCTTAACCGCCATCACCGTAATCCTCATGGTGCCCACCCTGATCGCGAGCGCGTACGGTATGAACGTGGTGAACCTCCCGTTAGCCCAACGCGAGACGGGCTTCGTCGAACTACTCGGGGTAATGGGCGTACTCACCTTCGGCTCGTACTGGTACTTCAAGAAGCGCGGCTGGGTTTGAAACCGAATTTAATAAAAAGGTTGGCTTGCATAAACCCTTTAGTTAGAGTCGGGCTCGTAGATCAACGGTAGATCGCTTGCATGGCATGCAAGAGGTTGCGGGAGACTCAAGCGCCCCATTTTTCATGGTTGCGCAAGAGTCCGCAAATTCAAATCCCGTCGAGTCCACTGCCTTCGGCTCTAAAACTATTCCAGCCGCAGGCTTGCGCTTTTTCTTGATGAACCCTTCTTTTCGCAAAAGAAGGTTCATTCCAAAACACGTCGAGTCCACTGCCTTCGGCTCTAAAACTTTTTCCAGCCGCAGGCACGCCGCCCTTTTTAATTCGAAGGCTTTGAATTGATTGCATGAAGCAAATTTATTTCGCAACCAAAAACAAGGGGAAAGTCGCCACCGTCGGAAAAGAGCTGGCGGAACACGGCATTGAACTCGTGCAGGCGCCGCTCGACTTGCCCGAACCAAGAACCGACGACTTGGAGCGCATAGCCGGGGAGAAAGTGCGATTCGCTTTCGAAAAAATCAGGAAGCCGTGCATTGCCTTGGACTCCGGCTTTTACGTGCACTCCCTGAACGGCTTTCCGAAGGCGTTCGTGAACTTCGCGCTCGAAACGATCGGCGTCGAAGGAATCCTGCGGTTGACCGAGGGAAAACCCCGGGATTGCGCGTTCAGAAACTGTCTGGCTTACCTGGACGATTCACTGCCGAAACCCCTGTTCTTCGAATCCGCGGTGAACGGCACGTTGTCGGAAAAACGCAAGGGAACGCAAAAGGATTACTTCTGGTCCGACTTGTTCTTCGTGTTCGTGCCTGAAGGCGAAGACAAGACGCTAGCGGAAATGACTCCCGAAGAATATTACGCGTATCTTAAGGGCAGACGCGTGGATTCGATGTCACACAATTTTGGAAAATGGTTTTCCGCGCGCGCGTAACCGCAGCCGCGCCAACGGTTTAAAACCCGCAGCTACAACAACGAGTTATATGGTATTGCCTGAGAAGCTGGAGGGCGCGCGCGTCCTGCTTCGGCGTTTGAAGCCTGGCGACGCGCCGGCGATTTGTGCGCACTTGCGGGACGGGAGAATCGCGCGCTGGACGCAACGCGTTCCCCATCCGTACAAGAAGACGGACGCGGTGAAATTCATTCGCGACTGCAAAACCAAGTGGCGCGAAGGAACGGGATACAATTTCGCGACAATATCCAAGGAGGACGGCGCGCTCGCGGGGGACCTTTCGCTATTCGGGTTGGACAAGGAGAACCGGACGGCTACCATCGGTTACTGGCTGGGCGCACGCTACCAAGGCAAGGGTTTGATGCGCGAGGCCGTCGCGTTGCTCTTGGATTTCGGTTTCAAAAAGCTTAAACTCGAAAAAATCAGGAGTCGCGTGGACGCGGACAACTCGCGTTCGCAACGCGTCCTCGAGTCAAGCGGTTTCAAACGCGAGGGCTTCCTCCGCAAGGAAGTGTTGAAGCGCGGGAAACGCAAGGACGCGATTACTTACGGGCTGTTGAAGAGCGAGTACAAACGGGTGCGATGAAAGAATGTCCCGCAAGAGTTTTTGGAGTAAAGCCGCTTCCGCGCTCTGGAAGCTCACGAAGTGGTTCGCCCGCGGCGCGTGGTTCCTAGTTAAGGGCGGTGCGCGCCTCGTCTGGCGGGGCGTGACTGGTTTGGCTGGCGTTGCCGGGAAAGCGGCGCGCAAGACGGGCGAAACCGCGGGCAAGCCGAAGACTGCCGCGCGCTTCGACGGCTTCTCATTGGTGGAAGCGCGCAACGGTTCGCTGGACGCGTTCGACGATTTCATTTACAAGAAGAAGAGCACCGTCGGATTGATTCTCGGGGCGCGCGGGAGCGGCAAGAGCGCGCTCGGGGTGCGCGTGCTCGAGAACGCGTCCGCGCGGGGACGCCGCGTGTGTGCGCTCGGATTCAATGAAGGCGCGATGCCGTCGTGGGTGCACATCGTGGATTCGCCCGAAGCGGTGCCCAACGGTTCCTTCCTGTTGGTGGACGAGGGCGGCATCTCGTTCAGTTCACGGGACTCGATGAGTTCCGCGAACAAACTATTGTCGAGTCTGTTGTTCGTGGCACGGCACAAGGACTTGAGCGTGCTCTTCATAACCCAGAACTCGGCGAACCTAGAGGTGAACACGTTGCGTCAGGCGGACTACCTCTTGTTGAAGAAGCCGTCCCTGTTGCAGCGCGACTTCGAGCGCAAGAAGATAAACGAGATTTACGACGAGGCCATCCCGGGTTTCGCGAAGCACTCGGACGACAAGGGAATATTCTTCGTTTACTCGGACGCGTTCCGGGGTTTCGCGTCGAACTCTCTGCCCTCGTTCTGGAGCGAGGCGGCGAGCAAGTCGTTCAAGGACGCGAAAATCAGCGGGTAACGGTTTTAAAATGCGCGGGGGCTAACTGTTTTCGTGGACAACAACAAGCCGAATGGAATCAATCCCCTCGACGGACGCTTCTTTTACGTAGCCCACCTGCGCACGGGCAAGCTCGTGCAGGGTTGTGAGGAATCCCCGGACGAGTTCTTCCGCAAGCGCGGGAAAATGCGCCTCGCCTGGCTGGATTACAAGGTCGCTGACTTCAAGGCGGAGGCAACCGGCGTCGCGAAGAAATTCGGTTTCAAAGAGAGCCTCATAAAGGAGCTCTTGAAGGGCAGGGACTCGGGTTACGAGGACTTGAACGACGAACTCGGAATACTCATGCCCGCCATCACGGTGAAGGGGCTCGAAGTCCAAGTCAACCCGGTAATCATACTCATCAAGGACTCGCTCGTGCTCACGATTCACGGCGGGGAAATCCACCGCTTCACGCGCTTCAGGCGTTACGCGGAATCCTACTTGAAGAAGGTGTTGCACCGCAAGCTCGGCAAGGACCGCTTGAGCCTTCTGCTCGCGCGCATCATAGACGAGAACAACAACAGCAACTTCGACCACTTGCGCGAGATAGAGGACCAGGGCGACGAGATGAGCAAGATGATGCTCGACTTGAAGGCGCCCCGCGCCAAGCTCGGCGTCGAAATCTACAAGATGAAGCACGCGCTCATCACCTACCTGAACGCGTTGTGGGATACGCTCGATGTTGTGAACTCCCTGCGTTATGGAGATGCCGAGTTGTTGACCGACGACCCCAAGCTCCTTCAGTCCTTCGACCTCCTCGCCACCGAGATAAACCAGCAGATTTCCTTGAGCGAGCACATGAGCGAGGTGCTCGCATCCGGGCTCGAAGTCCTCCAAAGCATCTACAACAACCAGTTGCAGATGCTCAACAACCGCATGGCGTTCGCCATGACTTACCTCACGATTCTGGGCACCGCCGTGCTCGTCCCGAACACGATCGCAACCGTGATGGCGAGCACCGCGTTCGAGATGGGCCCCGAAGACAAGGGCTGGTACCTCGCACTCATAGTCGGCTCCACCGTGCTCTCGGTGGTGTTCACTTACTGGTGGATTCACAGCCAGAAGTGGTTCAAGGAAGCCACACGCGAGTGACGGATTTCACTCTAAAACGAGTTCGGAATTCTCACCGAAGAACTTGCGCGCGAGCCGCTCGGCATCCTGGACGCGCACGGGGAGGCGGTGCGCCTCGTCCCTGCGAATGCGTATCTTGACGCGCTCGCCGGCTGGCGAGTAAACCTTGTTTACTCCGAGCACGCGCACCGGGAGCATCAACTCGTTGAACTGCTTCTCGGGCGAAGCCCCGGAATCCACGATTTTCACGGGCTTCCCCAGGATTTCCGCGAGGCGCTTCGCCACCCGTCCGCCCTTGCCTATCAAAGCGGAAGGAGTCTTCGTAAGAACCGCGGTGAACGGCACGAACTCCAGGGTGCGCTCGAAGCCCGCCTCATCGAGGGGGTAGTCGCGGCGCAGCGAGTGCAGGGCCTTCGCGAAACGGTAGTCGAGCTCGACGAAACCCTGCTCCGCGAGCCGGGGCGCGCACGCCGCGCAGGGCGCCTCGCCCTCCAGGCATGCGGCACAAAAAGGATTCAACGCGGGCAGCATCAAGAATGGGGAAAGAAACCCGGCAATAAAAGAGTTTACTTCGCGAGAACCAGCAAGAGGCTCGAGACCCGGCTCTTGGTGCCGTCCTCGTTCGGGACTTCCTCGGTGTTCACCTTGAACTCCTTGATTTCGAGCGAGTTGAAGAAACGGTGCTTTACTATCTGGGTCACGTCAATCGCACGCGACATCGCGCGCCCGCGCGCCTTCAAGCGCACCGAGCGTTCGCCGGCGTTGAACTGGGTGACCACCGCGAGCACGTAACTCATCACGTTCTGCTGGCTGCCAATGTAAATCACTCCGTCCGGGTTCGGGCGCTCGCGGCGCGGCGCCGGCGCGGGGGCTTCCCGCGTCGCTGGGACGGCCTGCACCGCAGCGTTTTCGTGTTCGGTTAGTGATGATTCCATTGTTGTGACACCTCGCTTCATTCAAGTGACCGTGATTGCCTTTACCGGGCAGTTGAGTTCGCACGCCTTGCAGCGCTCGCACGCCCCGCCCTTGAACACGCTCTTCCCGCCTTCAACCGCGAAGAGCTCGCGGGGGCAGACGAGGGCGCAGGAACCGCAGCCGTTGCACTTCGATGCGTCGACTTCAACGCTCACGGAAGCCAGTAAAGCGCCGCGGTTTAAAACCGTTGCCCGCAGGCGCTGCTGGGGCTTGAAAAAAATAAAAGGCTAAACGAGGTTTCAGCCTTTCGCGCCCTTCATGTAGAGGAGCGCGTTCTGGAGCATGGTGCGGCTCGTTGTGCCCGGGTCGAAGGCGAAGTACACGGTCTTCCCGGAGAGGAAGCCCTGGGACTCCAGCACGCCGAACGTCGCGGGTGAAGCGGCACCCATGTAGGTGTCAATGTACGCCAAAACGTTCGCGTTCGAGTTCGGGTAAACGTTCGTGAGCGTGCCGGTGAACTGGAAGTTCACGACGCCGTTGAACATGGGGTGGTCGGACGCGATTATCTTGAACCTGCCGTCCGCGTACACGCGCCCCTCGCCCGTCTTCTCGTGCATTATGACGCCGCCGTAAGTCACGGGCATGACGTCCCCGAGAAGCCCTATGCCGATGTCCCAACCGAGGGCGTTCGGGTCGTCCGTAACACGGGTGCACGCGTCACCGATTACCATGAGCTTGCCGCCGGCTTTCACGCGTTGGGTTATAGCCGAACGCGAGGTGCGGTCGCACACCGTCGAACCCTGGAGGATTATAATGTCGAAGTTGTCGAGCGCGCCCGGGACTACTGCGTCCTGGCTAATCGAGCCCGCATAAGTGATTCCAGCGATGCGCATGTCCTCGGATTTCAGCATGTATTCGAGTTGGGCCGACGCTTGTCCGACTACGAGGACGCGGATGTAAGGCGCAGGGAACAGCGAGCCCACGATCGGCACCGAGTGCAAGTCCATGTATCCCATCTTAGCCGCTATGAAAATCGCTAAAACCAGTATCAGGACTAGCGGTATCAGGCTTTCTCCATAACTCCCAGAGGGAGCTCCGTATTGCGCCTTTTTCTTCATCCCAGGCATCACCATCAATTCTAATTAAAGGAAGTGGTTAAAGTCGTTTAAAAACGTTGCTTAACGCGCCCCGCAGCCTCTTGCGCGGACAATTCCGCTTCCTCGCCCGACGCAAGGTCCTTCACGCGCGCCTTCCCGGACGCTTCCTCCGAGCCAACGAACGCCACGAACGCGACTCCCTGCTTGGACGCCCACTCCGCGTTCTTAGAGGGGCTGCGCCCCTTCAAGTCCGTCAACGCGTTAACGCCCAACGCGCGTAGGGCGCGCGCGTACGCCAACGCGGCGTTGAACTCTCGTTCCCCGTCGGACACGGGTGCCACGAGTATGCTGGCGACGCTCTTCTTCTCGGAAGCAGGGAGCGCCTCGCAAATAACATCCAAACCGAACGAGAGCCCCACGGCGGGCAACGGCTTTCCGGAGAACGCACCCACCAAGCCGTCGAAACGTCCGCCCGCGGCAAGGCTGGATTTAATCGCGCCGTTCTTAAGGAACACTTCGAAAACCGTGCCCGTGTAATAAGCGAGCCCGCGCGCCAGACTCGCCTGCAAACGAACGAATCCAGCCGGCGCACCCATTGCTTCGGCGAGTTCGAGGAATTCGGCGAGTTCGCTCGCCCCGTCCAATCCCTTGGCGCGCTTCAAGAACGCCTTGTTGTCGAGTGCGTCCAACTCCTTGAATTCGATTAAAAGTTTTTTCGCGATTCCCGCAGCGAGCGCGCGTTCCCCCACCAGCTCGGCGAGCACGCCTTCCGCCCCGAGCTTCTCGAGTTTGTCCAACGCGAGTATTGCCCCGTTCCTCTTTTCGTCGGGCACCCCCTGCCGCGCGAGCAGGGCGTTCAAGAGTTTGCGGTTGTTCGCCCGCATCTCGACCTCCAAGCCGAGCGCCTGGAACGCGTCGAATGCGAGTGCGGCGAGTTCGGCGTCCGCACGCACTCCCTCGATGCCCACAATGTCCACATCGCATTGCGTGAACTCGCGGTAGCGTCCCGCCTTGATTGGACCGTCCCGCCACACGCTCTGGGTTTGGTAACGCTTGAACGGGAGCGCGAGGCGCGGGTTCCCCGCGATGACGCGGCACAACGGCACAGTCAAATCGTAACGCAAACCGAGGCTGCGCCCGCCTTGGTCCTCGAGCTTGTAAACCTCCTTGAGTATCTCGGAGCCGCCGGCGTACTTGCTCAAGAGCACCTCGAGGGACTCCAATGCAGGCGTCTCGAGGGGGTTGAACCCGTACGACTCGAAAACGCGTTTGAGCGCGGCTAGCGCTTCGCCACGCTTCACTGCCTCGCCGGACAGGAAGTCCCTGCAACCCCGAACGGGCGACAAATCCATTTCAACCAAGGGCGCGGACCGAGATTTGAACTCGGGTCAAGGGCTCCACAAGCCCTGATGCTAACCAAGCTACACCATCCGCGCCAAAACTCAAAAAACGATAGCCCTCACGGTGGAGGGCTTGAAAACTCTTTGGTTCTTACAGTAGGCAAACGAGAGAAAACGGCTAATGAAGCAAACCGCCTACCATTGTTTTTCACTCCTCTAGATTACTCGCAGTTAAAGTATTTATAACTTAGCCGCGAACGGTTTAGTCCATGACTACCGAGAAAGTATTCTGGAGGAATGCCTACCAACGCGAGTGCGACTCCCGCGTCACCCGCATCGACAACAACCGCGTTTACTTGGACGCTACCGTGGCGTTCGCGTTCAGCGGGGGACAAGAGAGCGACGACGCGTTCATCAACGGCATCAAGCTCGCTGCGCTCGAGAAGGAAGGCGACGAAATCGTTCACGTTTTCAATGAGGCGCCCGCGTTAAGGGAAGGCGACTCCGCGCGCGTGGAAATCGACTGGACTAAACGGTTCGCGTTGATGCGTTTGCATTCCGCCGCGCACGTTGCCTCGCTCCTCCTCGAGGAGAGGATAGGGGAACGCGAGTTGATAGGTTCGAACGTGACTCGCGAGAAGGCGCGCGTGGACTATGTTTACCCCGAGAGCCTCGCGCCCGCGTTGGCAGCGCTCGAACCCGTGGTGAACGCGTTCAACGCGGCGGGACACGAAATCAAGGCGTTCGACGACCCCGAAAAGCCCGGACGCCGCGTTTGGGAGTGCGAGGCGTGGAGCATGCCGTGCGGGGGCACCCACGTCAAGAACACGAGTGAAATAGGCTTGCTGCGGCTGAAGCGCAAGAATACGGGCGCGGGTAAAGAGCGGATGGAAATAACGCTAGTTTGAAACCGCGTAAAACTTGTCCCCTTCCCCGGAAATCCAGTCGCCCCCGTAACGGTAAAGGGAACCGCTGTCCGCGTTCTGGGCGTATATGTCCTGGAACCAGTCGAAGCCGCCCATCGTGGTGACTACAATCCAGTACGTGCCCGGTTCAAGGGTAGTGTCGAACTCGATGGAATACCACGCGGGTTCGCTGGGCACCCCCGAATCGTCCTGATAATTATTCAGTAGGGTGCGCCCCGGTAGCCCGTCCCAATCCTCGCACAACTCTATTTGGATTGCCGCGTCCGCGTTCTTCTGTCCGTAAACGCTGAGCTTGCCCAACTGGACTGGGCTAGCGAGGGTGAACGACTGCGCGGCTTTGCTCGACGCGTTAACCGAGTGGTTCAACGCCTCGTTCTGATAATAGCCGAGCGGCTTCACGGTGATGCCGAAGCTCGTGGACTGCGTGCGGTAAAGCGAACCGTTCAAGTAAAACGAGGAGGCGTTAACCGAGTAAACGTGTTCCCCAACGGTTTTTCCAAGCATAGTGTAATCCAAGGACACCGGTTCGTTGTTGTTCGCGGGTTCGAGCGAGGCGAACTCTACTCCGTCCTCGAAAACCTTGATTTCAGCGTAACCCAACTCTTCCGAGCCGGAGCCGAACGAGTAATCCACTGAAAACGAGAAGGAATCGCCCAAATTCACGGAGTCAACCCCGCAAATTGCTTCGAGGAGGGGCGCGGGCTGGGGGGAAGGCAGAGGCGAGGGAGAAGGCAACGCGGGCACCGAAGCGGTGACGTTAATCGAGGCGTTCGAGCACACCCCACCCAGGCAGTAGTCGACTTGCGAGGAGATGCACCCGGCTGCGAGGAGCGCGCACGCGACGACGAGAAAGAAGTTCTTCATGATATAGGGAAAGGGGCGGGGCGGAATAAAAACGGGCGCACCGTCAAGGCACCCTTAAAAAGTGCGGGGCAACAGAGGATTGATTGGTGAACCCTTGAAATGCCGATTCGAGAAATGCCACGAGACGAAAGACCCGGCGTGAACTTCAAGCGCGAGATGCGCACAAGCCTCGGAATCGAACGTCCGGATGCACGGGCGGAGAAATACGCGGAACTCTTTGGACGTCCGGAGCTGACTCAACTGCAACGGGAAGAATTAATCGGCAACTTGTCGGGTTTAAGCGTTACCAATCCCTTGGCTGCGAGAATCACGCGCGACTTGCTCGTCGGGCACTTGAGTGAAAATGCCTCGGAAATGGAGCTGAAAGAACGGCGGCCGTTCCTCGAAGCCCTGCAGAAGGTTGCCGGCGCGAAATCAGTCGCGGGCAGGCGCGGGTTTCCAGTGGTGAGGTTGGCGTCTAAAATTAGTGGGACACTAACTGAAGGAGAAAAACTGGTGTTGGCAGTCAGCGTGGCTAACGAAACCGGTGCACTTGGAAAACCCGTGCTGGGCACCAAGGCAATCATCGGGTTGGGCGTCCCGCCCGCTGCATTGAATTACCTCACCCACAACGAGGCGAGTAGCCGATTGGCAATTAACCATCTCGCCGAAATATTCGAAACCCCGGACCACCCTCACGCGACAATCGTGCCAAACGCGCTTAGGTTGCTAGCCAGGGAAACTGGGAGGGCTGACGCGCCGGAAAGAAAGCCGGAAGAACCATTGTATGCCCTAAGGACCTTATTTGGTGGCACTGGCGCGTATCGTGATCGCGCGGCTGCCGTGGCGGTTTTGCGCGAAATAGCTGCCGCAACGCCGCAACAGCTCGCTGCAACGAACTGGAACCAACGGCTCCTTGATAAAGTTAAGGCCCTAGAATAGAACCGCGGAAAATGGTCCGCGAAACGACTGAGGATTTGATTGGAGACAATTTGAAATGCCGAGGTACGTAACCGGATTAAGTGGAAGGGAAGAATTCCAGAAACCGCGCGTGGGCGGCCAGGGAGTAATCGAGGAAGAACTCCCGAAGCTGGTGATAGACGTCCGGGATATAGTCGCGAAATTCGAGGACCCAGAAACCAGCCTATTGGAACGAAAGCACGGCCTCAAGGAACTCGTGCGCCTGGCGGGGACGCACCGACTACCCGGTCTGCCCGTGACAACCGCTTTGTGCATGCGGAAACTGATTGCAGAACAGCAGGTCGCGAACCCGTTGTACGGAGACCCCGTGGCCTTGTTGCCCCGACTGAAGGGCACGGAACTCAACCTTGCGTTGAAGGCGATTACAGACGAAGCCGAGCGCGCGGGTTTCCCTGGAACCGCGGTGACTCAAATCCTACAGTCCCCAGGCGCGGATTTGAAGCTCCTAGCGGGGGTGACGCACGAATACCGGGGGGGTGCCGTACGAGTGCTCGACCAAATATTCGTTCACCTCGAAAACGCAATCGGCGAGCCGATAACCCGGGGCAACGCCCTGCAAGCCGTGGCGGCATTGGCCCGCCAAGGCAAAAAATATGCGAACGGCCACTATTTGAACGTCCTGGGAACCGCACTCAAAGGAGCGACACCCAAGGAAATCGCGGCGAACCATCAGGCAGTGCGCCTCCTCTTGGAGAAAATAAGGGGAACAGAAAAATCCGAACGCAGGAGAACGAATTGGTTTAACGGGTACCTCCGGCTGAAAAAAGAAGCCGGCGGGAACTACGACCGCTTCAAGGACTTAACCGACTTGCTCAAGTCAACGGAGCCGAGTGAACGCCGGGAAGCGATTTACGAATTACGCAACCACCCGAACTGGCGCGCGGTGCTCGAAGAGCACTTGGAGCGCGAGGAAAACAACTACCTCCGGATGACCATAAAAGCGCTGCTACAGGAAAGAAAAAAAGCCAAGTGACTCTTGTTTTCTAGCGGCGCTTCTTGACTATCTTCACGCGCGCGGGCGTCAAGAGGATCTTGTTCTCGTCGATGCGCGCCACGTCGCCGTTCAAATCCGAAGCGTACTTGCGCAACGACGCGATGGCGTCCTTGAGCTTCTGGGGGTTGCGCGCGATGGGCGTTATGTTCAAGAGCACGATGTTGCGGTTCTTGAGTTCTTCCTCGACTATCTTGACGTCCGCCTCGGTCTGGAGCGAAATCGGCTTGACGTAGAAGTCCGCTGACTCGTGCATCACATCGACTTCCTCTGCCTCTGCGGCGCTCATGAACTCGTCGAGGTTCATTTCCCTGGACAATCCGAGGGCCTTGCTTAACTCCTTGAACACCATTTTCCCATCTCACCTTCAAACCGAAAAACTTGCTTGTTCCTATTAACTGCCTCGCGTTTTTAAACCTTACTTGAGGCGCGCCCCGCGCTCTCCGTACACCCGCTTCGCCCCGGTGCGCTCGATGAACTCGGCGAGCTCGCGGGAGTCCGCGTGGTCGCTCAACGCGAACTGGGCGTCCACCGGGTAATGCCGCGATAGGGCCCAGCCGGTGGCTGCCGCGACGCGCACCTTTTTACCGTAAAACGACTCCAAACGCTTGGCTAGAAGGCGGTTAACCTTGTTCAAGGGCACGATAGCAGTGAAAGCGCCCCGCAACGCCGACGGCTCGGCTTCCACGTCAACGAAACCCAGTTTCACCCCGTGTTCCCCGTACACCCGGGACAAACGCGCGGTTTCGCCCGAGAGGCAGGGCTGGATGCCGGCGTACTCGTTCAGGCAAGCGACGAGCTCTTGCGCCTTGCCCAGCGCGTAGCCGCCGAGCACCGAAATGTGCCCGTTGCGTTCGTTCCCCTTCACCCACGAGGCAATGCCTTGGTAAGTAATTTCGCGTTCGGGAAAAACGTATTCCGGGGAAGCGAACGTTCCGTCCACCACGAGTTCGTCGCATTCGCGGACTTCAGCACCCTTCACCGTGAGCGAATCCGAGAGTTTGAAGTCGGGGGCGTAAACGCACACGCCGCCGTCGCATTCCGCTGCGAGCTGGCGCGCCCCGAGCACGTGCCCCGCACGAAGCAAGTCGAAACCGTTGCTCCAACGCTCTCCGGAGAGCGAGAAGCCGCGCGCCGCGAGCAACGCGAGCGTTTCGTCGGACGCCATGAAGCGTTTGCTCTTCTTCGACGAAAAGGCGTGGTCGGCGTGGGCGTGCGAGATGAACACGTTCTCGTGGCGCGAGTCCAAGCCCAGGCACTCGCTTCCGGTATCGAGAGTTAAGCCCGTCTTGGCGAAGTTGAACACGCAAGAAACAACGAACGCATTATTTAAAAAGCGAGTCCGCGCCCAGTTAGTTCATGGCAAACCTGGAAGGACTCATGAGAAAGCATCAGCGCAACCTTGAGGAACTCGAAACTTTCGGGATCAAAAAAGAGCAAATAAATAATCCAGGATTCGTTATTATACCTGGTTCGTCAGGCGTTCCAGTAGAAAAATGGCACACCCTGGCTGACTTGGTAATGGACGAACCGTTTCATGCGCCGCTCGGTACTCCTCCAGCCCTGCTAGTCTCGCACGAAATACCGGAATTTAACTGGAAAAAAATGATTAGCGTGCTGTCAACAAGAGAAGACCTCCGCGCGGGCATCCAAGCCGCCATAGATACAAAAAAGAGCGCTTTGGGAAACAGAGCCATACGAGTTATGTCTCCCGAAGAAACCGCAAGAAGGAATAGCCCGACACGCTTGGTGATAGAAAAATGCCGGCGGTAACTGAACTTGCTAGAGAAAACCAAAGGACTCGCGCGGTACAGTTACTGCATAATTTCTTGGTAAGCCGAAATGTTGAAGGGATAAGTGACATCCGCGAAAACGGCAAGGGCATGACAATAATATTCAAATATCCCGTGTCAAAATCTGAAGCTACTAATACCGCCGACCACTTCCTGGAAGCCTGGAAAAACCGAAACCGCTGAAAGCCTACTGCTTGCGCAGGAAAACCAAGTAGGCGGCGACACCCAAGACTAAAAGCAGGGCGGCAACAGCCAGCGTCAAACCCAAGTCGCCAGCAACTAAAAACGGGGCGGCAGAACTGCCGTCGTCATCCTTGACCAGGTAATCTCCGGATGCCCCGCCGTTTTCATTGGATAACCCGTTTTGGATGGATTGTAAAGGGGTATCCTCAACGGCAACCGCCTCGCCAACCCCGGTTTCCACTTGGTTCGAACTGGAAAGAGCATAAACCTTGCCCGCGTAATCGCCGATGTAAAGAACGCCATCCACGACCGCGGGCGAAGAGTACAGGTAGCTCTCCGTCGGGTAAGTCCAAATCAAGGAGCCGTCAAGCGCATTCAAGGCGTAAACCTTATTGTCAAAACGCCCGAAGTAAATAATGCCTTGAACTATCGCCGGAGAGGAATAACCCCCGGCGGGCGTCTCGTAAACCCAAACCTCCGAACCGGTAGCCGCGTTCAAAGCGTAAACTTTTCCACCACAAACGTAAACCACGCCTCCGGAAACCGAAGGCGAGGCGGTGCCAACCCAGCCGTCCGTCAAGTAAGTCCAAATCTCCTTCCCGTTGGTGGCGTTCAAAGCGTAAACCTTCTTGTCGTCACTGCCAATGTAAACCACGCCGTCAACAACCGCTGGAGCTGCGCCGGTTATTGTGTAACCCGTCGTGTAACTCCAAATCTTGGAGCCGTTACTGGCATTCAACGCGTAAACCTTGTAATCGGCACTGCCAATGTAAACCACGCCGTCAACAACCGCTGGAGAAGAGTATACCACGTAACCTATGTCGTAAATCCAAATCTTGGAGCCGTTACTGGCATTCAACGCGTACACTTTCCCATCCTCGCCGCCAATGTAAACCGCGCCGCCAACGACCGCCGGAGAAGACATTACCCAGCCGTTGATCTTGTAATTCCAGATTTTAGAACCACTACTGGCATTCAAGGCGTGAACTTTGCCAGTAGGGGTTCTATCGTTACTGCCGATGTAAACCACGCCATCTACAACCGTCGGAGAAGAATAACCTATCCAGCCACCGGTTGCGTAACTCCAAATTTTAGAGCCAGTACTGGCATTCAAAGCATACAAGTTCCCGTCATAACTGCCAATGTAGACGAACCCGTCCACTACCGCGGGAGACGACTCTATGCGCCCGCCGGTAGAGTAAACCCAAACCAAATAAGGCGCGCCCAATAACCCAGCACCCAAGTTAACCCCGTCGTTATTCAAGTGGTTGTGGAACCGGCTCCAATCAGTGTCAACCGGTTCGGACTGCCCCGCACTGGAAAGAAACGCGAAAAAGACAAGCAAGAAGAGCAGGTTAACCGGGCTCAGCCAAGCAACCCGAAAGCGCGCAAAACCCGCCGTCAATTCAAACACATTAAGACAAAATATTACAGAGTTTAAATGCCTAACGCTAAGGCTTCCGCAGGAACACGAGGAACGCCGTGTGCACGAGGGCGGTGTTAACGGGGCGCGAGCCGTGCTCGCGCACGAGCCACTCGCGCTCGTTGGACTCCACGCACGCCTCCAACACGAGCCCCACCTTGACGCCGGCTTCCACGAACGCGCGCATCTGCTCCACGTGCGGAGTGTAGCCGACGAGCAAGCCGCCTTGCTTGAGTTTCGCGGCGGCGCGCTTGACGAGTTTGTGGGAGTCCCCGCAATCCAGGAAAATGAAGTCCGCGAAACCCCGGAAGCCTTTGAAGGCCGGGGCGGGGACTATGCGCACGACGTTTTCGAGTCCCACGCGTTTCACGTTCGCCTCGGCGAGTTCGGCGAACTCGGGACGGCGTTCGAACGAGTACACGCGACCGCTTGGCGCGACTGCGTTCCCCCAAGTTACGGCAGCCCAGCCGCTCCCAGCGCCCGCGTCGAGCACCACGTCCCCGGCTTGCAGTCCGGCGCGCGCGAGCACGCAACCCAAATCCTTTGGTAGGACTACTGCAGGGCCGCGCTTGAGTTTGTTGTAAAATCGTCCGGGAAACATCAAGCGAATAGGCGCGCCCTCCCTTATTATTATAAGCAATGGCGCGCGTCATTAATCACGAGGCGAAAGATAATGCCGCAATTTTCACTGCCTAAACGTATGGTAATGCCGCGCGCACCACTACTGTTTAAACGTCCTGAAATGTCTTTGGAGATAGTCCGACAAAGGCACGGGCTATTGAATGACAAATTGGGAATGTTCGGCTTGACGCCCGTAAGCGAACTTAAGACAACTATAGGCACCTATGGAAGTATACGCGGGCACCAACTATTTGACGGCTTAGAAGAAGCAAGGCGTCGCACGGGCTTGTCGAGTGTATCGGCTGAAGGATCGAGCGAGAATAAAATATTCGAGAAGAAGCTCGCCCGGGAACTGCTATTAGTTTCTAGGCCAAACAGAACCCGCGTAATATTCCACGGCGCGTACTACACACTCAAGATTCTGAAAAATGGGCAATTAAGCGTAAGCGTAGAACACAGATAATTCCCGACTGACATGCTAAACACGAGGATGAAAACATAATGCCGCGCGTTGGACCACCTTTGAAGCCGAACTGGCACGAACTCACGGCGGAAACCGTGGGGCAAAGGCACGAAGTTTTGAACGGCAAGCTGGAAATGCTGGGTTTGAAGCCCTTGACGGAATTGTCAGTATCGGAAATGAATAACAACGGATTCCGGGCACGACAAACCTTCACGGGAGTCGCGGAAGCAATGCGGCGTTCGGGCTTGAAAGAAAATGAATTCAATGCAAAGCTCGCCGAAGAGATGATGTTGCGCACGAAACCCAACGGGAAACGCGAGAGGGACGTCCGGTTACATTACTTTTTCAAGATTGTTGGCGGTTCACTGGTAATCGAAGCCGAACACAAAAACCTCGAGCACTAGTAATGCTTTCCACCCGCCTTTTTCCACTCGTCGAAGAGCGCGAGGCACTCGCTGCGGAGCACGCCGTCCTTCAACTCGACCTTCGACTTACCCAAGCGCTTGAGCGTCGCGTCAGTTATCTCTAATTCATTAAACCCGGTTTTTTTAGAGTCACTCGTGCGCGAACCGTACACGATACGGGAGATGCGCGCCCAATGACAGGCAGTGAAACACATCGGACACGGTTCGGTGGTTGAATAAGCGGTGCAACCGTCCAGGAAAGGGGATTTCTTTTTTTTGCCTGCGGCGCGCAAAGCGTTCACCTCGGCGTGCGCGGTTGCGTCGTGCGAGGGAATCACGGAATTCGCCGCGCGCGCGACGACCTTGTTGTTCTTCGTGATTACGCAACCGAAGGGTCCGCCTCCCCGTGAGATGCTCGCGCGCGCTTCCGCGATTGCGAGCCGCATGAATTCCTCGTCTTTAGTCATGAGTGGGGTAACGCGTCGGAGTTATTTAATTGTGAAGCCCCCGGCAGAAATAGAAAGCCCCCGACGAGGATCGAACTCGCGGCCTGCGGTTTACAAAACCGCCGCTCTACCACTGAGCTACGGGGGCTGCAAACAATAATTAAACCCCGCGGCTATTTTAATGTTAGAATTGAAGGGAGCTGAAGGCATGAAAACGGTTTTGTTCGGTTTCGTTGTGTTGGGTTTGTTCGCCTCGCTAGCGTTCGCCGCGGGTAGCGGAGACAACTACAAGGAGAAGATGCAGGGCGTGAATGTGTTGACCGGCGCGGACGCGATAACCGTGGAGGACGACGCGGGAGTCGTGTTGTCGAACGGGATAGAGGAAATCGCGATCAGCCCCGAAGCATTGGAAGTCACCGAACCGGGCAAGGCGGCGTTGCCGTACGCGCTCGAAGCCGGACAGAAAATCAACGCCGAGATAGAGGGCGCGGGAATGGTGTTCATAACGCGGAACGCGAGTTCAGTGGTAATAGAGGCGAACGGCGTGCAGGCGCGCACCACCGCCGAGCTCCAAGTGCGCGAGAAGAAACTGTATCTCGCAGAAAAATTGTTGTCTATTCTTCCGGACCAGGCGCGCGCCGCCGTGGAAAATCAGTTGCGTGCGAGCGTCAGGGAAATGTCGATTGAAGAGAACGGCGCGACAATAGAGTACCGCGTGCGCTTCTCGCGCGAGGCACGCCTGTTGTGGCTCCTCCCGGTTAATGTAGAGGGCGAAGCAACCGTTGATGGAGCAACGGGTGTTATGAAAGAGGGTAGCGGGCCGTGGTACGGTTTCCTGTTGACGGAGTGAAAAAAGCGAAGGGTTTTTAAAAACCGCTCGCCATGGATATTGGTCGGGAATAGTCGAAAGGCTTAATATGGCTATTTTTAGTTATTTTAGTCGGTGAAGGAACCGAAGACGAGCATAGGATTGATTTGGCGATATAAGGAGGTTTTGTGAGAGATGGCTGAGAAACCGCACTTGAACTTGATTTTCGTAGGTCACGTCGACCACGGAAAATCCACGCTGGTAGGGCGCGTGTTATACGACACGGGCGCCTTGACCGAGAACGACTTGCGCAAGCTCAAGGAGGAAGCCGAGAAGATGGGCAAAGCCACCTTCGAGTTCGCCTTCGCCATGGACCAGCTCAAGGAGGAACGCGAGCGCGGTGTAACCATCGACATCGCCCACAGGGACTTCCACACCGACAAGATCTATTTCACGATAATCGATGCACCCGGACACAAGGACTTCGTAAAGAACATGATTACGGGCGCGAGCCAGGCGGACGCGGGCGTACTCGTGTGCAGCGCCAAGGAAGGCGTGCAGGCGCAGACCATCGAACACGCGTTCCTCTTGAAGGTGCTGGGTGTCGGACAGTTCATCGTCGCCATCAACAAGATGGATTCAGTGAACTACGACGAAGCCAAGTACAAGGAGACCGTGGAAGCGTTGAAGGCGAAAATCAAGCCCATGGGTTACCCCGTGGACAAGATGCAATTCATCCCCACCAGCGCCTACAACGGCGACAACATCGTGAAGAAGAGCGAGAAGACGCCGTGGTACAACGGGCCCACGCTCGTTGAGGCATTGAACATGTTGAACGTGCCCAACAAACCCACGGACAAACCGCTCCGCCTCCCGATACAAGAGGTATTCACCATCACCGGACAGGGCACCGTGCCCGTCGGGCGCGTGGAAGCCGGCATCATGAAGCCGAACCAGAAGATAATCATCATGCCCGAAGGCGTGGTGGGCGAAGTGAAGAGCATCGAGATGCACCACCAGCAACTCCAACAGGCAATACCCGGGGACAACGTGGGCTTCGCGTTGAAGAACGTTGACAAGAAGGCAATCAAGCGCGGTTCGGTCGTGGGAGACCCCGCGAGCCCGCCCACGGTTGCCGAGGAGTTCAAGGCGCAAATCGTGATTTTGAACCACCCGACCGCAATCGGCAAGAACTACACCCCTGTCTTCCACATCCACACCGCCCAGCTCGCCTGCGCGCTCGTGGAAATCATAGAGAAGAAGGACCCGAAGACGGGACAAGCGGTAACCGGCGAAGGCAAGGACTTCTTGAAGACCGGCGACGTGGCAATCGTGAGGATAAAGCCCACGAAACCCGTGGTCGTCGAGAACTACAAGGACTTCCCGGCGCTCGGCAGGTTCGCCATCCGCGACATGGGGCAGACCGTAGCCGCGGGAGTTGTTTTAGAGGTCACGCCCCGCAAGGCGTGATTTTTCCCCTTTAAATAAATTTTTTATTTGAACCAAAGGAGTTTGGTCCCACAACAATGCAAAAAGCGAGAATCAAACTTGAAAGCAAGGACTGCAACACGCTCGACGCGGTATGCAACCAGATAAAGGACATCGCGTCCAAGGCTGGCGTTGAGCTAAAGGGACCGATTCCCCTGCCGACCAAGAAGCTGAAGATATCCACGCGGCGCACGCCGTGCGGGGACGGCTCGGACACCTACGAAAAGTGGGAGCTCCGCGTCCACAAGCGCTTAATCGAGGTGCAGGCGGACGACCGCGTCCTCCGCGAGATAATGCGCATCAAGATACCCGCGAACGTGAACGTAGAAATCGAGCTCGGCTGAACGCGCTAACTTTTTATTGTTTTTTCTTCAGGGCCACGCCGTAGCCCTTGAACCTGAACAAGTAGGTTTCGCGAAGGCGCCATCACTTGCGCCCCCCGAAAACGAAGTTACCCCCACGTATTTCCAGGGCTTTTCCCTCGCAAACCGCCTCGGCTACCTTGCGCCGCGCGCCCGCCAGCACCCGGGAGAGCGTGGGCTGCGAGACGCCCATCTCCGCCGCTGCGGCGGTCTGTTCAAGCCCCTTGTAATCCACTAGGCGCAACGCCTCGGCTTCCTCGAACGCCAGCTCCACCGTGCGCAAGCCGCGCAAGGGCACGCCTGCGGGTTTAAAATAAACCGCGCCGGGCTTGCGGCAAACCCGACGCAAAATGAAAGGGCGCACCAAACGGAATCACTCCTTCAGCGAAGCGAGCTCCGCCTCGATTTCCGCCTTCGTTTCCTCGAGCGCCTTCCTGCGCTCGGCAACGCTCAAGCCTTGCACACAACCCCCGTAAAGTGCCGCGCGCCTGCCGAACCCCCGTCCGCCGCGAGTAGCGCCGCCGTACGGTCCCAAGCCGCGTCCAGTCATCCGTCCCGCGCCTTGCGGACCGGTTCCATCCCCGTTAGGCATTTCAAACCACCTAACGAATACTTATTCATAATAGTATTTAATGGTTCTGCAGGGGGCGGACGGCGGGTATAAAAAACTTGGGCGCACAAATATTTATTCTCGGGCTCGTAGCTTAGCATGGTTGGAGCGTTCGACTGATAATCGAAAGGTCGGGAGTTCAAATCTCCCCGGGCCCACTGAACTTTTTTCTAGGCGGTGAACCGCCTACCAAAACGGTTGGAAAAGGATTAAAACAAAATGACAAAGAAATTCGAGGAACTCGGCTTGAACGCGCAGCTCTTGCTCGCATTGCGCGAGGAAGGCTATACCGAACCGACGCCGATACAGGAGCAGACGATTCCCCTCGTACTCGAGGGACGCGACGTCATCGGTTGCGCCCAGACCGGCACCGGCAAGACGGCCGCTTTCGCGTGCCCGATAATCCAGCGGCTCTCCGAGAAGAAGCGCGCCGCCTCGCGGTGGGGGACGCGTTGCCTCGTGTTAACGCCCACGCGCGAGCTCGCCGCACAAATAGCGGACAGCTTCCACGCTTACGGGAGGCACGCCCGCCTCAAGCTCACGGTGGCGTTCGGCGGCGTGGGACAGCACCCCCAGGTTAACGCGCTCTCCAAGGGCGTGGACGTGCTCATCGCAACACCGGGACGCCTCCTCGACTTGATGGAACAGGGTTACGCGCGCTTCGAGGACGTGGACGTGTTCGTGCTCGACGAGGCGGATCGCATGCTCGACATGGGGTTCATCCGCGACGTGGAACGCATCATCCGCGCCCTGCCCGCGCGCCGCCAGTCATTGTTCTTTTCGGCGACAATGTCCCCCGAAGTCATACGCCTCGCGCGCGGGATACTCTCGAACCCGGCCGAAGTGTCGGTGGCGCCGAGTGCGACCACGGTCGAACTCGTGAACCAACAGGTTTACTTCGTGAGCCGCGACGACAAGTTCGCGCTCTTGAAGAAGGTGCTCACAGGCGAGGACGTCGGGAAGGCACTAGTGTTCGCGCGCACCAAGCACGGTGCGGACCGCATCTCGCGCCAGTTGAACCGCGAGAACGTGCCCGCGGATGCAATCCACGGGAACAAGAGCCAGGGCGCGCGCACCCTGGCGCTCGACAACTTCCGTTCGGGAAGGTCACGCGTCATCATCGCGACGGATTTAGCCGCGCGCGGAATCGACGTCGAAGGCATAACCCACGTAATCAACTACGAACTGCCGCACGAGCCGGGAACTTACATTCACCGCATCGGGCGCACCGCGCGCGCGGGCGCCTCGGGTGCGGCGCTGTCGTTCTGCGATTTGGACGAAACCATTTACCTGCACGACATAGAGCACCTCATCCGCCAGCATATACCGGTGGTGGAAGAACACGCGTTGCACTCGGAGGAGGCGCACGCAGCGAAACGCGAACTCGAAGCAGGCAGGATGCCGCGCGGAATCAATCCCCCGCACAAGCGCTCGGGGCACGGTTCAAGGCGGCCGCAGCAAACGCATGGGCGTCCCCCGCAGCGCGGGCACGCCCCGCAACGCGGACGCGGCGGCTTCCAAAAGCGCCGCTATTAGAACGAAAAATTAGTTTTTGTTCTCTTCAAGCCTTAGCGGCTGCGCCGTTCGCTGGCGCCGCTGCGGCGGGCGCGTGCTTGCACGGTTCCGCGGGCAGCCCGTCAATCTGGCAGAAAACGGCTACCGCGATGACGCTCGTCCACAAACCCGCCTTTTCCACTACCGCGCTCTGCGTCACGCTCGAGGTGCGCACGATCTTGTTGCTGATTTTGAACAGCTCTTCACGTTCGTCCCACGATTGGTTCACGTCGAAATCAATTCCCTGGGTGCTCGCGAGCATGGATGCCGCGAGGTCTTCCGCGTACTCGCCCGCCGCGTCATCCGGCTGTCCGAACGCGTGGTGCTCGCTCAAGTAACCGTACACACCCTTGTCCGCGGGAATCGCTATGCCAACGCTCGCGCTGATTAGGCGGTTGGGTTCGTTCGACTCGTTCCGGCTCATCACGCAGAAAGTGATTTGCCCGGGCTCCAAGTATTCTACGCCCTTCGCCTTGGGCACGATTTCGCACCCCGGCGGGTAAATGCTCGACACCGTGACCAGGTTGCACGCGGCTATGCCCGCGTCGCGCAGAGCCAACTCGAAGGACTGGAGTTTGTCCTTGTGCCGGCCCACGCCCTTCGTCAGGAAAATCTTGCTTGGAACCATTTCAGTCGTTAATCACTCCCGTTAAAACTTTCAGAAAAAATATGTGTCTTTTGCTTAAAAGATTATGCCCGCGCGCATTCAATCCGCTGCAGCGAACTCGCCTTCCTCGACCACGCGCGTCTTCCACCAACCCGACTTGCGGAACCAGTAATACAAAATTACCAGGGCCACAAGGGAAACCACCGGCATGGTTAACGCGACGCCGTAAAATCCAAGGTAGTAGGCAAACAAGAGCACCACGAGGATGCGCAACGCGATGGTGGCTGTGGAAAGGTAGAGCGCCGAAACCGCGTTCCCGGAGACGCGCGCCACGTTAGTCAAGGTCATGCGCACCCCGTTGAACGGTAAGCTGAGCGCGTGGAGGAACATGAAAAGGAACGCGGAAGCGATTACCGCGGTTTCTCCGGGAACGAAGAACCCCGCGAGGGCGGTTCCGAACAATACCACGCAGACTGTCATCGCGAGCAAGAACATGAACGCGAGGAGGGAACCGCGCTCGGCAACTCGTATTGCGCGCTCGCGTTTCCCTGCGCCGAGGTTTTGCCCCACCGCAACGCCAGTTGCAATTGAAAGCCCGGTGGCAGGCAGGAACAGCAGGGAGAGCACCCGCTCGGAAACCCCGTAAGCTGCGAGCGCGGCGATTCCAAACCAGGATACCACGTAGACTTCCACCAGGCGCCACAGCTGGTACACTGAAAACTCCAACGAAGCCGGCACACCAAGGCGCGCCAAACGCTTGAAGAACGAGAAGTCAAAGTCCAACGGCAGGAGCTTGACGCGGACGCCGCGTGTTCCCGAGACAAGGAGCCAAACGCCTATCGCGCCGGTCAACACCTGCGTGCAGAGCGTTGCCCACGCCGCGCCCGCCACTCCCAACGCGGGAATCGGACCGAAACCGTTGATGAACAACGGGTCGAGGATGAAATTCAAGAGCACGGAGCCGAGGAGAACCAGAGTCGGCGTGCGCGTGTCACCCAACCCGTTCAAAATGAATTGCGCAACAGAGAACAGCGTTCCGAAGAACAAACCTGCAAAACAAATCGTGAGGTAGGCGGAGGCGTCGGCGGAAACCGCCGCAGGCGCGCCAAACAGCGAGATTATCGACGGCGAGATGAAGAATCCGAGCACACCCAAAACCAGGCTCAGCGCGGCTGCGGCAAGCAGCGTTTGCTTGGCTGCCTTGTTCACCCCGCGCTCGTTGTGCGCGCCCTTGAAGTGCGAAGCGAGCGTGGAACCCGCCGAAGCAATACCCAACAACGCGTTGGCAACCAGCAGCAGCACGGGCGCACCCAGCGTCATAGCCGCGAGCGCAGCCGGTCCGAGCTGCCCCAACCAAAAAGCGTCCGTGGCAACGTAAATCACGCTCAACGATGCCGCGAGCACTAAGGGAGCCGCCATCTTCAACAACGGAAGCGTAATCTTGCCTTCGGTCAAGTCGTGCGACATGCAAAAACTGTCGAAGCGAAGAAAGAAAAAGGTTTCACTTCGAGGACAAAAACAATAAAAGAACGCGCCGCCAAAAAGAAAACATGGCTTGCGAGGCAAAACCGATAACCGGCAAGAAAAAAGAAGTAGACTGCATCAGCTGCGCAATAATGCGGGGGGAATTAAACTGTCTAGGCGGCACGGTATACGAAACGAACAACTTTAACGTTAGTCAGGACCTGGAAACGCCCATACCCGGCTTCATGATAATTTCCTCGAAAAGGCACGTCAAGGGAATCGAGGACTTCACGCCCGAAGAAAGAAGCGAATTCATCGAAACCGCGTACAAGGTCCGCAAGGCGTTGACTACCGAACTCGGCGTGGAATTCGTTTACTTCATAATAAAAGAGGACAGCTCTCACTTCCACGCCTGGCTCTTCCCGCGGTTCGACTGGATGAAAAGGTTCGGCGGAAAAATAGCGTCGGTAACCGAAATAAACGAGTACGCACGCGAAAACATGTGCGACGAGGAAAACCTGATGAAAGTCAGGGAAGCCGCGGAAAAACTAAGGAAGAAACTCAACGAGTGAATCGTCACTTCGAGGCGTCGAGGGCATCCGCCTTGGTTACGATGCCCTTCACCGCGCCCCGCGACGAGACGAGCACCGCGGGATGCGACTTCAACAACTCGAGCACGCTCTGGAACGGCGTGGCTGGCGAGACTTGCGGGAAGCACTCACCCATTATCTCCCCGACCGGCATCGAATGCAAGTCAACGCCGCGGGCTACGGCATCCAATAGTATCGACTCGGAAACGCTCCCGACTATCACCCCGTCGCGCACGACCGGCAGCTGGGAGAGCCCGTTGTTCTTCATCAAACGCGCCGCCTTAACCGCGGGCTCGCCCGAACGCGCGCTCTTCACCCCGCGGTGCATCACGTCCCCAGCCTTGAGGGAGCCCTCGGCCTCCAGGCGCGCGAGCGCGTCGAAAAGCGATTTAACGCGCGAGTACGAGGCGTCCGCCTTGCCTGCCTCCAATTTCGCTACGAGCGATTGGCTCACGTCCGCCTCGCGCGCGAGCTGCGTTTGCGTGAGCCCGAGTTGCCGCCTGCGAACCGCGAGTTCGCGCGAATCCGGAAGCATTTATTCCAATCGTAATAATACCGACAGTAGTTTATTTATACTTTTGCAATCGAAGCAATTGGAAGGTGGTTGTTTTGGCTGAAAAGAAACTGTTTACAAGCGAATCCGTTACTGAAGGTCACCCGGACAAAGCTTTTTGAAGATTACTTCAAAAGGCGTCTAAAATATGTGACCAGGTTTCGGATGCGATACTCGACGCGATGCTCGCCAAGGACCCGGAATCGCGCGTCGCGATAGAATGCCTCACGACCACGGGCTTGATGATGATTGCCGGAGAAGTCACCACGAAGTGCTACGTGGACATTCCCAAGGTGGCGCGCGACACCATACGCGAAATCGGCTACACCAACCCCGAGTACGGGCTGGACTCGAGCGACTGCGCGGTGCTCACGAGCATCCACGAGCAATCCCAGAACATTTCCGTCGGAGTTACGGCAGCACAAGGGCACGAGCAGGGTGCCGGCGACCAAGGCATGATGTTCGGTTACGCCTGCAACGAAACCCCCGAATTGATGCCGTTGCCGATTAGCTTGGCGCACCGTCTCACGCGCAAACTCTCGGAGGTGCGCAAGAGCAAGGAACTCGCGTGGGTGCGCCCCGATGGAAAGTCTCAGGTTACCGTGGAATACGACGCGGGAAAGCCCAAGCGCGTGGATGCAGTGGTAATCGCAGTGCACCACGCCCCCTCGGTTTCCACGGAGACGATTCGAAAAGAGATAATCGAGCGTGTAATCAAGCCGGTTTGCGGGAAGTGGCTCGACGCGGAAACCAAATACCACGTGAACGCCACCGGGGTTTTCATCATAGGAGGACCCGAAGCGGACTCCGGCGTCACGGGACGCAAGATAATCGTGGACACTTACGGGGGAATGGGCCGCCACGGGGGCGGCGCGTTCAGCGGTAAGGACCCGAGCAAGGTGGACCGTTCGGCTGCGTACGCCGCGCGTTACGCTGCCAAGAACGTGGTAGCAGCAGGGCTAGCCGAACGCTGTGAGGTGCAGTTGGCGTACAGCATCGGCGTCGCCGAGCCGGTGAGCGTGCGCGTGGACTGCTTCGGCACCAACAAGATTCCCGAGGAACGCATTGAAACGCTGTTGCGCAAGCACTTCTCTTTCAAGCCAGCGGAAATCATCCGTTCGCTTGACTTGAAGCGCCCCATCTACCGCAAGACCGCGGCTTACGGGCACTTCGGGCGCGAGGACCCGGACTTCACCTGGGAGAAGACGGATAAGGCTGCGGCACTCAAGAAGGAAGCGGGCGTGTAAAGAGGCGATGAAAAATGGCTAAAGGTTGGACTAAAATACTCGTGTTCGCGGGCATGGCTGCGTTGTGCCTCATGGTGAGCGAACGGGCGCCGTTCTTCCAGGCGGTCGGCGGCTGCCTAACGGCGTTCACGCTTGAAGCGCTACTCAAAAAATACGAGTAGGACGCGCGCCGTTTTGTTTTTCTTTTTGTTACCGAGAGCGGAGCGCGGAGTTTTTAAACGCGCCCGCGTTCCCTTTGGTTAACATGGATTTCACCGCGTTCCTGACGAGCATATTCTACACCTACGGCTTGCTCGGGTTGGGGATGGTGTGCTTCCTGAGCGTCTCCATCCTCCCCTGGCCCAGCGAACCGTTCATCATCATCGCCACCCAACTCTACGACCCGTGGGCTGTTTTCGGCGTAGTCCTCGTCGCCTCCGTGCTCTCGTCAACCGTGAATTACTGGGTGGGCTTGAAGGGAATCCGCGTGTTCTTCGTCAAACGCGACCCGGGCGGGGAAGAAAAGGCGTACGAGTGGTTCGACCGCTGGGGCAGTTGGGCGCTGTTGTTCGGTCCCTGGCTTCCGTTCGTAGGCGACGTCTTTCCCCTAGCCGCGGGAACCGTGAAAATGGAGGCACCCAAATTCTTCCTCGTGATGGTGCTCGCGCGCACAATCAAGACCGCGGCAATGGTGTGGTTCGGGGTCGCGTTGAGCGGAATAATCTCTTTGTAACTCACAAAAAATCACGAAAGCTTTTTAAACAACCTTGGTTTTAGCGTTATGCCCTCGAAAAACTGAAAAACAAGCAGTAGTATTCGGTTTTTTAGGGAGTAACGAGATATCGGTGGTTGGAAGCAGTCAAAACACCATTAATAGTGGAAGCCAACCCACTAATAGTATGGTGTTTTAACCCAGACCTACTACCAATTGTGGGGTTTTGTTAATGAAGTGCCCGAAATGTGACAGCCAAGACACGCGCGTAATGGACAAACGGTTCACCGAGGACGAGGCAGTCAACCGCAGGCGGAGGGAGTGCCTGGCGTGCGGGGCGCGCTTCACTACTTACGAGCGCATCGAGGCAGCCGCATTGAAGGTAGTCAAGAAGGACGGCTCGCGCGAGGAGTTCGACGAGGACAAGATTCGCGAGGGCATCGAGCGTTCGGCTGGCAAGCGCCTCGAACCCAAACAAGTGGACGCGCTAGTTAATGCTGTTGTTGAGGAAGTCAAGCGCGGAGCCGAAGGCGGGGAGGTGGCGTCGAACGCCATCGGAGCGTGCGTGCTCGGCAAGCTCAAGGACGCGGACGAAGTCGCGTATTTGCGTTTCGCAGCGTTCTACAAGGAATTCAAGGGCGCGGAGGAGTTCCAGCGCGAGGCGCGCGCCCTGCGGGCGCCTTCGGCGCACCACGTGGAATCCGAGGTAAGCCAGATACGCAAGCGCGACGGGAGCATCGCGGCATTCGACCGCGAGCGCATAGTTAACGCGGTGTTCGGCGCGGTGAAGGCGACTGGCGGGCACGACCACGAGTCCGCCGAGGAAGTGGCTGACCAGGTAATCGGTTACCTGAACTCGCATTACTCGGACGCGCGCCCGCCCGGCGTGGAAGAGATACAGGACATCGTGGAGAAAACGCTAATAGAGCACGGTTACGCCGAGGTAGCCAAGGCTTACATCCTCTACCGCAAGCAACGGGAAAAAGAGCGCGACAGGAAATTCGTGTTCCTGGACATCAACGAGGTTATGGACGGCTACCTCACCCAGAGCGACTGGCGCACCAAGGAGAACAGCAACTGCGATTACTCGTTCTCGGGACTCATGTTGCACACCGCCGGGAGCGTTATCGCGAACTACGTGTTAAACGAGATGTACCCGGACGAAATCGGGGAAGCCCACAAGAAGGGCTACTACCACTTGCACGACTTGTCGTGCGGCACCGTGGGTTACTGCGCGGGCTGGTCGCTCAAGAACCTGATAGTGCGCGGGTTCAACGGCGTGCCCAACAAGGTGGACTCCCTGCCTGCGAAGCACTTGGACGTGCTCGTGAACCAGATGGTGAACTTCATCGGGTGCGTGCAGATGGAGTTCGCGGGCGCCCAGGCGTTCTCGAGCGTTGACACGCTGCTCGCGGCGTTCGTGAAGAAGGACGGGTTGGAATACAAGCGCGTTAAACAGGCAATCCAGAACCTTGTGTTTTCTTTGAATATCCCGTCACGGTGGGGGAGCCAGATGCCTTTCTCGAACCTGACGTTCGACTGGAAGGTTCCCGAGGACATGAAGGACGAAAAGGCGATAGTCGGCGGGGAACAACTCGAGTTCACTTACGGGGACTGCCAGGCGGAAATGGATTTGGTGAACAAGGCGTTCCTGGAAGTGATGAGGGCGGGCGACGCCTCGGGGCGCATATTCACCTTCCCGATTCCAACCTACAACTTGACCAAGGACTTCGACTGGGAGGCGCCGAACGCGAAGCTCCTCTTCGAGGTCACGGCGCGCTACGGCACGCCTTACTTCCAGAACTACATCGGGAGCGACTTGGACCCCAAGAGCGTGCGCGCAATGTGCTTGCATCCAAGCGAGAAAATCGTTTACCGCACTAAATGCGGCGTGGCATGCAATTCGATTGAATCACTCGTGGAATCGAATGCAAGAAAATTTGACGTAGACGGATGGGCTAAACCAAAGAACGAAGTGCAAGTAATGGGTTTGAATGACGACTTGCAACTAGAATGGGTTCCAGTGCGGCACTTCCTGAAAACCCAAGTTGCAGCCACGGTTAAAGTACAAACAGAAGACGGCAAATTCTTTACTGTTTCAGACAACCACCCAGTAACCGTTGTTTCAAAAGAAGGTTTAATCGAAAAGATGGCGCGCGACTTGAAGCAAGGCGATTACGCGTTGTCCATCAGGGATGCCTCGAATTGCCTGTCAAAAGACGTTCAAAAAATCGCTGGTGAAGAACTCAATGAAGAATTAGGGCGTTTCCTCGGCTTGTTCGTAGCAGAGGGTTGTTACTTGCGAGAGAACCGCCGCGAAATGAAAGCTTTCGGAAAAACAAAAGGATTACAGTTAACTTTTTCATCTAAAGAAGAACACTTGATTAACTGGGTAAAAGAGTTTATCTCCAAACGGTTCAAAAAAGAAGCCAAGCTATTGAAGGACCCGCGCGGGCCAACGGTTTCAGTAATAATGTATAATACCAACTTATCCCGTGGTTTAGAGGCGGACGGTTTGAGGAAGCACGGCGGTGCGCCGCCGCAATTATGGAATTCTCCGAAGGAAGTAATTCAAGCTTTCTTGCAAGGGTTCTTCGAGGGCGACGGTTATGCCGCAAGGGGAGAGATTCACATTAATGACGCGCCCCTAGCTGAAGAATTGAATTTGCTTTATGCACTCGTGGGACAACCCACAACGCTACGCATCCGAGAGAACAGTCAAGTCGTAACCATTCAAGCAAGCCAAGGTTACAAGAAAGGATTCAACAACTACAACCCCCCGCTTTACGAACGCGTGCCAGCCCACACGGTGAACACGGGAAAAGTGCCGGGTTTGACAAAAAAGAAAATGATGGGCTTGAAAACGCTTGATTATCACGATGCGCACACGCCGCAAACACGGGCATTAAAGAACGCAGACATTTACGTGACGCGCGTTAAACGCGTTGAAATGGAATGCGCGGCGGAACCACAAACATTTTACGATGTCGAAATGGACTCGCACCACCGCTTCGCCCACTCGCTCGGTTCGGTCACGCACAATTGCTGCCGCCTTAACATTGACATGAACCAGTTGAGGAACAAGGGGAACGGGTTGTTCGGCGCGGGCGAACAGACCGGAAGCGTGGGTGTGGTGACGCTCAACGTGAACCGTATTGCTTACGAGGCGGGCTCGAAGGCGGAGTTCTTCGAGAAGCTCACGCACTACATGGAGCTAGCCAAGAAGTCCCTCGAGATAAAGCGCGAGGTAGTCGAACGCAATTTGCAGCAGGGCTTGATGCCGTACTCGAAGAGTTACCTCGGCTCGTTCGCGAACCACTTCTCGACAATCGGGTTGTGCGGGATGAACGAGGCGTGCGTGAACCTCCTCGACAAGAACATCGCGACGCCCGAAGGCACTGAGTTCGCCATCGAGACGCTCGAGTTCATGCGCAAGAAACTCGTGGAATTCCAGAACGAAACCGGGCATTTATATAACTTGGAAGCGACTCCAGCCGAGGGCGCATCCTACCGTCTCGCGAAGGCGGACAAGAAGGCGTACGCGGACATCTACACCGCGGGCACGGATGCGCCGTACCTGACGAATTCAACGCAGTTGCCCGTGAACGCCACGGACGACTTGGTGGAGGCGCTCGAGCACCAGAACCAAATCCAGCCGCTGTACACCGGGGGCACGGTGTTCCACGCGTTCCTCGGCGAGAAAATCTCGTCGGGGGAGGCGTGCAAGCAGCTCGTCAAGAAAATCGCGTTCAACACGCGGCTGCCGTACTTCTCGATTACACCCACGTTCAGCGTGTGCCCCGAGCACGGCTACGTGGTGGGCGAACACTTCACCTGCCCGTGCGGGAAGGAAGAGAAAACCGGGGAGAAGCTGGGCGTGCTCTCGCAGTGAAAAGGAGGGAATAAGATGGACAATAAAAAGGAAGGTTCGGATTGCGGGAAGAAGTGCGAGGTTTACTCGCGCGTCGTGGGCTATTACCGTCCGGTGCAGAACTGGAACATCGGGAAGCGCGAGGAGTTCAAGGACCGCCTCGAGTACACGGAAGACAAGGCGCTAACAAACGAGTTCAAGTGCTGAATATACTAAAAATGCAAGCCGCCGTTTACAAAAATAGAGTCAAACCACGGCTGAGCATTGCAAATAGTGAGGGGATAATATGATAAATTGGAAAAGCGCGCGGGTAACGTACATACAGCTAAAAAAAGACAAAACGCAATATCCTGTAGAACAAGGCTCGGTGGATATTGATAAAAGGGTAATAGTTGACAAAGCAAAAAATGGCATTTTTGTTTATCCTTTTGAAGACATTACTCATTTCAAAATCGAAGAATAAACAAAATACAAAAAGCGAAAAAATGTGCAACAAAAACATAAAAATAATTATAAAACGCTGGCCGTGGTGGTTACTAACCCTTATTTTGATAGCATTAAGCAACGATAATCTTTTCAAAGAAAGTAATTTTGACAGCCTACCCTTTGCAATAGGCGTTGGGGTATTAGGCTTAGCAATACAACAAACTTACAAAGAAATTGCGGGCAGTAACGAGAGTATTTTTACTTTACTAATGATAGGGTTCGGCGCTATAGTATGGCTAATTGCTCCACTATTTGGGAATATCGAGTTACAAAATAAAATAAT
>Ga0265296_1000470_pt1 | contig 62216 bp, 56 predicted proteins | sample MunlanPumphouse1_FD_189073 | JGI IMG/M metagenome (GOLD analysis project Ga0265296, IMG submission 189073) | Groundwater microbial communities from a municipal landfill in Southern Ontario, Canada - Pumphouse #1 | ecosystem: Environmental > Aquatic > Deep subsurface > Groundwater | place...
CGATCCCGCAAATCCTGCGAATAGGCTCTGGTCATCCATGCCGACCTCCAACAGCCAGCATCTTGAATCAGAAATCCACCGCCTTGGGAATCCCCAATGATTCCGTCAGATCACAAACCGCTCTAGGGTCAGGACCCATTAAACGGCTTGCGTTGAGGTGTTGGCGGTGATTCAAGGTGGCAGGAGGTGCTGCCATGAGTGATTTGCTGTTGCTGAGCGCTGCGCAGATGCGCCGGATCGAGCCCTATTTCCCATTGTCGCACGGGATCCCACGGGTCGATGACCGGCGGATATTGAGTGGGATATTGTTCGTGATCCGCAACGGGCTGTGCTGGCGCGACGCGCCGCCGGCCTACGGTCCGCACAAGACGATCTACAATCGCTTCATCCGCTGGAGCCGGCTGGGGGTATTCAACCGCATCTTCACCGAACTGGCAAAGGACGCGGGCGGGGTGCTGATGATCGATGCAACGCACCTCAAGGCGCATCGCACGGCAGCCAGCCTGCTCAAAAAGGGGCTCTACCCCGATGTATCGGACGGTCGCGCGGCGGCCTGACCACCAAGCTGCACGTCGTCTGCGACGGTCGGGGACGTCCCTTGCAGTTCTACCTCACAGAGGGACGGCGCAACGATCATATCGGAGCCAGGGCGCTCGCACCAACGCTACCCGAAGCCCATAGCCTGCTCGGCGATCGCGCTTATGACAGCCGCTGGTTCCGGCAGACCCTAGCCGAGCGCGGCATCATCGCCTGCATCCCGAACCACCGCAACCACAAGGCAATCTACCCCTACGACCCCGTCCTCTATCGCCAGCGTCACAAAATCGAGAACATGTTCGCACGCCTCAAAGACTGGCGGCGTATCCACACCCGGTACGACTGATGCGCCGACACCTTCCTCGCTGCCATCACTCTCGCTGCCATCTTCCTCTTCTGGATCAATGAGTCCTAACCCTAGTCGCAGCGGGGTGGGCTGATCGCAACGGTGCTGGCCCACCCAGTATCGGGTCGGATGTGCCCCCGGCACATCCTTGATCAGCCGGGGGCTGATCAACCCGAGACTCCCCTCCCGCAGGCGGGAGGGGGGGAGAATGTTACGGATGCAGGCGGCTCGCGGCGCGGGCCGCCATCAGGTCCCACAGGCCGCTGTGCTGGGTGATCAGCTGCTGCGCACCGAACACCATCGCGCGCTCGATGGCGGGGCTGCCGGCCACGGTCGCGGCGAGCCGCGCGGTGTCGCGAAGGTCGGGGAGGGTGCAGGTCGGTGGGCTGAGGTCGAGCCGCAGCGCGCTGATGTCGAGCAGGACGCGGATCGTCCGCCAGTCGAGCGTCAGCGCGATCGCGGCGCCGAGCGCGCAGCCGTGGCGGTCCGACTCGGCGAGCATGTCGATCGCCTTGCGCTGCGCGGCGACCGCGGCCTCGCATTGCGCCTGCCCCTGCGTGCTCGGCACCGGGCCGACCGCCGAGGCGATCTTGGTCAGGAAGGCGCGTTCCTGGACGAAGGCGTCGGCCGCTTCGCCCATCCACTGGCGCGACGCGGGGTCGACCGCCTTGCGCGCGGCATTGTCGATCACGCCCGGATAACGGCCGTGGAGCAGGCAGAGGAAATGCACCGCGTCAGCGAGGTTGCGCATCGCCTCGGGCCCGCTCGACAGCGCGCCCGAGCGGACGTGCGGATGCGCGCCGGTGCCGTCGCTGGCGACCAGCGCATCGAGCAGTTCGGCGACGCCGCGCGTCTGTGCTTGGGGCTGGGGCGATTGGCTCAAGGCTTGATCCTCGCTGTGGCGGGGCGCCGGCGCCCAAGCCAATGGAATTACAGCGATCGGTCATAGGCCAACGTCGTAAACGACGCGTTTATAAGCGGCGGTTTGATTTGCCGCGGTGCTGTTCCAGTCAGGGACAACACGGGCAAGGAAACCAAAGAGACCGGCAAGCCCCGGGAAGAAGCTTGCCGGTCCCATCGATATGGCGCCGGAGGACGCCATTGAAGCGGAGTGGCCGGACTCAAGGGAGAGGGAGTGTCCGGCCGGCCCCGCTCAAGCTGCGAGTGCGAGTTCCTCGGTCTTTTCAGCCTGCGGCGCGGCGACTTCGATCGCGCTCGCCGCGGGCTGGGCGGCCGCCTTGGCGGGGAAGATCAGGCGCGAGGCCAGCACGACGAGGCCAAGGGCGAAATAGCCGATGAAGGTCTGGACCGGGAAGAAAAAGAGCGGCGCGACGAAGGCGAGGCGCAGCCACAGCGGGTTGAAGCCAAAATCCTGGCCAACGGCCTCGCAGATCCCGAAAAAGGTGTCGCGGCGGCGGAAGAGGTTGGTGGTTTCGTTTTCCATCTTTTTTCGTCTTTCCCTTGGGCTGCAGGCACTGCCCCGCGCCGATGCCGAATGCATCGCAAAGGTCGTGCCAGTTTTCGCGAGCCCCAGATTTCCGAGCCTTTTTATATCAGCCGCGTTGGACAGCCTGCTCTGGATCGTGAATCATTCCCCACCTTGTGGGAATGATTGCCATTTGATGGGTGGCGCCTGAACCGCTCATGAAGCCCCCGCATCGCGTAACAAGCGCTATCTGGGTGGGAAATATGAAGATTTAAAGAGTGCCGGAGAAAAGTATTGTGCAGTGCAGCATTCTGGGCATGGCTGGTTTCACTCTGAAGGGACCTATCATCGTCACCCCGGACTTGATCCGGGGTCCCGCTTGAGATCGAAGTCCGACGGTGCCTCAATAAGCGGGATCGCGGATCAAGTCCGGGATGACGAAGGAAGTGAAGCAACGGCGGCCTCCAATCTCGCAAAGGCATAGAAAAGGGGCGGCCCGTCACCGGACCGCCCCTGAAATTTCGCCGTGTTCGACCTTACTGGTCGAGGAAGCTGCGCATCTTGCGGCTGCGCGACGGGTGCTTCAGCTTGCGGAGCGCCTTCGCCTCGATCTGGCGAATACGCTCGCGCGTCACGCTGAACTGCTGGCCGACTTCCTCAAGCGTGTGGTCGGTGTTCATCCCGATGCCGAAGCGCATGCGCAGCACGCGTTCCTCGCGCGGGGTGAGCGACGCCAAAACCCGGGTAACCGTTTCCTTGAGGTTCGACTGCACCGCGGCGTCGACCGGGATGACCGCATTCTTGTCCTCGATGAAATCGCCGAGGTGGCTGTCTTCCTCGTCGCCGATCGGCGTTTCGAGGCTGATCGGCTCCTTGGCGATCTTCATCACCTTGCGGACCTTTTCGAGCGGCATCGACAGACGCTCGGCCATTTCCTCAGGCGTCGGCTCGCGGCCGCTTTCGTGGAGGAACTGGCGGCTGCAACGGACCAGCTTGTTGATCGTCTCGATCATATGGACCGGGATGCGGATCGTGCGCGCCTGATCGGCGATCGAGCGGGTGATCGCCTGACGGATCCACCAGGTCGCATAGGTCGAGAATTTGTAGCCGCGGCGATACTCGAACTTGTCGACCGCCTTCATCAGGCCGATATTGCCTTCCTGGATCAGGTCGAGGAACTGCAGGCCGCGATTCGTGTACTTCTTGGCGATCGAGATCACGAGGCGCAGGTTCGCCTCGACCATTTCCTTCTTGGCGATACGCGCTTCGCGCTCGCCCTTCTGGACCATGTTCACGACGCGGCGGAATTCGGTCAGGCTCATGCCCGCGGCTTGCGCGATTTCCGAAATCTCGATGCGGATACGGTCGACCGCGCCGGCCTCGTTCTCGGCGAAGGCGGCCCATTTCTTGTCGATCGACGAAACGCCATCGATCCAGTTTTCTTCCAGCTCGCGCCCGACATAATTGTCGAGGAACGACTTGCGCGGCACTTTGTGGCGTTCGGCAAGGCGCAGCATCTGACCGCCGAGCGCGGTCAGGCGGCGGTTGTAGCTGTAGAGCTGGTCGACGAGATATTCGATCTTGGTGTTGTGGAACTGCACGCTCTCGACCTGCGCGGTGAGTTCCTCGCGCAGCTTGTGATACTTCTTCTCCGACGCCGCGGGGAATTCCTCGCCGCCAGAGAGCGACTCAAGCCGCGCGTCCTGCAGCTTCGAGAATGCCTTGAAGCTCTTGGTGATGTTCGCGAACTTTTCGAGCGCGTCGGGCTTCAGCAGCTCCTCCATCGCGGCGAGGCTGAGGGTGTTGTCTTCCTCATCCTCCTCGAAGGTCTCACGCTTGCCCGACGAGCCTTCGCCGTCCTCGTCGTCGCCGTCGGCCGCGGGTTCTTCCTCGACCTCATCCTCGTCCTTGAACGAGACACCAGCGGTTTTTTCGCTGATTTCGCCGTTGTCCTCGGCGCCTTCTTCCTCGAGGTTTTCGGGAACCGGGTCCTTCGACAGCATCGCTTCCAGGTCGACGATCTCGCGCAGCTGCATATCGCCGTTGTTCAGCGCGGTCGACCAGTCGATGATCGCGTTGAAGGTCAGCGGGCTTTCGCAAAGCCCGAGGATCATCGTGTCGCGGCCAGCCTCGATGCGCTTCGCGATCGCGATTTCGCCTTCGCGGCTGAGCAGTTCGACCGCGCCCATTTCGCGCAGGTACATGCGAACGGGATCGTCGGTGCGATCGACCGTTTCCTTCTTCTTTTCGATCGCGGGGTTCGAAACCGAACCGGTGCCGGCGCTGACGTCGACTTCGTCGTCGGGCTCCTGGTCGGCCTCTTCCTGCACATCCTCGTCGCTTTCGACGATGTTGATGCCCATGTCGGAGATTGCCGACATGATGTCCTCGATCTGCTCGGACGACATCTCGTCCTGCGGCAGCGCCGCATTCAGCTCGTCATAGGTCAGGTAACCGCGCTTCTTGCCGCGCGCGATCAGCTTTTTGACGTCGGCCTCGTTGAGGTCGATCAGCGGGCTGTCGGTGTCGGTATCGGTGTCGGCGGTGCTTTTGGTGGCCATTCTTGTTCCTTGCCTCGGGGCAATTAAGTGGTCGTTACTGGCTGCTGCTCTCGGTCAGCGCGGCCAGTCGGCGGGTCAAATCCTCGTCCATCGCGCGCAGCTTTTGCTGCCGTGCGTGGCCTTCGTCGTCCATCGTGCGCATATAATCCGCGGTCGCCTCGGCAAGCCGGGCGCGGATTTCGGGCTGCGTCACGAGCACGCCGATATATTCGTCAAGGTCGCGAAGCGCCGTTTCCCGCGCCGCTGCGGCCTCTTCCTTGCTTTCCAGCCTGCGATTGAACGAGAAGTGCATTCCGTCGGCTCTGAGCAATGTCATCGCCCTATTATACACTTTCATTGGCTCCAATATGGCAAGCAACCCCTCGCAATCAAGCCCTTCCTGCGCACCCGCGCTGTCAAGCATGACACCGAGCAGTTCGGCGTCGCTTGAATCGCTCACCGGCAGCCGCGTCAGCGCCTCCTCGTTGCGCCGAAGCGCCTCGGGGTAACGCAGCAATCCGCCGATCAACGCCGCGACATAAGGCGCCGAAATCCCGGCCTGCCCGATGGAACGCGTCTCGTCGGCCGGAGGTTGCAATCGCGGGTCGGGGCCAAAGCGGCGATTGCCCCCGCCATATTGTCCGCGCGGCGGGTTCGGCGTCCATGGCTGGCGCTGCGGCCGTTCGGGCTGTTTGCGCGCGAACAGCATATCGAGCCGTTCACGGAACGCCTCGCGATAATGGTGGCGGACGTCGGCATCCTCGATCGCGTCGGCGTGCGCGAGTAGGCGCGTCTTGAGCGCGGCGCGTTCCTCGGGGGTCGCGAGCGGTCCCGCCGCGACCTCGTGCGCCCAGAGCCGTTCGACGAGCGGCTGCGTCTCTCCCAGAATCGCGTTGAAACCCTCGGCGCCGCGCGCGCGGACGATGTCGTCGGGGTCCTGCCCCGCGGGCAGCGTCGCAAAGGCAAGGCTGAAACCCGGGCGGAGGAGGGGCAGCGCGCGCATCGCGGCACGCATCGCCGCTTTCTGCCCCGCCGCATCGCCGTCGAAGCAGAGCACTGGCACCGGCACCATCCGCCAGATCAGCCCGAGCTGCGCCTCGGTCAGCGCGGTGCCGAGCGGCGCGACGGCGTCGGCGATCCCCGCCTCGGCGAGCGCGATGACGTCCATATAGCCTTCGACGACGATGATCCGGTTCGTTTGCCGCGACGCCGGCGACGCCTTGTCGAGATTATAGAGGACGCGGCCCTTGTCGAAGAGCGGCGTGTCGGGCGAGTTCAGATATTTGGGCTCGCCGTCGCCCAAAATGCGTCCGCCGAACGCGATCACGCGCCCGCGCGTATCGCGGATCGGGATCATCAGGCGGCCGCGGAAGCGGTCATAGGGCTCCTTGTCGGAGCCATATTCCTTTGGCGCGATCAGCATCCCCGATTCGACGAGCATCGCGGTCGGGAATTTCTTGAGCGCTTCCTTGAGCGCGCTGCGGCTGTCGGGCGCGAGGCCGAAGCCGAAGGCTTTGCGCGTCGCCTCCGAAATACCGCGTTTCGCCAGATATTCGCGCGCCGGGGCGCCGTTGCTGCTGCCGAGCTGCTGGGTGAACCAGTCGGCGGCGCCCTGAACGACATCGCGCAGGCTCGCCGCCTCCTCGGCCTTTTTCGCGGCACGCGGGTCGGCGGCGGGGACCTCCATCCCGGCCTCGGCGGCGAGTTCCTTGACCGCGTCCATGAACGACAGCCCGCGCTGGTCGGTCATCCAGCGGATCGCATCGCCATGCGCGCTGCAGCCGAAGCAGTGGTAGAAGCCCTTCTCGTCGTTGATCGTAAAGCTGGGCGTCTTTTCGTTATGGAAGGGGCAGCAGGCTTTATACTCGCGGCCCGCGCGCGTGACCTTCACCGTGCGCCCGATGAGGGTCGACAGCGTGACGCGCGAGCGGAGTTCGTCCAGCCATTGCGGGGTGAGGGTCATGGGCGAGCCATGCCCACCCGTATCACGAGGCACGTGACTCGTGACACTCCCTCCCGCAAGCGGGAGAGGGGAAGAATTGCGCTCGAGTTCATATGTCCCCCTCCCGCTTGCGGGAGGGGTTAGGGGTGGGCAGATGGGCAAGGCTGCGTTCGATTTCGCTCACGACGCCGTCGATGTTCGTCATTACGTCATTGTTCGTGAAGCGAAGAACTCGGTAGCCACTCTCCGCAAGCCCATGATCCCGATGCTCGTCGTAGGCTTGGCGCATGTCGTGCGAATATCCATCGAGTTCGATGATCAAATTGGCTTCCCGACAAAGAAAGTCAGCGAAGTAAGGTCCGACAGGCATTTGCCGACTGAATTTCCAGCCGCCGATTTTTCGACCGGACAAGCAGCGCCACAGTGCCCGTTCCGCCGACGTTGCGGCATTGCGCAACTCCCTTGCACGCGGCGTGTCGCGGGGTTGAAACTGTCCATCCATCATAGGGCGGTATGCCCACCCCCAACCCCTCCCGCAAGCGGGAGGGGAGAGGTTAGCCCGCGCCCTCTTTGTCCCCCTCCCGCTTGCGGGAGGGGTTAGGGGAGGGCATGTCTTAGCTCAACGCCGCCTTAACCCACCCGCTCGCCTTGCTCATATCGAGCTGCGAGCCAAGCCGGTCCTTCACCGCCGCCATCACCTTGCCCATATCCTTCAGGCTCCCGGCACCCAGCTCCACCACGATCGCCTTGATCGCCGCCGTCGCTTCATCGTCCGAAAGCTGCGCGGGCAGGAAATCCTCGATCACGACAACCTCGGCTGCCTCGATGTCGGCGAGTTCCTGGCGGCCGCCCTGTTCGTACATGGTGATCGATTCGCGGCGCTGCTTGACCATTTTCTGGAGCACGTCGGTGACGAGCACATCGTCGTCGGCCGGCGCGGTGCCGGTGCGGAGCTCGATGTCCTTGTCCTTGATCTTGGCCAGCATCAGCCGGATGGTGCCGAGCCGCGCCTTGTCGCCGCTTTTCATCGCGGCGACCTGCGCAGCCTTGATGTCGTCACGAATCATGCGTGTCCCCATGCGCTGCAAATTTCGGAAAGGCCCTCTCTAGCGCCAAGATTCATAATCCGATAGCTTGTGAATCACTTTTTTGCCTCCTACTTGGTCGGCCGTTTAGCCCCCCGTCCGGAGCATGTTGAATGGCACCTGCCAACCCCCCAGTGGCGCCCAAAGTCGCGCCCAAAAGCCAGCCATCTGGCGCGACTGGCGTCCTCGTCCTTGCCGATGGCACGATCCTGTGGGGCGTCGGCTATGGCGCTGCGGGCTCCGCTGTGGGCGAGATTTGTTTCAACACGTCGATGACGGGCTATCAGGAAATCCTGACCGACCCCAGCTATGCGGGTCAGATCGTCACCTTCACCTTCCCGCATATCGGCAATGTTGGCGCGAACCCCGAGGATATGGAACGCGGTGTGCATGGCGCGCTCGGCGCCATCACGCGCGAGCTGCCGACGCAGCCGAGCAACTTCCGCAGCGTCCAGACCTTGCCCGAATGGATGACGGATCAGGGCGTGATCGGCCTCGCGGGCATCGACACGCGTGCGCTGACGCGCCGTATCCGCGACGCGGGCGCGCCGAACGGCGTGATCGCGCATAGCCCCGAGGGCAAGTTCGACGTGGACGAGCTGCTCGCCAAGGCACGCGGCTGGGCGGGGCTCGAGGGCATGGACCTTGCGAAAACGGTCAGCCGCACCGACACCGGCGACTGGGATGCGGGAACGTGGGAATTGGGCAAGGGCTACCAGTCCCCCTCCCGCTTGCGGGAGGGGCTAGGGGAGGGCATGTCGACCTCCGCCTCGACCGAAACAGGCCCTCCCCCGACCCCTCCCGCAAGCGGGAGGGGAGATGACCGCCCGCATGTCGTCGCGATCGACTATGGCGCGAAGGACAATATCTTCCGCAACCTCGTCAAGGCCGGCGCGCGCGTCACCGTGGTCCCCGCGACCGCGAGCCTCGGTGAGGTGATGGGGCACAAGCCCGCGGGCGTGTTCCTCTCGAACGGCCCCGGCGATCCGGCGGCGACGGGCGAATATGCGGTGCCGGTGATCCAGGGTCTGCTCGAACGCAATGTCCCGATCTTCGGCATCTGCCTCGGCCACCAGATGCTCGGCATCGCGGCGGGCGCGAAGACCATCAAGATGCATCAAGGCCACCGCGGCGCGAACCACCCGGTGCAGCGCGCCGAAGACGGCGTGGTCGAGATCACCAGCATGAACCACGGCTTTGCGGTCGATGCCTCGACCTTGCCCGCGGGCGTGGTCGAGACGCACAAGAGCCTGTTCGACGGATCGAACTGCGGCATCGCGATCACGGGCAAGAATGCGTTCAGCGTGCAATACCACCCCGAGGCGAGCCCTGGGCCGCAGGACAGCTTCTATCTGTTCGAGAAGTTTGTTGGGGGGCTTCGTTAATGGCGCAAGAAATTACACAAGACTCTCTTCAAGATTCAGTATTGTCTGTGTTTTTTGACGAAGCGAACTCGTCGGGTGAGTGGCTGAATTATGACGAGATTGCTGGGACTCTAACCCTTCCCAATGCAAGAGTTCGCATGGCGGTCCAGCGTTTGGCGAACGATGAATGCCTAGAAGGGGACTATCATCGTGACCCTCCGGTTTATGTGATCACTGAAAAAGGTTACAGGCTGATCGAGCAGCAGAGACTTGCTCCTGGCCATAGCGCAATCGTTCCGGTTCCTGCATCTGATCGCATTGTTAATCTGAGTCACAATCAGCAGTCTGCTCTAGATGGCGCGTCGACGGAATTAATCGCTGAACTCGAACGGGCCAACGCCGTGGACGGCGACGAGCCACTTCGTCAGCGCTTTTTAGCGCAATTGGCCGCCGCCAGAGAGCTGGTTCGTGCGGAATCTATCCGCGCATATTTGTTCTACCAACTGGTCGTTGAAGTGCTCTCGAGACTAATCGCAACCTATGGAAAAACGGGCTTGGGCGTGGCCGCGGCGAAACTGCTCGAACTCTACATCGAATATTTAGTCAAAGGCTAGAAATGCCCAAAAGAACCGACATAAAATCCATCCTCGTCATCGGCGCCGGCCCGATCGTTATCGGTCAGGCGTGCGAGTTCGATTATTCGGGGACGCAGGCGATCAAGGCGCTGAAGGAGGAGGGCTATCGCATCGTCCTCGTCAACTCCAACCCGGCGACGATCATGACCGATCCCGACCTGGCCGACGCCACTTATGTGGAGCCGATCACGCCCGAGATCGTCGCGAAGATCATCGCGAAGGAGCGCCCCGACGCGGTGCTGCCGACGATGGGCGGGCAGACCGCGCTCAACACCGCGCTGGCGCTGTTCAACGACGGGACGCTCGAGAAATATGGCGTCGAGATGATCGGCGCCGATGCCGAGGCGATCGACAAGGCCGAGGACCGGATCAAGTTCCGCGACGCGATGGACAAGATCGGGCTGGAAAGCGCGCGCTCGGGCATTGCGCACACGCTCGACGAGGCGTTTGCGGTGCTCGAACGCACGGGCCTGCCGTCGATCATCCGCCCCAGTTTCACCATGGGCGGCACCGGCGGCGGCATCGCGTACAACCGCGAAGAGTTCGAACATATCGTCCGCGGCGGCCTGATCGCCTCGCCGACGACCGAAGTCCTGATCGAGGAATCGCTCCTCGGCTGGAAAGAATATGAGATGGAGGTGGTGCGCGACCGCAAGGACAATTGCATCATCATCTGTTCGATCGAAAATGTCGATCCGATGGGCGTCCACACGGGCGACAGCATCACCGTCGCGCCGGCGCTGACACTGACCGACAAGGAATATCAGATCATGCGCAACGCGAGCATCGCGGTGCTGCGCGAGATCGGGGTCGAAACGGGCGGGTCGAACGTCCAGTTCGCGGTCAATCCCAAGGACGGCCGTCTGATCGTGATCGAGATGAACCCGCGCGTGTCGCGTTCGTCGGCGCTCGCGTCGAAGGCGACGGGCTTCCCGATCGCCAAGGTCGCGGCGAAGCTCGCGGTCGGTTACACGCTCGACGAGATCATGAACGACATCACCGGGGTCACCCCGGCGTCGTTCGAACCGACGATCGACTATGTCGTCACCAAAATCCCGCGCTTCGCCTTTGAAAAGTTCAAGGGCGCCGAGGCGACGCTGTCGACCGCGATGAAGTCGGTCGGCGAAGTGATGGCGATCGGGCGTACCATCCACGAGAGTTTGCAAAAGGCGCTGCGCGGGCTGGAGACGGGGCTCAGCGGCTTTAACTTCGTCGAACGGCTCAAGGGTGCGACGCACGACCAGCTGCGCAGCGAGCTGGCGAAGCGCACCCCCGACCGGCTGCTCAACGCCGCGCAGGCGATCCGCGAGGGACTGCCGCTCACCGAGATCAACCGCGTTGCGGGCTATGACATGTGGTTCCTCGAACGCATCGCCGAGATCGTCGCCGCCGAGGAAGATGTGTGCAAAAACGGCCTGCCGCGCGATGCCGAAGGGCTGCGCAAGCTCAAGTCCATGGGCTTCTCCGACAAGCGGCTTGCCTATCTGGCGCTCCAGTCGGCGAATTTGCGGCCCGGATCGCGCAGTGCGACCGCGCATGGCAGCGGGTTGATCCACGAAGCGGTGAAGGCGATGACCGGCGGCGTGACCGAAGCCGAAGTGCGAGCGCTGCGCCACAAGCTTGGCGTGCGTCCGGTGTTCAAGATGATCGACACCTGCGCCGCCGAATTCGCTGCAAAGACGCCCTATCTCTATTCGACGTACGAAGCCCCGACCTTTGGCGAACCCGAGTGCGAGGCGAACCCGTCGGATCGCCAGAAGATCGTCATCCTCGGCGGCGGCCCGAACCGGATCGGGCAGGGGATCGAGTTCGATTATTGCTGCTGCCACGCCTGCTTCGCGCTCGAAGAGGCGGGGTATGAAACGATCATGATCAACTGCAACCCGGAGACGGTATCGACCGACTATGACACGTCGGACCGCCTCTATTTCGAGCCGCTGACCGCCGAGGATGTGCTCGAAATCCTGCACGTCGAGCAGTCGAACGGCACGCTCGTCGGGGTGATCGTCCAGTTCGGCGGTCAGACGCCGCTCAAGCTGGCGCAAGCTTTGGCCGAAGCGGGCATCCCGATCCTCGGCACCTCGCCCGACGCGATCGACCTGGCCGAAGACCGCGAGCGCTTTGCGGCGCTTGTCAACAAGCTCGGCCTCAAACAGCCCGAAAACGGCATCGCGCGCAGCCGCGAAGAAGCCGTCGCGGTCGCCGCGCGCATCGGTTATCCGGTGCTGACGCGTCCGAGCTATGTGCTCGGCGGCCGCGCGATGGAGATCGTCGACGACCAGGCGCAGCTCGAAAATTATATCGAGACCGCGGTGCAGGTGTCGGGCACATCGCCGGTGCTGATCGACCGTTATCTGCGCGATGCGATCGAGGTCGATGTCGATGCGCTTTGCGACGGCACCGATGTCGTCGTAGCGGGTGTGCTCCAGCATATCGAGGAAGCCGGGGTCCATTCGGGCGACAGCGCCTGCTCGATCCCGCCGTACAGCCTGTCCGCCGAAATCATTGCCGAAATCGAGCGTCAGACCGAGGCGCTCGCACGCGCGCTCGAAGTCCGCGGCCTCATGAACATTCAGTTCGCGGTCAAGGATGACGAGGTTTACCTGATCGAGGTCAACCCGCGCGCCAGCCGCACGGTGCCCTTCGTAGCCAAGGCGGTGGGCTCGCCGATCGCCAAGATCGCAGCGCGCGTGATGGCGGGCGAGAAGCTTGCCGATCTGCCGAAGATCAACCGCGACATCAAACATGTCGCGGTGAAGGAAGCGGTCTTCCCCTTCGCGCGCTTCCCCGGCACCGATCCGGTGCTGTCGCCCGAAATGAAGTCCACCGGCGAAGTCATGGGAATCGATAGCAATTTCAACCTCGCCTTTGCGAAAGCGCAGCTCGGGGCGGGGGACCGCCTGCCCACAACCGGCCGCGTGTTCGTGTCGGTGAAGGACAGCGACAAGCCGCGCATCCTCGATGCGGTGCGCCAGCTGACCGGCTGGGGCTGGCAGGTGATCGCGACCGGCGGCACGGCCGACTATCTTGTGGCCAATGGCATCGAGGTCGAGCGCGTCAACAAGGTTGCCGAAGGCCGCCCGCATATCGTCGACCGGATCAAGGACGGCGATGTGCAGCTGATCTTCAACACCACGGAAGGATGGCAGTCGCTGCAGGATTCGCAGTCGATCCGCGCCTCGGCGCTCGCGGCGGACATCGCCTATTATACGACGGCTGCGGCGAGTGATGCATCGACGCAGGCGATCGGGGCGCTCCGCTCGCACTCTCTTGAAGTGAAGCCGCTTCAGGACTATTATTGAACCACCGCTCCACCCCCCGACATTGACGGATCAGCGGCGCAGCCGCCCGGCGAAACTTCGCTGGCGCTGGATTATTGACGAAGGACAACAGGATAATGGCAAGCGTTGAAAAGGTGCCGATGCTGGCAGAAGGCTATGAGAAGCTGAGCACGCAGCTCACGGCACTCAAGGCCGAGCGACCGTTGATCGTCGATGCGATCGAGGAAGCGCGCGCGCATGGCGACCTTTCGGAAAATGCCGAATATCACGCCGCGAAGGAACGTCAGGGCCAGGTCGAAGCGACGATCGGCGACCTCGAAGACCGCCTGTCGCGCGCGCAGGTGATCGACCCGACGATGCTGTCGGGCGACCGCATCGTGTTCGGCGCCACCGTCACCCTCGCCGACGAGGACGAAAAGCCGATCCGTTACCAGATCGTGGGTCAGGCCGAAGCCGACGCGAAGGATGGCAAGATCAGCTATAATTCGCCGCTCGGCCGCGCGCTGATCGGCCGCCGTGTCGACGACGAGATCGAAGTCACCGTCCCCGCGGGCGACAAATATTATCTGGTGAAGAAAATCGAATTCATCTGATGGATTTTTGACGATGAAGCCGAACGACGCGCCGCTGGTCACGGGCTATGCGCTCGTCTGCGTCATCGTCTTTGTCCTTCTGTGGATCACGGGATTTCAGGTCGACGCGATCGTCCGCGCGGGGTTCATTCCGGCGCGTTTCGGCAGTGAGTTGATCCTCCCGCCCGGGACGATGGTGCCCTTCATACTGACCCCGCTGACGTCAGCCCTGCTGCACGGCGGGGTGTTGCACATCGTCTTCAACGTCATCGTGCTGCTCTTCATCGGGCGCCAGCTTGAGGCGCCATTGGGCGCGAAGGCGATGGCGGTGGTGCTGCTCGCTGGCGCGTATGGGGGCGCGCTCGCGCAGTTTCTCGCCGACCCGCAGTCGGCGGTGCCGATGATCGGCGCCAGCGGCGCGATCTCGGCGCTGATCGCGGTGTATGCGCTGATCTTCAGCCGCTCGCAGGCGCCCGCCATCGGCCCGATTCCGGGGCACTGGGTGCGGGCTTTATGGCTCGCCGCGGCGTGGATCGGGCTTCAGCTGCTTATCGGCTTTACGGGCGGCGGCGGTTTTGGCGCGGTCGCGATCTGGGCGCATGTCGGCGGCTTCCTCGCGGGCCTGCTGCTCGCGCGCCCGCTGCTGCGTTGGCGTTTCGGCGCGCGGTAGATACACAACCCGACGAGAGCGGACCTTCTCACCTGACTTCGTCATTCCCGCGAAGGCGGGAATCCCGCTTTTTCCTTCACTGTCGCAAGCGGGATCCCCGCCTTCGCGGGAATGACGGGAAATGGTCGAAACCGGCTATCCAGCCAGCAGCCCGCCCGCGAGCAGCATAGCCACACGCACATCGATCCCGCAGCCTTCGGCGCGCTTTGCCGCGACGAAATCGGCGACGCCGTCCAGCGGCACGCGGTGGACGATGATGTCCTCGCCATCGACCCCGCCGCCCTTGCCAACCCTCGTCAGCCCGGTTGCGATCAGCAGGGTGAAGCTTTCGCTGACCATGCCGGGCGAACTGTAGAATTCGCCGACGGTGCGCCAGCGGTCGGCGCGATAGCCCGTTTCCTCCTCAAGCTCGCGCTGCGCCGCGATCTCGGACGCTTCGCCGGCGGTGTCGTCGCCGACCAGTCCGGCGGGAAGTTCGAGGCAATTCACCTTCAACGGCACCCGATATTGTTCGACCAATATGACGTGGCGGCCATCATCGCCCTCGTCGATCGCGAGGATCACCGCGGCATGGATGCCGCGGGCGCGCGCGACATACTCCCACGTTCCCTGCTGCTTGACGGAGATAAAGCGGCCTTCCCATCGCGTCTCGATGGGGGCGTCGGGGGAGGGGCGGGTCATTTTTACCTTTCGAGTGCCGCAATAAATAGGGACTGTCCCTATTTATTGGCGGCACCGTCGGTTAGAGTTCGATCAGGCGGTCGGGAAGTTCGTTGGGATTTTCATCGCCCTTGGGGAAATGTTCGGCGAGCACGATGCCCATCTGGCGCACCGCCTCGGCCATGCCTTCACCGGGCTTGCCGACGCGCACACGCTCGATCAGCGCGGCCATCGCATTGCCCCAGATTTCGGGCGTGACCTTTGCGGCGATCGCTTCGTCGGCGACGATGTCGGCGCGATGTTCCTTGAGGCTGAGATAGAGGAGGACGCCGGTGCGGCCGAGCGTCTTTGCCTCGGTTCCGACCTTGAACAGGTCGATCGCGCGGGCGCGGACGCGCTGCGCCTTGATCGCGCGCGGGGTCAGCGCCATCCGCAAGGGGCGCCATAGCAGAATCAGCCACATGCCGATCCATTTGAGCACGCCGACGGCGATCACCGTTCCAAGCCATTGATTGGCGGTGAGATCGTGCCCCCAACCGCCGGTCAGGCGGTCATAGAGGGTGCGGTAAAAGTCTGGGAACAGCGCGATCACCGACATCGCGATGAACGCGATGACGCTCGCCCAGACGAGCGCGACATCGTCATAATCGTTCGACTTCGCCGCGACGACGGTGACGATCTCGCCGCTCGTATGCGCCTCTGCGGCCGCAACTGCGGCGGTGACGATATCGTGATCGGCCTCGCTCACATGATTGACTTTATACGGCATATCCTGCGTCCCCTACCAGCCGCCCGAGGCGCCGCCGCCCCCGAAGGAACCGCCGCCGCCCGAGAAGCCGCCGAAGCCGCCGCCACCGCCGCCCCATGACGAACCGCCGCCGCCACCCCAGCCGCCGCCCCAATCGTCATCGCCGCCGCCGCCCCAGATGATGATCGGCGCGTCCCATGGCCGGCCCTTGCCCCGTTTCTTCCCCCGCCGCCCGAGGCGCGAGAGCATCGGCAGGACGAAGAAAATCAGGATGATGAAACCGACGAAGAAAAGTCCGCCGAAATTGCCGTCGTTGGCGCGGTCGCGTTCGGCGGAATCGGCCGCCGCGGCCCGCGCCGCGGCCTCTTCGGGCGGCAGCTGGATTTGCTGCGCGATCGCATTGACGCCGTCCTGGATGCCGCCGGGCATATCGCCCGCCTTGAACTTCGGCGTCACGATGTCGCGGATGATCCGCCCCGACAGCGCGTCGGTCAGCACCGGTTCGAGCCCGAGGCCGACCGCAATGTTCATCCGCCGTTCGTTCGGCGCGATCAGGAAAACGACGCCGTCGTCCCTCGCTTCGTCGCCGATCTTCCATTCGCGGCCCAGCTTGTAGCCATAGTCGGCAATATCATTGCCTTCGAGGTCGCTCACCGTCGCGACGACGAGCTGATGCCCCGTCGTCTTCTCCAGTTCGAGGAGTTGCGTATTGAGCGCCGCTTCCTCGGCCGCGGGAATGATGTCGGCCTGATCGACGACCGGATTGCCCGCGAGCTTCGGAAAGGTCTGCGCGGCGGCGGGTCCAGCCAGTACCAGCAGCCCGGTCAGGGCCGCTGTTACCAGTGGACGCAAAAGGGCGGTCAGGGCCACCTTATTTGCCGAAATCGACCTTCGGCGCCTGGTTGGCGTTGGGCGTGATCGCCTTATAGGGGGTCATCGGCTGCGCGCCATGGACGATCTTGGCGCCGATGATGTCGGGGAAGGTGCGGATCGTCGTGTTATAATCCTGCACCGCGCCATTATAATCCTGAACCGACACGTTGATCCGGTTTTCGGTGCCTTCGAGCTGGGTCATCAGGTCGGCAAAGCGCGCCTGGCTCTTGAGGTCGGGATAGGCTTCGACCGTGGCAAGAAGGCGGCCGAGCGCGCCAGAGACCTGTCCCTGCGCATGCTGGAATGCCTGAACCTTTGCGGGATCTTCGAGGTCGTCGGTGCTGAGCTTGACCTGCGTCGCCGAGGCGCGCGCCTGGATCACGCCTTCGAGCGTCGACTGCTCGATCTGCGAGGCGCCCTTCGCGGTTTCGACGAGGTTGGGGATCAGGTCGGCGCGGCGTTGATACGCGGCTTCGACATTCGCCCACTTGGCTTTGGCGGCTTCTTCCTTGGTGGGAACGCTGTTGATGCCGCAAGCGGACAGCGACATCGCGGCAACGGGCACAATCAACCAACGGGCGGAACGCAAAGTCATGGTCGGACACTCCCTCCGCGCGGCACGGCGCCGCGCCAACTGGTTTAATATAGTAAGACGCTTCGCGCGCCGCAATCATTGACGCGGATAATCGTGTCATGCACTCTGGAAAGTGCAGGCGCAGCGACCAAAGGGGTTGGTATATGATCAAGGATTTCAAGGCATTCCTGAACCAGGGCAATGTGATGGGGCTGGCGGTCGGCGTCATCATCGGCGCGGCGTTCGGGACGATCGTCAAGTCGCTGACCGACGATGTGCTGATGCCCTTCATCGGCTTCGTCACCGGCGGCGGGGTCGATTTCACCAACCAGTATCTGGTGCTGTCGGGCGGCGACAAGGTGGCTGCGGGCATGACGCTGGCGGCGGCGAAGGCGACGGGCGCGAACGTGATGGCGCTCGGCAGCTTCGTCACCGCGGTGATCAATTTCATCCTCCTCGCCTTCGTCGTGTTCCTGCTGGTGCGGCAGGCGGCCAAATTCATCAAGCCGGCCGAGGAGGCGCCTGCGGGCCCGACCGAGATTGATATCCTTACTGAAATCCGCGACGAGCTGAGAAAGAAGTAGGCATTTTCCCGGCTCGCGCCGGAACGGGAGCGGGCCGGTGCCGAACTTAAGACGAAAAGCATGCGCGCCCTTTCCATCGGCGCGCGGACGCCCTATATCAGTCATGCCGGTTTCGGCCGGCTATGGTGATAAATGGTGTCGTGGAATAGACACAGCGGACCCGGGGGCAGTACCCGGCGGCTCCACCACAAACCCGCGTTTCTTTGATGGGCGCGCGGGTTTCTGACGGGGCCGAACCAGGATCGACGTGTGTTCAAAGACGATATTTTTGCCCGGGCTGAGTAACCCGTTCAAGGCTCAAAACCAATAGGTGCTAACGATAACGAAGCACTCGCTCTGGCTGCCTAACCGATAAGCCTCACGGCCTAAGGTTAGACAAATAGAACGCGGTTCGGACCGAACCGGGCAACAGAATCGGATACCAGCGGCTGGGGACGAGCCGGGCAACAGAATCGTCCCACCTTATTTCACGAAATCGCAAACCTTCCTCCTGCTCGCGAAGGCGGGAACCGAGTTTGCTGCGCGCAAATTCAATCGTCATTGCAAGGAGCGAAGCGACGCGGCAATCCAGAGCGCGCGTAAACCATCCTGGATTGCTTCGCTTCGCTCGCAATGACGAGGGAAGGGGTCGGCTAATGCGCGCTTTCGCAATGGCTATGATCGCCGAGCGCCTCGATCACCCGGCAATCGGCCGCGGCACCGCCGCGGCAGCGCCCGACGATCCGTGCCAGCTCGTCGCGAAGCAGGGTAAGCTGCGCGATCTTCGCCTCGACCTGTTCCAGATGCGCAGTCGCGATGCGGTCGGCATCGCCGCAATCGCGAGCCGGATCGTCCGACAGGTCGAGCAGCGAGCGGATTTCCTCAATGGTGAAGCCCAGATCGCGCGAATGGCGCACAAAACTCAGCCGTGACCGATGCGCATCGCCATAGCTGCGGTAATTGGCCGCAGTACGATCGGGCGCGGGCAACAGCCCGATGCGCTCATAATAACGGATGGTTTCGATATTGGTCCCGGTCGCCCGCGACAGTTCGCCGATTTTCATCGCTTGACCCCGTAGTTGCTACAGGGTGCATATAGGGTGCCGACTCGAAGATGAAAGGAGCTTTCACAGTGGCCGATCAATGCTGTGCCGGCAAAAGCGGCAAGACCGCGCTCAATGACCCTAAATGGCGGCGTATCCTGTGGATCGCGCTCATCATCAACGCCGCGATGTTCGGCGTCGAGATTGTCGCGGGCGTCGCGGCGGATTCGCGCGCGCTGCAGGCCGACGCGCTCGATTTCCTCGGCGACAGCGCCAATTATGCGATCAGCCTCGGCGTCGCGGGCATGGCGCTCGCCTGGCGCGCGCGTGCCGCCTTGCTGAAGGCGACGACGATGCTCGTCTTTGGCCTGTGGGTATTCGGATCGGCGGCCTGGGGCTTTGTCAGCGGATCGGCGCCGCATGCCGAGACGATGGGGCTGATCGGGGCGCTCGCGCTCGCCGCCAATGTCGCGGTCGCGCTTATGCTCTATCGCTATCGCACCGGCGACGCGAACATGCGCTCGGTGTGGATCTGCTCGCGCAATGACGCGATCGGCAATGTCGCGGTGATGGGCGCCGCGCTCGGCGTGTTCGGCACCGGGCAAAGCTGGCCCGACCTCGCGGTCGCCGCGATCATGGCAGCGCTCGCGATTTGGGGCAGCATCGAGGTGTTCCGGCAGGCGCGCGGCGAACTCGCCACTGCGCCTGCCTAGAAGATCTTACGCCAGACTGTTGCCAAGACCGATCACGACGGTCGAGGCCATGAGCACCGCGATCCCCAGCCACACGAGCGCGCGGGTGCGTTGGCCGGCGGGCGCCCACTCCTTGAGCGCGAAGCCCCAGAGGGTCGAGAAAAGGATGATGCTCGCCATGTGCAGCGTCCAGCTCGAAAAGCCGAAGCGCCCCATCTGGCTTTCGCCCATCGTGTAGAAGAAGAACTGGAAATACCAGAGCGTCCCGCCGAGCGCGGCAAGCCCATAGTTGAGCGCAAGCGGCGGCTTTTCGGTGGCGCCGGGCGCGGCTTCGCCGGCGAACTGGCGGACGCTGCGGTTGCGCACGATCAGGATGCCGCACCAGATGAGGTTGGTGGTGAGCCCGCCGAGCAGCACGACGCAGAGCACGGGTAGGCCCTGCCACAGCGGATCGGTCCCGGCCTTGAGCGTCAGCTCGCGGATCGGCGCGCCCGCGTCGAGACCCCATGCGAAACAGCCCGACATGATGCCCGAGAAGACCGCGATCGCGAGCCCCTTGCGCAGGTTGAATTCGGACGTATCGGCGGTTGCGACCTCGCCCGTCATCTCGCGTTCCTTGCGGCGTCCCGCCTGCGCGACGATGACGATCCCGACCAGCGTGATCGCGATGCCGAGGAACACCGTCTGCCCGCTACTCGTCGCGAAAAGCTCGCCCAAGGTGCCGCGAAAGATCGGCGGCCCCATCGTCCCGATGACCGTCGTCAGCCCGAGCGCGACGGCCATGCCGAGCGACAGCCCGAGGTAGCGCATCGTGAGCCCGAAGGTCAGCCCGCCAAGCCCCCACATCGCGCCCCAGAACCAGCACCAGAACCAGATGTCCGCCGGCGTCCGGCTCAAAACGCCGATCAGGTCATGCGTCTGGACCGACGCGAACAGCCATGGCGCGATCGCCCAAGAAAAGATGCCGCCGGTGATCCAGAAAATCTCCCACGACCAGGCGCGGATGCGCTTGTACGGCACATAGAAGCTCGCCGACGACAGCCCGCCGAGCCAGTGAAAGAACACGCCAAGCAGCGGGTTCGCATCCATCCTCTTTCTCCCCTCATTCCCGTCAGGCGGCTAGTGTCTCAGGCCCGATCCTGTCCACCCCGGTCACCCCGGTGAGCGCCATCGCGACGCGCATTTCGGCCTCGATCAGGTCGAGCATATGCCGCACGCCCGCTTCGCCGTTCGCGGCCAGCGCAAAGGCCCAAGCGCGGCCGAGCAGCACGCCCTTCGCCCCCAGCGCGAGCATGCGCACGACGTCGAGTCCCGAGCGCACCCCGCCATCGGCCAGCACGGTCAGCCGGTCGCCGACCGCATCGGCGATCGCGGGCAACGCGCGCGCGACCGACGGCACGCCGTCGAGCTGGCGCCCGCCATGGTTCGACACGATGATCCCGTCGACCCCCGCTTCGGCGGCGCGGCGCGCGTCGTCGGCGTCCAATATGCCCTTGATGACGACCGGCCCCTTCCAGTGCGCGCGCACGAAATCAAGGTCGGCCCACGTCACGCGCGGATCGAAATTATCCTTCATCCACCCAAGGAAATCCTCGAGCCCCGACTTCGGGCCGAGCAACGGTGCGACATTGCCGAGCTGGTGCGGGCGGCCGTGGATGCCGACATCCCATGCCCAGCCGGGGCGCGTCATCGCCTGCCCGATACGTCGTGCCTGTCCGCGCAAATTCGCTGCGCCCGAAAGCCCCGAGCGGACGTCGCGATACCGCGCTCCGGGCAAAGGCATGTCGACGGTGAAGACGAGTACGGGGCAACGGGCGGCGCTCGCCCCGTCAAGCAGCGACTGCATAAAGCCACGGTCGCGCACCATATAGAGCTGGAACCAGAACGGTGTTGGACAGCCCTGCGCGACTTCGGCGAGCGAGCAGGCCGATACGGTCGATAGCGCGAACGGCACGCCCTTCGCCGCCGCTGCGCGCGCCGCCTGTACCTCGCCGCGCCGCGCCGCCATCCCGGCGAGCCCGATCGGGCCGAGCGCGACCGGCATCGACAGGTCTTGGCCGAACAGGGTGGTCGACAGGTCGATCGCCGACACATCGTTCAATACCCGCTGGCGCAGCGAAATATCCTGCAGATCGTCGATATTCGCACGCAAAGTGCGCTCGGTATAGGAGCCGCCGTCGAAATATTCGAAGAGGAAGTGCGGCAGGCGCCGCCGCGCGGCTTCGCGATAATCGCCGATCGATGCAGGCTTCACGCGGCTTCTTCCACCCGTTCGGCTTCGCGCCGCCAACGATCGCGATAGGGCGCGAGATCGACGTCGAGCGGCGCCACCAGTTCGAGCGGTTCGGCCGGCGGCAAGGCGGCGTCGAGCAGCCGCAGCGCGCCATAGGACACATCGTTATGCGCCTTGCCGATATAGACGCGCAGGTCCGGGCGCAGCGCCGCGAGCGCGCGGACGAAGACCTGACCCTCGGAAAAGCGCCCTTCGATCAGCAGCCGTTCGCGCGTGCCGATCAGGCCCAGTGCTGCATCGGTGACCAGCGCGGCATAGAGCGATACCGCGGCGCGGCGCGCGCCAGGATCGTCGGGCCTTGCGATCCATCGCCCGCGTCCGTGCGGAAAGGGGCCGAAGCCCGGCGCGAAGGTCGGCAGCACCATCGCGCCGCTTGCCAGCACATCGGGCAGCGCCGCGAGCAGTGCGGGCTGGTCAGGCGCAATATCGATCTGCCGCGTGTCGAGCCCGATCAGCGTCTCGATCTCGCGCCCGCCCATGAAGCGCGCCGACGGGATCGGTTTGCCATAGGCATCAACGTTGATCAGGCAGTCGCGCGCTTCGTCGAGGCGGCTTGCATCGATCGACGCCGCATCCTTGGGCGATCGCATCGCGACAAACCAGGTGCCCGTCGACAGCACCGTTGATTCCGCGTCGGCAATCTCGGTAAAGCCGCGCGCGGCGAGCAGCGCGGCGTTCGAATCGTGCAGCCCGCAATGGACTTCGGTGTCGGCGGGCAGGCCGGTGCGCTGGGCCCACGCGGGCGTCAGCGTGCCGAGCACTTCGCCGGCTCCGCGCAGCGGCGCGAGCCGCGCGGCCCAACCGCGCCGTTCGGCCAGTTGCGACGGCCTACCGGTCAGCGGATTCCAGAGGTCGGTGTGGCAGCCGAGGCTCGTCACTTCCGACGCCGCGACGCCGCAGAGCAGCCAGCTCCAATATTGCGCCCACGGCAGGATCCGCGTGCCGCGCGCGAGATCGGGATCGATTGCCTCGAGCCGGAAGATCTGCGCGCCGAGGTTCAGGCCGTCAGGGAGGCGAGGCGAGCCGCTGTCCGAAAAGGCGTCGCGCTCGGTTTCATAATGCGCGCGCAGGCTCGCGGGCATTGCATCTTCATAGTCGAGCGGCGGGCAGGCGAGGCGGTCGCCGCGGATGATCGCCGCCGCGGCGCCATGCCCGACGGGGATGATCGCGCCGACATCGGCCAGCCTGGCAAAGTCGCGCAGCACCTCGGCGACCCAGGCTTCGATCCCCGCGGCGTCGAGCGCGACATAGGCGTTCGTTTCGATGCGCGCATTGGCGCGGACGCGGCGTTCGATCATCGCGCCATCGGCGGACCAAAGGCTCAGCTTTGCCAAGGTTTTTCCGCTATCGAGGACTATGGTTGCGCGGCCCTTCATCCCTCTCCCTTTGTTTCGTTGCGACCGAATTTGATCGAACTTTATCGAAACTGATTGCAGAGCGCCAGCGATTTCGATACACATCCTCGCATAGTCGAAACAACGAGTTTCCTTCATGCCCGATCTTATGGACGTCACGCCCCGATCCAATGCCGCCGCGCTGCTGTTCGCCATCCCGGCGAATCGCTGGTCGGACGAAGAGGCGCGGGGGAAGTCGCCCGAAGATCTGCTCCTCTATCGTTCGAACCGTCTTGGCTCGGACCTCACCGTGACCAATTTCGGCGGCGGCAACACCTCGGCCAAGCTTGATGCGCGCGATCCGCTCACCGGCGAAACCGTGCCGGTGCTGTGGGTCAAGGGATCGGGCGGCGACATCGGTTCGATGAAGCTCGACGGGTTTTCGACGCTCTACCAAGGCAAGCTGCTCGGCCTCGAAAAACTCTATCGCGGGCTCGATCATGAAGACGAGATGGTCGGCTATCTGCCGCACTGCACCTTCGCCCTCAATCCGCGCGCGGCGTCGATCGACACCCCGCTTCACAGCTATCTGCGCTTTGCGCATGTCGACCATGTTCATCCCGACGCGATCATCGCGCTCGCCGCGTCGAGCGAGGGCGAGGCCGCGACGCAGGCGATCTGGGGCGGTGCGGTCGGCTGGCTGCCGTGGCAGCGCCCCGGGTTCGATCTCGGGCTCAAGCTGCGCGATTATGTGGCGGCCCATCCGGGGCTGCGCGGCGTGATGCTCGCGGGGCATGGCATCATCTGCTGGGGCGACAGCGCCAAGACCTGCTATGACAATACGATCGCGCTGATCACCGACGCCGCGAATTATCTGAACGCGAAGCTCGCCAGTGGGCCGGCGTTCGGCGGTGAAATCGCGCCGCCGCGCTCCGCCGCTGAACGCGCATCCGCCGCGGCAAAGCTGATGCCGTTGCTGCGCGGTTTGATGGGCGGGCGGCGTGTCGGCCATTTCGCCGACGACGCCGAAACGCTTGAATTTACCGGCAGCCGCGATTTTGCTAAGCTCGCCGCGATCGGCACCTCGTGCCCCGACCATTTCCTGCGCACCAAGATCGCGCCACTCGTGCTCGACCCGGCGCGGATCGACGACGGCGCCTATCTCGCCGAGCGGATCGAGACGTATCGTGCCGATTATGCCGCCTATTACCAGCGATGCGCGCGGCCCAATTCGCCCGCGATGCGCGACCCCAATCCCGTCGTGGTGCTCGTTCCGGGCATCGGCCGCATGACCTTTGCCGGCGACAAGACGACCGCGCGGCTCGCGGGCGAATTCTACGCGAATGCGATCAATGTGATGCGCGGCGCCGAGGCGATCGGCGCCTATGTCGGGCTCGACGAACAGGAGGCGTTCGACATCGAATATTGGCTGCTCGAGGAAGCGAAGCTCCAGCGCATGCCGAAGCCCAAGCCGCTCGCGGGGCGCGTCGCGCTGGTCACCGGCGGCGCGGGCGGGATCGGCGCCGCGACCGCCGAACGGCTCGCCGCCGACGATGCGTGCGTGCTGCTCGTCGACCGCGATGCCGACGCGCTGGCGAAGGCGGCGCACGAACTCGAAGGCCGCTTCGGGCGCGACCGCATCCGCTCCGCGGTCTGCGACGTGACCGACGAGGCGCAGGTCGCTGCGGCTTTTGCAACCTGCGCGCGCGAATTCGGCGGACTCGATATTCTCGTCGCCAACGCGGGTATCGCCTCGTCGGCGCCGATCGAGGAGACGACGCTCGCGCTGTGGCAGCGCAATTACGACGTGCTCGCGCAGGGCTATTTCCTCACCGCGCGCGCGGCCTTCCCGCTGATGAAGGCGCAAGGCAGCGGTTCTATTGTCTTCATCGGGTCGAAAAACGGCATCGCCGCAGCGACCAATGCGTCGGCCTATGCGTCGGCCAAGGCGGCGGCGCTGCACCTCGCGCGCTGCCTCGCGCTCGAAGGCGCGCCCTTCGGCATTCGCGTCAACACGGTCAATCCCGACGCGGTGATCAAGGGCTCGCGCATCTGGGACGGCGACTGGCGCCGCGAGCGCGCGGGCGCGCACGGCATCGATTCGGGCAGCGAGCTCGAGGAGCATTATCGCAATCGTTCGATGCTGAAGCGCGACGTGCTGCCCGAGGATGTCGCCGAAGCGGTCTATTTCCTCAGCTGCGATATGTCGGCAAAGTCGACGGGCAACATGATCAACGTCGACGCGGGCAACGCGCAAGCATTCACACGCTAAGGTACGGAGAGTTTTATGACTGGCGACCTGCCGCTCGCACAGGATGACATCGAGCGGCTGAACGCCGGTCTGACCGACGCGCTCGAAGACGATTATGGCAGCCTCGGCCGCCAGCTCGGCCGCCGCGGCATCGACATCGATGGGGTGAAAGCGAAGGTCGCGGGCTTCTCGGTCGCGGTGCCGAGCTGGGGCGCGGGGCGCGGCGGCACGCGCTTCGCCAAATTCCCGATTCCGGGCGAGCCGACCAATATCCACGAAAAGCTCGAAGATTGCGCGGTCATCCAGCAGCTCGGCCGCGCGACCCCGCGCGTCAGCCCACATTTCCCGTGGGACAAGGTCAGCGACTATCGCGGGTTGCGCGAGGAAGCGGCGGCACTCGGACTGGGTTTCGACGCGGTGAACAGCAATACGTTCCAGGACCAGCCGGGGCAGGCGGTGAGCTATGCCACGGGCTCGCTCTCCTCGACACGCGCCGAGGTGCGCGAGCAGGCGATCGCGCATAATATCGAATGCATCGAGATCGGCCAGCAGCTCGGCGTCACCGACCTCACCGTGTGGGTCGGCGACGGCACCAATTTTCCGGGGCAGCAGGATCTCGGCCGCAGCCTCGATCGCTATCTCGATGCGGCGGCGGAAGTCTATGCCGCGCTGCCCGCCGACTGGCGGATGCTGATCGAGCACAAGATGTTCGAACCCGCTTTCTATTCGACCGTCATTTCCGACTGGGGCAGCTCGATCCTCGTCGCGCAGGAACTTGGCGACAAGGCGAAATGCCTCGTCGACCTCGGCCATCATGCGCCGAACGTGAACATCGAACAGATTGTCGCGCGACTGCATCGCTTCGGAAAGCTCGGCGGCTTTCACTTCAACGACAGCAAATACGGCGATGACGATCTCGACTCGGGATCGATCAACCCGCACCAGCTGTTCCTCGTCTTCAACGAACTGATCGAGGCTGAGCTGAACCCGCGCGGCGATTTCCGTCCCGCGTACATGATCGACCAGTCGCACAATGTGACCGACCCGATCGAAAGCATGTTGTCGTCGGCCGAGGCGATCGTCGCGGCCTATGCCAAGGCGCTGCTCGTCGATCGCGAGGCTTTGCTGGCGGCGCAGGAAGCGAACGATACGATGATGGCGTTCCAGGTACTGCGTATCGCGTACCGCACCGATGTCACCCCGATCCTCGCGGCGGCACGCGCCGAAGCGGGCGGGGCGATCGACACGATCGCCGCCTATCGTGCAAGTGGCTGGCGCGATCGCAAGGCGCAGGAACGCAAGGCGGCAGAGGCGGCGGCGGGGATCGTCTAATCATTCGATTGCAACTCGGTGCAGGTCCGGTCAAATAGGCGCAATCAGACAGGGACCCCTATGCACGCAGCCGAACGCGAAAAAATGATCCTCGACAGCTTGGGCGAGAGTGGTTTCGTCTCGTTCCGCGACCTCGAAAGCCGCGTTTCCGCGTCGCCCGCCACCATTCGCCGCGATCTCGACCGGCTCGAAGAAGCCGGCGTGATCACGCGCGTGCGCGGCGGCGCGAAGCGCGTCGGAGGGGGGAGCGGTGCGCCGACTGGGTCCGAAGACGGCCTGTCGGGCATTCCCTTTCACGAAAATATCGGCCGCAATCGCGCCGCAAAGGAAGCGATCGGGCGCGTGGCGGCGGGGCTCTGCATCCCGGGCGAAGGCGTGATGATCGACGGCGGTTCGACGACGTTGCAAATGTGTCCGCACCTCGATGGCCTCGCGCTGCAAGTGCTGACCAACTCGCTGCATATCGTCAGCGCGTTGCTGCCGCAGCCGACGACGCGCATCCTCGTGCCGTCGGGGCAGGTGTTCCGCGAACAGAATATCGTGCTGTCGGCCGCCGGCGACGACGGCATGCCGCGCTTTCACGCGCCAAAGCTGTTCATGGGTGCGGCATCGATGGGCCCGGCGGGGCTGATGCAGGCCGACGTCATCCTCGTCGCCGCCGAACGCCGCCTGATCGAGCGCGCCGACGCGATCATCGTGCTCGTCGACAGTTCCAAATTCTCGGGCCCCTCGGGCAATGTCGTCTGCTCGCTCGACGAGATCGACGTCGTCGTCACCGACTCCGGAATCGAACCGCACCATGTCGCGATGATGGAAGCCGCCGGTATCCGCGTCATCATCGCCTGAATTTCCCAAAGCCTTCGAACCAAAACCGCGGCCCGCCGTGCCGTTCGGGTTTGAATGATTGAATTTGATCGTTGACGTGATTGATAAAGACAAATAATGAGCAGTGATGCAGAAGCGCTCACCGAAGCGTGGCATCGGAGGAACAAGATGGCCGGACAGGCGCCTCCGTCAAAAGGGACAACTCGCGAGGGCGAGTGCAGGGAGGATGCGATGAAGGCGATGACGACTGCGGGTCTGGGTTTTGCGGCGCGGCGGAACGCGTGGCGGCGGGGCATTTCGGCACTGGCGTGCGCGGGTGCGCTGTTCGGCGCGGCGAGCGCCCATGCCCAGGATGCCGATTCCGAAGCCCCGACCGATGCGGATATTGTCGTCACCGGCACCCTGCTGCGCGGCGTTGCGCCGGTCGGCACCAATGTCGTCGCGGTCAGCGAGGCCGATGTCGTTGCCTCGGGCGCGGCGTCGGCGAACGATCTTCTGGCCTCTATCCCGCAGGTCGGCAATTTCGGGACGATTCCTGCCGGGCTCGGCAATTTCGGCAATCCGATCGTGCGCCCCAATATCCGTAACCTCGGCGCGAGCGGCGGCTCGACGACTTTGGTGCTCGTCGACGGCCACCGCATGGTCGGCGCGGGCATCCTGCAGACAAGCTTCGATCCCTCGGTCATCCCGCCCGACGTGATCAAGCGTGTCGACGTGATTCCCGACGGCGGCTCGTCGATCTATGGGTCCGATGCGATCGGCGGCGTGATCAACTTCATCACGCGCGACCGCTATGACGGCATCGGCGTCAACGCGCGCTATGGCTTTGCCAAAAATTACCAGACGATCGACGCCAGCGTCATCGCGGGCAAGGACTGGGGTTCGGGCTCGGCCTATATTTCCTATTCCTACGCCTGGCACGACGATCTGATCGGGCTCGACCGCGACTATGCGACCGCGAACCAGACCGACCGCGGCGGCGGCGATTTTCGCAGCACCGCCTGCGCGCTCGCGAACATCACTGTCGGCACGACGACCTATGCGCTTCCGGGCCGGGCGCCGGGGGTCAATCGCTGCGACCAGACCGATTATGCCGCGATCTACCCGCGCGAGGAACGCCACAGCGTCTTCGCCCGACTGACGCAGGACCTCAGCGATTCGGTCGCGTTCAAGCTGTCGGCCTATTGGTCGAAGCGCGACACGCTGCACCGCAGCGCGCAGAGCAGCGCCAGCGGCACGATCACTGCCGCGAACCCGTTCTTCCGCCCGATCGGCGCCGAACTCGCGCACACGGTTTCCTTCGCGTTCGACGATGTCTTCGGGCCAAGCAACGACAGCCCGTCGAGCTTCGCCTCCTATGGCATCACCCCCAGCTTCGATTTCGAGCTTGGCGGCGGATGGCAGCTGCGCACAATGGCCAATTTCGGGCGCAGCGAGAATGAATCGACCGAGCGCTCGTTCAACGCGACCGCGGCAACGATCGCGCTCGCCGGCACGAGCACCGCGACCGCGCTCAATCCCTATAATCTGTCGGCGACGTCGCCCGCGGTGCTCGCGGCGATCAACGATTTCGTCAACTATGGCGAGGCGACGCAGGAACTTGCCGAAGGGCGCGTCGTGCTCGACGGCCCGCTGTTCGCGATGCCCGGCGGCGACGTGCGTCTCGCGGTCGGCGGCGAATATCATTACGAGAATATCCGCTCCTTCACCGGCAGCGGCCCCGAGGCTGCGGTCACCGGATCGAACGCCTACACCGCGCGCAACGTCAAATCTTTGTTCGGTGAACTGCTGATCCCGATCTTCGGCGCCGACAATCGCACCCCAGGTTTCTACAGCCTCGATCTGTCGGGATCGGTCCGCTACGACGATTACAGCGACGTCGGCAGCACGACCAATCCCAAGATCGGCGTGACCTGGCGTCCGTTCGAGGCGCTGACGATCCGCGGCAACTATGGCACCTCGTTCCACGCGCCGAGCCTCGCCGACCTCGGCAATTCGGTCGACGCACGCGTCCAGGTGCTGCCGTTCAGCCCGTTCCGCGCGCCGGGCAGCTCGCCCTTCGACGCGCTGCGCCCGACGATCGCGATCGCCGGTGGTAATGCCAATCTGAAGCCCGAGACCGCCAACACCTGGTCGCTGGGTTTCGATCTGAAGCCTGCGGCGATCGAAGGCTTCGTCGCCAGCGCGACCTATTTCAACGTGAAGTTCAAGGATGCGATCCAAGTCCCGCCCTTCACTTCGCCCTTGCTGTTCACGACGCCCGCCTATGCGGACTTCTTCATCCTCAATCCGACGCTCGCGCAGGCGCAGGCGGCGGCGGGCAATCTGCGCGTTGACGGCGTGCCGAACCTCGCGACCTTGTTCGCGTTCAGCTCGCCCTATGTGCTGTTCCTCGCGCAGCGTGCGAACCTTGGCGCGGTGAATGTCGACGGGATCGATTTCAACCTCGCCTATAATCGCCCGACCGGCTTCGGCTCGATCCATGCGAATTTCACCGGCAGCTATCTCCTCAATCGCGAGACGCAGGTGGTGCAGGGCGGTCCGGTCAACGACGACCTCAAGAACGGGACGGGCCGCTTCCTCTTCACCGCGGGGCTCGGCGCGACGGTCGGCGATTTCACCGCGCGCGCGACGCTCAACCACCGCAGCGGTTATCCGATCATCGGCCTCCCGCCGCAGACGCGCATCTCGGCCTTCGACACCGTCGACCTCTTCTTCAGCTATGATCTGGGCGACATGCTCGCGGACACGTTGCTGACGCTGAACGTCGACAATGTCTTTGACCAGGACCCGCCTTACTTCAACAATGCGGCGGGCTATACCAATGGCAGCACGCTGGGTCGGCTCGTGTCGTTCGGTATCCGTACCAAATTCTAAGGGAGTAGGGTGTTGCCGCTGATCGGAAGTCTGCGAAGCCTGCTGCTCAGCGCGCTCGCGGCCGCCGGTCTGGTGGCGACACCGCTCCATGCCGCCGATCAGGCGCCGGCGGAGCTGCGGACCGAATATGCCGCGGCGCCGCTGGGGCTCGATACCGCGGCGCCACGTCTTGCGTGGCGCTCGCCCGTGGCGCGGCAGACGGCCTACCGCATCCGCGTCGCCACGTCGGAAGCCGACCTCGAGCGCGCGCCGCTATGGGACAGCGGCAAGGTCGCCTCGGCGGACAATGTCCAGATCGCCTATGCCGGGCCGGCGCTCGCGTCGCGGCAGCGTTACTGGTGGCAGGTGCAGGTGTGGGATGTCGATGGCAAGGTCACCGGCTGGAGCACGCCCGCCTGGTGGGAAACGGGGCTGCTCGGCGCGTCCGACTGGCAGGCGAAATGGATTTCGGGGCCCGCGCGGCGCGACCATGACTGGGGCGACCTGACGCTCGACGCCGACCTGACGCTGACGGGCAAGAGCGTCGACATATTGTTCCGCGCGCTCCCCAACGGCAAAACCTATGGCGACGCCTATGTCTGGACGCTCGCCGACGACAAGAACGGGCCCGAGCTGATCCAGACGGTGCGCCGCTATCCCGGCGGCACCAGTTCAGCGATCAAGATGGAGCGGCTGGCGCAGGTCAAATTGCCCGCGCCGATCAAGGGACGCCGCATCGCGCTGTCGATCCATGCGGAGGGCGGCCGCATCGTCACGCGTATCGACGGCGCGGTTGTCGCGACGGTCGACAATGATGCGCACAAGCACGGCACGATCGGCTTTGCCGGCAAGGAAGCCGCGGCCGCCATCGTCCATTCGGTCCGTGTATCGGGCAGCCAAAGCCCGGCGGTCGCCTATGATTTCGCAGGCGGCGACAATCCTTTTACCGGTGGCGGCGTGCCGAAGGATGGGCTCGTCGTCGCCAGCGGCGTACCGGGTGTCGATCTCGTCTTGCCGATCGAAGCGCCCGCGCCGCTCGTTCGCCGCGCCTTCCGCGTCACCAAGCCGGTCGCGAGCGCGCGCCTCTATTATGCCGGGGCGGGCATGCCGCGGCTGTCGGTCAACGGCATCGTCGTCGGCTCGTCGCTCGGCGTGGGCTATACCGCCTATGACAAGCACGTGCTCGCTTACGCGCAGGACGTGACCTCGCTGCTGCGTCGCGGCGAGAATGTGATCGGCGCCGAACTCGGGCGCGGCTGGTACGGGCTGACCGATCCGAACGAATGGTATTTCCACGCGGCGCCATGGCACGCCGAACCCGCGCTGAAGGCGCAGCTGGAAGTCACCTATACCGATGGAACACGCGAGACGGTCGCGACCGACGGCAGCTGGCGCACCGTTTCGGGCCCAACGCTCAATGACTCGGTCCATCGCGGTGAACGCTATGACGCGCGGCGGGTGCCGGCGGGCTGGGATCGTGCGGGTTTCCGCGACCGCAAATGGCAGGCGGCGCCGGTTGTTGCGGGTCCGGCGGGACAGCTTGTCGCCGCCAACTCCGAAGCGATCGAACCGGTCGAAAATATCGCCCCCGTGACCGTCAAGGAAGTCGCCCCCGGCGTTCATGTCTATGACTTCGGGCGCATCGTCGCGGGCTGGCCGGTGCTCAAGGTCAGCGGACCGCGCGGGCGCACCGTGTCGATGGTCGCGAGCGAGCGCGTCGCCGACGACGGCAAGGTCGTCCCCGCGGCGGGGCTGATCGATGCGCAGCTTCAGACCGACCGCTATACGCTCGCGGGCAAGGGCGCCGAGCAATGGGAACCGCGCTTCGGTTATCGCGGCTTCCGCTATGTGCAGGTCGATGGTTTCCCGGGCACCCCCGGCGATGGCGCCCTGACCGCCCGCATCGTCCATTCGGCGGTGGCGCGCACCGGCAGTTTTGCCAGCGCCGACCCGCTGCTGAACCAGATCGACTTTGCCGCAATCGCGTCGATCCTGAACAATCTCCACGGTTTCCAGACCGACACACCGACCTATGAAAAGAACGGCTGGAGCGGCGATGCGCAGGCGTCGGCGGGCGCCGCCGCGCGCAGTCTCGACATCGCGCGCGTCTGGACCAAATGGCTCGCCGATTTCCGCGATGCGCAATCGGAGAAGGGCGAAGTGCCCGAGATCGCGCCGACGACGCCTTTCTATGGTTATGAAAATACCCCCGGCTGGAATGTGATCTGGGGGCCGACGACGCCGTGGGACGCCGCGGCGATGATCCTGCCGTGGGAGCTTTATACCACCTATGGCGACACGCGTATCCTTGCCGACAATCAGGAGATGCAGCGCCGGCTGGTCGATTATACCGCGACCTTCATCAAGGCGCCCGACTATCAGCGGTCGGCGGGGCTCTCCGAATGGGCGTCGGCGGGCGGGATGGATTACAGGAATGCGCGCGGCGGCGGGATCGACGCGGTGACCACCGCCTATTTCTTCCATCAGGCCGATCTGCTCGCGAAATCGTCGGCGATTATCGGCAAGGCCGGGGATGCGGCGCGCTACGCCATGCTCGCGGGCGACGTCCGCGCCGCCTATAACGCGCGTTACTGGGATGCCTCGAACGGCTGGTATCGGACCGTCGATGCCAAGGGTGTCGCGGGTCCGGCGACGCAGGTGCAGAATATCCTGCCCCTCGCGTTCGGCATGGTGCCGCCGGGCCGCGAACAGAGCGTCGCCGATACGATCGCGCGCGACGTCGACAAGCAGGGGCTGCGCACCGGCGTCTATGGCGCGCGCTACCTGCTCGAAATCCTCAGCGACTATGGCCATGCGAACCTTGCCTACCGCGTCGCGACGCGCACCGACGAGCCGAGCTGGGGGTGGTGGATCGCGAACGGCCACAAGACGATGTTCGAGACGTGGAGCCTGAACAGCCGCTCGCGCGACCATCATTATTTCGCCTCGATCGCCGACTGGATGCGCCAGCGGCTTGCGGGGCTGCGTCCGGGCGCGCCGGGGTACAAGGTCGTGCTGGTGAAACCTGCGATCCCCGACGGCCTCGCGAGCGCCGAAGCCGCGATGGACACGATCCACGGCCGCGCTTTCTCGGGCTGGAAGGTCGATGCGGGCAAGCTGACGCTGACGGCCGAAGTCCCCGCAAACACGACGGGCGAGATATGGGTGCCCGCGCGCTTCGGAACGGTGGTTCCGCCTGCGGGCGCCGAGCGGCTGCGTGAGGACAAGGGCTATTCTCTTTACCGTACCGGCCCCGGCCGTTTCATCTTCACCACCGGAGGCAAATAATGATCCGCGGCATATTGGTTTTGGCTGCACTTTTGGCGTCGCCGGTCGCTGCGCAGCAGGTGGCGATCGATGGTGGCGCCGTCGTGGGCGCGACTACCGAAGGCGTCGCGGCGTTCAAGGGCATCCCTTACGCCGCGCCGCCCGTCGGCGCCCTGCGCTGGAACGCACCCGCGCCTGCCCAGCCATGGAGTGCGCCGCGCGACGCGGCGAGCTATGGCCCCGACTGCATGCAGAACCCGCTTCCGGGCATCCAGCCCGGATCGCGGCCGATGAACGAGGATTGCCTGACGCTCAACGTCTGGACGCCGAAGCCCGCCAAGGGCGCCAAGCTGCCGGTGATGGTCTGGATCCACGGCGGCGGCTTCGTCGGCGGATCGGGCACCTTGCCCGAAACCGACGGCGGCCTGCTCGCGAAGCGCGATGTCGTGGTCGTCAGCTTCAACTATCGCCTCGGCCGCTTCGGCTTTTTCGTACACCCGGCCCTGGGGAAAGACGGCAACTGGGGGCTGATGGACCAGATCGCCGCGCTCAAATGGGTTCAGCGCAACATCGCGGCGTTCGGCGGCGATCCGGCGAAGGTCACGATCTTCGGCGAGAGCGCGGGTGGTGAGTCGGTCTCGCGCCTGATGGCGTCGCCCGCCGCGAAGGGCCTGTTCGCACGCGCAATCGTCGCCTCGGGCGGCGGCCGCGACGACTGGCCGACGCTGGCCGAGGCACAAGCGAAGGGGCACGTGTTCGGCACGCGTGCCGGTGCGGCCGACGCGGCGGCGTTGCGTGCGCTCCCCGCCGACAAGGTGCTCGGCGGTCTCGCGCTGATGAGCAAGGAAGAGGATCGCTATTCGGGGCCGATGACCGACGGGACGATCGTCCCTGCGGGCGCCGAGACGATCTTTGCCGAGGGCAAGCAGGCACGCATCCCCTATATCATCGGCAGCAACGACGACGAGCTCGGCTTCATCCCGGCGCCGTTCCGCGCGATGGTCAATGGCCCGGTCGAAAAGGCGCTGGGCGCTGCCGCCGCCACCGTGAAAGCCGCCTATGCGAACGAAGACGAGGCAAACCGGCGGCTTGGCGGCGACGCGATCTTTACCGAACCGGCGCTTGCTTTCGGCCTGTTGCAGGCGCGCGCCGCGACGCCGACCTTCCTCTATCGTTTCGGCTATGTCGCCGAGGGCCAGCGCAAGCCCGATGTCGGCGCGGTGCATGCGTCGGACGTTGCGTTCCAGTTCGGCAATCTGCCCGCCGATGCGACCGCCGCCGACCGCGCGGCGGCGAAGCAGCTCGGCGACTATTGGACCAATTTCGCCAAGACCGGCGACCCGAATGGAAGCGGGCTGCCCGTCTGGTCGCGGCTCGACCCCGCGGCGCCGCAACTGCTGTCGATGGGTATCGAGACAACCGCAATGGCGCCCGCGACGACACCCGCGCTGACCGCCATCGCCGCCGCACGGGACGGAAAATAATGAAAGTCATGAACATGCGCCTCTCCGCCGTCCTCGCCAGTGCGCTCGCCATCGTCGCAATCCCCGCCTGCGCGTGGGAGGTGATCCGCCTGTCGTCGGACCCGGTGCCCGCGACCTCCAAGGAGGTGCGCGAAACGGGGCCGTTCGGGACCATCGTGCGCAACGTGTCCGATGCGACGCTGACCCCTTATGTGGCGGACAAACCCAACGGCACCGCGGTAATCGTCGCCCCCGGCGGCGGCTTTCACATGCTCTCGATCGAGAATGAGGGCGAGGCGGTCGCGAAATGGCTGAACAGCCGGGGCGTGACGGCGTTCGTCCTCAAATATCGCCTGCTCGAAACCGGCGCCGATTTTCCGCTCCAGATGATGCGCTATCTCGCAAATCTTCCCGCGCTGCGCTCCGCAGTCGAGCCGCTGCGCCCGCTCGCGACCGCCGACGGCGAGAATGCGGTGAAGTGGGTGCGCAAACATGCCGCCCGCTATGGCATCAAGCCGAACCGCGTCGGGCTGATGGGTTTTTCGGCCGGCGGCGCGGTGACGGTGTGGACGCTCGCGGCGAACAAGCCCGCGAGCCGCCCCGATTTCGCGATCGCCATCTATCCCGGCCTGCTGCCCGACACGATCGCGGTGCCGAAGAAGGCGCCGCCGCTGTTCGTCGCGGCGGCGAAGGACGACAAGCTGGCATATACTGACAGCGTTCGCCTCGCCGCAGCGTGGAAGAGCGCCGGCGCGAACAGCACAATCGTCACTTACGAGAGCGGAGGCCATGGTTTCGGCATGAAAAAGAGCGGCAAACCGAGCGACGCGTGGACCGACGCGATGTCCGAGTGGATGCGCGGGCAGGGGTTGATCGGCAAATGAGGGCCGCATCGCTCCTCCTGCTCGCCGGCGGGTCGCTGCTCGCGGCTTGCACCGCGAACGAATCCGCACCGGCGCCCACGCCAGTCGCGCAAAAGAACGGCAGCTGCGAAGCGCTGACCGGTCTCGCGTTGAAGGATGGGAAGGTCGATGCCGCGACCTCGCTCGCGGGCGGCGCGATGGTCAATCTCGAGGCCGGCAAGCCCGGCCTTCCCGCGCCCGCCGCCTTCTGCCGCGTGCAGGCGACGCTGTCGCCGGTGCCCGGATCGTCGATCAAGGTCGAAGTCTGGCTGCCCGAGCGCGCGGGCTGGAACGGCAAGTTGCTCGGCGCGGGCAATGGCGGGTTTGGTGCGAACATGCTGCTGCCGTCGCTGCTGATGCGCGGCGCGGTGCAAAAGGGCTATGCTGCGGTCGGCACCGACATGGGGCATGTCAGCGAAGCCGATGTCGATGCGAGCTGGGCGCTCAACGCACCCGAAAAGATCCGCGATTATGGCTGGCGCGCCAACCATGTCGGCGCCGAGACCGCGAAACAGGCGATCGCGGCTTTTTACGAAAACCCGCTTGCGGCGAGCTATTTCCACGGCTGTTCGGACGGTGGGCGGCAGGCGCTGACCCTCGCGCAGCGCTATCCCGCCGATTATGACGCGATCATCGCGGGCGCCCCCGCGATGCCGTGGACGCGCATGGCGAGCGCCTTCGCCAACAATGCGGTCGCGGCGGGCAAGCCCGGCGGCGATCTGTCGATGGCGAAACTCAAGCTGCTCCAAACGGCGTCGCTCGGCCAGTGCGACGGTCTCGACGGCGTGAAGGACGGCGTGATCGACGATCCGCGCGCCTGCCGTTTCGATCCCGCGAAGCTCGCGTGCAAGGGCGGCGAGGGCGCCGACTGTCTGACGCCGGGTGAGGTCGCGACCGCGAAGCTGTTCTACGAAGGTCCGAAGACCGCCGACGGCAAGAGCTTCTATCCCGGCTTTGCGCCGGGCGCCGAGGCCGAAGCGGGGACCTGGTCACAGTGGCTGACCGGCAAGACGTCGCAGCATGTGAAGTTCAGCACCGCCTTCTTCCGCTATTTCGTCCACGCCAACCCCGACTGGCAGCTCTCCGACTTCAATCTTGAGCGCGACTATGCGCTGGCGAAGCAACGCGTCGGCGGCGATCTCGACGCCGATCGCACCGACCTCGGCGCATTCTACAAGCGCGGCGGCAAGCTGATCCTCTACCACGGCTGGAACGATGCCGGCATCCCGGCGCAGAATACGGTCGATTATTACGAGCGTCTGGTCGCGGCGAACCCGCGCGCCGCCGCGACTTCGGTGCGCCTGTTCATGGTGCCCGGCATGTCGCACTGTCTGGCAGGACCGGGACCCAACAATTTCGATCCGCTGGCGGCGCTCGACGGCTGGCGGCAGGGCGGGCCCGCGCCCGAACGCATCATCGCGACCAAATATGACAACGACCTGTTCGCCTATATCGGCCTCCCCGCCAAGGCCGGGCGGACGCGGCCGCTCTGTGCATTCCCCAAGGTCGCGAAATGGGACAGTAAGGGTTCGGCCGACGATGCGGCGAGCTTTACATGCGAGGCACCCGGAAAATGACGAGCCATGTTCACGGAGCCACCGAACCGCCGCTGATCGAACATAGTATCGGCGACGCGCTCGCGCTCGCCGCCGAGCGTTGGGGCCAGCGCGATGCGCTCGTGTCGGTCGGGCAGGGCATAAGCTGGAATTTCGCCGAACTGCTCGAACGCTCGGACGCCTTCGCCGCCGGGCTGCTCGCGCTCGGCCTCAATCCTGGCGACCGCATCGGCATCTGGGCACCGAACTGTGTCGAATGGACGCTGACCCAGTTCGCCGCGGCGCGCGCCGGGCTGGTCCTCGTCACGATCAACCCCGCCTATCGCCTGTCCGAGGTCGAATATACGATCAACAAGGTCGGGCTGTCGGCGCTTGTCGCGGCGACCAGCTTCAAGACGAGCGACTATCCCGCAATGATCGAGGAACTTGCGCCCGAAGTCGCCGCGAGCACGCCCGGCCAGCTTCGTGCCGAACGCCTGCCGACGCTGCGCTCGCTGATCCTGATCGGTGCGGACGCGCGTCCGGGCTGGCTGCGCTTCGACGATGCGGCGGCGCTCGCGACCGATACCGACCGCCAGCGCCTTGCCGCGATCGGGCCGACGCTCGACCCGAACGACGCGATCAACATCCAGTTCACCAGCGGCACCACCGGCCTGCCGAAGGGTGCGACGCTCAGCCACCGCAACATCCTCAACAACGGCTATTTCGTCGGTCGCACGCAGGGGCTGGGGGAGGGTGACCGCATCTGCATCCCCGTGCCGCTCTATCATTGTTTCGGCATGGTGATGGGCAACCTTGCCAGCATCACCCACGGCGCCGCGATGATCTATCCGTCCGAAGGCTTCGATCCCGAAGCGGTGCTGCGCGCGGTCGAGGCCGAGCGCTGCACATCGCTCTATGGCGTGCCGACGATGTTCATCGCGGTGCTCGCGCATCCGCGCTTCGACGAGTTCGATGTGTCTTCACTGCGCACCGGCTGCATGGCGGGGGCGATCTGTCCCGAGCCGCTGATGCAACAGGTCGTCGAACGGCTCAATATGCGCGACGTGACGATCGCATACGGGATGACCGAAACCAGCCCGGTGAGTTTCCAGACCGCGCCCGACGATCCCTTCGAGCGCCGCGTCGGTTCGATCGGCCGCGTCCAGCCGCATCTTGAATGCAAGATCGTCGATGCGGGCGGCAACATCGTCCCCTCGGGCGAGCCCGGCGAACTGTGCACGCGCGGCTATTCGGTGATGATCGGCTATTGGGACGAGCCCGAGCGTACCGCGGACTCGATCGATGCCAACGGCTGGATGCATTCGGGCGATCTCGCAACGATCGATGCCGAGGGTTACGGCAATATCGTCGGCCGCCTCAAGGACATGGTGATCCGCGGCGGCGAGAATATCTACCCGCGCGAGGTCGAGGACTATCTCTATCGCCACCCCGCGGTCGAGGATGTCGCGGTGGTCGGGATCCCCGACGAACGCATGGGCGAAGAGCTGTGCGCTTGGGTGCGGCTGAAGCCCGGCGCGGACGTCAGCGCGGACGATATACGCGAATTCTGCCGCGGCCAGATCGCCCACTATAAAGTCCCGCGCTACGTGCGTATCGTCGGCGAATTCCCCACCACGGTGACGGGAAAAATCCAGAAATATCTGATCAGAGAGGCGATGGTCGCCGATCTCGGAAAGGAAGACATATCATGAAAACTGCCATGTTTGTTGCGGCGCTGATGGCCGCCGCCCCCGCCTTCGCCCAGGGCACCGACGCGAAGCCCGCGACGACGCCGGCTCCCGCGCCCGCCGCTGCTGCCGCGCCCGCGGCCGACACCAAATATAATCTCGACACTCCGCTGCAGGACATCGTCGCCGACGAAAAGGGCAAGGCGGTGATCGAAAAGCATTTCCCCGGCATGGTCGCGCTGCCCGAATATGAGATGTTCAAGGCGATCAGCCTGACGCAGCTCCAGCCCTATTCGAACGGCAAGATCACCGACGAGATGCTCGCCGCGACCGCCAAGGATCTGGCGGAGATCAAGTGATGAAGGGCCGGACAGCCTATCTGGCGGCAACATTGCTGTCTTCCACGGTGGCGCTGTCCGGCGCACAGGCGCAGGATATGATCTACAAGGACAAATCGGCGCCGATCGAGGCGCGCATCGACGACCTGATGGCGCGGCTGACGCAGGACGAGAAAATCCTGCTGCTCGCGGGCGAAAGCTCGATGACGCTGAACCCGATTCCGCGGCTCGGCATCCCCTCGATCCGCATGACCGACGGGCCGACCGGCGTGCGCTCGCCCGAGGGCAAGCCCGCGACGGTCTTCCCCGTCGGCGTCGCGATGGCGGCGACGTGGAACCCCGACCTCACCGCAAAGGTCGGCGCGGCGATCGGCAAAGAAACGCTCGCGCACGGCGCCGACGTGCTGCTCGCACCGACGGTCAATATCGTCCGCACCCCGCGCTGGGGGCGCAATTTCGAAACCTATTCGGAAGACCCCTATTTGGCGGGCCAGATCGGGCTCGGTTATGTAAAGGGCGCGCAGGGTGCGGGCATCGGCGTCTCGCTCAAACATTTCGCCGCGAACAATCAGGAAACCAACCGCTTCATCGTCGACTCGGTGGTCGATCCGCGCACGCTGCGCGAAATCTATCTCCCGGCGTTCGAGACGGTGATCAAACAGGGCGATCCCTGGTCGGTGATGGCGTCGTACAACAAGATCAACGGCACCCACGCGGCCGAGAACCGCTGGCTGCTCACCGACCTGCTCAAGAGTGAATGGGGCTATAAAGGCTTCGTCGTCTCCGACTGGGGCGCGGTCCATTCGACCGCGACGACGGTCAACGCCGGCATGGACCTCGAAATGCCCGGGCCGCCGAACCATTTCGGGCCGAAGCTCAAGAAGGCGGTCGACGAAGGCAAGGTCACGGCGGCGCAGCTCGACGACAACGCCCGCCGCATGGTGCGCCTGATCGTCCGCAGCGGCGCGATCGAACGCGGTGTCGCGCGTCCGGTTGCCGAACAAATGCCGCGCAACGCTGCACTCGCGCAAAGCGCCGCCGAGGAAGCGATCGTCCTGCTCAAGAACAGCGGCGTCCTGCCGCTCCCGTCATCGATCAAATCGCTCGCGGTGATCGGCCCAAACGCCGACGTCGTGCGCATTCAGGGCGGCGGCAGTTCGGCCGTCGTGCCGTTCGAAACCAGCACGCCGCTCGCCGCGCTCAAGGCGGCGCTGCCGGGTGTGAAGATCAATTACGCGCGCGGCGTCGACAATGAAGAGACGCCGCCGGGCGCGAACTCCAAGCTGTTCAGTCCCGGCCAAGATCGCAGCGTTACGGGCCTCGCGGCGACCTATTACGCCAATGCCGATATGAGCGGCGAGCCGGTAAAGCGCGAAACCGCGACGAGCTTTTTGAAGCGGATCAGCGGCAATATCGCCGGACCGCAGGTGACGGGCTATGCTGCGTTCCGCTGGGAAGGGCTGTTCTGGCCCGACAAGAGCGGCGCTTATGAATTCAGCACCCGCGGCACCGGCAATGCGACGATCATTCTCGACGGCAAGCCCGTGCTGTCGAAAGCAAGTGCGTCGAAGCCCGACATTCGCGACGTGCTCGGTTTTCCGATCCCGCGGCGGACGGTGTCGGTCCAGCTCGAAGCGGGCCGCAGCTACCCGATCCGTCTCGATTATGTGAACGGGCAGACGCCCTATGAATATCTGAGCTTCGGCATTCGCGAGCCGCTGCCGTCGTTCGACGAAGCGGTCGCGGCGGCGCGCGCCGCCGATACCGCGATCGTGTTCGTCGGTTCCTCCTCGACGACCGAGGGCGAAGGTTACGACCGTACCTCGCTCGACCTGCCGGGCGACCAGAACAAGCTCGTCGAGGCGATCCTCGCCGCCAATCCAAAGGCCGCAGTTGTCGTCAACGCAGGCGCCGCGATGACGATGCCCTGGTCCGACAAGGCGCCGGCGATCGTCAACATGTGGCTGCCGGGCGAGGGCGGCGCGGCGGCGCTCGCCAATGTCCTGACCGGCAAGGTCAACCCGTCGGGCAAGCTGCCCGTGACCTTCCCGGTGCGGACCGAAGACGATACGATCAACCTCAAGGGCGCCAAGACGCCTTATTCCGAAGGGCTGCTCGTCGGGTATCGCGGCTATGTCGCAAAGGGCGTGACGCCGCTTTTCGCCTTCGGTCACGGCCTCAGCTACACCAGCTTTGCTTATTCGGCGCTGTCGGCGCCCGCGGGCGTCAAGGGCGGCGAAACAGTGTCAGCGAAACTTACGCTGCGCAACACCGGCAAGCGCGCCGGCAAGGAAGTGGTGCAGATCTATGTCGCGCCGCTCGCCTCCGCGGCGGGTGATCCACCGATCGCGCTGCGCGGTTTTGCCAAGGTCGATCTCGCGCCCGGCGCGCGCCGGACGGTCAGCGTGATGCTCGATCCCCGCGCCTTCTCGCAGTTCGACGCCGAACGCGGCCAGTGGCGCGTCGTCCCCGGCCGTTACCGGATCATGGCCGGGTCATCCTCGGCCGATATTCGCCAGCAGCGCCAGATCGACGTGACGGCCGACTGAAAAGGGGCAAGCGCGACCGGCCGGGTCATGCGGAAATCTCCCTGATTGTCAGTCCTCGACGTACAGATATTGGGTCTGCTGGCCGTCATTGATGTTTAGCGTGCGCTTACTGTCTTTTGTGCCGACGAGCGCGTCGATGCCGATATTGCCGGGGCCGACCGAGACGATCGACATGCTGCCGTCGGCATTCTTGCGCGTCGCGATCGGCCCCTCGACGAAGCCGGCCTTGATCCATTTCTGGCCGTCCTTCTCGCTGATGCTGATCTGACCCACCGACGGGTCGCTATAATGGCTGGCGAGGTTGCCGAGCACCGCAGCATCGCCCGGATAGGTCAGCCGCTCGCGCTTCGCACTGGCCTGCGCCTTGATCCGCGTCGCGGCCGCGGTGATGTCGCGCGCCGCCTCGGGCTGGCCGTCATAGAGTATTTCGAGCAGGCGGCGGAGCGTCGGCGCCAGCATCGACGCGCCCGGATCGCTGTTGACCGGGATCACCAGGCCGGAAAGCCGGCGGCACCGCGCGATTGTTCGGCGACCTGCTGCTGCGCGCAACGCGCTCGCGCGACATCCGCGCGCTGGCGACCTATGAGGACGCCAATGTCGGGTTCGACATCCGCGCGCGGTTCGAGATCGACGATCGCTTCATGTTGTTCGGCAACGTCAACAATGTGTTCGACCGCGATCCCCCGCTCATCACCGTCAACAGCACATTGTACGACGTCGTCGGCCGCTGCTTCACCGTCGGCGCGCGGGTCGATTTCTAAGCCGACCCCTATTCGGGGCAGTTCGAAGCAAGGTCACGCCGTCCCGGCCTTGCTTCGACTGCCTCGATAAGGGCGTAAGCAGAAGCGTTCGTTTCTGCGTCAGGGCCTGGCGGCGGTCACGATGACTTCCACGCGGTAATCGGGGGTCGCCAGACGAACTTCGCCGGTCGCCCGCGTCGGCGCATTGGCGCCGCCGATCCATTCTTCCCAAACCACGTTCATGGCGGCGAAATCGGCCATGTCGGCCAACCAGATCATTGCGGTGAGCAGGTGCGACCGGTCGGTGCCGGCCTCGGCGAGCAATTCATCGATCGATGCGAGAATGGCACGCGTTTGCGCGGTCGCGTCCTCGCCCGGTGCGCCAACCTGGCCGGCAAGATAAACGATGCTGCCATGGATCACCGCCTGGCTCATGCGCGGGCCCGAATGCAGGCGTTCGATGCTCATATGAATCTCCTTTGGTTGGGGTCTGATAAAATGAAATCATAGCTGCGGGTGCCGCCGGGAGGCGATTCCGCGCCAGTTTGCCGGAGGGCGGATGGCAGGTCACAACCCGTTCCGCAATTTGATCATGTGCACTGCGCCGTCGCGTCGCGGATTCGGCGGCGCCGGTAAGGCGCTCCTGAAACCACCGAAATATGTTGATGGTGCCGGCTACAGGATTCGAACCCGTGGCCCCCTGATTACAAATCAGGTGCTCTACCAACTGAGCTAAGCCGGCACGGCTGACCGTCCCTTAGCATTTTTCGGTCGGATGGAAACATCCGACGTCGGGAAAATGCGGCGAACATGAAATTGTCAAATGATGCCAAAGGTCCAGCCCTCGGTTCGCGCGATCCGGCCCGTCAGCGGCGACGGTGACCAAGGGGCGGCGTCGCTGGCGATCGCGCGCAGCCAGGCGGCGGTCAACAGCGCGTCGCTCGCATGGTCGCTGACCGGGCCCGTCAAACGGCACGGCGGCGAGTCCAGCGCCGCGAGCGCCGCGTCGAGCGCCGCGCCGTCGCGAATCTTGCTGCGCCCCGGGGGCAGCCCGGCCGCGCGCGCGGCGAGGCTGGTGTAGATTTCGACCAGCATTGGACCCGCCGCGGGCACCGGGTCGCCGGGCCACAGCGGGATACGGTTCGACAGCCGGTGGAGCAGGCGCATGCCCGACAGGCTGGCCTTGCCGACCTGCGCCGCGCCGACGAGGTTGAAATTGCTGACGCTGGCCGCCTGTTTCGTCGCCCGCTGGTGCCGCTCGACGACGCGCAGCCGCCCCGCGCCTGCTTCGAACAGGTCGCCGGCCTCGCCGCGGTGACGGAAATGCCGCCGCGCCTCGGGATGCGCCAGAAATCCGCCCGCCTCATAATGCGGATCGCCGCGAGCCAGCCGTTCGACAAGCGCCCATAGCGCGCGCGTGTCGGCGGGGCTTTCCGCCCAGCCGGGGAAATAGGCGCCGCGATCGGCAAAGGCGAAGGCGGCCGAAAAGTCGAAACCGATCAGCATATTCTCGCCCGCCGCTGCAACGCTTTCCAGCCATTCGAGGATTTCGGCGCGCGACCAGATATGCCCCGGCCGCACCAGCGCCGGGGCGGCCGCGCCGCTGGCGACCGCCAAGGCGATCCCGCGCTGGCGCGGACCGCGTGCGCCCGACCAGTCGAGCGCGGCAAAATGGGTGAAAGGACGCATCGCCGCGCCTTAGCGCATCCATGTCGTCTTGCACAAAGCCTCGCTCGGCCCCACATGCACCCCATGCTGATCGAAACCGAATCGACGCCCAATCCCGCGACGCTCAAATTCCTGCCCGGCCGGGCGGTGATGGAGACGGGAACCCGCGACTTCGCCAGCCCCGAAGAGTCCGAGGCGTCGCCGCTCGCGAGCGCGCTTTTCTCGCTTGGCGACGTGACGGGGGTCTTTTTCGGCCGCGATTTCGTGTCGGTGACCATCGCCCCCGGCGCCGAATGGGCCGATGTGAAGCCCGATGTGCTCGGCATCGTGATGGACCATTTCCTCGCCGACGTGCCGCTGTTCAACGCCGCAAGCGCGGGTTTTTCGGTGCCGCCCGAAGATGAGGCCGGTTTTGCCGACGATCCCGCCGACGCCGACATCATCGAGCAGATCAAGGAGCTCATCGAAACGCGCGTCCGTCCCGCGGTCGCCAACGACGGCGGCGACATCGTCTATCGCGGTTTCGACAAGGGCAATGTGTATCTCAAGATGCAGGGCGCGTGCGCGGGATGCCCATCCTCGACGGCGACGCTCAAGAATGGCATCGAGTCCCTCTTGAAACATTATGTGCCTGAGGTAACGGCAGTCCACGCCGTCTGACCAGAATCATTTCAGGAGATAACCCATGAGCGAGCCGCTTTCCGACAGCGCTCTCGACCAGCTGTTTCGTACCGCGCGCACCTATAACGGCTATCTCGACAAGCCCGTTTCGGAAACGCAACTGCACGCGATCTGGGATCTGGTGAAATTCGGCCCGACCAGCGCCAACAGCCTGCCGGCACGGATCGTCTGGTGCGTAACCGACGAAGCGAAGCAGAAGCTCGCGGCGTTCGCTTTGCCCGCCAATGCCGAAAAGATTCTCGCGGCGCCGGTCACCGCGATCGTCGCGATGGACAATGAATTTTACGAGCACCTGCCCGAACTCTTCCCGCACGCCGATGCGCGCAGCTGGTTCGTCGGCAACGCCGCGCTGGCCGAGACGACGGCTTTCCGCAATTCGAGCCTGCAGGGCGCCTATTTCATCCTCGCGGCGCGCGCGCTCGGTCTCGATACCGGGCCGATGTCGGGGTTCAACAACGCGGCGGTCGACGAAGCCTTCTTCGCCGACCAGCCCAGCGTGAAGAGCAATTTCATCTCGACGCTCGGCTATGGCGATGCGGCAACGATCTTCGATCGCAGCCCGCGCCCCGACTTCGCCCGCTTCAACCGCATCGCCTGACCGGGCCGCCAGCCTCCATGCGGTATCTGGTCATCGATTCGGCGAGCGAAGCCTGTTCGGTGGCGTTGCTGGAGGCCGGGGCGGTCGTCGACCATCGTCACGAGGTGATCGGCCGCGGCCATGCCGAACGGCTTGTTCCACTGATCGCCGAACTCGCGGACGGCGGCCGCGCCGACGTCATCGTCGCGGGATGCGGCCCGGGCAGCTTTGCCGGGGTGCGGATCGGCGTTGCGGCGGCGCGCGCGCTGGCGCTCGGCTGGCAGGTGCCCGTGCATGGCTTTTCGACGCTCGCGCTGGTTGCGGCCGGCGCCGCCGATGACATCGCGGCGGCCGGCGGCGCGCTGGTGGTGATGGAGGGCGGGCATGGTCAATACTTTGTCCAGCCGTTCGCGGCGGACCTGACGCCGCGCGGCGAGATCCGCTCGCTCCTGCCCGAGGACGCCGTCGTGATCGGCGACGAACTGGTCGTCGGTAATCGCGCCGACCCCTTTGTCGCGCGCCGCGGCACCGGGCGGGCGCTGGCGGCGCTACCCGACGCGCGCGCCTTCCTGCGGCTGCCGCCCGCCTTGCTGATCGATCGACCCAGCCCGATTTACGGCCGCGCCCCCGATGCCAAGCCGATGGCGCCGGCATGAGTGGCGCCATCCGCCTCGCCACCGCCCGCGTCGGCGATCTTGCCGCAGTGATGCGCGTAATGGATACCGCCTTCGAACCCGCCTATGGCGAAGCCTGGAGCGGCGCGCAGCTTTTGACTTTGTTCGCGCTCCCCTCGGCGCGCGTGTGCCTGGCGTGGGACGGCGATCGCGCGTGCGGTTTCTCGGCGGCGCGCATCGCCGGACCCGAAAGCGAATTATTATTGCTCGCGGTCGACCCGCTGTTTCGCGGCCGCGGTATCGGCGCATTACTGATCGACGACTGGCGGGCGTGGGCCGCCGAACAGGGTGCCGAAGACTATTTCCTTGAAATGCGCGCCGATAATGACGCGATTCATCTCTATGAGAGCGCCGGTTTTGCTGAGTGCGGCCGGCGGCCGGCCTATTACCGCGGTAATGACGGCGTGGTTCGCGACGCAGTTACGATGCGCCGATCCGCACGTGGTGAAAAGGCGGACTGATCGGTCATTGCGGAATTCCATCCAAAGTGGCAGTATTCTGGCTGGCGGAAGAACAAATCCAATATTCGCCGGCATGTCTTCTGGGTAATAAGAATCAAGGAATAGTCTCATGTCCGACCAAGCCGATACCAACGAGATGCTCGTTACGCTTACCGCTGACATCGTCGCCGCACATGTCAGCAACAACAGCGTCGCGATTTCGGATCTCTCCATTTTGATAAACAATGTACATGCCGCGCTGTCGGGTCTCGGCAGCGAACCCGTTGTCGAGGAAAAGCTGGTGCCGGCGGTGTCGATCCGCACCTCGGTCAAGCCCGACTTCATTACCTGTCTCGAGGACGGCAAAAAGCTAAAAATGCTGCGCCGCCACCTGATGACGCATTATGGCATGACCCCCGACGACTATCGCGCGAAATGGGGCCTGTCCGCCGACTATCCGATGGTCGCGCCGAACTATGCCGAAAAGCGCCGCGCGCTGGCGAAGGAAATCGGCCTCGGCACCAAGGGCCGCGGCGGCGGGCGCAAGCGCAAGCCCAAGGTCTGATACTTAGGGCCTGATCCTAGGATAAATCGCTCCATCCGGAGCAGGGAAGGGCGGCGTCGTAGGGGTGCCGCCCTTGTCCTATCCGCGGGGCGTGCCTATACAGTTTGTAACAAAGACAGACACGGCTGCATCTGCAGGAAAGGCAAGCATGTCCGGCAATATCGATCTCGAAGCATTGTGCCACGAAAAGGGGCTCCGCATCACCGAGCAGCGCCGCATCATCGCGCGCGTCATTTCGGATTCGGAGGATCATCCCGATGTCGAGACGCTGTATGAACGCGCGTCAAAGGTCGACAGCGGCATTTCGATCGCCACCGTTTATCGCACCGTCCGCCTGTTCGAAGAGGCGGGCATCCTCGATCGTCACGACTTCGGCGACGGTCGCTCGCGTTACGAAGCCGCGCCCGAGGCGCATCACGATCATCTGATCGACGTCGAAACGGGCAAGGTGATCGAATTCGTCGATCCCGAACTCGAGGCGTTGCAGAAGGTGATCGCCGAACGGCTGGGCTTCCGCCTCGTGGACCATCGCATGGAGCTTTATGGTGTCGCCATCGATCGCAAGCGCGACTGATCGCGCCTCGATCACCTGGCGGACGATCGCCCGTCTCGCCTTGATGGTGCTGACGCTCCTTTTCCTGATCGTCCCGCACCTCCTCTACCGCGCCGCCCGTCGCCCGTCACCGATGGTCATGGCCTTCCTCAACGCGGTCGGCTGGATCGCCGGGCTGCGCATCCGCACGACGGGGACGCGGCTCAGGCGCAATGTCCTCTTCGTGTCGAACCATGTCAGCTGGCTCGACATTCTCGCGCTCGGCGGTGCCGCGCGCTCGGCGTTCGTGTCGAAGGCGGAGGTCGGCACGACCCCGATGATCGGCTGGCTCGCCGACCAGAACCACACCGTCTATGTCCAGCGCGAGGCGCGGCGCGAAATCCACAATCAGGCGAACGAGCTGCGCGGCGCGCTCGCGCGCGGCCGCCCGGTGACGCTCTTTCCCGAAGGCACGACGGGGCCGGGTGACGGTCTGCTGCCCTTCCGCGCGTCGCTGTTCCAGGCGGTGATCCCGACGCCGCCGAACCTGCGCGTCCAGCCGGTATTTCTCGATTATGGGCATGAGGCGAGCGACATCGCCTGGCTCGATCCCGAATCGGGGCTGGACAATGTCAAGCGGCTGCTCGCGCGCAAGCGCCCGATCCACCTGACGATCCATTATCTCGATCCGTTGCCCGACATCGTCGAGACCGACCGCAAGATCTTGGCCGAGGCCGCACGCGCCTCGATCGCTGCGGAAATCGCACGGTCTTCCGCCAGCGCGCCGCATCGCCTATAGCGCGCCGATGAAATCCGACTCTCCCAAAACTTTTCACGTCAAATCCTTCGGCTGCCAGATGAACGTCTATGACGGTGAGCGCATGGCCGAGATGCTGGGCGCCGAAGGTTATGTGGCGGCCGCCGACGGCGCCGACGCCGACCTCGTCGTGCTCAACACCTGTCACATCCGCGAAAAAGCCGCCGAGAAGGTCTATTCGGACATCGGTCGGCTGAAGCGCGCCGACGGCAGCCGCCCGACGATCGCGGTCGCGGGCTGCGTCGCGCAGGCCGAGGGCGCCGAAATCGCGCGCCGCGCGCCGACCGTCGACGTCGTCGTCGGCCCGCAGGCGTACCACCGCTTGCCCGACCTGATCGCCCGCGCCGCGCGCGGCGAGAAGGCGGTCGACCTCGACATGCCCGCCGAAAGCAAGTTCGGTGCGCTGCCCAAGCGTGCGGGCGGCCAGCGCCCGACCGCTTTCCTGACGGTACAGGAAGGCTGCGACAAATTCTGCACTTACTGCGTCGTGCCCTATACGCGCGGCGCCGAGATCAGCCGGCCGTTCGCCGACCTGATCGCCGAGGCGCGCGCGCTCGTCGCGGGCGGGGTGCGCGAAATCACCTTGCTCGGCCAGAACGTCAACGCTTGGGACGGCGAGGATGACAAGGGCCGGGCAATCGGCCTCGACGGGCTGATCCGCGAACTCGCGCGCGAGGACGGGCTCGAGCGCATCCGTTACACGACCAGCCATCCCAACGACATGACCGACGGGCTGATCGCCGCGCATGGCGAGATCGACAAGCTCATGCCCTTCCTCCACCTGCCGGTGCAGGCGGGCAGCGACCGCATCCTTGCCGCGATGAACCGCAGCCACAGCGTCGAGAGCTATCTGAAGATCATCGAACGCGTCCGCGCCGTCCGTCCCGACATCGCGGTCTCGGGCGACTTCATCGTCGGCTTTCCCGGCGAAACCGACGAAGATTTCGAGGCCACGCTCGATATCGTCCGCGCCACCAATTATGCGATGGCGTACAGCTTCAAATATTCGCGCCGCCCCGGCACCCCCGCCGCGACGATGGACGGGCAGATCGACGAAGCCGTCCTCAACGCGCGTCTCCAGCGCCTCCAGGCATTGCTCAACGAACAGCAGCAGGCGTTCAACGAGGCGACCGTCGGCCGCACGACGCGCCTGCTCCTCGAACGCAAGGGCAAATTGGACGGCCAGCTGATCGGCAAATCGCCCTGGCTCCAGTCGGTGCACGTCATCGCGCCGGGGCTCAAGATCGGCGACATGGTCGATGTGCGCATCGTCTCGGCTGGTGCCAACAGCGTTGGCGCCGAGCTACTGATAGAAGAGGTCGCCTAGTGCGACGGACGGAAGCTGTCTCCCCGAAGACACACTCCGTCGCCTTCCGTCGCATTCCCAGCCCGCAAGTCATGGACTCCCGTATCGGCGGGAGTACAGTCATGTCGTCGATCGAAGGAGCCTTGCCCATATGTCCAAACGCCCGCTGACCGCCTCCACCCCCGCCGAACCCGGCGACCGCGTCCGACTGACCGCGGAATTTGAGCGAACGCAGCTTTTGGGCATTCTCTTCGGCGAGTTCGACCGCAATCTCGTTGCGATCGAAAACCGCCTCGGCGTCTATATCTCGGCGCGCGGCAACCGCGTGCAGATCGAGGGAGAGGCTGAGGCCGCGGCGCGCGCGCGCGACGTGCTCACCGAACTCTACAACCGGATCGAACAGGGGCAGGAGGTCGACACCGGCCTCGTCGACGGCGTGATCGCGATGTCGGCGCAGCCGACGCTCGCGGGCATCATCCGTCACGACAAGGACGAAGCGCCGCCGATCATGATCCGCACGCGCAAGAAGACGATCGTCCCGCGCGCACCGTCGCAAGTCCCCTATATGCAGGCGCTCGCGCGCGACGACGTGATTTTCGCGCTCGGGCCGGCGGGCACCGGCAAGACCTATCTCGCGGTTGCCCAAGCCGTGGCGCAGTTGATCACCGGCAGCGTCCAGCGCCTGATCCTCTCGCGTCCGGCGGTCGAGGCGGGCGAAAAGCTCGGCTTCCTCCCCGGCGACATGAAGGAAAAGGTCGATCCCTATCTGCGTCCGCTCTACGACGCGCTCCACGACTGCCTGCCCGCCGAGCAGGTCGAGCGCCGGATCGCGAGCGGCGAGATCGAGATCGCGCCGCTTGCCTTCATGCGCGGGCGGACGCTCGCCGATGCCTTCATCATTCTCGACGAGGCGCAGAACACGACGATCCCGCAGATGAAGATGTTCCTCACGCGCTTCGGCATGAACAGCCGCATGGTGGTCTGCGGCGATCCGAAACAGGTCGACTTGCCGATCCCCGCAACCTCGGGCCTCGCCGACGCGGTCGGCCGGCTCGAAGGGCTGGAAGGCATCAACGTCAGCTACTTCACCAGCGCCGACGTGGTCCGCCACCCGATCGTGGGGCGCATCGTCGATGCCTATGAGGGGCCGGGGGCTTAAGCTCTAGATCCTCCCTGTGCCATAGGCATGGGGAGGGGGACCATCCGCAGGATGGTGGGGGGGCAGCGACGTCACGCAATAGCCCTCCGTCAGCGCTTCGCGCTGCCACCTCCCCATCGCTGCGCGACGGGGAGGAGCATTTCCGTACCCTTTGTTGTCATCCCGCCCTTCCCAGGGGCACCGATGTTATAACTCGCTGGAAGTAACGATTTGACCCCCTAGAAACTGAGGGATTGGGGGATTTGCGCCTGATCGCAAGCATTCGGTGATCTGCCGAAGACAAAAAAGCGGGCATTCATGTAGATAAGCTACTGAAATTTCGAATCTGTTCCTACAAGGTTCGCTTACTCTCTATTGTTCCGGTAAGTCGCGCGCTAGGCTCGGAACGCTTCATCCATGGGACGATATAATGGCAAAACCACTCCTTCAACGACACCGAGCTATCCTCGCCGAGGCCCGTCGCGTCGGACGAGTGACGGTGGAGGAACTGGCTGCTGCTCTCGGCCGAACGCCACAAACCATACGCAAGGATCTCAATCAGCTTTGCGACGATGGCCATCTCAATCGGACCCACGGGGGGGCCGAGCTGCCGACGGCGCTGGACAATGTGCGCTATGCCGAACGCCGAAGAATCGCGCGCGACGAGAAGGAAGCAATCGGCCGGGCGGTGGCAGCGATGATTCCCGACCGCGCGTCGATATTCATCAATGTCGGAACGACAACCGAAGAGGTCGCGAGCGCCCTAGCGGACAGGAGCGGGTTGCTGGTAATTACCAATAATCTGAATGTCGTCGATATACTCGCCTCCTCCGATCTGGAAGTGATCGTCGCCGGCGGGCGGTTTCGCGCCGCCGACCGCGCAATGATCGGTCCATTCGCCGCAGAATTTATCCGCAACTTCAAGGTGGATATAGCGATCATCGGCGCGTCGGCGATTGATGGCGACGGCACACTGCTCGACTATGACGTCAGCGAAGTCGAAGTCGCGCGTGCGATTATCTCCAACGCACGGTCCGTGATTCTGGCAAGCGACAGCGGCAAACTTACCAGATCGGCGCCTGTGCGAATCACCAGCATTACGGACATCGATCATTTTGTGACCGATCGAATCGACGATGATAAATTTCGTGCGCTGTGCGAGCGCGAAAACGTCCATCTCGTTGAAGCCTGCCGAGAATCCGCGATTCCGGAAGCTGCAAAAACGAAAAAATAACGAAAGATTCGCGCGCTCATATTTTCGTTTGACAGAATTGTTTACGATGTAATAAATAGTGACCGACGGCGCTGGGACGCCGGATGGGGAGAGGATTCATGGAAAACGGGTTTCGTCGTATCGCGCTTTGTGCTGCCGCTTTCGCGGTTGGCACCTCCTTGTCGTCGATTGCCTTCGCGCAAGCTGCCGACGAAGCGGCAGCGGCGCAGGACGATACGGCTCCTGCAGCAGGCGACATCATCGTCACCGCGCAAAAGCGCAGCGAGCGCCTGCAGGACGTGCCCGTCTCGGTCACCGTTTTCGGCTCCGATCAGCTTGCATCGTCGAATATCGACAGCGGGACCGAAATCGCGCGCCAGACGCCGAACCTGCGGGCCTCGGTGCTCGGCAATGAATCGCAGCCCAAATTCGCGCTGCGCGGCATTTCGACCTCCGAGTTCAACCTGAACGCCGTGTCGCCGACGGGCATCTTCTACGACGAAGTCTATATCGGCGCGCAATATCTCGGCGGCGCGCAGACTTTTGATATCGAGCAGATCGAGGTGCTGCGCGGTCCGCAGGGCACGCTGTTCGGCAAAAACACGACCGCAGGCGCAATCAACTATATCTCGCATCGTCCGACCTTCGACAATGAAGGCGAAGTCAGCGTCGGCTATGGCTCGCACAACTATTTCGAGGTGAAGGGTGTCGGTGAAGCACCGCTGGTCCAGGACCGGCTCACGGTGCGTTTCGCGTTCGATGTCGCGCGTTCCGATGGCTATATCGAGAACGTCAATCCCGCGATCAGCGATCGTTCGAACATCGATCGTAAGGCTGGACGCCTGACGATTGGTTACAAGGACGACGATGGCTTCAAGGCGACGCTGCGGGTGTTCCACAATGAGTCCGATGCCAAGGCAATCGGCGTCATCAACACTGGCACAAGTCCCGGCGGGCTCAATGCGTTCGGGCGCGACCCGCGGATCAATCCCTACACCGGCGAACGCATGAGCCGTCATCAGATGGCGACCGACCGCGACGGAGATATCGAGGTGCGCGGAACCGGCGGCTATCTGACGCTGGAGAAGGATCTCGGATTCGCGACGCTGACCTCGATCACCTCGCACCTTTGGGGCCGCTTCCTCAACAATGTCGATGCCGACGGCACGATCGACAATCTGCTACACATCGACTTCGCGGCGAAGAATAAGGAAACGAGCCAGGATATCCGCCTTGCGACCAACGGGTCGGGCCCGGTCAAGGTGATCGCCGGCCTCTATTATTTCCGCGACGATATCGACATCGACACGACCTATACCATCTTCGGCGGCCCGCCGATCCTGCCGATCCTGACGCAAAGCTATGACCAGCGCCGGACCTCCTATGCCGCTTACGTCGATGGCACCTGGGATCTGAGCCAGATGTTCACCCTCTATGGGGGCCTGCGCTACACCAAGGACAAGGGTCGCCTTTCCGACTTCCAGGTGACGCCGATCATCGCCCCGCAACCGACGCTGCGCTACAATGACGGCAAGCCGACGGGGCGCATTGGGCTGCGGGCGAAGGTCGTGGACGATGTGATGATCTTCGGCCAATATGCGCGTGGGTATCGCAGCAGCGCCTTCAATGGTGGTGCGCTCACCAACCCCGCCGATCTCAACGTCGCCGAACCCGAAAAGCTCGACGCCTATGAGCTGGGTCTTAAGTCGCAATGGTTCGACCGGCGCGTGACCTTCAACGTTTCGGCCTTCCTCTATAATTTCAGCAACCAGCAGTTCATCAATCTGGTCGGCATCAACAACCAGCAGCTCGTCAACGCGGGCAAGTCGCGGATCAAGGGGCTTGAGTTCGAGCTTGTCGCACGCCCCACCGACCGGCTGACCTTCAACGCGGGCCTCGGCCTGCTCGACGCCAAATATCGCAAGCTCACCCTCAATGGCGTCGATCTGTCGGGCAACGACCTGATCGAAGCGCCCGATTACAGCCTGAACCTCGGCGGCGATTATCGCATTCCGATCGGCGATGAGGGCGCGCTGACCTTCCATGCCGACGCGACGCGGGTCGGGTCGCAATTCTTCCAAGCGAGCAATTCGCCGCTGTCCAAGGCCGAAGCCTTTTGGGATGTCGGCGCGCGCATCGCGTTCCGCGAACCTTCGGGCCGCTTCGAGATCGCGATCTACGGCAAGAACCTGACCGACAATCGCGAGCTGACCGGCATCGTGGTAGATCCGACCAGTCAGACGCGCTTCGCGACGGTTCCCTATCCGCGCCGCTTCGGTGTCGAGCTGACGACGAAGTTCTGAACTAAAAAAAATTCTGCTCGGGGAGGTTCGCTCATGGATATCCGCTTCACACTATCCCGGCCCGATGGACAGTCGCTCGCCTGCTATCACTGGTCGAACGGCGAAAGCGCGAGGGCCGTGGTGGTGGTGGCGCATGGCATGGGCGAACATGCGCTGCGCTATCGGCCCGCGCTTGACCGCCTGATCGAGAGCGGGATTGCGATCTACGCGCTCGATCACCGCGGCCATGGTGCGACGATCGCCTTGTCGAACCGCGATGCGGGCGATTTCGGTCCGGGTGGCTTCGCGGCGGTGGTTGAGGATCTCGCGGCGCTGATCGAGACGGCGCGCTCGGAAAATCCGGACGTGCCGCTTTTCCTCCTCGGCCATTCGATGGGCTCGTTCATAGGTCAGGCTTTCCTCATCGACCATGGCGCGCTGGTCGACGGCGCGGTGCTCGTGGGTACGACCGCGGTAGATCTGCTGGCCGACGCTATGGCAAAGGAGCCTGACGCGCTCGCCGCACTCAACCGGCCGTTCGAGCCTGCGCGCACGCCGTGCGACTGGTTGAGCCGCGACGAAGGCGAGGTCGATGCCTATATCGACGATCCGCTTTGCGGCTTCTCGCTCGTGCCGGAATCGATGGTGTCGTTGCTCTCGCAAGGCGCGCGACTTGCCGATCCGGTCGAGCTCGCCCGGATTTCCGATGGACTCCCGCTCTATATTCTCATTGGCGCGCGCGACGTGCTCGTCACCGACTTCGGGCGCCTCGAGCCGCTCGTCGATCGCTACCGCGCAGCCGGACTCGACCCGGTCGTCATGATCTATCCCGAAGGCCGTCACGAGATATTGAACGAGATCAATCGCAACGAGGTGGTCGGCAATCTGCTCGACTGGCTCAATGCGCAGATCGCAACGACCCGCAGCATCGACGCCTGATATGCCCGACATTGCTGAAGCCTATGACCTGCTGGTGGTCGGCGGGGGGATCAATGGCGCCTCGATTGCGCGGGCCGCGGCGGTCGCCGGCAAGCGCGTTCTGCTGGTCGAACAGGGAGATCTCGCCCAGGCGACCTCCTCGGCTTCCACGAAGCTCATGCATGGCGGGCTGCGCTATCTCGAATATTATGAGTTCAAGCTCGTGCGCGAGGCGCTTGCCGAGCGCGCGATCATGCTCAGGACCGCCCCCCATATCGTCCGCCCGCTCGAATTTCGCCTGCCGCATGTCCCTTCGATGCGGCCATGGCCGATCGTCCGTCTGGGTCTCTGGCTCTACGATCTCTTCTCGCTCGGCGGCGGCTTGCCGCGCTCGCGGACGATTCGGCTCGACGATCCCGCACTCGCTGATAGGAATGCGCGTGGCTTCAGCTATTGGGACGGGTGGGTCGACGATGCGCGGCTCGTCGTCCTCAATGCGCTCGATGCTCATGAAGCAGGCGCAGAGATTGCCACCCGAACACGGCTGCTATCGGCACAGCGCGGGCGGGATCATTGGACCGCTCGTCTCGAAGATGGTGCACACCAATATTGCGTGCAGGCGCGAACCATCGTCAATGCCGCTGGCCCGTGGGTCGAGGAGGTGTTGCGCGAGCGCCTGGGCACGAACGAGGGCAGCCGAACCCGTCTGGTGCGCGGCAGCCACATTGTCGTTAAGCGGTGCCTCGGCGGAGATCATGCCTGGTTGCTCCAACAACCCGATGGCCGCATCGTCTTCGCCATACCTTATCTCGACGACCTCACGCTGATCGGCACGACCGACGTCGGCGTATCGAACGCCGGGGAGGATCGGATTTCACAGGAAGAAATCGACTATCTGATCGAAGCCACAAATCGCTATCTCAGCACCCCGATTAGCACCGGCGCGATAGTCGGCGATTATGCTGGCATTCGGCCTCTCGTCGATGACGGAACCGATGCGGTAAGCGCGGTGACCCGCGATTATCGTCTCGAACTCAACGAAGATGGCGCCCCGTTGCTTAGCGTGTTTGGAGGCAAGATCACCACCGCCCGCCATCTCGCCGAAGTCGCGATGGAACGTTTAGGGATCATCGGTGAGACAACACGCGAACGCCCGCTTCCTGGTGGAGGATTCAACAGTTTTCCCGGGCTTCTGGACGAAGTGCGTCAGCGGTGGCCCTTTCTGGGCGAACGCACGGCAAAACGAATGGCTCGAGCTTATGGTACGCGTATTGCCAAAATTCTCGGGGTTGCTGGCTGCGCATCTGAGTTGGGGCAGAATTTCGGGGCGGGATTGAGCGCGCGTGAAGTGGACTATCTCGTCCAACATGAGTGGGCGCGCAGCGCCGACGACATCCTCTGGCGTCGAAGCAAGCTCGGTTATCGAATGTCGAATGAACAGGTCGCCGCGCTTGATGACTATGTCCGGAGCCTTGCCGCATGAGCGAGCGCAGCATTATTGCCATTGACCAGGGCACGACCTCGACGCGCGCCATCCGTTTCGCCGCCGATACCACGATCCGAGCGATCGCCTCGCGCGACCTCGCCCAGCATTATCCGAACCCGGGCTGGGTTGAGCAGGATCCAGAACAGATATGGCAGGGTGCGATCGGAACGCTCCGCGATGTCCTGTCTTCAGACGTCGCCGCGATCGGCATCACGAACCAACGCGAGACGATCTTGCTCTGGGAACGCGATACAGGTCGTCCGCTGCACAACGCAATCGTCTGGCAGGACCGCCGAACCGCGGGTCGCTGTGCGGAACTGCTTGCTCAGGGTGTCGAGCCAATAGTTCGTCGCAAGACCGGTCTCCTTCTTGATCCCTATTTCTCGGCGACCAAGCTCGGCTGGCTGCTCGATACAATCCCAGGCGCACGTGAACGTGCCGCACGCGGCGAACTGGCAGCCGGGACAGTTGACAGCTTCTTGCTCTGGCGGCTGACCGGCGGCCGTGTCCATGCGACCGACCTTACCAACGCATCGCGCACGCTCCTTTTTGACATCACTGAGTGCCGCTGGGATGACGACCTTCTTCGGCTGTTCGACATACCGGCCGCGCTGCTTCCCGAGGCACATCCCAACGCGCATGTCTTCGGCATGACCGATCCTGCGATCGTTGGCCGCGCGATCCCGATCGCCGGCATGGCGGGCGACCAGCAGGCGGCGCTCATCGGACAGCGCTGTTTCGCGGCGGGCGAGATCAAGTCGACCTATGGCACCGGCTGCTTTCTGCTCGCCAATATCGGCGCGGAACCGGTGCTTTCCGACAAGAGGCTGCTGACAACGATCGCCTATCAGATCGGGAACGACCGCGCCTATGCGATGGAAGGCTCGATCTTCATCGCGGGGGCCGCGATCAAATGGCTGCGCGACCGCATGGGGCTGATCGCGAGTGCGGAAGAGACCGCGCACCTCGCCGCCTCGGTCCCCGCCGATCATGGCGTCCATCTCGTGCCCGCCTTCGTCGGGCTCGGCGCGCCGCACTGGCGCACCGACGTCCGCGCCTCGATCACGGGGATGACGCTCGATACGGGCGCCGCGCAGATCGCACGCGCCGCATTGGAAGCGGTCGCCTTCCAGACATGCGACCTGATTGACGCGATGGCCGGCGAGCGGATGGCGCCGCGCACCATGATCCGCATCGACGGAGGGATGGCCACCAATGACTGGTTCGCACAATTCCTCGCCGACATGATGGGGCTTCCAGTCGAGCGCCCGGCCAATCACGAAACGACCGCGCTCGGCGCGGCCTTTCTTGCGGGCCTTACGGTCGGGGTTTGGCCCGACATAGCATCGCTCGACGCGCTTCCGCGCACCGTGACGCGCTTTTCGCCAGCCATCGAGCTGCAGGATCGAACGCGATCGCTTAGCCATTGGCGGCGAGCCGTCCGGCACGTGCTCGCGGCCAGTGGGCAAGATCAGGAAGAGGAACTCTCGAAATGACGATCGGCTGGAAAGAGCCAACGCGACTTTGTGATATCGGGCGCGCACAGCCTGGGTTCAGCGACAGGATCGCGCTTTCGGAAGGCAAGGCTCGCCTGACCTATATCGAGCTTGATCGCAAGATTCAGGCTGCGCGCAGCGCTTATGCCGATCTCGGACTATCGCCGGGCGATCGGATCGTCCTGCTCCTTCCGGCCTCCATCCCGTTCGTCATCACCTATCTCGGCGCGCATCGCGCCGGGCTCGTCGTGATCCCGCTCAATCCCTTGCTCGGCCCCGATGAGATAGGGTTCATCCTCGCAACCATGCGGCCGGCGATGGTGCTTGCGGACGCCGCCGATGCGCCCTTTCCCGTCATGGCGGAACTCGACACCATCGTTGCGGGAATCGAGGGCGGGACGGAACTCGTGCGCGTTGGCGGCGAAACGGGCTTTGAAGCTCGTATGGCGCGTGCCCGGCCCGATCTGCCGACGATGGAACGAGCCGACGATGATGAGGCGTTGATTCTCTTCACCTCAGGCACGTCAGGGCGCCCCAAAGGAGCCTCGCATCGCGAAGGCGCCATCATCACCAATGTCCGGCACAGCAATACAGCATTCCGCATCACCCCTTATGATGTGATGCTTTGTCCGCTTCCGCTCTCGCATGTCTTCGGTCAGATCGTGCTGATGCTGGGCGGCCTGATGGCGGGCGCGGAACTGGTTCTCATACCCCGACCAGCCCCCGAGACGGTATTTGCCGCCATGACCGATCATGACGCGAGTTTCCTGGCGGCGGTGCCGACCACCTTTGCCGCGCTTGCCGAGCAGGGGCGCAACCATCCTGTAGAAGCCGCCGCGGCGTCGCGCCGCCTTCGCTTCGCGCTGGCCGGCGGCGCTCCTTTGCCTCCGGCCACGGGCGAGGCGTTCGGGCAGGTGTTCGGCGTTCCGGTGCATCAAGGCTATGGCATGACCGAGGTCGCTTGCTGCATCGCGATCGAGACTCCGGGAGCAGCGCCGTCCGGCGGCGTAGGTCCGATCTGCAAGCCGCTCGACTATCGCATCGTGCCCGTCGGCGATGACAATTCAGACGAGGGCGAACTCGAGATCGCGGGCGCCAACCTCATGCGCGGCTATTATATCGACGGCGCACTCCAGCTGCGGCCGCCAGAGCGATGGTTCCCGACGGGTGATGTCGTGCGCCGCGACGATCGGGGCAATATCTTCATCTTCGATCGCAAGAAGGAGATGGTCATCCGCAATGGCTACAATGTCTATCCATCCGAGGTCGAAGCCGCGCTCGCGAGCCATCCAGCAGTGTTGCTGGCCGCGGTGGTCGGTATCGAAGACGCGGCGGTCGGCCAGGAAATTGCAGCCTTCGTATCCCTTCGCGAGGACCAATCCGCGACCGCGACCGAGCTTGCCGAATGGTGCCGCACGCGCATCGCCCTTTACAAATATCCCCGATTGCTTGCTATCCTGCCCAAGCTACCCACCAACCCGACTGGAAAAATCCTGAAACGCGCCCTCGATCCGACCCTCCTCCAACGCGTCGACGTCCATTGAGGACTGGTGCGATGTCGATGAAGGTAACCCCCCAGCCAGTTCTCAAGCGCCGCGGCCGTCCACCGTCGAATCCCGCGGCGCAAATGGCGAGCGCTGAGGAAACGCGCAACGCCATTTGCGTGGCAGCACTGGCGCTCTTCCAAGTCGGAGGGGTCGACGCGGTCAATATGCGCGACATCGGCAAGCTGCTCGGCACCTCGCAGATGATGGCGTATCGCTATTTCCCGAGCAAAGACCATCTGCTCATGGAATTGCGTATCAGGGCCTTTTCGCGCTTCACTAGGTCGCTGGCCCGCTGGCGCCGCCGCGCGCGCAGACCCGAGGATGCACTGGGCCTCGTCTGCGGCGCCTACCTCGTCTTCGCCTATGCCAATCCGCACGATTATCGCCTGATGTTCGATATGTGGGCCTTCGAAAGCCCGGAGACGATGAAGGCCGAGTTCGGCGAAAAAGTGCGCCGCCAATCGGCATCCTGGCTTGAAATTCAGGCGTCGATCCGGGATTTCCTAGGAGCGCGTGCCGACAGAACAGACCTCGGCGAGGCCACCGATATCGTCTGGGGCAGTCTGCACGGCATGTGCTCGCTGCATCTCGCCCGAAAACTCGTCTTCGGCCGCACGCTGAAACAGCTCGGTCGACCAGCCATTACTGCCATTATCGCAGGTCTGAGCGCTCGCGTCACCTGACCATGAGACGCATTGGATGACGCGCGGACAGATAGTTTACAGTGTAATATTCAATTGGAGCAGCCCATGCAGTCGACTCTGAAAGACAAGACCCTCTTCATCAGCGGGGGATCGCGCGGTATTGGTCTTGCCATCGCGCTCCGCGCCGCCCGCGATGGCGCGAATGTGGCGATCGCCGCCAAGACCGCGACCCCGCACCCTTCGCTCCCCGGCACCATCCATACTGCCGCGGAAGCGATCGAGGCCGCGGGTGGACGAGCGCTACCCATATTGTGCGACATTCGCGAAGAGGATCAGGTCGAGCAGGCGATCGCGTCGACGGTCGAGACGTTCGGCGGGATCGACATCTGCATCAACAATGCCAGCGCCATTCGCCTGACGCCCATTCTCGATACGCCGGTCAAGCGCTTCGACCTGATGCACGGGGTCAATGCGCGCGGCACCTATCTCGTCACGCAAAAGGCGCTTCCACATCTGCTGGAGGCCGACAATCCCCATATTCTCGCCATCTCGCCGCCGCTTCTGATGGAGGAGCGCTGGTTCGCTCCGCATGTCGCCTATACAATGGCGAAATATGGCATGAGCCTCGTGATCCTCGGTGTTGCCGGCGAATATCGCGGCCGTGTCGGCGTCAATGCGCTTTGGCCGCGGACCGCTATCGATACCGCCGCAATGGTCGAGTTCGAAGGGCATATCGGCGAGGGCGAGCTACGCTCTCCCGAGATCGTCGCCGATGCCGCCTACCGGATTATGATATCGGACGCTCGTACTACGACCGGAAACTTCTTCATCGACGACGAATTGCTGGCGTTGCACGGGGTTACCGATCTTTCGGGCTATGGTCCTCCGGGCGTGGACGATATCGATCTTATGCCCGATTTCTTTGTCGCGTCCTTACGTGAAGTGCGGGGACTTCCCGATCGTAGCAATACGTATGCCGAAGCCAGATTATAGAACGCCTTCGGCTATGCGCGTCATTTCGGACATTCGAGCTGTTACGTAGAATGTTCGGAAGGCGCTTGTTTCCGGACCATTGCTATGTCCGCTGACGGCCAAAGCCACTATCATCGGTGTCCCGGCCTTCGATCAACTGGCACAGGATGACCAGAGGCCAGTTTTCATTGAACCAGATTGGTGACTCTTAGAGCCTGATCCGAAACTAAGTTGAGTGGTATCAGCAAGTTAGCTTGACGCTAGCGCAAGTCGTTGATTCAGGGGTTTTGCAACAAACTTCCGGAGATCGACGATGTGGACCGATACCACTCG
>Ga0265296_1000471_pt1 | contig 62093 bp, 63 predicted proteins | sample MunlanPumphouse1_FD_189073 | JGI IMG/M metagenome (GOLD analysis project Ga0265296, IMG submission 189073) | Groundwater microbial communities from a municipal landfill in Southern Ontario, Canada - Pumphouse #1 | ecosystem: Environmental > Aquatic > Deep subsurface > Groundwater | place...
ACAGAAGAGGCGGTTTCCGCGGTGGCGGAAGCGGCGGTGGCGGCGGAGGCAGAAGCTTTAGCAGCGGACCAAGAGAAATGCACAAAGCAACTTGTGCAGATTGCAAACAGGAAACAGAAGTACCTTTCGTACCATCTGGTGACAGACCTGTATATTGCAGAGAATGCTATGCAAAACACAAACCAGCGAGATATTAGGTGAATTAAATGGATAATGACAGAAGAGGCGGTTTCCGCGGTGGCGGAAGCGGCGGTGGCGGCGGAGGCAGAAGCTTTAGCAGCGGACCAAGAGAAATGCACAAAGCAACTTGTGCAGATTGCAAACAGGAAACAGAAGTACCTTTTGTACCATCTGGCGACAGACCTGTTTATTGCAGAGAATGCTACGCAAAGCACAAACCAGCAAGATATTAATTTTTTTTTAAAAAGGGGGCTTTTTTAGGCCCCACAGGTTTTTTTTTAACGTTTCTGATTTTATAAACGCATTTCGATATCGAGATGGGGAATTTCATTTATACATATACCCAGTTGTTGACAGCATCCATCGAAAATTTTATGCACCATTGCTTCGCTCGATATTCGCAAGGGATATGAGCTTAAAAGGGTGTGCAGAACAGTTATGTGATGTTTTCTGTGGGCGCATGCCTGGGTGAACTGGCCGCCGTTATAGCGATGATTCGCCGGAAGTTTACATTTCATAATTGATAATTGTGAATTGTCTCATTTAAACGTGCGCGCTCATTTAAACGAGCGATTAATATCATAATGTGCGTTGCGTCCTGTTCCTTTCGATATGAGTAGCCCTTCGAGCACGAGTTTCTTAAGGAGCCTTGAACCCAGAATAAACGGACACCACAGCCTTGCGCTCTTTGCGAGCTGTATAAAAAAAATCCTAAGAAACGGAACCGTTCGACAAAATAACATAATAACAGGATTTCAAAGAAGATCGTATCCTGTCGATCCGGTTCTTCGGAAACAAAGAACCGCTGATTGTGCGGATACTAGAGTAAAGAAAAGGTCTTACAATTTCCCCTTCCTCATCAAACTGCACATACAGATTTCCCATATGCAGCTTTTTTCATATCACAAACCCGGTCTCACTCTTAGGCAGCGCCTTTATCAAAATGAAATCCCTCATCTTTGAAGGTAAAATCCGCGCGACCTCTTTCATGGTCACACCTTCCACGAATTTTATATTTTCTATCTGCTCATGATATTCTTTATAAGGCAGCTTGACCCTCACCCCGTTCATTTGCAATGTGATGGGCAATGGATGCAAGTTATCAATTATATCAGGTATCTGCTCTTCGATCTCCTTCTTGATACGGGGTGGGGCAACGGATGGCGGATCTTTGGCCAGTTCTACCCTGACATTATCAAGCACTTTTCCAATAACGTCTGAAAGTTTGTCAAGGGTTCTTAATTCCTCAGCGTGCCTCATATGATGCAGTATCCTCCCAAAACTTCCCACATATGCTGTAGCATTGGGGACTTCTTCGGTATTAAGTTCAGGTGCGCCCGTTACCACTATGGGTATTTCGATCCCTTCGTAAAGCTTCTTTGATTTCTCAATAATACAATGCTTATAATTCCCAAGGATGAAAACTGCGATATCATGCTCATTAATTAAGTCACGCTCAAAAGCTGAGATCTCACAAATTCTTTTTCCAACACCCCGCGCAAGACCGATCATGTTTGTCTTTGCGCCCTGTTTTCGAAGGAACTCTGCCACATCACAATCAAGATGTGGGAGGTGATGATAAGCAAGCGTTGGTGCAATGGTTGCAATTTCGCTGCCTGAAAGCGGAGCTCTTGTCAGTTTACCCAGTAGTTCCTTTGATTTAGTTTCAACAATAGTAAGGTCATTGATCGGAACAAGCATCAGGATAACAACCTCTGATTGCATGATGTTTTTCTGAAGTATATAACCTCCAAGATCTTCAACAAGCTCAATGAGCTGGCTGTGCTTATACGCCCCGCCAATATACATCATAGGTTCAAGCATGATCTTCCCTCCTAAGGAAATCCAGTATTTCTTTTCCTTTTGCGATCCATTCAGGTTTAAGCGTATTCTCTGAAGCCACGAAAATTACGTAATCATTTGTAAGCTCATGTTTTCGTACCCTGAAGCCCTCCGGTATTATCCGAAGCGCAATAGCATCAATGAGCCTGTCCAGGACTTCCTGTTTTGGCTCTTCAATAACCATCTCACGAAGCATATCCATATCCTTAAAAGGATCTGTTTTCACAATAAATATCTTCCTGTCGGGCTGCTCGATATTGTCCTTGCCATATTTTGCCCAGAGTTTATTCTGTAATTTCCCGATATGCGTTTCCTGTTCTACTAAAATCCTGACTTCATCTTTTCCAAGAGCACCCATTTCTACTTTTGCGAAATCCTTGACCTTAATTGAAGGCGCTCCAAGACGAAGAAGCGCAACAAAAATAAAAAGAGGTAGTTCAGGATCAACATAAACTTTCAATCTTCCTATTGCTCTTGTAAGCGAAAGGTCAGCAATGGTATCTTGTATAAGCATACGGGTCGTTTTTGCCCCAACCTCATCATTTGGTGTTTCAACGATAAAAGTTTCAATAAGATCCATCGTGTCCTCTCAGTTTGAAACTCCGTTCAAATTTTTTGATGTAGTTGGAGTTTCAAATTTTGAAATGAACCCTGATGCAAGTAGCGCCGCTCCTACTGCACCGATATACTGTGCATTTGGTGGGACAATCACTTTTATTTTTAACAATTCTTCTACTGCTTTTGGTAACCCTTCAATAAGGGCTGTCCCCCCCACCATAATAACAGGTTCTTTGACATCTACTTCCTGAAGTTGCTGCTCGAATAATTGTTCAGCAACACTGTGACAGGCTGCTGCAGCCACATCCTCCGGAGTGCTTCCCGCTGCAAGATTATTGACTAGGGACTGGATCCCGAAAACTATGCAATAGCTGTTCATTTTGACATTCTTTGCATTACCTTTTACAGCAAGAGCTCCAAGCTTTGTGATTTCCACACCTAACCTTTTAGCAGTCATCTCAAGGAACCTTCCTGATGCACCAGCGCAAATACCGCCCATAGTGAACATACCGGGTATTCCGTCCATAAGTGATATCGCCTTATTATCCATTCCACCGATATCAAGAACAGTCGCCTGCCCTTTTTGTTTATCAGCAAGATATACCGCACCTTTTGAATTTACGGTTATTTCTTCCTGCATCAGGTCAGCCTTTAGATGTTCGCCGATCAGGAATCGACCGTATCCTGTCGTTCCAAGTGCCTGGATATCGCTTCGGGTAACACCTGCTTCTTTCATAGCATTATTAAAAGCTTCATCTGCGCTCTCAAGCACTTTGATAGTTGGCACCCATCCTTTTCCAATGATCTTATTGTCTCTCATTACAACCGCTTTTGTGGTGGTTGACCCGGAATCTATTCCTGCAGTAAGACCAGTCTGCTTTTCTCTTGCAAGAAGACTCTTTCTTCGGGCCGTGGTGGTGAGTGCCTCCATTCTCGTAAGAAGGGTCGCAGCTGTTGTTCTTTCAGTAAAAGAATAACTTATTACAGGGATCCTTGTATTTTCATTTATATAACGGCGAATCTCACTTCTAACGATCGCAGCTTCAGCGCACCTGAAACATGTTGCAATAAAAACCGCATCCACATGTACTTTGCCTGTGACGATGGATTTTGCCCGCGCCATCATTAGCTTAAGGTCAGGACTTGCGACTTTCAATCCGAATTCCTCTTCTATGGATTCAATCTCCGATGTTTCCACTTCGGGATAGACCATTACAGCATTTACCTGCTTTACTGCAGAATCGATCTCAGGCTGTATCCCGCTATACTCCGCACCGCAGGAGAGCTCTGCTATTCTTACAGGATTTTCGGTAAGGGTCATTTCTTTTCCTCCACAGGTTTAACATCTTGCGGTTTTAATGATTTCAGGAATTCAGATATTTTATAAACAAACAACTTTGCTTCTTCTTCATTGTTTGGATAATCCAGTCGAAGCAGGGGTATTTTTTTTCCCCTCAAGAGAAAATTGACAAGTTCATTCGTCCTTGCACATCCCTGACAGCCAAAAGATAATACGGGGTCGACAACTACGATCGCAGCTTCCGCCTGTGTAAGAAGAGGATCAAAAAGCGCCATCCTTCCCCTTACTCCCGAAGGTACTTCCACTGCTGCATATTTCAATCCGAATTTAGGGTCTTCAGGTGTGACATTAAGCGGCGGGGAATCTAATCCCTGTGTCCTGACCTTTTTTCCTATCACCTGCATCATAGCAAGCGGTTTATGTCCAAAACGTTCAACCAGGTCTGAAAGTATAAGACTATTTGTTGGGTAAATGAAAACTTTCATTTTGCTACCTCTGATCCTTTTATAATTTCCATAAATTTATCGATGTCAAGTTTCTTCTTTCTATTTATTTCAACGGGAATTTCACCTTTATCAAGGGCTTTCAAGCCAGCAGCAATATATGGCAACATTGCATCATCATTCTGGAGATTATGAAATCCAGGTTTTGATCCACCGTGCCTGTAAGATCTGCAACGAAATGGTTCACCGGGGGAAAACCCCCTCTCCTTGATGAAAATACCGTATGGGTCCAACTTCCGGATGTCCAGAATAAGTGTTTCAACTACATCGCGTTCCCCTGTTACCAGTACACCATAACAAGTTTCCTTTACCATTATATCAGGTTTTGATTCATAAAGCTTCATTGCAATATCGCTTGGTAGTAATTTAGAGGATTTGACAATTATCATTTTATTAATTGTATCCATTAAAAGACCTCTCTAATGTAAATAATATCATCGACTTTGAAATCTTTCAGACGTTCGGGTTCCAGGACTTTTCCGATAATGTTCGTACACTCAAATTTTTCGCCTGTAGGCCCATATTTTTCATCATCTAAAAGCTTGACTCCGATCATTCCATAGCGTTTTGCCGCCTGGTTGGTTACACCGATCTCACCTGCATTTACTTTCCCTTTTGGAATGTTTTCAGGACTTATTTCTTTATATGCTTCGGCTCCTTTTTCAGATCTGAAAAGGAATGTATTTTCATATGTATAAATTACTGGCAACGGACCCAGCGGCCTGTCCTTGAGACGCAGGGAATGCCTGAAGAAATCAAGAGTTACCGGCGCTAGATCATAGTAAAATCTTACATTAATTATCTTATCGGATTTCACTCCAAGTGCCCTGACCCCCCCTTCTTTGATGATCCCTATTGTTGAATCGGGATTCTGCTCCACAATTATACCATCATCGCCAGTGTACCCGCTTCTTTCAAGTTTCAAACCGCGATCATTCAGTATTTTTTCTGCGTCAGAATATGTCATGCCCTGAACCATGACCCTTTCTGGATCGGAAGTAACAGCAAGTTTACTGCCAAAAGATGCGATCTTGACAAGCTCTATACCCTTTGAAATATGCCCGACAATGCTGTGAACCGGACTTGATGTCCTGTCTTCTTTATAAAGATATATACGCCCATTTCCCTGCCCGTCAGTCCTTACTGCTACCGAGCCTTCAGACCGGGCATCCCAGTGTTCATATGGACATCCTTCACCAATAAGAATATTATCGGAGATAAAAGAGTTTGAGAATGTGTCCACATTAAAGGTTTTTCTTCGAATGAGTGCCAGGAAATGCTCTGCGCCCTCCGGGGATTCATTTATTAGTTCTACATGGAAAGACGTGAATATCTTCATCCCGTCTTCAAGTGTGGTATTTATATCCTGTGTGAGATTCTTATCAAGAAGTGTTTCCCATTTTATGACAGGTTCGATATTAAGTATGGGATCACCCTGATTGATGTTTGCGACAATATTTTTTCCGCTTATTACCTTCCCAATAACTGCATCCTTTGGGCCCCCGTAATCTGAAACATGTTTGTCTTTTGCTACCATAAGGTAAGTATTTCCCGGATCATACCCGCCCGTTCCCAGAAACACATCATAGCGATTGTATTTTTGTTCACCCCTCTGGATATTGATATCCGTAGCGATCGGACCAAAAGCAATGGCATTTCTTGTTTCCCAGTGCACTTTTGTGTTCTGGAAAAGATGATTGAATTTAGTCCATAGTGTATGATCGCCAAAAAGTTCGATCCTGAACTCCCCTTTTGTTGTATGGATCTTATATTCCGATGTCGCCTCTTCTACCTTTGCGCCTGTTTTAAGAATGCCAATGGTCGTGCCAGGGATGTATAATGCTTTTGATGCATTTATGGCGTCTTTTAGAAGTGCTTTATCATCTAACTCTAATTTTTGCCCGTTAATCTCTATCGAGATCACTTATCCTCCAATATTTAATATTATATAACTATATTAATTCTTTAGTCACCCCTTCCAGAGCTTCTTCGCGCTCTTTACTGGAAAGCTTTGATAAGACTGCACCTGTTTCACTTATGTCAACGATCTTGCCAAGACGCATAAGCGCAGCCCTGTCGCATACTTCAGCGACAAAATCCATGTCATGTGATACTATGACAAAAGTCTCACCCAGTTCTTTCCTTGCATGCAGGATTGATTTTGAAACTTCGATCTTGGTGACCGGGTCCATTGTTCCTGTGGGTTCATCGAATACAAGTATTCTTGGCTCCCTGATAAGCGCCTGGGCCATTGCCACCCTGTGCCTTTCGCCTTCGCTTAATTCATCTGGCATCTTTTGAAGGATCTCAGCCGCTTTTTTCTCAATGAAACCAGCTGTTATCAGCGTCTGGATAGCTTTTCTTTCTCCCAGTTCAAATGGCAGGTCAAGACCTATGGATTCAGTAAGATTATTGATTACATTCCTGTGCGGATAAAGGCTGTATTCCTGGTGAAGCACGCCGATATATTTCGTAGCTCTTCCTTTTTTATCCGGACCAAGCTGCGTAAGGTCGATCCATTCATCTCCAATCCTGACGTCGATAGACCCTGATGTAGGTCTTAACAATCCGGAAATTATCTTGGAAGTCGTGGTCTTTCCAGCTCCGCTGACACCGATTATTCCGAATATTTCACCTTCTTTGATATCAAAACTGACGTCATTTACAGCTCTTACTATACCCCGGTCTAGTGAAAAATAAGTCATCTGGAGATTGCGCGCCCGGATTATAGTTTCACCTATCTCGACTTCTTCCTGCTCACCAATCGTGCCTACTTCTTTCATAAATGCAGAAGCGATTTCGGACGGTTTCCCTATCATGATGATCTTTCCTTCATCAAGCCACAATGCCCTGTGGGAAAGCTCTTCAATGACCTTTGGCCAGTGGGAGGTGATAATAAGCGACATATTGAAATTCTTTGTTGCGTTCAATATGCTTTCATGAACAAGTTCTGCTGTCTTGGGGTCAAGGGTACCTGTCGGTTCATCCGCAAGCAAAAGCATGGGGCTTTTAACGAGCTGTCTTGCAAGAACAACACGCTGTTTTTCGCCACCTGAGAGTTCTCTTGCGACATGCATCATCCTGTTGGAAAGATTGACCTGGTCAAGAAGATCTGCTGCTTTATGAATAGCATTGGGTCCCATTTCATCAATCTCTTGAAGTGCGTTCATAACGTTGACGATGACCCTCTCATCTCCGTAGAGGGCAAATGTTCTCTGGAGCATTATGGCGATCCTTCTTGTTATGTCCCTTCTTAGCGGGTCATGAAGCGGCAATGTTACAAAATCAACATCGAGTTTTGTAAATGCAGCCTGGCATCTGGGGCATGCAGTTCCTATTTTGCTTGGTTTCTCGATAAATCCGCATCCACTGCATTGGGCAAGGTGATATATCACATTCCCGGAGATATCATTAAATTCTTCCACACCTCGAAGGACATGCAAAAGAATGGATTTTCCTGCACTGCTTTTTCCAAGGATACCAAGGATCTCTCCTTCTTTAATCTCAAGGTTAATATCTTTAAGAACATCGACTCCGTCATAGCCTACACGAAGATTTTTGATTTCAATAAATAGGGTCATGAATCATTCTCCCATGGTTAAATTATTTGATTTAATTATCCGCTTCTCTATAAGGGTTTGCATTTCTCCAGATAAGCGAAGATTCAGAATAGTTCTGGCTATACATAAATATAACGATAATACATTACATAGTCTCATCCAAATTCTTTATATTACATCTATCCATTAAAGGCGTGAGGTATAGCATTGAACATTATCGGAGGTCCTGCTTCCCAATTGCTCGCAGGAAGAGTCGGCGTATCATCGGGATCCAATCTACTTATCAGTGAGTTCAGGAAATTCCCTGATGGAGAGCTTTATACAAGGATCATTGACGATATAGGAGAGGAGGTCACAATAATCCAGAGCACGGTCACAGATACCGATCTAATCGCCCTGCTCCAGTTGATCGATGCATGCAGCGATGCATCACAGGTCAATGTCGTGATCCCATACATGGGTTATGCCCGCCAGGATAAACGATTCAAGAGCGGAGAACCAATAACCGCCCGCGCACTTGCAAGAACGATAAAAGCAGACAATGTTTTTACCATAAACATCCATGACCAGAGCATTCTTGACTCTTTTGATGCAAAAACCGTGAACCTTGATGCAACCCCGATGATGGGCAAATACATAAAAACTATTGAATTACACGATCCTCTTATTATCGCACCCGATGATGGCGCTATCGGTATTGCAAAAAGCGCTTCGGCAGAACTTGGTATTGAATATGATTATCTTGATAAGACAAGATTGAGCGGTGAGAGCGTATCGATCCAGCCCAAGAATGTAAAAGTGCAGGGCAGGGATGTTATCATTATTGACGATATCATCTCAACCGGCGGAACCATCGCGGAAACAATATCATTGCTCAGGAAACAGGGAGCGCATGAAGTTTTTGCAGCATGCGTGCATCCCGTTCTTTCTAATAATGCGATCCTGAAATTATTTAAAGCGGGAGTGAAAGGGATAATTGCCACTGATACTATTGATAAAGGAGTAAGTGTCGTGAGTGTGGCGCCGGTGATCGCAGATGCGATAAAAGGGATTTGAGTCTAAATCCTGCCTTTGCACCTCAGTGGCTATATCACGATTTTTTTAGACAGGATCGACAGGATTTACAGGATTTGCCACCAAAATCGTATCCTGTCGATCCTGTAAATCCTGTCAAAGGTCACGATTTGTTGGACACAACCTAACTTTACACAGGCTGGAAGAAAAAGGATGGCAGGTTTTTTTTAAGCCTTAAATGAGCACTTCTAACCACTTTTTAACTGAATCTCCTTCAAAAGTTTCTCTGCCTTCTCCATCGCAGGCACATACCCGCACCCTGCCCTCTCCTTTGCGCTCTCGCCGTGCTGTCTCGCTTTCGCAAGATCGCCAGCATCAAGATAGAATTCTGCCAGGAAGTTGTGTATGTCAGCCTGATTCAGCCTGTATTCGCATCTGTTGGAAATTTGAAGGGATTCATGTGCGGATTTTAAGGCTTCAGATTTGTGGTTTTGTTTGAACCTGAGTTTTGCTAGTTCTAAAAGGATGTCGGGTTCTAAATCCAACATATTGATCTTTCTGTCTCTGATTAAGGCTTCGGTTAAATGCTTCTCGGCTTCGGAGAGATTTCCTTTCATGAGGTGGGCTGCACCTAGGACATATTCTGTGCGGATGATGTCCCTTTCATTTTTTCTATAATCACGGGCTTTTATAGCATGTTCGAGGGCTTCTTGAGCGCTGGACATGAGGAGTGCATTGATGGAATGAATTGTCTCATCAAGACAAATTCTTCCTTCGTTGCCTTGTTCTCTCCAGAATTTTGTTGATTTTGTGAGTTCATTTTTCGATTCTTCAAATTTCCCTCTAATTGCAAGAATCCACCCAAGTTTCTGATGACTAACTGCTTCAAACTCATCTATAAAATCATTAATCTCACATAAGATTTCTATTGAGTGCCTTAGATTGGATTCGGCAACATCGAGCATGCCTATTTGTTTTTGAGCCATGTGAGCAAGATTACCCAGACCAATAGCAACATCTCTTTTGCTCCCTATTTTTTCATAAATCTTGTTTGACCTCTCATACAGGGACACTGCCCGTCTGGATTGTCCTAAAAGGGAAAAAGAATTAGCAAATGCAGACAGCATCCATGCCTGAGCAGCTTCAGTATGCAATCTCGGCGGTTTATCTTCACCATCAGGAAAGAGATCACGGAGAAGTTCAATTGTAATTTGATAGACTCCAAATTCATAATATAATAATCGATGAAGTCTAAGGCTAAACAATTCCGCTGCTTCATCATATCTCCCAGCCCTTACTGTATGGTGATACAACTCAATAACAGGCGCAAGATTATCCACAGACTCGACCTTTTCCGGCGCTGGAATCACAGCAAAATAATCCCTGAGCTTGAAATGAACCCCTTCCTTATACCTTAACCTTTCATAACAGTATTTTCTCACAAGTGGATGCAAATCAAACTTATTGCTTTTTTTATCCCTGAGGAGCATTCCTCTGTCCACAAGTTCAATCAAAACTTTGTTTAGTTTTCCTTCACCGCCAAACTCATTAAAAATTACAATTGCTTCCCAATCCATTGGGTTTCTAAATGCCGAAAGTTTGCTTATGAACTCTTGTTTTTTCTTATCCAGCGAGTTATAAGCAAATTCTAATATGTTATGACCTTCTTTACCTTTCAACTCTGGTATTAAATCGTATTTCATCCATTCCTGAATATCTCCCGGATTTTTGGGGTCACACACAATCATACCTGAAAGTAGTCTGAGATAAAGTGGATGATAACCAACACTTTCACAGGCAATTTCTATTTCTGCTCTTGTTCCTCCTTTAACGCCCTGACGGTGGAAAAACTCAACAGCATCTTCTTTATCCATCTGTTTTAGATCTTTTCGCAGACATCCTTCTAAATCGTCAAGTTCTTTTGGATATAAACGGCTGGTCAACAAAGTTTTAGTTTTCGTATCGCCACCCGTCAGCCACTGAAGAAACATACCGCAATTTGGCTCGATGCAGGAACGAAAATCCCCTTTTGCATCCTCTTTAATTTCATCGCCCTGATAAGGAGAACCCAAATTGTAGTAATTGCGTAAAACCCTTTCAGCTCCGTCAAGCATCAGTAGATAGCGATTCTTGGACAGGATATCATAAAGAAACTCCATCTTGCCCCTTGTCGATACAAGCTTATTCCAATCAACTTCATCATCGCTGAAGTATTCGATAGCTTTCCTGAGGAATCTGTCAAAGCCTGCCTCGCTATCGTAAAATGACCACCATAAAATCTTCCTTGTTTGTTCATCACTTCCTTTAATATCTTCTGTGAGCCAGTGCCATGCCAAAGCTGTTTTTCCCATACCTCCCATAGCAATAAGAGCCAACATTGGATGAGAATCTTTCCTCAACCAATTTGTTATGATTTCTCTCTCTTGCTTTCTGCCTGTAAAGTTTTCATGCATTGGATAAATAGGATAATAAGCGGGTGGAATGGGAAATTTTTGTATGTCCTGCTTTAGTTTATCATAAAATGCCTGAGGAGTGGTATAAAATGAGCATGTATGTTTTTTAAGTAAATTACGAAATCCAGCAATAGACTCTTGATTTTTATCCCTGAAATCTGGGGTAGAAGGCCACGGATGATTATCATCCATCAGATAAATTCGAACTGGAATCTTTTTTTTCAGCGCATGTTCATACTCCAATTGTGTTATTGAAATTGTCTGCCCATCAGGAATATTCCCATATCTGTATGCGACAATGAGAACCAGAGCATCGCATTCTTCCACTTTCTCAGGGCAAAATTCCGTAGGCTCATGCGTGTGGCTTTGAAAATTTTCCATTCCAACAAATTCGTTTTTACTTTCTTCAATAGCATTCTTCGCATTAATCCGATAGTCCTTTAAATCCAGAAAGGTCGAACTAACAAATATCTTCATACTCAACCGAATCCTCTAAATTACATGTGATATGGATATTGCTGGTCATAATACTGTTCCTCGGTTCTTTCTTCCATATCACTTCATCCCATGTTCGGATAGATACTCCACCCCAGCCCTTTTTGATGAATAACATGCCGGTTCAGTCAGTATGCCCAGGAGACATCAAATATCCTCCAAAGCTTACCGACCAGAGAAGAACCGGATATGCCATCATCCGCTCCATACCACCCGGACCCAGCCCAAGGTAGATATTAGTCCCATACAGAACAATGGCTGTGATGCTTGCTATTCCCATCAGGATAGAAAAATAAGAAAACGGCGCTTTCACCACTTTGCTGGCTGCGATTGCGCCCAATCCCGCAAAGAAGAAGGCTATGAACGAAACGATCACATGGAGAAAGCCAGCGGTTTCGGGGAACATTCCCACACCGATGGCGCCAAGCCCCGAAAGACAAAACAATGAGGTCATAAGGGAACTTTTGAATTCACGCCAGATGAAGTATGAACCTGATAGGATAAGAATGCCCAGAAGAATGACTGAGAAATTGAAGATAGAAGCAGAGGGTTGATAGATGATGCATGTCGCACGGCAGGTTGCACCAAGGTCGCTAATAAAATTTCCAGACACGCTGTAACCTGGATACAGAAACTCTGCCAGATGCATTCCGATTACAAACTGCACAGCTCCCACAAAGAATGATGCCCCAGCAGCGCGCCTGAAGTCCATATATTAAAATGAGTAATTAGCTTTATAAAGATTTGCTTCAAGCGGCGGGTTCTTCGGTAAGGAGTTGAAATCAGCAGGGAGGGAGATAGAAGAAGTTAGTCAGCCCAGTTTCTTCGATATTTTATCCTTTAAAATACTGCTGACTTCCTCACCGCTGACCTTGCCCCGAAAATCCTTCATGATCAAGCCCATCAAAGGCCCAACAGCATTCAAACCCTTTCCTTTAATGAAATCCATCTTTTCTTCAATGAGCTTATCAACGGCAGTTTCCAACTCTCCTTTTCCAACTCCACCTATGCCAAGTGATCCTAATGTCGATTCAACTGCAAGTTCAGGCTTTGATGCAATTGTTTTCAGGATATTTCCTATTGCCTCGTTTGGGATCTTTTCTTCAGACTGGAGCCCAAAAAGCTGCATCAGGTGATCTTCTGTTATCTTTTTGACCTCAACACCTTCTTTTTCAAGTTCATACAGGATGGTCTCAAGAACCCTAACGACTGAATTCGGATTAGCCTGTGGTATCTGGTTCATTATTTTATCAAAAACCACAAAGTTGCCAGAGCGTGCGATCTGGTTCGCCAGTTCTTCATTAAGACTGAATTGTTTCATGTATCTTGCTTTTCGCTCGCCTATCAATTCTGGAAGCTTGATACTTTGAATTCTTTCTTCTGTTATAACAACAGGGGGAACATCCGTCTCAGGATACATGCGCGCCGCTCCCGGAAGCGGCCTCATATAAGCTGAATTCCCGTCAGGCAACGCTCGCCTTGTTTCTTCGGGAATGAATTTTAGCGCTTCACCAGCCCTGATTATTACAGCTTCCATTGCCCCCTGCGCTTTTTCCTTTGAATCTGCGACCATAACAACACAATCCATATCCTTTGCGCCTACAGCATTCCTTAGCGATTCCACTTCCTCTTTCGTGATCCCGTAATTGGGCAACTCGTCTGTATGGAATATACCCCCAACGCCTGATTTCTTGGCGCGGTCGGAAAACTCTGTCCCCAGGCGCCTTCCGGGCTGGATCTCTTTTCCAACGAATCCGGAAAAACCCGGCAGGTTCACAGCATAAACCACTCCTCCTTTTAGCGCTTTTAAGATCACTTTGGAGGTAGTATTGGCAAAAACAGATGTGACATCAATGATCTCATCTGAAACTGCTGCTTTTAATATATTGAGTTCCTTCTTTATTTCCAAAAGTGTTGCCTGTCTTGTAACTTCCCTCTCTACAATGGCCTCAATAAGCGCAAGCTCCTGCACTCCTTTTATTTCAACCCTTGCACCTTGCGCTATTGAAATATTTACATCCTGCCTTATTGTCCCTATGCCGCGCTTTACCTTCCCGGTTGAGCGCAATATCATACCGATCTGTTCTGCGACTTCTCTCGCATGCGCCGGAGATACGATATCAGGTGCAGTCCCGATCTCAACAAGAGGGATACCCAGCCTGTCGAGGGAATAAATAACAGAATCGCCCTTATCTTCCACTTTCTGCGCCGCTTCTTCTTCAAGGCACAACACATCTATACCCACGCGCCCTGCGCTGGAATCAATGAATCCCTGTGTAGCAACGAGTCCTGTTCTCTGGAAGCCTGACGTATTTGAGCCATCAATAACGATCTTTCGCATGGTATAGAGTTCATCCACGATCTTCATATTCATCATGCGCCCAACCATCAATGAAATATCCACAGCCTCATCGTTCAATTCACGCGGCGGCTCCTCATCGTTCTCGACAAGGCAGGTCGTGTCATATGCTTTATAAATGAATTTCTTGATGAGCTTTACTTCTTCAAGCGCGGCTTTATCAACGACCCCCATTTCACTCTGCGTGGGGCGCAGGTACCTGAAAAATTCAAAATTTGATTCTTTGGTGTCGCGAAGAAGGGTCGGGCAACCGCAAAAAAGTTTTTCTTTCGTGTCAAGCTGCTGGTGTATCTCAAGCCCAGATTTTAATCCGAGCGCCCTGTAATCGTGACTCATAAGGTTTCCTGATATAATGCCATCTATAAAAAAATTGTTATTCCCATGTTCTGTCAAGTCTTAGGTTTATAGAATACCCTGTCAAAATTCGGCTGATGAATATAAAGATTATGTTCTGAAATATTTATTTTTCAATAAAATTTTAATTCAATAATTCTAACGCTTTATATAATTTATTGATATCTGCAAACAGGGGAATTGTAATATCTAGATTTACAATATTTTCTTTATTTTTTAACCAATTGTGAATTATATCTTCATTTTGCGTATTATTGAAACCAACCAACTTGATTTTTGGTTTATTGTCTTCAAAATCTAATTTTATTTTTGAATGACATGTTTTAAGAAGAGAATTTTCAGGAGCTAATTCACTGAATATATCATTTATATGTTTATTTAAAATAATTTCACAATTTTTTTTATGGGTGCTTATATCAGTATCTTCACCTAATTCACATTCTAAAACGTGGCCTTGTCTTAAACGCGCGTTTAATTTTTCAATGATTTTTTTCTCGCAATAATCTTCTATCGTATCATTTAAATGAGTGTATATTATTTTAAACATGGGATTTCTAAGATACCAAGAAATTGATTCGGGATATGCAACTAGAAATATAAATCTTGCAGCTATTTCTTCATTTTCGTATGCTTTTTTGATGATATTATTAAGAATTGCTCTTCCTAGACCACTATTTTGATTGTTTTTATCGACAGCAAAGCGTGTTAGAAATATAGCTGGAATGTCCCTTATTGGTTTAGTATATTCTTCCTCCATGTTGCGTATCTTTTTCTTATTGACTTTCGGTTTTTCTACGGAAGCCATAGCTAAACTATAATATGCTACGCATATACCATTTTTAACATATATATTAGTTTTTGAATAATTATCCTGATTATATTTTATTCCTTCTTCTTTTAAAAATATATTCAGTTTCTCAAAATTATCATTTTTCGAAACACAACAATTAAAATCTTTTATAGCATCCGAATACTCTATGCTCAACAGGTGTTTTTCAAATCCGTTGAGTGGCATATATTTAAAAAATAGAAAATAATTATTGAATAGATCCAGCTAAAGCCCACGCTCTTACGTCCCGAATCTCTTCATCGGTGATGTCCCTTTCTAACATCTCTAAGAATACTTTAGCATCATTACCTCTAAGTTTTGGTATGTGCTCTATTATTTCTGCCATTTTTAATATCCTCCAAATCCTAATATCTTCTAAGATACTGCTATATTGAGCTCATTTAGCAATATCAAATACTCAATCAAATGCTATGATGACCACCATATATATATCTTTTCATTCATCTTGGTCATCATCATACATAAATAAGTTCGATTACCTTCTTATTTGATCTGTATATATAAAGACCTTCGTACACTTAGACCTATTATTATCTCGATTTGAATATAGATTCTTGATTCTTACATAATTATTTGAGTTTCGATTCAAAATATTATGTCTTCAGCCACCAATACAAGTTGTTCCTATTATTCATTAGAATAATGATGTAGTGGTGTAAAATTCACTGTGTATAGGCTTATAATCAATGAATCAAGTAAATTATTTTTTGTTGAACGAAAGAAGCTTTATTGACGCCATAGACTTGACAGAACCTAATTCACAAAGGCTTTATAAATAATCATAACTACCTGATTTACAAATGACCCTCATTAAAAAAGCCAAGGAATGTGCGAACAGGATAAAGGAACATTCCTCGGCTCTTGTTGTGTCACATATCGATGCCGACGGGCTTACATCTGCTGCTATCATGGCAAAAGCCCTGGAACGTGCCGGCATCCAGTACAAGATAAATTTTGTTAAACAACTCGACCAGCAAATTCTTAATGAAATAGCAGGTCAGGGTCATCAACTTGTTATTTTCACCGATCTTGGCAGTGGAATGCTTGAATCGATAAAATCACTTAAGATCAATGCAGTTATTGCGGATCATCACCAGCCGCAGGGAAGTTATGAATTTCATCTGAATCCCCATCTTTTCGGAATAAATGGGGGACTGGAAGTAAGCGGCGCCGGGATGGCTTATTTCATAGCAAAAGAAATGGGTGATAATGGAGACCTTGCAGCGCTTGCAATCGTGGGAGCAGTTGGAGATCTGCAGCACTCAAAACATGGGCACCTGGTTGGTTTGAACAGGACAATACTTGAGGAAGGAGTGAAGAATAAAGTTCTTTTTTTTGAGAAAGATCTTATGCTTTTCGGAAGGCAGACGCGTCCTGTATTCAAATTACTTCAATATTCGACTGATATCTATTTTCCGGGATTGACCGGAAGCGAAGAAGCAAGCATAGAATTCCTGGGACGTTTGGGCATAAGACAGCAGGGTGAGAAGTGGAGACGATGGATAGACCTTGAGGCATCTGAAAAACAAAAGGTCGTATCAGCACTCATCCAGTTCGGTCTAACATCCGGGATCCCCGGTTTTAAAGTGGAGAGGCTTATTGGCGAAGTATATACATTATTATGCGAACGTGAGGGCACCGAGGTCAGGGACGCCTCTGAATTTTCCACGCTTCTTAATTCCACAGCCCGTTATGACCATGCTGATATCGGGCTTGCAGTATGCATGGGCGACCGGGGAAAGAGCTATGATGAAGCTTGTGTTCTTCTTGCCGAACACCGAAAGAACCTGGTGGAAGGGCTGAATTTCGTAAAAGAAAAAGGTATTACACAATTAAAGAACCTGCAATATTTCGATTCCGGCAATAAGATCAGGGAAACCATCGTGGGAATCGTTGCAGGGATGAGTTCATCGTTTGTTACTAACAGGCAGCTGCCTATCATTGCTTTTGCGGATTCAAATGGAGGGGTGAAGGTCTCGTCACGGGGAAACCATGACCTTTTGAGGAAAGGCTTGAATCTCGGAGCAGCCATAAGCGAGTCTGCGAAAGCAGTAGGTGGGACTGGGGGAGGGCATGATATAGCGGCGGGGGCTTTTATACCCCGTGAAGCAATGGGTGAGTTCCTTAAAATACTTGATTTGAAGATTGGGATACAGATAAAGTGACCCCTTTGTTTTTGAGATTGGGTTTCGAATAGAACGCGGATGACGCTGATTATGCGGATTTGCACGGATAACCAAATCAGCGTGTATCCGCGTCATCCGTGCAATCCGCGTTCCTATTGTTTCCTTTACATAAATATTACTTTCACCCCGCTCTAGTAAGGTTTATATCCTTTCGAGATATAGTAGAGTTGCCTCTCAAAGACAAAAATTAAACTTGAGGCTTGAGAAAAAATATGAGCGAAATAACAACACAAATAGAAGCCAGATTCTTAGAACTGGGCGTAAAGGTAGAGACGAGCGAAATCGATACAAAGCTTGACCAATTGATCAACAAGTTCAAGGTCCCGCCAGAAGAAGCTCGCCGGAATGTAATAAATTACTTTTTAAAGAAACACAACATCCCGAAATCTGAATTTTTCACCCCGCGTGAAACACCGCAGGTAAAAGCATCCGAGATCAAAGAGGATGGTAAGTGGGTGACATTGCGCGGTAAAGTTGTGCAATTGTGGGATACAAATCATGAATCTCTTTCCCAGAGCGGACTGCTTGGCGATGAATCGGGAACAATAGCATTCAAGAAATGGACAAAAGCGAATCTTCCATCCGTGGAAGAAGGAAAAAGCTATCTATTCAAGAATGTGGCCACTTCTGAATGGCAGGGGCGATTTAGCATCAGTTTAAATAAAACAAGTCAAATTATTCCTATACCTGAAGATATCGAGGTCGGAAACACACTGACCGAATTCACTGGCGCGATCGTGGATGTTCAGAGCGGTTCGGGCCTGATTAAGAGATGCCCCGAATGCAACCGAGCGCTTGTAAAAGGCGCATGCGGTGAACATGGAAAGGTTGAAGGGGTCTATGACCTGCGAATAAAAGCTGTCCTTGATGATGGTGAAAAAGTGCAGGATATTTTGATGAACAGGGAAATAACCGAAGCATTCACCGGTATCACCCTTGATAAGGCAAAGGAAATGGCAACAGAAGCGCTTGACCAGGGTGTTGTTCTTGATGTTATGAAAAATAAGCTCGTGGGACGCTATTATGTAGTGGTTGGAAGGAAACTTGACAGGTTCATACTTGTTGATTCAATCAAACTGGATATAAAACCGATCGATGAGGACATAGCAAGGATACTTGCTTCGACTCCTGTTGCAATGGAGGCGTAATCATGGCTGAAAATGGACCAGGATATGTACGTGAAGTAGCGCACCGTGTGTTCGCAGCAGAATTAAAGGAATCAAATCTCCAAACAAAGGAAGGACAGGACGAACAGTTTCCAAAGCAGTATCTTATCACCCCTACTGGAGCAAAATGCAACCGCGTCTTCATCGTAGGCACACTCACAGAAAAGGAAAATGTGGGGACGGACTCTGATTTCTGGCGCGGTCGCATCGTTGACCCTACTGGCGTCTTCTATGTGACCGCCGGACAGTACCAGCCCGAAGCAGCGCAGTTGCTTGCAAAGACCGCCCCGCCTGAGTTCATTGCGGTCATCGGGAAGCCAACGATATTCACGACCAAAGAAGGAAATGTCCTCACTTCCATACGGGCTGAGTCCATGCATGTTGTGGATGCCGCAACACGCGACTGGTGGGTCGTTGAGACCGCGAACCTGACCGCAAAGAGGATCGCAAGATTGCAGGGAAATGAGCCTGATGCTGTAAAGGCGAGGGAGCATTATTCTACGGATGTGGAGCAATATAAGGCAATGGTGGAGATGGCAGTGGAGTCGATGAGGGCACAGTAGTGCCTTCTATTTTTTAAATGGTTAACGCATGGCTATATCACGGTGTATCACGGCGCTGGATGCTGTGCACGAAGAGAGGCCGCTATCGGGCAGGAAATCAGGTCATCAAATTCATTAAACTAATTCAGATTAGACTATTTTAGGAAGAAATCCAATTAACTTTGAATTATTAATAAAATCTATTTCAAATTTTGCATAAGATTTAACGTATAGTATGCAATAGAAATAAGCAGGCATTTGCCAGGCGATGAAAAATGGTAGGTTTAGAAAGGTCAATGGATCAGGCTGAGACAGCCAATAAAACCAAACAGCCAAAAGTTGATGCTGCTGAAAAGGAGAGGCAGAAAAATTCGCTGAACAGTTGAAAAAAGGTTCATATTCATAATAGCAGGAGGCAACACATGATAACAGAATTAGGTTGATAAATATGATCGAATATCTACTTCTTGTTCCTATATTAACCGGAGTATTATGCTTTTTGACTAGATCAAAGACTCAGGTTGAGGTGGTAAGCCTCACAGGTTCTACGGTAACGCTCATATTAGGATTGAACCTTGTGAAATACGTATACCAAAACGGTATCATAATGGCATGGACGAATACATTGTTCGCTGATATGTTCAGCGCTTTCATCGTCCTGATCGTTTCCATTGTGGGTTTTGTGGCTTCAATTTATTCCATTGGATACATGGGGCATGAATTCAAACATGGCATTTTGGATTTAAAAAAATTGAGACTCTATTATGTACTTTTCCATATGTTCATGTTTACAATGCTTCTTGTAGGCGTAACCAATAATCTCGGACTCTGGATCGCCATCGAGATGACAACGCTTGTCTCGACTCTATTGTTAATCCTTTATTTAAGAAAATCCTCGGTGGAAGCAGCCTGGAAATACATGACAATATGCACGGTAGGCATAACGTTTGCCCTTTTGGGTACCATTCTCACATATTATGGTGCTGTCAAAATAATGGGTGAATCAGGAGATGCTCTTAACTGGACTTCACTTATCAAGGTTGCAGACCAGTTTGATCCGACTATAATGAAGCTCGCGTTTATTTTTATCCTTATTGGTTACGGAACAAAAGCAGGTCTTGCACCAATGCATACATGGCTTCCAGATGCGCATAGCGAAGCTCCAAGTCCCGTCAGTGCGCTGCTTTCTGGAGTTCTCCTGAATTGCGCTATGTACGGTATCATTCGATTCTATTCAATCGCAACAAAGTCAACCGGGATAGAATTCACCAGCAATCTTCTGATTATATTTGGGCTCCTATCCCTTGGAATTGCAGTGCCTTTCATAATCTTGCAGGAAGATTACAAACGGATGCTTGCGTACAGTAGCGTAGAGCACATGGGAATTATCGCAATTGGGATAGGGTTTGGAGGTACTTATGGGGTTTTTGGGGCGCTTCTTCACATGTTCAACCATGCAATGACAAAATCACTCATGTTTTTTGGTGCGGGAAACGTTCTTCTTAAACATGGGACAAAAGAGATAGATAAAGTGAAAGGGGTCGTGAAATCAATGCCTGTAACAGGAGCCATGCTGCTAATAGGTGGTCTTGCGATCACAGGGTCACCTCCATTTAGCATATTTATCAGTGAATTCATTATACTTTGGGCGGGATTCCTCCAGGGACATATCATCGCTTCCGGATTATTCCTGCTATTTATAATAATGATCTTCGCAGGTTTTTTCTATAACCTCAGTAAAATGCTATTCGGAAACCCAAACCCGGGAATAACTCCGGGTGAAGTGAGCAGGTGGACGCTGGGTGCGATGGTGATACTGGTTGTGTTTGTATTTGTCCTCGGTGTTTATATTCCTCACACCTTTTATGATATGATAATGAAAGTAGTAGCAGTTGTAAGGTGGGATGATGAAAAAATGCTCGTGCTGGATATAAAATCTGATCCAGTTTTTTTTCCGTTTTAATGCAAGATCCAGATTACTCAATCGTATGGATTTCCACGTACAACAATATCCGGGTAAAGGTCATCCCCCGCTTCCCACATATATCAATGAGATTACCAGCGTGATAAGTATGTAGAGCAGATAAGTCTGGAGATACCCGGTCTGTATTATCCTCATGTACCGTGATACTGTCACAACCAGCCATGTGACCGGATTATACAAAAATCTCTCAAATATTGGTTCAATTTCAGAAGCAAATATAACTTTCTCCTTGAAAAATGGCGAATCTGAATACGTTGTCTGTATCTCTCTTCGAGGCCTGAATAGCCCTCCGAACCATATGCGGAAAGGCTTTGAAAATGCTGTGGCTGTATATTCATTTCTTCCAGTAGAGATGGGCTGCCCACACCCCCATGTTTCATATTTCGGTGTTGGGGTGCGCTTTAGCAGCAAATACATGATAACCGGAAGCGGCAAAACCACAAATACGAGAAGGGCAATGGATGTAGTCGAAATGGTTGCAGGATATGCTGATAGCGTTGCGATCGATAGATTGGCATCGATCCTGGAAATTATGCTTACACCCACAAGCGGTGAAGATATGGAATCAATGATCCGGATGAAATAAAAAGGCAAGACTCCAAGGACAATGCACATCAGTGACAGAATACCCATTCCTATCAGCATTGGAACTGGCACTTCCTTTGAATGTTGCGCGTGTTCACTTCTTGGAAGGGCGAGGAAACTAACCCCGAAGGCTTTTACAAAACATGCGGCTGCAAGGGCGCTTGTAAGAGCAAGACCAGCGCCGCTAAAAAGCACGAGCATTTTGGTTATATTATCTGAAAGATTGATACTGAGTAATTGTGCCTGGAAAGTCAGCCATTCACTCACAAAGCCATTAAACGGAGGTAGAGCTGAGATGGATATCGCACCTATAAGGAAAAAGAGCGCTGTCCAGGGCATTTTCTTGATAAGCCCCCCGTATTCCTCTATGTTTCTTGTATGCGTTGCATAAACGATTGATCCAGCTCCCATGAACAACAACGATTTAAAAACAGCGTGATTGATCGTATGGTAAAGCCCGGCAATTAATCCAAATGCTGCAAGGTCTGGATGTCCTGAAGCCATAAAGATCATAGAAACCCCGACCCCAATGAGGATAATTCCAATATTTTCAACGCTGTGATAAGCAAGAAGACGTTTCATATCATGTTCCATAAGGGCATACAATACACCAAGAAGCGCTGAAACTGACGCAAGTATCAACACAAGCATGCCCCACCATGCAACGCCTGCACCAAGGAAATCAAAAAAGACCCGGATAAGCATGAAAATTGCAGTTTTTATCATCACACCTGACATGAGCGCGGATACGTTACTTGGGGCGGCGGGATGAGCATAAGGAAGCCAGATATGAAGAGGAACGATACCTGCTTTAGTACCAAAGCCAATAAGTGCAAAAATAAATACTGCATCCCTAAGACCGGGAGACAATGCTGCCGCAGCAGCATTGTAGGTATTGAAATTGAAACTTCCGCTTGAACCTGCAAGGATCAGGAATGATAAAATGATAAACCCGGTGCCGATATGAGTCATCACAATATATATGAAGCCTGCTTTTCTTGCTTCCTCTTTCTCATGCTCAAAAAGAACAAGCAGATAAGATATTATGGACATCAATTCCCATACTATCAGGAACATGACAGCGTTATTTGCTGAAACGACAAGGATCATTGAGAGAATGAAAATATTATACAGGAATCCTAGGTATCCGATATTTTTCTTCCCGTAATATTCACGGACATATCCGATCGAATAGATCGATACTGCAAATGCTGTTATAGATATGACAAGAATAAAGAATGCGGACAGTTTATCCACAAATAAGCCATAGGCCAAAGGCAGGTCGCTTGATGTTGTAAATTCATAGTTCTTACCAAATAATACTGAAAATGAAAAAACAATACCAAGGATGGATGCAATACCGGCACTAAGAAATGATGCGTATGTGCACAAGCGATCTTTTTTATTTAATATCAGGGCTGATACAGACCCGACGAGGTATGCTGCAATTATTCCTAAAAAGAGATAGGAAAGCATGAGAGAAGTGATTATTAGATATTCTATACTTAAGACTTTCTAAAGAGTTTGAAATAAATGTATTGATTATTAATGATGAATATGGTATTCAAAGAAGAAAATCTAACAATACAAATATACACGAAAAACGCTATATCAAAGTGCGTCATAAAAAACATTAAAGAAGGTAAAACAATATGGAAAGCACATATACCGCAATATTTGAGAAAGTTGATGATTGGTATATCGGATTCGTTGAAGAACTGCCTGGGGCTAACACTCAGGGAAGAACTCTCGAAGAAACTCGTGAAAATCTTCACGAAGCAATTGAATTGATCTTGATCTCCAACAGAGAACTTGCAGAGAATGGCTTAATGGGTAAGGAATTTGTTCGAGAAGAAATAATGGTTGCTATCTGATGAAGCGGCGAAAACTGCTTAACCACCTGGAGAAGCATGGGTGCAAGTTTCTTCGAGAGGGGGGGAGGCATACTGTCTTCTATAATCCATTGAACATGAAAACATCTACTGTTCCCCGCCATTCCGAGATTGTGGATGCTCTTGCTAAAAAGATATGCAAGGACCTGGAAGTACCACAGCCATAATACTCCATTACAATAAAAAATTGATAATGGGTGATCCAATGCCACCCCCTATACCACCTCAAAAAGAAGTCTGAAAAAATGGAACCGCAGATAAACACAGCAGAATGCAAATTAAATACCCTGTCCGAATATACAACAGGAACAGGTTTTCAAGTTGATGCCACAAGAATTGTCACAGCATCTTCGCATGGGCTTGCATGGTTAAAAGAACAGGAACCCCAAACCGTCAAGGATATCTCACGCTCGATCCAGGCGCTGTCTTTGTGGGGTGAATCCGCATCTATCCTCATTGAAAAATTGATATCCATGAAAAAATATGGATACTGGGAAACCGAAACACCCATCAACGATACGGCAAGGGCATGCATCGCCCTTTCCAGATGCAGGAATATCCAACCTGAAATTATCCGCTGGATACAAAACCAGCAGAAAAATGACAACTGGAACAACAATGAAATTGATACTGCTTATGCTCTCATAGCCCTCGGAGAACTTGGTATAAAAAATGAAACCGGAGGCCAGTGGCTGGTTCACAATTATGGGGAGAAGTGGGAACATCCCGGCACAACAAGCCTCATAATCACTGCACTCTCAAAGCAGGACAAAACCAGGTACGAGGATTTTATTGCAGACAGGGCAAACTGGCTCATTTCAAAGAGAGAAGAAGGGGGCTGGAAATATATCGCTACAAGCAACCTCGTTATCCAGGCCCTGATCCTTTCAGGGATAAAGGAACAGGAGATTGCGCCGTCGATCACCTGGCTTCTTGGAAAACAGGAAAACAACGGCAGCTGGAAAGATATTATTTCAACAACTCTGACATTGATATCTTTGAAAATTTACCTGGATAAATTTAATAGTGGTTCAGGTAAATGAAGGGGTCATGAGTAAGAAAGCAGCAGTAATAAAAGGTGATGGCGTAGGACCTGAACTTGTTAACAGCATGCTCAGGGTAGCAGAAGCGGTCGGCACAAAAGTTGAGTTCGTTATGTGTGAAGGGGGAGAGCAGTGGTGGAAAGAAAATGGCGGGGATTCACTGATCCCTGAAGCGACATGGGATGTGCTTGCAAATACCGATGCGGGTTTTAAAGGTCCCACAACAACCCCTGGCGGCGCCGGTTCGCCAAAAAGTGTAGCAGTATCGATCAGGCAGAAGTTCAACCTTTATGCCAATGTCAGGCCGATCAAAACATTCCCAAATACACCAAAACCACTTGGGGATGTTGATTTTGTTTGTGTAAGAGAAGGCACGGAGGGGCTTTATTTCGGAAAGGAAGTCCAGCTTACGGATGATGTTTTTATCGCGATCAGGAAGATCACGCGCCCAGCTTGTCGAAATGTCGCAAAATACGCATTTGAGGAAGCAAAAAGACATGGCTGGAAAAGCGTTGTGACGATCCATAAGAGCAATATTCTCAAAATGACATGCGGGACATTCCTTGAGGAAGTCGAAAAAGTCTCAAAGAATTATCCGGGCATCGAGCTTGAAGAATACCATATCGATAACATTGCCCAGCAACTCATCAAGAACCCGCAGATATTCAACCAGAAAATCCTGCTCTCAACTAACCTCTTTATGGACATATTGAGCGAAGAGTGTTCGGCGCTTGTGGGAAGCATTGGTCTTATCTATTCAGCCAATATCGGTGACAAGTATGCGATGTTTGAACCTGCGCACGGTTCTGCCCCGAAATATGCGGGACTGGACAAGGTAAATCCTGTGGCGACAGTACTTGCAGGCGCGTGGCTTCTTGATTACCTGGGTGAGAAAAAGAATTCAGAAGCGATATTCAAGGCTACTGAAAACGTGATCTCTGAGGGTAAATACCTGACTTACGACCTCGGAGGGAATGCAAAATCAAGCAAGATGGTTGATGAAATAATTAAGAAAATCAAGTGATTTTCCATCTTTTGTGCATACATTTTTTCAACGCATAGGAAACTGACCATGAATAAAATGAGCAATATTCAGGTCTATTTTCTAATGTAAATTAGTATGGTTTTTGTTCCTTTTACGAATGTTCCAATTTTTCGTAACAAAAATTGCCGCTATTATTACGATTTCTGAATAGAACCATCAAAAGTTGCTGATTTCTGAACTGATATAAGTATTGAATTAATTATCAGGTATCTGGTGATACAATATGAATCAAATAAAAAGAAGGAATCGCCTTTGTCACCGATAAAGGCAAAGCACAGAAAACAACCCCGGTCCTCAATACCTTGAGGGAATGGCGTGAATTTGAGTATTCAAGAGCGCAAAGAAAAACACCGATACTTGAAACACTTGATTCTATGATATTAAGAATTGAGAACGAATTGGCGGCAGGATTGAATAATAAACAAACAATAAATTTCAGAGGTCGATAAGTATGACAAATCTATTACTGGTATTATCCAAGGATCCATATACGACCGAGATACCAAATCTCGTTCTGGATATCGGATTAAATGCTAAAGCAAAAGGCAACAATGTTTCTCTTTATCTTGTGGAGGACGGAGTTACCGCTGCAAGGAAAAGTGAATTCGGGAATAAACTCCAGGATGCAAAAAAGAAAGGCATCAAAATCCTTGCAGACGACAAGGCTGTGCAGTCAAGGGGACTTGATGGCAACCTGGTTGACTGGGTGCAGGTAAAGGAAATAGGCACACTCCTTGACCACATAGTTGAAGATAACACACGAGTGGCATGGTTCTAAGGTGACTAAAATGGCAAACAACGGTTATAATAAAACTTTAACGATCGTATCGATAAACGGCCCATATCGCGATGAAGCGGCATACACGCTTATCAGGCTCGCCCATGCTGCAAAGGAAAAAGGGATCAATGTCAACTTCTTCAACTACCTGGATGGCACGTTGATCGGGCACCGCGACCAGGCACCAAAAGAATTTCCTGTCGTGGAGCAGCTCTTTGGTACAGTGCTTAAGAAAGGACTCAAAAATCCCAAGGTTGATGCCATAGCATGCATTAAATGCACAGATGCGCGCGGCGTAACAAAACAGCAGACAGAAGGTGTAGTCATCGGTGGACTCTATGACCTTGGAGAATGGACAGCAGAATCAGATAAGACCATATTATTAGGGTGATAAAAATGAGCAAGAAAGTAAACATAATCGTGACCCAGCCCCCTTACGGAAAGGAAGATGCATTTAGCGCAATTCCCCTCGCTGAGACGCAGGCTGCGGCAGGCAATTCCCCTTCCATCACTTTTGTGAGTGGAGGCGTGCACTCTGTGGTGAAGGGACAGAAGACAAGCTATGGCGATGCTGCTGTATGGCAGAAGGATGTGCCTAGCGTCGAAGCCAGCATCACTAAGGCAAGGGATAGCGTGAAGTTCTATGTACTGGAGGCTGACCTGAAGAAAAGAGGTGTATCTGACAGCGAAATTATTGAAGGAATATCAAAACTTAACATCGATGACCTCACGAACAGGATACTGGAGAGTGAAGTAACGCTGGTGTTCTAATATAGCAATAGTTCTTACATTTTTTGCCTTTATGCAAACCTAAAATATACCATGATCCGTAACTATCATATATGCACAAAATAGATGCAAGAGGTAAAGTATGCCCGCTGCCATTGTTCTATACAAAGAAACAGATAGATGGGCTAAAAACCGGTGAAGAACTTGAAGTGTTAACAGATGATGCTACTGCAAGAAATGCAATTCCTCAATGGACCAGGGAGCATGGGCATGAAGTAGTCAGGATCGAGGAATCCGGCAGCGATTTTAAGGTCATCATCAAAAAGCACTGAAATTAAGAGAAAAATCGTGAAAAAGAAACTAATTTCACGGACGAGCCTGGATCCGTGAAAATCCGTCCGTTCCGTGTCATCCGCGTTCCTTGGCAGATGGATGGCTTTTCGTAATTCCTTTTTTCCCTGATGTTCAATTATTGCTAAAAAGTTGATTTTTTTTTGAATTCTTGCATTATGGAACCAAAGCGGACTCCTTTGCCCGTTTGATTCTATTTTTGGATGAATTGCGACAACTGTTGCTGATTTCTCTAACATTATATAGATTGGGAAAAATCTTGGAACAAAGAGGATATAAAAATGAAACAATTATTGGCAATACTTGCGATCATATTAATTTCGGCAATACCTGTGACAGCCGCCAACGTGACTAAAATTGAGATACGAGGTGTGGTTTTTGATGAGAGTTCAAATAAATATAATACTACATTACTATGGGATGCCCAGAATTTTACTGGTTTCTGGTATGCATCAGGTGGAGGAAAATCAAGCGAAACGCTCAGGATAGACCAGGTTTCGTCAAGCCTGAAAACAGGCAGTCGAATAATCAATGAAGAAAAACTCCTGTATAATACCGCTCGCACAGACCAGAAATATAAGGTTTTTAGTGAAAAAGGCAAATTGGTAGAGAACGGTCTTGAGTATAACAGTACCAGCAAGGTCTTTACAAGAAATACTACGGGTGGATATTATGCACGGCTGGGATGGTTTGGTGACGTCTATGTAGCTGTGAACGGAAAAGCAAACAAGCTGGCAAAACTTGTAAAAGAACAAAAGACAGATGAAAAGCAGACATTAAAGCTCGGTGTGCTCTGGGATATCGGAGAAGGTTACAATCTTAGTCTGGAAGCCCTTGATACAAAAACATCCCCAAGACAGGCATGGCTTATTCTGGCAAAGGATGGAAAAATACTGGATAATAAGGTAGTTAATGAGGGTGAAGTATACACATATAGCGAGAAAAGCCTGGCCGGAGAATCCAGCGTGCCGCTATTTGTCACTTATGTTGATGGCATTTTCACAGGTGCAGAAGGTATGGCTGCCTTTGTCCAGCTTAAGTACACATGGTTGATATCCAATAATGTGCTTGAAATAAAGACTGGAGATAAATTCGGTGTTTTCGAAGTAAAAGAAGCAACTGAAAACTCCCTTACTCTATATAATAAAGATACATCCATAAACCTTGGCCAGAACTCGATACAAACGCTGTATGGCGACCTCAAGTTCAAAGTAGCCGATAGCGCAACAGCGCTTCGCTTTTATCCGATCCTTGAAAAAACAAAACCTGGAAAATATGAATTAAGAGGCGGCGCTTATGACGAAAGCAAGTATAAGACTCTTGTATGGGATGCGCAGAGATTTCCGGGATTCTGGTATGCATCTGGTGGAGGAAAATCAAGTGAAACTCTTCTCGTTGATCAGAGCGCATCAACTTTGACCAATACGAACAGGACTATTGAGGTAGAAAAGCTGCTTTATAATACATCCCGAACTGACCAGAAATATAAGGTATTCAGTGAAAAAGGCTTGAAAGTTGAGAATGCTCTTGAGTACAATAGCACAACAAAGACGTTCATAAATAGCAGGAATGGAGGCTACTATGCACGCCTTGGCTGGTTCGGTGAGCTTTATGTTGCCGTGAATGGCAAGACGAACAAGTTAGCCAAAATAATAAAGGAACAGGATAAACAGGAAAAGCAGACACTGAAGCTTGGTACATCATGGAACCTTGGTGAAGGCTATAATCTTACCGTTGATGCGCTTGATGTGAGAACATCTCCAAGACAGGCATCACTTTCCCTGACAAAAGATGGAATAACGTTAGATACTAAAATAGTAAATGAAGGAGAAGTATACACTTATACTGAGAAAAACGTGAAAGGAGAGTCCAATGTGCCTGTATTCGTTACCTACGTAGAGAGTATATTTTCAGGTGCTGAAGGCATGGCAACATTTGTGCAGCTAAGATACACCTGGCTTATTTCCCAGAATGTATTGGAAGTAAAAGCGGGAGACAAGTTCGGAGTATTTGAAGTAAAAGAAGCAAATGAGAATTATGTGTTGCTCTACAATAAGGATAAGCCCGTAAACCTTGGCCAGAACGCTATTATTGATCTTGCAAATGGACTGAAATTCAAGGTGGCTGACAGTTCAACTGCACTGCGATTTTATCCATATTTTGAACAGGTGATCCAGGACGCACCAAAAATAAATTTAAAACCTGCAAATGCGCCTGCAACCACTGCATCTGTTGCATCCACTGATTCATCTATAACATTGGCATCAGTCTCAACAACTCCTGCCACTTCGTTACAGGCAGCCTCGCCTGGCGCAGTCCAGGCCAGTTCGCCAGTAACAACACCTGGTGATACGGCCAAACCCCGGCAATGGGATTGGATATTTTTAGCTGTGGCAGGTCTTGTAGGCACAGGATATCTGGTTCTGAGGAAGTGATGGCATTGTTTATAGAAGTGTAAGACATTTCAGGATAGATGAGTCATGTTCACCTTGAGTTGAAAAAAGTATCAAAAGCTGTCTTTCGCAAGGTAAATAATACAAGGGTCAGGACGCAGATATTAGGCGGCCTTGACCTTAAGGTCAATAAAGGTGAACTTGTCACTATTATGGGAGCTTCAGGTTCTGGAAAATCAACTCTTCTTCGGTTGATCAACAGGCTTTCCGAGATCGATTCCGGAATCATCCTGTTAAACAGCAATGATATCAGGAGCCTTGTTCCCATGGAGCTGAGGCGAAAGATCGGCATGGTTTTCCAGGTGCCTGTTACTTTCAAAGGAAGTGTACGGGATAACCTGGCTTTTGGTATGAATTTATGGGGCAGAAATACTGGAATTGAGAATCTTTCCAGGGATGCCGGCATACCTGAAGAGCTGCTGGATGCGGATGCCGTCCAACTCTCTATTGGAGAAAAACAACGGGTATGCATTGCAAGAGCACTTGCAAACCAACCAGAAGTTCTTCTTCTGGATGAGCCAACTTCATCTCTTGATGCAGTGTCCGCGCAGAAGATCGAGACGTTACTATTGGGTTTGCAGAAGGAGCGGGATCTGACCATACTCTGGGTCACCCATGAAAAAGAGCAGGTTGAAAGGATAGGAGGAAGGAGCTTGATCCTCAAGAATGGCAGGCTGGAGGATTATCATGCTTGAAGTTCTTGCGCTTGCTCTTACGGTTTTTCTGGTTATACTGTCAGCAGCTTATGCTCAGAGATTTGGCATAGGAAAGGAAATATTACTGGCAGGTACAAGAGCCCTGGTACAGATACTGATACTTGCCTCCATTATACTGATATTATTCGATAAGCCTCTTTTCTGGAGTTTGCTTGTTCTCATGACGATGGCTGCAATAGCTGGACATACCACGTATTCAAGATCGGGAAAGCTTGAAAGGGGTTTACCAGTCACTATCGTGTCGATAGCTGCCGCGTCTTTTTTGCTGCTTATCCCTTTTTTTCTGATGGGCATCTTCCCCCTGGAGGCAAGATATATTGTCCCTACCGGCAGCATCCTGATAGGCAATGCCATGAACGTGAGTTCGCTTGCTATAGACCGGTATAAAGGTGAGATAAAGAACAGACGGTCAGAAGTTGAAGCATATCTTGCCCTGGGCGCCAAACCTGAGCTTGCAGCAGCGTCATGCCTCAAACAGGGCATTCTTTCAGCTTTGATACCTTCTATAGACAATATGAAAAACCTTGGTATTGTTTGGATACCCGGCGTCATGACTGGCATGCTGCTTGGAGGCGCTGACCCGATAGAGGCTGCATCGATACAGATAGCGATTTTCACTTCGATATTTGTGGCGGGGATGATCGCATCAAGCCTGGTGCTGCATTATTCCACGGATAGCTTTTTTACGAAAGCGGCGCAGTTGAAGGAGGATCTGGATTAGCTGTTTTGCCCATACCTTTCGCTTTTCCGAATAAACATGACAAAACTTGCTGATATATATAGTGCTATATATCCGCTCTAAGACAATGGGCAAATAACTATGCCAACGATCAGCGAAAAGATTCTCAGCCGCGCAGCCGGAAAACAAGTTGTTGCAGATGATTTTGTAATAGCCAATATAGATTATGCGATGGCGCATGACGGTACAGGCGTGCTGGCAGTGAAAGCCTTTAAAGAGATGGGTGTAAAGAAAGTATGGGATCCGGGGCGAATTATCATACCATTTGATCACTATACGCCTGCTCATACCGATACTGGTGCAAAACTGCATCAGGGAATAAGGCAATGGATTCGCGAACAGGGAATTACTAACTTCTTTGACATAGGCGAAGGCATATGTCACCAGGTGCTTCCTGAAAATGGATTTGCACTGCCTGGAAAACTCATAATAGGCGCGGATTCGCATTCATGCACATACGGGGCTTTCGGGGCATTTGCAACAGGTGTCGGGGCGACGGATATGGCAGAGATATTTGTATCAGGAAAACTCTGGCTTCGCGTTCCGCAGACTATCAGGATAACGGTAGAAGGAAAGCTTTCAAAGGGCGTATCGGCAAAAGACCTGACACTTAATATCATAAAAAATATAGGGACCGATGGCGCTAATTATAAAGCCATCGAATATTATGGGGAGACAATTCAAGGTCTTTCGATGGCGCAGCGTATGACATTGTGCAATATGTCCATAGAAATGGGAGCAAAAACCGGTATAGTGCCGGCTGATGAAAAAACTTTTACATATCTCAATGGGAAAGCAAAAGAAAAATATGAACCGGTTTATGCTGATGAAGATGCCAATTACTGTGAAGATTTATATTATGATGTGGCAAACCTTGAACCGCAGATCGCAAAACCGCATGAAGTGGATAATGTTTTCAATATAAGCGAAGTCGTTGGTACACCGCTTGACCAGGTTTTCATTGGTTCATGTACTAATGGCAGATACGAAGATCTTGAGGCTGTTGCAAAGATCCTGCACGGAAAGCAAGTAAAAGTCAGGACAATCGTGCTTCCGGCATCGCGTTCAATACTCATAAAAGCCACAGAATCCGGGGTAATTTCGACTCTTCTTAAAGCAGGCGCCGTTATCGCGCCGCCGGGATGCGGGCCGTGCCTTGGCGCCCACCAGGGAGTGATATGCGAAGGCGAGACTTGTCTTTCCACATCCAACCGGAATTTTAAGGGACGTATGGGGGCAGGAGGATTGATTTACCTGTCTTCGCCCCAGACCGCAGCTGTAAGCGCGCTTCGTGGTGAAATCGCAGATCCGAGGGAGGTTATTTGAAATGGTGACCAATAATAAAAATAATAATAAGAATATTAATAATATTAATAAGATCACTGGAAAAGTGTGGAAATTTGGCGATAATGTAGATACGGACGTAATTATTCCAGGAAAATACCTGCGTACCACTGATTTTGGAATATTCGCAGCCCATGTAATGGAAGGAATAGACCCGCAGTTCTCAACAAAAGTGCAAAAAGGCGATGTGATCGTAGCGGGTGAAAATTTTGGATGCGGCTCATCCAGAGAGCAGGCGCCCCTTGCATTAAAATATGCTGGCGTAGCCTGTGTAATCGCCAGTTCATTTGCAAGGATATTTTTCAGGAATGCAATCAATGTGGGTCTGCCAATCATTGAAGCCAGGATTGATTGCAAAGAAGGGGATATTATTGAAATCGATACGGAAAATGGAATAATTGCACATGGGAATGTGAAATACCAGGCTACAAAACTTCCTGAATTCCTACAAGAGATACTGGCTGATGGCGGACTGGTCGGGCATCGTAAAAAGGTTGGTGTAGTTTGAGGAGGAAGGAAAGGAAATATATGCCAATTGGGATATATTACCTATTCGTCATCGGTTAAGTGAGAAACCGTATGACAGAGCACTATGTCAAAAACATTAACTGATGAAGTAAATGCACCGACATCCACTGACCGTCGGTTGATGTACTATATCTCTCTTTTAGGTTTTTTTGCGATCTTTTCAACTACGATCTCGAAAAACCCTGTGCTTCCCCTCTTTATGCAATCGATCGGGTCAAGCGATGCAGTGATCGGGCTGATTTCTGCAATCTCACCGTTTGCTGGAATCCTGTTCAGCTTTCCGGTGGGAGTCCTCTCAGACCGTCTCGGACGCCGACGCCTGCTTATCACGGCAGGAGCAATCTTCCTGATCGCACCATTGCTCTATATATTCATCGACCGGCCACTCTGGATGATCCCAATACGGTTCTTTCATGGCACTGCAACTGCAATCCTGGGTCCGGTCATATCTGCCATCATTGTCGAACGGTTCTTTGACCGAAAAGGGGAGATGTTAGGTAAGTACGCGTCATCAACCCTGATTGGCCGGACCTTTGCGCCTCTTGCTGGCGGCGTAATCCTATCGTTCTTTGCGGCGTACCCGGGTCTTTTTCGATTCCAGATAGTCTATGTTGCTGCCGCTCTCGCTGCTGTTCCCGTCTTTGTGATGACCTTATTCTATCGGGAGAAAAACGACCGACCTCTGAAAGTTATCACGTTGTCGGTATTTAAAGAAAGCTTTGTTAATTTCTTTTCCCATCGCAGGCTTCGGGGGATCGCCCTTGTCGATATGGGGACATATTTTGCATTCGGAACGTTCGAAACATTCCTGCCGATATTCCTCGCATCCAGGGACGTTAATCCTTACCAGACCGGCATTATCTTTGCGGTGCAGGTGTTAATGATCGCCACAACAAAACCTTTTTTCGGCTGGATCGCCGATCGTATTGACAAGCGCATACAGATATGCGTTGGTCTTCTCCTGTCAGGGATCGCGATCGCCGCCATCCCGCTTTCTTCATCCTTCCCCCATTTCATCGTAATCAGCATTGGGGCAGGCTTGGGCATTTCCCTGTCCACAGTCGCAACAAGTGCGTATGTCGCTGATCTTGCCAAAAAGGAGGAGATCGGCGCATCCATGGGAGCCCTTTCATCGACAATGGATATCGGGCACTCGACCGGCCCACTCGTGAGCGGTATGATCATTACCGTGGCAGGGTTCACTGCTGGCTTTTTTGCAAGTTTTGTCCTCGCAGTAGTAATAACGGGTGTGTTTGTTTGGTCGGTATTTGAATAAAAAGATACGGATAACTTGCCTTAAACATTCGATTTTCCGAATAAATACGACAACCCTTGCTGGTTTGAATAGTGATATATACGTGTGTTTGAGTTGAGATGCTATAGGATTTTTGAAGAGGACATTTTTTATGACTGAAAAACTCGGAATACTCGCGCTCGGACATGGAAGCAGGCATCCCCACAATAAAGAAGTAGTTAATGGGGTTGCAGAACTGATTGCCAGGAAATACAAAAATGTAGTTGTTCGCATAGGTTTTATGAATATGAATACGCCAACCATGAAAGAAGGTCTTGAGGCTTTCAAAGGTACAGGCGTCTCCACTATCGTAGCTGTTCCTATATTCCTTGCTCATGGCGTTCATACAATGGAAGATATACCCCAGATTCTTGGCGTCAGTAAGGAATCGCGAAAAGCAAACATAAAACTTGACGGTAAAGACGTGACCCTTTTATATTCAGATCCTCTTGGTATTGATGACCTGGTCGCAGAATTGGCATATAAAAGAGTAACGGAAGCTCTCTTGAACTGATGCCCCAACATTTCAGTGGACATTAACGATAAGGCAGTAAAGAAATAAAAATGGAGATAATTTAGAATGAAATGGATAACAAGAAAAAAAGCAAAAGTCGACAGGATCGCATGTCCGTGGCTGATCAAGAATTTCATTGATAAAGAGGCAGAGTTTATTTTTGTGTCTCCTGATCAGGTTCTTACTGTGGCTGAGAAAGAAAATGCTCTCTCCTTTGACGCTCCTGGAGCTAAATTTAATCATTCCAGCGATGGGAAATGTACATTTGAAGTTTTAATTGACCACTACAAAATAAAAGATCAAGCAATTCAAAAATTAGCTAAAGTTGTTCACGGCGCCGATGTAACAAAAGATATTGGCAAGACTCCGGAATCAGCCGGTCTACTAACTATTGCAGATGGCTTTCGATTAATTTCCAGAGATGACCATGAAAATATGCAAAAACAATTTGCAGTTTATGATGCTTTGTATGCATATTTTCAACAAGGGTTTCAGGAGCGGCAGCATGAATGAAGTGCTGTAATTATTGCCTCAAACATTCGTTTTTCCGAATAAATACTGCAACACTTGCTGATTTCTAAAATCTGATATATATGCTAGTAAATCTTTACTCCCCTATGTACTTTGAAAACGCAGGAAAAGAGAATACGCAAAGAACGTTACAGATTGCAAAAGAAGAAGCTATCAAGCGGGGGATAAGGCATATAATCGTTGCATCCACGATTGGAGATACAGGGCTGGCTGCTGCTGAATTATTAAAGGGAACAGGAATAAACCTCGTAGTTGTCACACACAATACAGGCTTCAGGGAAGAGGGATTGCAGACTTTCAGTTCCGAAGCAAGAAAGAAAATAGAGGAACTGGGAGGAAAAGTTCATACAGGCACCATGGTGCTAAAAGGATTGGGCGCTGCATTAAAAGAAAGAGGTGGTCAATCCCAGGAACAGATAGTGGCTGATACACTCAGGATATTCGGACAGGGAACAAAAGTCGTCATAGAGATAACTGCTATGAGCGCGGATGCCGGACTGATACCATTCTCTGATATTATCGCAGTTGCCGGGACAGGTAGAGGAGCGGATACTGCCGCCGTTATCAAAGCGAATTCATCAAATAAATTATTTGAAATAAAACTAAGAGAGTATCTTGTTAAACCAAAGGATTTTCCATACAAGGAGCATCGAAAAAATTGAAAATAATCCCGCTGGGCAACACGGGTTATAAAGTCTCCCGGATCGGATTTGGCGGGATACCCATATCCCGTCTGGAATATGCGACAGGTGTGAAGGTCGTTCATTCATGTATTGATATGGGGGTCAACTTCATAGACACTGCTGTTGCATATAAGGATAGTGAGATAAAGATCGGGGAAGCGATTTCAGATCATGATATTATTGTTGCCACAAAATCCCAATCAAGGGATGCTGCCGGGATGGAGAAAGATGTATTTGCAAGTCTTTCCAGGATGAATGTGGATTTCATCCATATCTACCAGCTCCATGGCATTAACAATCCTGGACTTCTTGAAACAGTAATGGCAAAAGGAGGGGCGCTTGAGGCTCTTAAGAAAATGAAGGAAGAAGGGCATATTGGCGCTATTGGGATCACTGGTCATAGAGCTGATGTTCTGGTGGATGCTTTGAAGACAGGCGAATTTGAAACTGTGCAGGTTCCGTATAATTATATTGAAACTGAGCCGGAGAAAGAGCTTTTCCCGTTTGCAAGAAAAATGGGGACAGGTATCATTGCGATGAAGCCTTTCGGAGGGGGGATGCTTGATAATGCAAATCTATCCATCAAGTACATTCTGAATCAAGAAAACGTGGTACCCATTCCGGGCATAGAAAAAATTGAAGAAATACAGGAAATATGCAGTATTATTGACAGGGATATAACTTTATCAGAGATCGAGAAAAAGCAGATATCAAAGATCTCCAATGAACTCGACAAGAATTTTTGCAGAAGATGCGGCTATTGCATGCCCTGTCCTCAAGACATTCAGATTATTCGGGCCATGAATGCAAAGGCGTCCATAAAACGGCTTGGTGCGAAATCCTTTTTTAATGATAAAGGAAAAGAAATCCATGAGCGCATGAAAACCTGCACCAAATGCGGGCAATGCGAAACACGATGTCCATATAATCTGCACATCCGAAGCAGCATAGAAAAGAATGTAGAATATCTGGAAGGCATTGCCTCAAACCTTCGCTTTTCCGAATAAATAGTGCAACACTTGCTGATTTGTATAGTGCTATATATCAGCTTTTTAGAGTTTAGCCGTGAAATTATTCAAGGGCAACGAACTTATTTTCAGATTCATGCTAATAAACATCAGTTCCGGGATCGCCATCGGCATGATGAATTTTATAATCCCGGTGTATGCCCTCAGCATGAATGCAACGTCCACAGAAATAGGTATGATCAAAGGATTTTCCGGTATTGGAGACATCCTTGTGGTGCTCATTGCCGGATTTATCGTGGATTATTTGGGGTCAAGAAAAACATATTCCGTAAGCTGCGTTTGCAGTGCTTTGATAATAATGTTATTGTCGCTTGCTGCAAGTCCGAAAATCCTCTTATTTACCATGATATTCTACGGTGTGGCAAGAACTTTCAGAACAACGTCGCTAAGTGCTGCATTTTTCGAAAATATGACTACTATAGGTGTAAAAAAAGCTGGATGGTACAAAGGTTCAATGACAATAGGATCATCTTTATTGGGACCTATGATCGGCGGGATAGCTGCAGTAGTCTTCAGTTTTAATATCTATTTTCTTTTAACAGGCGCAATTTTAATCATACCACTCATAGTGATAAATGCTGGCTCAAATAATAGTATCAGTTCATCTGTGAATAATCAGAAACATAGTTTGATCGAAAGTTCGAACCACTATAAGTCCCTTACAAAGAATAAGACTATAGTTAGCGCAACTATAAAAAATGGCATGAATACCGCATTTTTCATGACATTTACGGTTTTTATTACCGTGCTTGTGATCAAAGATCTCGGTTTATCTCCTGGTATAGCGGCTGTGCTTATCTCTTTAAAAGGATTGTCCACCATGCTTGTTGTATTCTTCGCAGGTACATACCTGCAGAAGAACAATAATAGATTATATTTATTTGCATATATTACCACTGTGTTTTCACTTCTTCTTTTGGGGATAGGAACAGATACTATTCAGCTTGGGCTGGCCTCGTTGCTAAACGGATTGGGCACTGGTCTGATCACCCTTATCAATTTTACAGAGGTCGGAACTCTGGATGGAGAAAAAGGTAAGATTGCAGGCTTCTTTAATTTCGGTCACGGAATTGGCGCTATTATTGGGCCTACACTTGGTGGAATAATCGGAGATATTTATGGTGTGCAGGCGATTTTTCTTGCATTTATGATCCCATTTAGCGCGATGGCAATTCATACATTCATTAGTGGTAAAAGAATTATATCTGAAAACATCAGTAAATTACCTGAAAAAGTTGAAGAAAATACCGCGGGGTAAAACGGATTATGAAAATCTTTCAGGGCAACGAACTTATTTTCAGATTCATGCTAATAAACATCAGTTCCGGGATTGCCGTTGGCATGATGAATTTTATAATCCCTGTGTATGCCCTCAGCCTGAATGCAACTTCCTCAGAAATAGGTATGATCAAAGGCTTTTCCGGCATAGGAGACGTGCTTTTTGTTCTGCCTGCCGGGTTTATTGTGGATTATTTAGGTTCAAGAAAGACATATTCAGTAAGCTGCATTTGTAGTGCCGGGATAATAATGCTTTTATCCCTTGCTGTTACTTCGAAACTTATCTTATTTACGATGTTAATCTACGGTGTGTCAAAAACGTTCAGGATGACGGCGCTAAGTGCTGATTTTTTTAATAATATGAATACTATTGGTATAAAAAAAGCTGGCTGGTACAAAGGTTCAATGACCATAGGAGCATCCTTAATCGGACCTATAATTGGCGGGATAGCTGTGATAGCTTTTAGTTTTAAAAGCTATTTTCTTTTAACAGGCGCAATTTTACTCATACCATTCATGGTGATAAATGCCCGCTCAAAGAATGAGATCCGTTCACATGTGATAACACAGAAATCCAGTTTGATCGATAGTTCCAACCACTATAAGGCTCTTACAAAAAACAAGGCCCTGGTTAGCGCAACTATAAAAAATGGCTTAAATACTGCATTATTCATGACATTTACAGTTTTTATTACTGTGATGGTGATTAAAGACCTTGGTTTATCTCCTGGTATAGCAGCGGCGCTTATCTCTCTAAAAGGTGTGTCCACTTTGCTTGTAGCATTTTTCGGGGGTGCATACCTGCAGAAGAACAATAATAAATTATATTTATTCGCTTACATTACAACTATTCTTTCACTTCTTCTTTTAGGAATTGGAACAGATACAATTCAGCTTGGTCTGGCATCGTTGATAAACGGCGTAGGCACAGGTCTGATCACCCTGATCAATTTTACAGAGGTCGGAAGTATTGATGGAGAAAAAGGTAAGATAGCAGGCTTCTTTTCATTTGGTAACGGCGCCGGCGCGATCATAGGACCAATGCTAGGTGGAATAATCGCAGATGTGTATGGTGTACAGGCGATCTTTCTTGCTTTTATAATTCCATTTAGCGCGCTGGCAATTCATACTTTCATCAGCGGTAAAAGAATTGGCTCCGAAAACATCAGCAAATTACCTGAAAATGTTGAAGAAAATACCGTTGGGTAACACGGGTTATAAAGTTCAAAGGCAGTCCAGTAAATAGTTGCCTCAAATATTCGTTTTTCCGAATAAATACGGTAACCCTTGCTGATTTGTATAGTGCTATATATCTGATTTTTAGAGTTTAGCCGTGAAAATTTTCAAGGGTAATGAACTTATTTTAAAATTTATGCTCATCAATATTAGCACAGGTATTGCGATGGGTATGGTGAATTTGATTATACCAATTTACGCACTCAGTCTAAACGCCTCTTCCACGCAGATCGGCCTGATTAAAGGGGTAGCTGGAATAGGGGATTTACTTATAGTATTACCTGCGGGATTCATGGTGGATTATTTAGGCTCGAAAAAGATGTACTCTGCAAGTGCTGTGATGGGTTCCTCAATAATTGTTCTCATCTCATATGTATCCAGTATTGAACTTCTTCTTCTCATTATGGTATTCTTCGGTATGGCAAGATCTCTAAGGACAACATCACTCAATGCTGATTTTTTCAAGCATATGACCGTCATTGGCATTAAAAAAGGAGGTTGGTTTAAGGGCTCGATGAGTGTGGGTGGTGCATTGATCGGACCTATTCTTGGCGGGATAGCATTAGTAGCAATGAGCTTTAAAAGCTATTTTGCACTTGCAAGTGTATTTTTACTTGCACCTTTTTTAGTTATTCTTGCCCGTACAAATGGTGGAAGTAATTTACCTGTTAAACAAAAAAATTTCGGGCTCGCAGATGCCTCAGATCATTATAAGGCACTTGCGAAAAACAGGTCTTTAGTATCTGCAACTATTATTGAGAGTATTAATGGTGCATTATTTATTACTTTTTCAACTTTCATCATTGTCCTTGTGATCAAAGACTTAGGTTTATCTCCGGGCGTAGCTGCTATGTTAATAGCCTTAAAAGGTGGAGCAACGATCTGTGTGGTATTTTTATGCGGGCAGTTGCTTCATAAAAATAATACTAATCTGTATTTACTCAGCTTTATTGTAACCATTCTCGCTCTGCTGGTGTTAGGAATGAGCCGGGATATATTGCAGCTTTCAATAGCATCTGTCGTTATTGGAATGAGCTCAGGTTTGATTACACTTATTACATTTACACAGGTCGGAAATATTGAAGGTGAGAAGGGAAAGATAGCAGGCATTTTTTCTTTCGGCTTCGCCATGGGTTCAATATTAGGACCAACGCTGGGAGGAATAATAGGAGATTTTTTCAGCATACAGGCAATTTTCCTGTCTTTTATACCTCTCTTCGGCATCCTGTCATTATTTACTTTCATTGAAGGCCGAAAAAACAGAATTGAATCGGACATTATTGCCGCAAAGGTGCTGAATTTAGAATAAATGAGGCGATAGTTGCTGATTTCTAAAATGTGATATATCCACAGGGACTAATGAGCTTACTCTTATTAAATAAGGAGGATAAAATGACAGAAAAAAATAATAAAAAACCAGCATTCGCTGGTGTGGATGTAGGCTCGCTAGCAACTAAATCAGTAATTGTATCAAACGGTACGATACTTGGCTATAGCCTTATTCCAACTGGGATCAATACAGAAGAGAACGGTTTGCTTGCGCTCCAGAAAGCATTGGATAATGCAAAGCTCACACGAGATGACCTGAAGTACATAGTCGCTACAGGTTATGGAAGAATTTCTGCGCCATATGCAGATAAAACAGTTACTGAGATAACCTGCCATGGGAAGGGAGCACATTATCTGCACCCTGCAACAAGAACAATAATTGATATGGGTGGACAGGATTGCAAAGCTATCCGCCTGGATGAAAAAGGAAACGTTGTTGACTTTGCAATGAACGACAAATGCGCAGCAGGAACTGGCAGGTTTCTTGAAGTAATGGCAAATGTTTTCAAGGTTAAACTGGACGATCTGGGACCTATGGCTTTAAACGCAAAAGAAATAGTGCCAATGAGCAGCACATGCACTGTATTTGCAGAGTCAGAAACCGTCTCATTGCTTGCAAGAGGAGAGAATCCTGCAAACATCATTAAAGGAATACACCGTGCTATTGCGAATAGAGTAGCAGGTATGTTTTCACGCGTCGGTGTGGAAAGCGATGTTTTCTTTTCCGGAGGCGTTGCAAAGAACGTGGGTATGAAAGCTGCACTCGAAGAAGTGCTTAAGGCTAAAATAGTTGCACCTGAATATGATCCGCAGTTAGTAGGAGCACTCGGAGCGGCTGTAATTGCAAAGGGCTTTGGCTCAAAGGTGTAAAGATGGTATTGGATACTTTAAAAAAGATAGAGGAAGCCATACAGGAAAGACCTAAAGAGCTTGAAGAAGCAAAGAAAAGAGGAGAAAAGGTTGTTGGATGGTTAGGTTACAATATACCTGAAGAGATAATCCATGCTCTGGGATTAATTCCCGTCAGACTTGGTACAGGAGGGGACGACAGGTTAGTTGAGGTTGGAGCAAGATATATTTCAACGAAAAACTGTGTGTTTACCAGAGAAACCGTTGGATTATTTGCAGAGAATAAAGACCCTTATATTCAAAAATCTGACTTAGTTGCTGTGGATACAACCTGCATTCAGATGTACATAGCTGTGGAGGTAATAAAATATTATTTCAAGATAAATCCTCTTGTTTTAGGAGTTCCGAGGAATTTCTACTTGCCTGATGGGCAGGAATATTTCAATAAAGAGCTTGAGTTTTTCACACATAAATTGGAAGACTTTTCAGGAAATAAACTTGATACGAATAGGCTTGCAGGATCCATCAAACTTTATAATGGCATAAGGAAAGCCATCAAAGAATTATACAAGTACCAGGCAGCTGACAAATCACCAATAAAATGGCGTGAGGTTTTTGACGTAGTACATTCGGGATTTTACCTCGATAGAGAGAAATATCTTTCATTGCTCAAAGAGCTGCTAAAAGAACTGAAAGAAAAACATGGCCTTCCTGTAATTGGAAGCTTAAACGGTGATGCCCGTATATTCCTATCAGGGAGCATAATCCCTCCAAAGGATACAAAGCTGATAAATATTATCGAGGAGGTCGGAGGCAGGATCGTAGGCGATGATCTCTGGTCTGGTCTTACACCTTCATTGAACGTAAATATCAAAGATCCTTCTATAAAAGGCATAGCAGATGCATATGTTAACCGTATTCCTCATGCATCACAGCCTTATATTTTGAATGTGAACACAGACAGACGACTTAATAACCTGAAACAATTAGTTCATGAATCCAAGGGGCAGGGTGTAATATATCATACACTCCGTTTCTGCGATCCATACACATTTAACGCTAACGAAACAGGTGCCGTGCTCAAAAAAGATTCCATACCGCTCCTTGAAATTCATACAGAATATTCTGGTTCTGACTTCGAAGCAATAAGAACAAGGGTTGGGGCTTTCGTGGAGTTAATAAAAAATAAGAATATTCTGGAGGTAGAAACATGAGTAATAATGGATCACTTAGTTACCCTGAAGAACTGAAACAACAGTTTATTGAAACAAATGACCTGAATTACAGAGATGGCACAATCGTTACAGCTGCTGATATTTGGAAATACATGACTGAAGAAGCACCGAAAAAGTTTCCGTATGCCTTCGAATTTGGAAGGAATAATAACTATTTATTATCAGAAGATGTGGAATATTTCAGCGGGATCAAAGCGGGTTATCTGACACTTAGCTTGAAAGATTTTTTAATAAATGCACATAAGAAAGGCACACCTCTGGTTCACGTAATAGGCGGACAGATCATGGATGCTTATTATGCGGCAGGTGGGATAGCTTTTAGAACTGCCTTAGTAGGTCAGGCGGTCAGGAGCCCGCATGATGGGGCGAATCTGCGCAAGGTAGCTTTATATGCCCAGGAACTTGAAGAAAAAGGAAAAAGGGCATACAGTTATGAGCTATGCGGTCCTGCGCTAAGGATGCGCGGTACTATTGATGAAGGACTTGTCCCGATTGACCTGCTTGCTCCATTCAACTGCATACGCTGCTCGGATATGGCACGTATGGTTGAGTCGTATCGCGATAAATTCCCAAACATTTCGTTAGATTGCCCGATAGTAGATTATGAAAATAAAGAATGGGCTGTGGATTATCTTTCATCCCAGCTTCATACACTAACAAAAAAAGTCAGTGACTTATCCGGGAAAAAAATAACAGACAATGATGTCCTTAAGGAAATTAAACTTGAGAATAAAGCGCGTAAATTAGCCCGGGATATTTACGATATTTGGTGGTCTGCTAAGGTGCCCCCAACAAATAGTGTAGATATAGGTGAAGTGTCACAACTTGCTACTGATTTTAGGGGAGATCCATTGGCAGCTATTGGAGTTCTCGAGGAAACAAAAGAAGAGATTAAAGAAAGGGTTAAACACTCAATCAAAGGTAAAGGACTTGTTGACGATCCGATAAGGCTCTATGTAAGTGGGATGGGCGCAGGAAATCGACGCCGCATTGATAGAATGGGTGGTTTGCTGGTAGGAGCTGACCAGGGGTGGAATGCTATAAGTGTTAATGTTAAAGAAAGTGGAGACCCATATGAAAATCTGGCAAACGGAATGCTTTCACTTCCTCTTGAACAACCTATTGAAAGGCGAGCAGAGCTGGCGGTTGAACAAGTAAAAAAATCAAAAGCGGATGGTGTTGTGGTTACAATTGCCTGGGGATGCAATTATTCAAGCGCCGTTGTAAGAATTCTGGCTGATACAATTAAAGAGCGTACAGGAGTGCCAACAGTAATATTTGAAACAACCCCGGGTGTAGAAGGAGCGGAACAAATTGAAAACCGCACTGAGTCATTCATAGAGATGCTAAAATTAAGAGTGAACTGAGTATGGACAAAATACAAGCACAGGGCGTTAAGAAAAAATTCAAGCTCAAAGATGGGCAGGAGGTGAACAACAACGGCACTATATCCAATGAAGTGGAAGTGCTTAATGGGGTTGATCTGGATATCAGAAACGGGGAGTTCCTTGTAATGGTAGGACCGAGTGGATGTGGAAAGTCGGTATTTCTTGATATCGTGGCAGGATTGACAAACTCCACGGGTGGAAGTGTTTATCTGGACGGAAAAAAGATAGAAGGACCCAATCTCAAGAGCGCATATGTGCTTCAGCAATATGCGCTTTTTCCATGGAGAAACGCTCTTTCTAACATTGAATTCGGACTTGAAGTGAAAGGCATGCCAAAAGAAGAGAGAACAATAATTGCAAAAAAGTTGCTTTCTCTTTTTGGACTTTCTGATTTTTGGGACAGGTTTCCCTATCAGCTTTCCGGTGGTATGCAGCAGAGAATAGCCATAGCAAGAGCCCTCGCAACCAATCCGGAGATATTATTGATGGATGAACCTTTTGCAGCCCTGGATGCCCAGACACGGGAAATTCTCCAGAACGAGCTTATAAAAATCTGGGAGGGAACTCGCACAACTGTTGTATTTGTAACTCACAGCATAGATGAGGCGATATTCCTTGCAGACAGGGTTGCTGTAATGACTGCCAGACCTGGAACTGTTAAACAGATAATAGATATCAATCTTCCAAGGCCAAGAGATGTGAATATACGATCAACCCCTGAATTTGCAGATAACCGGCACAAGGTTTGGGACTTACTCAAAGGAGAAGTAATCAAAGCACAGAAAGATTGGGAGCTTGCATCAGTGTATGCGAAGTAGCAGAATAGAGGGAATATAATAAGGAGTATATATTATGGCAGGAGAGATATTCGGTTCTAAAGATGAATTTAAATTACGACCTATAGAAATCAGTAACAATACAAAGCGATTTCGGAATTTGAAAGAAAAACTTAGCGCATGGTCAAGACGTTTCCTGCTTGTCTTTGTCCTTTTTCTTGCATGGGAGATTCTGCCCAGTACAGGGTTAGTCAGTCCTATATTTTTCCCTAAATTTTCAGTAACAGTCTTGGCTCTAATGAATCTCATTTCATCAGGTGAACTATTGATTCATATAGAAGCAAGTTTACAAAGGTCTATTATAGGATATGGATTAGCCATGATTGTTGCTATCCCATTGGGGCTTATAATGGGGTGGTATTCAAGTATTGAGAAGTATACAGATTTACTTATTCAGACTTTAAGAAACACTTCACTATTTGCTTTGCTTCCACTGTTCATTATGTTGTTTGGGATCGGTGAGACTTCAAAAATTATTATAGTATTTTACGCAGCGCTTTGGTATATGTTAATTAACACAATAAGTGGAGTAAAGAGCGTTGACCCTCTTTACATAAAGGCTGCAAAATCATTTGGGATATCGGATATAGACCTGTTCAAAAAAATCATACTACCAGCGAGTATTCCTTCGATAATTTCCGGCGCAAGGCTTTCAGCCAAAACGGCTGTGATGGTTGTAATTGCTGCTGAAATGCTGGCTGCAAAATCCGGATTAGGGTATTTTGTCCAGAATTCCCAGCTAATGTATCGCATTCCTGAGATGTATGCGGGAATATTAACTCTTGCAATAATTGGTCTTTCACTAAACTATCTACTTGTATGGCTGGAAAAGAAAGCAACCTACTGGAAAGGGGATATTGATACAGCAATGTTAGTAAATTAAAATATTGGAAAAAAATATGAAACGATTTATATAAACAAAAACTTGGTTAGGAGAAAAATATGGTAAACAAATCACTATTAATCATAGGACTGGTGCTGATAGCAGGTGTTTCTGGCATAATTATTGCCTTGAGTAATTCACAGGGCAGTGAAGAAAAATTATCTGTAATACGTATCGGGAGCGATGCTGGCAGTTACCTCAAATTTATACTTTTCGAACAAAAGGGGTGGATGGATGAAGAATTTGCAAAGGATGGGATAAAAGTAGAATACTATACATTTGCGGGGGGCGCTGCGGCTCAGGTAGCTTTAGCCAGTGGAAGCCTCGACTTTGCTTATACAGGTAGTAATCCATCGTTGCGTACCGCTGCGGCTGGAGCGGATACCAAACTAATTGCTATAGCATCTTTTGGCAATCCAGTTGGTGGTTCATCAATAATAGTCCGGAATGATTCAGCGATAAAATCTGTAAAAGATTTAAAAGGTAAAAAAGTTGGTTATTTGACAGGAACTGGACGTCATTCAAGTCTTGAAAAAGCCTTAAATTCTGAGGGGATGTCGACTCTACAAGATATCGAATCGATAAATCTCGATTTTGCAAATTCGGGACCTGCATTGATTAGGGGTGATATTGATGCTCTTGCAGAAGGTGAGTCGACCACATTTCCACTCACATCAACAGGCCAAGCAAGAGCAATCTGGAAAGGAAAAGATCATCCCGAAATTAAATCAGCACCAAGTGCTGTAACTGTTCGTGGAGATTTTGCAAAGAAACATCCTGATATTGTGAAACGATTTTTAAAAATCGATCTGAAAGCAGCACAATGGGCAGATGAAAATCCTGATGAGACAATAAAAATCTATTCAAATTCAACAAAACAGGCGGAAAAAGTAATTAGAATGAAATATCCTGCTAACATCACAACCTTCTATCTTAATCCACGAATCACTGATGAAACAATTCAAAGTTTAAAAAGTGAAGTGGAATTCCTGAGGACGAATAAGTTACTGGACGGAGAATTGAATATTGATTCCTGGGTGTTAAGAGTTTCTTAGTTTCGGAGTTAAAGAATTAAAATTACTAAAGGTGATACAAATGACAACAATAGTTCCAAATGTTAAATTAGATGTCAGGGGCGAGAAATGCCCCTATCCACGCATAATGACACTTCAAGAATTAAATAAACTCAAAAAAGGCGATATACTTGAGGTGATAGCCAGCGACCCTGAGGCGTGGCAGAATATCGACGTATGGCTGACTAAATCCGGTGATGAATTCCTCGATGTCCAGACAAAGGAGGGGGCATATCACATCTTTGTGAAGAAGGGGTGAAGCGTCGGCAATAAGAATCGATAGTGGGGGTTCGAAAAAATGGATTTTATTCGGAAAATATTGCCGCAATCATGCAGAAATAGGAATAAATAGGGCGATAGTTGCTGATTTCTAAAATATGATATATGTCTTGAGATAGTTAACACTAACTACAAAAATTGAGGTCTATATAAATGTCTGGAGAAATATTTGAGTATAAAGATGTGCTTAAATTACGAAATATCGCTATTGGCACCAATATAAAGAGAATTAGATATCTTAAAGAAAAAATAGGCACAGGGTTGCAGAGAATCTGGCTTGTTTTTGCTTTTTTTGCGTTATGGGAGATCTTACCCAGAATAGGTGTCATTGATCCAATGTTTCTTCCGACGTTTTCGGAAACTGTTACAACTCTGGTTAACCTAACTGTATCGGGTAAACTGCTGGTACATATATGGGCAAGTATGCAAAGATCTATTTTAGGTTTCGGACTTGCCGTGCTGGTGGCAGTACCCTTGGGTTTCTTAATGGGTTGGTACAATCGTTTTGAAAGGCACACAGACCTTTTGGTGCAGAGCCTGAGAAACACCTCACTTTTTGCCCTGCTTCCTCTATTCCTGTTATTTTTTGGTATTGGCGAGGCATCAAAAATAGCAATAGTATTCTATGGCGCTACCTGGCATATTCTGATAAACACCATAAGTGGGGTGAAAAACATTGATCCTATCTATATAAAGGCTGCCAAGTCGATGGGAGTTTCGGATAAGGACCTATTCAGTAAAATCATACTTCCTGCAAGCACCCCATCCATAGTTGCAGGAGCAAGGCTTGGGGCAAAAATAGCGGTAATGGTTGTGATCGCAGCTGAGATGATTGGTGCTAAATCCGGGCTTGGTTTTTTTATCCAGAACGCCCAGTATAATTTTATGATACCTGAAATGTATGCAGGAATCTTGTCACTGGCTATACTGGGGCTTGCGGTTAATTATCTTCTGGTATGGGTCGAAAAGAAGGCAACATACTGGAAGGGAAATATTGATAATGCGATACTTTGAAAAAAAATGAGGTAATAAAGATGAGTAATAATATAAAATTTCTATCAATAGCAGTCATTGCTGTTGCTATTGTTGGAGCGGGATTATTTTTCACGGCGGATGAAAAACCAAAAGATGAATCGGTGACGATTAGATTGCTTGATTCTGGTTCTACGCCAGATCAATGGCAAATTGTAAAAAAATTGAATGGACGAGATATTCTAAAAGAAGAAGGTGTAAAGTATGAATATATTCCTACATCACAAAGCGGCGGAACCAGCCAGATCCAGGCACAATTAGCAAACCATGTCGACTATGCAGGAGGAGGGGCATGGCCTGCACGGATAAACGCCATTGCCAGTGGGGGAAAAATAAAGACGATTGTTAATAGTGTCGCACCCATAACAAAAGATAGTCCTGGTAATGGTTTAGTAGTTCTTGAAAATAGCAGCATCCATACGGCAAAGGATCTTATCGGAAAAAAAATCGCAATTAACGTTCTGGGAGCTGAATCAGACTATGTGATAAGACAATATCTTAAACAAAATGGGATTTCGATAGATCAGGTTGAGCTTGTTGTGATAGCTGACAATAATCTAGAGGAACAAGTATTAAGGTCAGGACAGGTTGATGTGGCCGCATGGGTTACCACTGGTGGTGTGGCCTATAAAATGGCAATGGACAGAGGAGGGCTTAGAGAACTACCAGGTACCACGAATTATGATATAAAAGGCGCAAATACGCCATATGGGGGAGGATTCAGAGATGATTTCATAAAAGAGCATCCTGAAACAGTTAAGAAATTTGTAATATCTTTTGAAAAAGTACGTCGAATAATATATGACGAGTATAAAAAAGATCCTGAACGAGTTAAAAAGGCATATGCTGATGCTCTTGAAGAAAAAGGTGGAAATCCCAGGTTAGCTAAGTATTATGAACCCACATTTTCACCAGACGTCCCATTCATTACTGACGAAGATGTTCAGTGGTGGCTTGATATTTTTGAATCCGAGGGAAAACTGAAACCTGGCCAAATTAAGCCTTCTGATGTATATACTCACGAATTTAATCCCTATTATCAAGAATATATCCAGAAAAAGGGAAGTAAATAATGACAATAGTTCCAAAAATAAAGCTGGACGTCCGCGGAGAGAAATGTCCTTATCCACGCATAATGACACTTCAGGAATTAAAAAAACTCAACAAAGGTGAAATACTTAAGGTCATAGCCAGCGACCCCGAGGCGTGGCAGAATATTGATGTGTGGTTGACCAAATCCGATGATGAATTTCTTGACGTTGAATCAAAGGAAGGGGCATATCATATTTTTGTAAAGAAGGGTTGATTGTTCAGTATTAGATTATGATTTTATGGATAAAAAATGTACGCAATAGAAACAACGAACCTCACAAAAAAATACAAAACCTTAACCGCAGTGAACAACCTCAACATCAAGGTCGAAAAAGGCAAGATCTTCGGGCTCCTTGGCCCGAACGGCGCAGGGAAAAGCACGATCCTTTCAATGCTGTGCACGATAGTAAATCCCACATCAGGTTCTGCAACTGTCAACGGCTACGACATAATCAAAGACTCTGCTAAAGTAAGGCAAAGCATCGGAATCGTCTTCCAGAGTATAAGCGTGGATGACCGTCTCACGGCTCGCGAGAACCTGAGATTTCATGCCATGCTTTATGATGTTCCATCAAAAATAATGGGCGGGCGGATAAAGGAAGTTCTCCAGCTTGTAGGACTTACGGACAGGGCTGATTCCCTTGTCAGGACATTTTCCGGGGGTATGGTACGGCGTCTTGAAATGGCGCGTGGGCTTCTTCATAATCCCGAAATATTATTCCTGGACGAACCCACCATCGGATTAGACCCCCAGACACGAGAACACATATGGGATTATATTAGAACACTTGCAGAAAAAGAAAAATTGACGATAATTATGACAACACATTACATGGACGAAGCCGACCTTCTGTGCAATGATATAGCGATCATTGATCAAGGCGTGATTAAAATAAGGGATACACCGGAACACCTCAAAGGTTTCCTTGCAGGTGACAATATCATTGTAAGGACAAAATTCCCGGATCAGCTTGCTACCGGACTTTTCGGGCAGGACTATATCCTGCAAATGCAGGCTTCACAGGGTACATTGAGCTTGAATGTGAAACAGGGTTCAATGAATGCGGTTCGAATAATCAATAGTGCACAGGATCTCCATATAGTCGTAGATTCGATCGATATTGAGGAGCCAACACTGCATGATGTTTTCCTGCATCACACTGGCAGGCAGATCCGCGAGGAAGGGGACGATAATTTCATCAGTATGTATAAGCGAAAGCGCAGGGGTAGATAATATGAGAAAAGAATTGCGCGGGGTATATTCAATATGGCTTCGCGAGATCATCAAATTCTACCGTGAAAGGATACATTTCGCAAGTGCAATGACAACCCCATTCCTGTGGCTTATCATATTTGGCGGCGGCATGGGGATCAACCTGCGGACAGGCGTGATAACATCCGGATACAACGTATTTATTTTTCCGGGTATCGTAGGAATGACTCTTCTCTTTACATCAATGCGTTCCGGAATATCAGTCATATGGGATCGTGAGTTCGGGTTCTTAAAAGAGATACTCGTTTCACCTATATCCAGGACGTCGATCGTTATAGGAAAAGCATTGGGAGGAGCTACAAATGCATTGCTTCAGGGAACTTTGTTGCTCCTGTTATCTTTCATTGTTGGCGTCCATATATCGCCACTGAATATGATCCGGATTATCCCGATAATGCTTTTGATCTCACTTGGATTTGACTGCTTTGGTCTTTTTATAGCTTCCATCATGGACAGTTTTGAAGGATTCCAGACTATAATGAGTTTTATAATTATGCCGACATTCTTTTTAAGCGGCGCTTTGTTCCCGCTTAAAAATGCCCCCGGCTGGTTACAAACCCTGAGTGCCTTAAATCCCATGACTTACGGCGTGGATGCTATCCGCGGGATCATAATAGATCAAAGCCAGTATTCCCTGAATTTTGATCTATTGGTTCTGCTTGTGTTTTCAAGCTTTATGTTATTCATTACGTCATGGATCTTCAATATAAAAAAATAATGAGGTAAATATGAATCTTGAAAATACATTACTGATGATACCGGGACCTGTCCCTGTATCCCCAAGAATCCTTCGCGCCATGTCAAAACCTATGATAAACCATCGCAGTAAGGAATTCAGCGCGATCTATACTGAATCCAGGCAAATACTGGCAGAACTTTTCGGGACGAAAAATGAAATCTTTGTCCTGAGTGGTTCAGGCAGCTGCGCCATGGAAGCCGCTATAGGTAATATTATCGATGAAAAAGATACTCTTGTGACAATCGAGAACGGAAAATTCGGTGAAAGATTCAGGGAGGTCGGCGAACGCTATGGCAAAGTTAATCCGGTAAAATTCGACTGGACAAAAGGTGAGTCCATAGATCTTGAAAAAGTTGAAAAGGCACTGGCAGAGGGCGCAAAAGCCATCAGTCTTGTGCATAATGATACATCAATAGGGATCAAGAATCCTGCAAAAGAGATAGGAGAGCTTGCAAAAAAATACGGCGCCCTATTCATTATGGACGGTGCAACCACAATCGGGGGAGATGAAGTACTTGTGGATAAATGGGGTGTGGATATCGCTGTCGTTGGCTCCCAGAAATGCATTGGCGCTCCTCCCGGATTATCTGCTATCTCGATAAGTGAAAAAGCGTGGGCGTCATTAGTGAAGAAGCCGCCGCATTATATGGATTTGAAAGCTTACAGGAAATCAGCAAACGGCAATTTAGCTGAAACTCCTTATACTCCTGCGATACCGTTATTTTTCGCGTTGCATGAGGCTCTGAGAATCGTAAGGGAAGAAGGGCTTGAAGCCCGCATAAAAAGACATGCAAAATTTGCAGAAGCAATACGAGCAGCTGCTGGTGCTATGAATGTTGAGTTGTTCCCTGTGTTAAATGTTCACAGCAGATACTCAAACACAGTGACAGCTATGAAAATACCGGATGGCATTGATGACAAAACGCTTCGCTGCGGGATAAAAGAACTTGGAGTTGCGGTTTCAGGCGGGCAGGGTCCACTTGATGGCAAGATATTCAGGATCGGTAGCATAGGCAACATAAGCAAATTGGATATTTTAAGCACAATCCAGGCTGTGGAAATAGTGCTTTACAGGAATGGTATTCTTAAGACGATTGGGCCAGGTATAGAAGCAGCAAGTGGAATATTGACGTAAACTAATGAATTTAATTTACCAAAATATGATAAAGATCGCGGTCAACGGTGCTGGAGGAAAAATGGGCAGGCTGCTTATAGGGAACATAATTAGATCGAATGATATGCAGCTTGTGGCTGCTATTGTCGCAAATATGGACAAAGTAACCCATTTTGATTCTGGTAATATTCCAATTACAGACACAAAAAATGCTGATACCATGCTTGAAAAACTAAAACCGGATGTTTTGATCGATTTTACGAACGCAAGCTGCGCAGTTGAAATCATAAAAGCTTGTGCCCATAATGGATTAAATATAGTAGTTGGAACTACCGGCTTTACCGAGGAGCAGCAACGTGAAATAGAGCACACAATAAAGAAATCTAACATCGCAGCTGTAATTTCACCAAACTTCTCCATAGGCGTTAATGTTTTCTGGGTTTTGATCGCCGAGGCTGCAAAGCGTTTTGAGGATTATGACATTGAAATCATAGAGACACATCATAATCAGAAGAAAGATGCGCCAAGCGGTACTGCAATGAAAGCTGCGAAGATCATCTCAGATACTCTTGGTGGGAAGGATTTCGTATATGGGAGGCATGGTCTTTTACCTCGTCAGAACGAAATCGGCATTCATGCCATTCGCGGAGGCGACATAATTGGTGATCATCTTGTGCTTTTTGCAGGAGATGGCGAAAGACTTGAGATAAAACATCAAGCGCATTCGAGACAGGCATTTGCTTCCGGAGCATTACTTGCCGCCAGATGGGTGATGAATGCACCCGGAGGCATATACTCGATGGAGGATGTATTGGGAATTTGATATATCAAATTCCTGTACGCCACTTAGATATTTTGATAATATTAGGAGAATCAAAATGGTAAAAAAATCAATAACATATTTTGAACAGAACGGCGCAGAAAATACAGATGAAGTTCTCAAACTTGTACAGGACAGGTTGAAAGAAGGCGATATAAAAAGCGTGGTTGTGGCAAGCACAAGCGGCAAGACAGGATTAAAATTTGCACGGAGTTTGGGCAAAAAGACAAATCTTGTTGTTGTTTCAACTCATCCCGGTTCTAAAACACCGGGTGTATGGGAATTTGACCCTGAAGCCCTGAAAGAACTTGAGAAACTGGGGATAAAAGTTATCAGACAGAGCCATGCGCTTTCAGGTCTTGAGAAAAGCTTCACAAGTAAGTTCTCAGGTATCTCTCATAGCGAAGTTTTAGCAGAATCCCTCAAGTCACTCTTCTCACCTGGCATGAAGGTGGTAATTGAGTGTTCGATCATGGCTCTTGACGGAGGCACAATTCCTATTGATAAAACAATTGCGGTAGGTGGCACTGGAGCAAAAGGAAGAGGCGCGGATACTGCGGTTGTAGTGCTACCAGCCCATACAAATAATTTCTTTGATTTCAGGGTACTGGAGATAATTGCAAAGCCTTTCAATAATAGTTCGCAGGCAGACCCGAAGTGATAAGCAAAAGAAGCAAGGGAACCGTTCTGTTGATAATTACCCTCGCTTCATTCTTTATATCCGCAGCCAGGGTAAATAATGAAACCAATAGATCGCCTCAAATTCTTAATCTCAGAAGCCTCTGGAGCACTCGGTGATCTTGGGACATTCCTGCCTTTTGTAATCAGTGCGATCTCTATAAACCACCTGTCTCCATCAAGTGTTTTTACAACCTTTGGCATATTTTACATATTTTCCGGCATGTTCTACGGTTTTCCCATGGCAGTCCAGCCTATGAAAGCTGCTTCTGCTTATGCTATATCTTATGAGTTAACTCCAGGGGCGATTGCGGCAGCATCGATAGCTATCGGGGTCATACTTTTAGTGTTGTGGGCAAGTGGTGCGGTAAAATGGCTGGTCAAGCATACACCGGGAAGTGTCTCCATTGGCATACAGACCGCCCTTGGAATTTCCCTTATCGTTGTTGGAATAAAATTCATTATGCAACAACTGCTGCTGGGGCTGATCTTACTTATCATAATGTTTTTGCTTTTTCAAAAGAGCCGATTTCCGACTGCAATTATTGCCCTGATCCTTGGCATTCTGCTGGGATATTCAACAGGCCTGATCAAAGAATTTCCTGCTATAGTTCCCGGATTCTCTCTTCCGGAAATCAACTTACCTTATGTTGGCGATCTATTCAGTACAAGCATAGTGACTTTCATCTTAATTCAGATTCCTTTGACCCTGACCAATGCCGTCATTGCAACCTCTGCATTATCCAATAAGATATATCCGGGCATAAAAGAGTAAATGCCAATAATCTATCAGCAAGTATGGGTATAGCAAATCTTTTTTCAGGTTCTCTTGGGGGCATGCCCATGTGCCACGGCAGCGGAGGTGTTGCAGCGCATTACAAATTCGGTGCACGGACAGCAATCGCACCGATCATGCTTGGAAGTCTGCTTATCTTCACAGGATTATTCTTTGGAGTGAGCGGACTGGAATTTCTCAAGATCATACCGATCGCAGTAATTGGATGTTTGTTATTTTACAGTGGTTTTGAACTTGCAAGTGTTTTCAAAAATGTGAATAAGGAAGACAGAAGTGTTGCATTACTGGTTGTGGTTATGAGCCTGGCAACAAATCCGGCGCTGGGTGTTATCGCAGGGGTTCTGGCGCATTACAGTTTTAAATATCGATAGGTAGATTTGCCGCAATCCTTCACTTTTCCGAATAAAAACGACAAATCTTGCTGATTTCTCTGAGCTTAAATATATTTGAAAAAATATAAGAGGTAATAGAAGGTAATAATGATATCCGCAAGATCAGTTAAAAGAGCAGCTAAACAATCTGGTGCAGACCTCGTGGGAATAGCTTCCACAGACAGGTTCAAGGACTATCCTGAGGATAAAAGACCGGAAAATATGCTCCCGGGGGCAAAATCAGTGATAGTAGTTGGCGTGAGGGTGCTTCTGGATACAGTCAAGCCCAATCTTTTACTCTCGGCGCTGCATCATATTACCCTTAATATGTATCATAACCAGATAGCGTATGATATTGGCAGACTTCTTGACGACCAGGGATACAGTGCGGTTGTGATACCACACAGGATCGGCAACTTTGACCCAGAACTTAGAAAAAGTGGGGACTATATGAACATATATCCGAAGCTATTTGGTATATCAACCAGGCATGCAGCTGTTGAAGCTGGTCTTGGCATTTTTGGAAAGAGCCGCCTTCTGATAACGCCTCGATTTGGACCGAGGCAGCGTGTAGCAGCGGTGATAACCAATGCGCAGCTTAAACCAGACCGGAAGATAACGGAAAAAGAAGCACAGGAATTATGCCCTCTTTCATGCCAGGCATGTATCAGGGCATGTCCGGGAAAAGCCCTTTCTAATGATGGAATTGCGTGGGAGAAGTGCAACGAAGTGATTAAACCACAAAACAGCATGTACGGATATTCAGCATGCAGCCAGTGCATGATAGTATGCCCGATCGGGCGAAAAATCTAAGATGTTTGCCTCAATCATTCTATTTTCCGAATAAATACGACAACACTTGCTGATTTATCTACTTCCATATACTTTGCTTTCCTTCAAGGAATTAATGAAAGAATATCAGGTAAACGGAAGAACGCTCAGCGCACTGGAAATTAAAGCTGAACTCCTTATAGATGGCATAAACATAGATACATCTGCCCTTTCTGGCGTGGGAGAAAAATACAAAGAGCAAATCCATGGTCTGTTTGATTTTGACCTTGAATCCCATGAGCACCAGAAGCTTCCTGCCGAGATCATACTTGAGGACAAAATGCTCGTGCCATTCAAAAAGAGCAGTGCATCACCGTATCTTGTAAAAAGGAACAACGGCTCACTCTTTCTGGAATATAATGGAAAATATGTTCTTGATATAAAATACAACAAAAGGCCAGGGTTCTATGATAAAAAGACAGCCGATGATATTCTCATGTCCCAGATAGGTCAGAATGTATCAAAAGATGCTCTCATTGTCGCATACAGTAACTATTGCGATTATTATAAGACAGGTGAGGAGTGCTGGTTCTGCAATCTTGTGCATACCAAGAAGACTTATAACGAAGATGTAATTGGCCTGAAAACGCCTTCGCATATCGCAGAAACGTTTCAGGCAGCAATAGAAGAAGGCGTTGTGGATAAGCTTCTTCTAACAGGCGGCATGCATCCGAACGGAAAGGAACATGAGTATTATATCGATGTTGCAAAAGAGGTAAAAGATCATACAGGAAAAGACCATGTGCCCGGAACTGTTGTCATATCGGCACCGACTGACCTTAAAAAGATCGAAAACTTAAAAAAAGCAGGGTTTGATTCAGTGGCCTTTAATCTCGAAGTATGGGACAGGAACCTGTTCGCAGGCATCTGCCCTGGAAAATCAAGAGCGATCGGCTGGGAGAATTACCGCAAAGCGCTGGAATATGCAGGCAGTGTATTCGAACATGGAAAAGTCAGGTCTATGTTCGTCTCAGGTCTTGAATCAAAAGACTCGTTTCTTCGCGGTGCAGAATATCTTGCATCAAAGAATGTACTTGCTTTCCCCATGCCGTGGACACCCAATTCAGGTTCAAAGCTGGAAGGACACAGGACACCACAGCCTTCATGGCACCTAGATCTTGGCAGGAAGCTCGTAGATATCTGGCAGCAATACGATTACACAGTTGACCATTTGAAAGAACTTCCTCTGTCACGGAATTATCTGTATTTTGATGAAATGGCTGGAAGAACATGATAAAAGTGAAAGTAGAGGGCATAACGAAGGTCTTCCACAGCAAAAATGGAAATAATGGGAATGGTTGCGTGGAAGCCCTGGGTGGAATAAATCTTGAGATCAGAACAGGTGAGTTCCTCTCGATCGTTGGCCCGAGCGGTTGCGGGAAATCAACATTCCTTGAGATACTGGGTGGTCTTATAAAACCGTCCTGCGGAAGCATCTACATTGATGGAAAAGCAGTGAATGGCCCGAACCATGATCGCGGAATTGTTTTCCAGGGTTATGCGTTGTTCCCATGGCGAACCGTAACAGAAAACATAGCATACGGGCTTGAAGAAAAAGGTGTCCTGAAAAAAACGAGGAATGAGATTTGCAAAAAATACATTTCTCTTGTCGGTCTTTCGGGCTTTGAAGATCATTATCCATATCAACTGAGCGGCGGGATGAAGCAGCGTGTAGCTATTGCAAGGGCTCTTGCTTATGATCCTGATATTTTGTTGATGGATGAACCATTCGCCGCTCTTGATGCCCAGACAAGGGATACGCTACAGTGTGAGGTTTTGCGTATCTGGGAAGAAACAAAAAAAACGGTATTATTTGTCACTCATAATATTGAAGAAGCTGTTTTTCTGGCTGACAGGATAGCGGTCATGTCGGCAAGACCAGGTATAATAAAACGGATAATCAATATTCCACTATCAAGACCAAGGTCAGAAGAGTTCAGGACTTCTCAGGATTTTATAAAACTGAGGCAGGAGGTGGGGTATATTGTCAGGGAAGAAGCAAAGATTACAGCGAACTCCTAGAAAATTCATAGCGCTATTTGTTTTTTTAATATTATGGGAACTATTGCCCGCAAGCGGCATTATCAGTAAGGCATTTTTTGCGCCTCCATCAGAAGTTTTTGAGGCTCTTATCAGGCTAACCGCATCAGGTGAACTGTGGGTGCATACAAGCATCAGCCTCCAGCGTGCCGTTACTGGATTTGGCCTTGCGGCAATAATAATGATACCGCTTGGGTTTTTAATGGGGTGGTATAAAGGCTTTGAGGAGGTCGCAGACGGCCTTGTGCAAACGATGCGGCAGACCTCCTCGCTTTCACTTTTTCCAGTGTTCATACTTTTTCTTGGGATAGGCGAAGTATCGAAAATCGCTGTAATATTCTGGGGCGCTCAGTGGCCGATATTATTGAATACGATAAGCGGTGTGAAAAGCGTTGATCCCCTGCTGATAAAATCTGCCCGTTCAATGGGCTCATCTGCAATTTCGTTATTCAGAAAAGTTGTCATACCTTCGTCCCTGCCATCAATAATCACAGGTTTGAGGCTCGGTGCTACTCATTCGATAATCGTTCTTGTGGCAGCCGAGATGATAGGGGCAAAATCAGGACTTGGATACTCGGTGATCAACTGGGAATATAATTTCATGATCCCTGAGATGTACGCAGCGATAGTCATGCTTGCACTTCTTGGATTGATCACTAATTATTCCCTTGTCTGGCTTGAAAAAACTACAACGAAATGGAAGGAAGAAATTACGATAACATAGGAGAGATAAAATGAATAATAATATAAAAAATTTGGCGATTATAATTGGTATCGCCTTAATATTGACTGCGGGCCTTTTATGGGTCAAGGAAACCACAGCGGAACCGAAACAGGAAACAAAAACAACAAATCCGACATCGCAAGTAAGTGATACTGTATCGAAGAAAGACATCACGATCCGGTATCTCTCTTCCAGTACAATCGTAGAGCCCTACGAGTTCGCAAAGGAGCTTGGATATTTAAAAGGTATCAATATCACAAGGGCTGGTTCATACACTGGAGGCCCGGAAGATATAATAGCTGTAGCCTCAGGCAGCACGGATATCGGGCATTCGGCATGGGTAGCGATAATCAATGCTAAAACCCGGGGCAGCGAGATAAAAGCCTTCGCGGCACCGATGGGGAATTCTCCTTCGAGCTGGTATGAGGGCACTCCATACTTATCAAAATGGATCGTGCTTGAAAATAGCAGTATAAAGAGTGCAAAAGATCTTGTAGGTAAAAAGATCGCGGTAAATACAGTTGGAGCGCATGTGGACTACGTAACGCGTGAATACCTTGCAAGAAGCGGTTTATCATTGAATGATGTGCAGCTTGTCCAGATACCCATTCCTCAACATGAGCAGGTGCTCAAACAAGGTCAGGTGGATGTTGTGGCGCCTCTGGGTATAGTTGTTGATAAGATCGAAGCCAGTAAAGGTGTTAGAGTGCTATTCTCTGACTATGATATTATTCAGGACCAGACGCACTGCGTGCTTTTCACATCTGAGAAATTCCTGAAGGAAAATCCTGATGCAGCAAAGCGCCTGACAGAAGGTATTGCAAAAGCTGCGGACTGGGCAAAGGAGCATCCCAAAGAAGCTAAGGAACTGGCTGCAAAGGTACTCAAGGATAAAGGAGGCAATCCTGACCTGGCAAAGTACTGGAAAGGCTTCGGAGTAAGAGACCATGCGCTGCTGGCTGATAGCGATGCACAGTTCTGGATAGACTGGCTTGTAAAGGATGGAAAGATAAAAGAAGGGCAGTTCAAGCCGTCTGATATCTATACGAATAAGTTCAATCCATATTATGGAAAATAAGTTAAACGAAGTAAAAATGCACTGAATTAATTTATGGCGCGTCCGCAAGACGCGATGCGCCATCGTTTCGCTTTGCACGCCAGTGATGTGATAGAGAACTTGACAACGAACTCAACAACCTTGATATGTTATTTTCCGTGGTAAGCACTCCATCGCATTCGGTTTGCATACCATGTGGCAACTTCCATCACCCACACAATTACCAGCGTTTACAGCAACTGAGATTTTCCTGCCATTTAATTCCTTGATCTCGTAAACTCCTCTTGAGCAGACCTTCACGCACATCCCGCAGCCGCTGCATTTTTCCTTATCAACGTATTCGATAAAAGCAGGAGTCCATTTTTCGCCTGACTTTGTTTCTCCTTGAACATATGCATCATCGCTGATTTTATGGCAACAACTTTTCATATCTCTACACTATTTCAATATTACTGGATTTGCAGGCAGGACAGATAACGCTTTTTCCAAGTCCCTTAAATTTGTTTTCACAATCCATGCAAACGTATTCTTTTAAATCCATTTCTATGTTTTCTATATTGATTTCAGGCATATCTCCGACCATGCACATATTTTTCACCTCAATTTCATGTGTATATCTGTCAGTGTCCATTTCTCATACCACGGTAATGATTTTAAGATCTCCTCTATGTTTTTTCCAAGTTTTGCGGCATAATTACCCGCCCTATGAATATATTGATACGACATGCCAAGGAAACCTTCAGCTTCATGCTTTTCTGCTTCCTGTAAAGCCTCTTTGAGACCAGTCTCGTATGCAGGCATGAATTTAGAAAGCTCCCCTGAAATATCGATACCTGCCTTTGCTGCATAACTTAATGCATTTTCTATATACACATGCATTCCATATATCTGTCCTTCTGATGCATATCCTTCAGCTTTTTCAAGCATTTTTGAGATTCCTTTTCCATATGCTGGCTTTAGCCTTTCAAGTTCACCGCTAATATCCTTGTTGAGTTTTACGGCAGTCTCCTTTGCCTTTGATACATAAAAATCAACATCGGACAAAACATTCAGATCTGCGCACTGCTGTGCTCTTTCAAGAAATCTTTCCAGGTCATTATTTCTGTCTTGCGGAGTCTTTTCCCTGTCTGCTTTTTCTTCGATCTTAATTTCCTCAAGCACCGAACCAGCATCTCCCATCGCTGTTATTTTGCCAAGCTTCATGTGCGCAGCGCGGTCGCAAACATTCCCGACAAATTCCATGTCGTGAGAAACTATAACAAATGTCGTCCCTGTCTCTTTTCTTGCTGTCAGGATCGAGTTTGCAACCTCGTTCTTTGTGATCGGATCCATCGTTCCTGTTGGTTCGTCAAAAATAATGATCCTCGGTTCTCTTATGAGAACCTGCGCCATTGTCACTCTCTGACGTTCTCCTACACTGAGCTCATATGTTGTCTTCTCCAGGATATCATGTGCTGTATTTTCATCAAAGCCCACTGCTTTTAAAGCAGCGATCGTTTTTGTTCTTGCGAGTTCAGGCTCAAGTTTTAAACCTATCGAAT
>Ga0265296_1000472_pt1 | contig 62036 bp, 67 predicted proteins | sample MunlanPumphouse1_FD_189073 | JGI IMG/M metagenome (GOLD analysis project Ga0265296, IMG submission 189073) | Groundwater microbial communities from a municipal landfill in Southern Ontario, Canada - Pumphouse #1 | ecosystem: Environmental > Aquatic > Deep subsurface > Groundwater | place...
TTGTCGAGCTATAGCCCTTGAAGAAGCTAAGCCGCTTCTATAAATCGCGTTATCAAGGCGTTTTTCAAGAGCGCCCAGTAATAAATCTCCAGTAATTCCTTTTTTTCGTTTGGCTTCGTTAAAGTATTTTTGGAGCTGTCTTTCGGTAAGACCGTAGGTGAATTTTATTTTCTGTTTTTCTAAGAGTTGCGTTCCAAATTCCGATAAAGCCCGGCGCCTGGATTTTCCATGCATGCCTGGTCTATACGGTTTTTTTAAAAAAGCTGATTTTGGTGAAAATGATCTTTCAGCTTTTAGCCCAAGATTCTCGCCAATTCTTCTTGATAATTTTTCTTTTGGTCCTGTGTAGCGCATGTTTAAACTCTTCTGACTTTCTTTGGTCGCGGACCGTTGTGGGGAATGGGCGTTGTATCTTTTATAGATACAATATTCAAGCCGTGATTAGCCAGAGATCTCACCACAGATTCTCGACCAGAACCGATTCCCGTAACAAAAATTTCAACCTCGGCAAAGCCATTTTTTTTAATTTTTTCGATTACGGCTTCAGCCACTTTTGAAGCGGCATAGGGTGTAGCTTTCTTGGGCCCTTTGAATCCCAATGAGCCGGCCGAAGACCAAGCTAAAACATTGCCTTTTTCATCAGTAACCGTGATAAATGTGTTATTATAACTGACTTGGATATAAATTCTTCCTCTGACAATCTGACGGCCAATTTTTCCGCCGGAGGCGGATCCGCCTTGGGCGGAAACAGTCATTTTTTCAGCCGTCTTTTGAATAGTGACGCTCTCTTTAAGAAGTTCTTCTTCGGTTTGTTTTTTTATTTTCTTTTTCCCCATTATGTTTTCTCCGTTGCCTTTTTGCGTCCCGAACCGACCGTTTTTCTCACGTTGCCCCTTCGAGTTCTTGAGTTGGTTTTAGTTCTCTGACCTCTTACCGGCAAACCGCGGCTATGGCGATATCCGCGGTAAGTGCCTATTTCCTTTAGTCTTTTAATATTACTTTGGACTATTCTTTTAAGCTCGCCTTCAATTTTATATTTCTTTTCAACCGAGCCCCTTAGCCGGTTAAGTTCCTCACTGGTTAGATCCGAGGCTTTTTTAGAAGGATTAATTTTCAGGTCCGAAACGATTTTTTTTGCCAAACTCTGACCTATACCGTAGATATAAGATAAAGAAGCAATTATTTTTTTATTTTCTGGGATATTAATCCCGGCAATTCTTGGCATAAATTTAAAATTTCGATATATAGATATATTTAATCAGCCTTGTTTTTGTTTATGTTTAGGATTTGAGCAGATTACATAAAGATGCTTGCGACGACGTATAATTTTGCATTTAGCGCAAATTTTTTTAACACTTGTTCTAACTTTCATAATCGTCTAATAATCCGGCCTCGTTTTTTATCAACGGATAACTCAACTTCTACTCTGTCGCCAACGAGAACTCTAATAAAATTCAGCCTCATTTTACCTGATAAATGGGCTAAAATCTCTGTATCGTTATCAATTTTCACCTTGAAGGTGGTGTTTGGCAAAGCTTCAATGACTGTGCCATTAAATATGGGCCTTTTATTATCTATCACGGCAATTATTGTTTGTCAAGAGTAATATTAACCTTATCTGGATTACTCGGGGCTTGCTTAACCCAGATCGGCCACAGGGAAATTGTGGCGCTGTTGATGAAATTTTTGTTGGAAATGACATTTCTCATGCCGTTTTCATCAAGCCCGGCCAACTCTTTTTTTAATTCGGCTAAATCGGCAGCGAAAGCGTTAACTTTATCAAGCCCAAAAGTAAAGAATATCTCGCCTTTTTTAAAATCTGATTTTGTAGTTTGAGGATAAGTTATATTATCCTTAAAATCAAAATTTTTCAAGTCCGGGTACTTTTTGGACACCGAGTAATCAACTAATGCTCTAAAATCTTTTTCCTTAAAAAATATTGCCTGCCAAGTAATTTTCATATTAATAGTTTGAGAATCGGCTTTGAAGTCATCAATTTTGACGGTTGACGCGCCATCAATTAATTTTAAATCGGAATCTTTAAAAGTGTTTAGAGTGTCGTTTTTAAGTTCGCTCACTAATGCGTTTTCAAGATTTTTTTTAGTTTTTTCTATTTCTTGGCTTGAAAACGTTGAATTATTTTGTATGTGAGTCATTGATTTGGTGCTTTCGGCGTAAAAACCGGCGTATTTCGGAGACCCTTTAAAACCGGGAATTGTGAAATAAGATGGCCCGATTTGGTATTCTTCTCCGGCCGCATCACTGACCACTTCTACTTTGATGGAACTAGGAATCAGTTTGGTGCCGGACATTTTTGCCCCTGGAACAATCACCGGATTTTGAATTCTAAAAATTTTTCCGCCCTTTGTTTCAAATCTGGTTTGAGCGACTAATTTTTGGGGGACAGCACTATAGGCATTGTATATATAGATAAATCCGCCGGTTTTTAAAGGCAAACCGCCGTTTTCATTAGATATTTCTATTATTTTTGAACCAGATTTTGATAATAGAAAATACTGTCCCGGGATAATTCCATTCGCAAAATCAGGCAAGCTTATGTTTTTGCTAATGGCAACCGGGATAGCCACATTTATGGGGACTTCTTTTAACGAAAGTTTAATGTTGGCCCTTGGCAATATTAAATACATCGCCGTTGCTAAAAGCAAAACTCCAACGCCGACAAAAAACACAACTATTCGATTAAAAGAAAGTAATCTTTTAGAACCAATAGTCGGAAATTTATTTTCTGGTTTGCTTTTTGGCTCATTATAAAAGTCTTCTAAATCTTTTTCTAATTCCGAATCATCATTTTTACTTAGCTCGGATTTACTTAGCTCGGAGACGATACTTTTATTTGTTATTTCATAAATAACCGGCGATGGGGGTACAATGTCCAACATTCTTTTCAATTCTTTTTCTTTCTTGTGCGCACTAAAATTATAAATTGGCAATTGGATTTTTTCAGCAAAAATTTTGATTTCATTATTTTCCGTGCTTATAGATAAATTTTTGTCTACACTTTCAGCTTCTTCCTTTAAAATTTTAAGCGAATTTAAATCGGCCGCTAATATTGAGTTTTTCGGCAAAACCAAAACAACCTCAGAGTGTTTTGATCTCATTAAGCGGTCGATTAAAATTGCCGTATCATCTTTGGTTCTGGCGCGAATTATTTCAAAACCTTCTGGCATTGATGTAATTATATCTCATTTTTGTTTATTATTCCACAATGGCTCTTATCCGCCTTATGCCGTCTGAAGAACTTTCTTCTTTAATAATCTTAAAATGGCCAATCTGACCGGTTGAACTAACGTGGGGACCGGCGCAGAGTTCTTTGGAATAGGCCTTTGACGGATCCGGATCGCCAATTGAATAAACATTAACTTCATCGGAGTATTTATCTTTGAAAAAAGCTCGGGCGCCTAATCTAATGGCGTCTTCTTTGAACATTTTCTGGCTAAAAACCGGCAAATCCATTTTTATTTTTTCATTAACGATATCTTCAATTTTTTTAGTCTCTTCGGGTGTCAGTCTTCTGGGAAAGGAAAAATCAAATCTGGCGCGTTCGGCAGTTATGTCCGATCCCATTTGTTTAATTTCTCCGCCATCTAACGAATTATCTAAAACATCATGAAGCGCCTGATGCAAAAGATGTGACGCGGTGTGCAATTTTGTAATTTTTTCAGCATCTGAATTTGGGATTTCTGTTAGGCCATGTCCCCCAAATTTTTTCTCTGCTCCGGCACGGGAAATTTCTTGATGCTTTTTAAGAGCTGTTTCCCAGCCGGATTCATCAATGTTAAATCCTTTTTCTTTAGCTAATTCCCTTGTTAATTCCATTGGAAACCCATAACTCTCATAAAGATAAAAAGCATCTTCCCCGGAAATAATTCTTTCGACTTTATTAATTAGCTTTTTTTCAAATTCTTTAAGCCCTCTTTTCAGAGTTTTAGAAAATTTTTCTTCTTCTTTTTGGATAACCGTAAGAACATCTTCTTTTTTAACAGAGAGCTCAGGATAAAGTTCTTTATAAATTTCAATCACTTTTTGCGCCAAAAAAATGGGAAAATTTTTATCTAAGTTAAGAACTCGTCCATGGCGGATAGTTCGGCGCAAAAGCCGCCGCAAAATATACCCTTGAGCAACATTTGAAGGCAAAATGCCATCGGCTATTAAAAATGCAGCTCCGCGGATATGGTCGGCAATAATTCTAACAAGGCGAGCTTCATTAGGAATATCACGATGCGGTATCAGTTGAATAATTGGCTCAAATAAATCGGTTTCAAAAACAGTAGGGGCATTTTGCACAACCATTACTAAGCGTTCCAAACCCATTCCGGTATCAACGCCATTTTGTTTAAGAGGTTTTAATGTCTTATCAGCATGACAATAATATTGGTTAAAAACTAAATTCCAAATCTCAATATTATCAACATATATTTCACTCGTCGGTCCGCAAGGACCTTCGTTGCCGGTCGGCCCCCAAAAATTGTCTTCCCGGCCGGCTTTTTTTATTTTATTATCCGATAAACCCAAAGACTTCCAAATTTCTATTGATTCTTTATCCTCAGGAACTTCGCTGTCGCCATTGAAAACTGAAACATGGCAGCGATCGGGCGATATTTTCATTTCTTTTGTTATAAATTCCCAACCTAACTTGATCGCCTCTTCTTTAAAATAATCGCCGAAACTAAAATTACCGAGCATTTCAAAAAAAGTGAGATGCGACTCATCTCCAACTGATTCAATATCCGACGTTCTAAAAGATTTTTGGACTGAAGCGGTGCGACGAACGCCAAAATCTTTTATTGGATCTTTCTCGCCGGTATAATAAGATTTAAATTGCTGCATGCCGGCGGTGGTTAAAAGCACCGACGGGTCGTCTTTCGGCAAAAGCGAAGAAGACGGCACAATTTTGTGCCCTCTCTTCTCAAAAAACTCCAAAAATTTTTCCCTTATTTCCTTTGAAGTCATATTCTTATATTATCAAACAATAATCCCGCCGCCAAGCATTTCGCCGGCTTTATTGTAAAATACAGCGCTTTGGCCCGGCGTGACAGCTCTCTGCTGAGAGCTAAAATCAACAAATAAAGATTCGTTATTCGCTGATGAAACTACGCAATTCTGAAGCGGCTGGCGATATCTAATGCGGATTAAGCATGTTAGGGGCAAATCCGGTTGCTTTCCAGAAATCCAGTTAATGTCTTTAGCGATTAATTCTTTTGAAAATAATTTTTGGCTTTCGCCTTCGGCAACCCATAATGTATTGGAGTTAATATCTTTTGCCGCGACATAATAAATTTTTCCCTGCTCGCCGAGCAAACTTCCTTTAATACCAATCCCCCTTCTTTGGCCAATAGTATAAAAAATCGCGCCGTCGTGAGTTCCTATGATTTTGCCGTCAATTGTTTTTATTGGTCCGGGCTTTATCCCGAGCTTTTCCTTTAAAAATTCGGCCACATCAATTTCACCGACAAAACAAACGCCTTGAGAATCGGGCTTCTCCGCTGTCGGCAAACCATATTTTTTTGCCAATGCCCGCACCTTGGGTTTGGTATAGCCCCCAATTGGGAAAAGGCAATGTTTTAGCTGATCTTGGGTTAGAGTCCATAGGAAATAACTTTGGTCTTTATTTTTGTCTTTTGCTGTCATCAGCGAATAACGAATCTGTGCTGATAACCGGACATAGTGTCCAGTAGCAATATAATCAGCGCCTAAAGCCAGTGCCTTTTTAAGAAACAGGCCAAATTTAATTTCCCGATTGCACATCACGTCGGGATTGGGAGTGATGCCGGAAGCGTATCCTGAAATCATATAATCAACTACCAATTTTTTGTATTCATCTTCAAAATCAAAAACATAAAACGGAATATTTAAAGCGCCGGCGACTCTTCTGGCGTCTTCCGCGTCTTTTGCGGCGCAATCGGTTAAAGACCAACCCTTCATATAAACCCCGACAACATCATACCCTTTCTTTTTTAACAGCAAAGCGGCGACGGATGAATCCACCCCCCCGCTCATCGCTACAAAAATCTTTAATTTTTTCTGCGTTCTTGACATATTTTACAAGTGCGTCCGTATTATATCAATATATCAAAAAAAATAAAGCCGGGCTTCGGAAAGCCCGGTGAAATCTTATACTAACAAACTACATAAGTGCAACTACTGCATCTAATACATCCTTCTTGATAGATGAGAGTGCCCTTGTGACACTCTGGGCAATAGTTACCGCGGATCATGATTTCTTTCTCATTCGACTCATCAACGGGATCAAGTTCAGTGATTTTTTTATCCGTCACCTCTTCAAATCCGAATCGCTTGAGATAAATATTAATCGCTTTTGCTATACCGTCACCTAAACTCGTGACTCTGTCTTTGCCAAAACCAACAGTTCTGCTGCCGCCAATACCACTAAGATGATTTTTGATCCTCATCAGTTTTTCAATTGATGACAGAGATGTTTCTTCCCTCAGAAGTTCCGACGCTAGTCGACCAATGGCCTCCGCGTCGGCAGCAGCGTCCGTGCCGGCTTTTGCGACAGTAACAAAAATCTCGAATGGTTCTTTTGGCCCCACATCGCCATCCCAGTTGATGGTGATAAAAGCTGATCCGTCGGGTGTTTCAACTTTAATCGTAGTGCCTAAAACATTGGAGCGAGAACGCACAAAATCTTTGACTATTTTAATTTCCGATTTCTCCCCAATGCCTGCCGAAAGCACTTGTCCCTTACAACCGTCGCGAAAAACTGTAATACCAAGACATTCTGTTTCGAATGCCAAAAGAAAAGCTTCTTCAACTTCCGACGGCGTAGCGGAATTCACCATATTAATGGTTTTACTGACACCATTGTCGGTATTTTTTTGAAAAGCCGCCTGAATTCTGACGTGCCATTCAGACGATATTTCGTGCGCCGTGGCAAAAACCTTTTTTATATCATCAGGAACACCATCCAAATTGCCGACTCGGCCGCGGCTCTTAACCTCTTCTTCAAGAGCTGGGGAATAAAACCCCCTCTCTTTGGCAACTTCAACAAAGCGATTAAATGCCGGACTGTATATCGCCAAAATGCGATCTTCATACCGATGCGTTTTGGTTAAACCGTAATGCGGTTCTATCCCGCCGGAACATCCAGCTAAAATGCTTAACTCGCCTGTGGGCGCTATTGTGGTAACCGTACAGTTCCTTATCGGCTTTTCATCTTTATAAATACTTTTACCCCAAAGCGGAAAAGCGCCTCTCTCTTCCGCCAGCCGTTTCGATTCTCTATGGCCAATATCATTAATAAACCCCATGACCTGATTAGCCATTTCACAAGCTTCATTAGACGCATAAGGAATATTCAGATAGGCCAACATATCGGCCCAACCCATTACGCCCAAACCGATTCGCCGTATTTTATGGGCAAAATCCATGATCTGAGGCAACGGATACGGATTGAGATCTATGACGTTATCAAGAAAATGTACCGCCAAACTTACAACTCTTTTAAGTTCACCCCAATGGATAACATATTTACCATCTTTTTTGGATAAAAATCGCACAAGGGCGACCGATCCCAAATTGCAAACGTCAAAGGGAAAAAGCGGCTGTTCCCCGCAAGGATTGGTCGCTTCGATTTTCATCAAATCCGGAAGCGGGTTAGCTCTCCACCTGTTGGTTTTATCAACAAACCATAAGCCAGGACAGCCTTTCTCCCATGCCATTTTAACAATTAGGTCAAAAACCATTTTGGCTTTAAGCCGGCTGACAACTTTGTTGTCGCGAGGATCAAGCAAATCGTATTCGGTGTCTTCCTTCACCGCGCGCATAAAAACGTCGGTGATAGCAATGGAGATGTTGAAGTGAGAGATTTGCCTTTCCATAAGCGCAATTTTCAATCCTTCCAGTACCTTATGACTGAAAATATGCGGTTTTATGCGCTCATAAATGGCGTTATTGCCATCCTGCAACGTTCCTTTGGCGATAATAGCTTCCAGAATGTCGGGGTGATGAACGCTTATCACGGCCATATTGGCGCCGCGGCGTGTCCCGCCCTGAACTACTTTGTCAGTTGAAGCGTCAAATACTTTCAGAAATGAAATCGGACCAGATGACCTGCCTTTAGTCGAACCAACGACCGCATTTTTCTGGCGCAATGAAGAAAATGAAAATCCCGTGCCGCCACCCGATTTGTGGATTATCGCCTGCCATTTAATAGCATCGTAAATTCCTTCCATAGAATCTTCCACTGGAAGAACAAAGCAAGCGGAAAACTGAAGTCCGTTGCCTGTTCCGGCGTTATACATCGTCGGCGCGTTGGGAAAAAACAATCTATTAGCCATTAAATCGTAAAAATCTTTGGCTAGCGCTATCAATTTTTTTTCGCTTTTTCTGTATTTCTTGTCAGCCGAAGCGATGTGATAAGCCACTCGCCAACACATCTCCTCAATTGTTTCAATCGGCTTCCCTTCATCTGATTTTCTCAAAAACCGTTCATTAACAAGCTTGATGGCATCCTCGGTCCAGTTATCGCATGCCTTTAAATCTTTCGGCATTGGCGCGATAAATACATCTTTTTCGTTTTTCTTCATCATCTTTCTTTCCTCCTCTTTTTATTCAGATTTTAAAGGTCAATCTTTTCTGGTAACAAAAACATAACATTTGCCCTTGTTTTTTGTCAAAAAAACTTTTAAAATAATAAATCATGTTTAATTACAACGAACTCAAGCCCGGCACTGTTTTTATTTTGGACGGCGAACCCTATGAAGTGTTGGAATTCAGCTTTTTAAGAATGCAGCAACGAAAGCCGGTCGCGCAAACTAAAATCAGGAATATAATCACCGGCAAAATATTAAACCGCAATTTTCAGCACACTGAAAACTTTCAAGAAGCGGAAATTGATTATAAAAAAGTTAAATTTCTCTATTCGCATAGAGATAAATTTATTTTTTGCGACATTCAAAATCCGTCGGACCGCTTTGAATTACCCGTCGAGATTATTGGCGACAAGGCCAAATTTTTAAAACCGAGTTCCGAAGTGGAAATCGTGAGTTTTCAAGATAAAATCGTCAATGTCAGATTGCCGATTAAAATAGATTTTAAAGTTGTTGAAGCGCCGCCCCGTACGCGGGGTAATACGGCTCAAGGCGGCACCAAAACCGTCACCGTAGAAACCGGCGCTCAAGTTACGGTTCCTTTATTTATAAACGAAGGCGACACAATAAAAATCAACACCACATCGGGCGACTACGTTGAACGCGTAGAAAAAGGAAAAAAATAACATCCTTACATTCTCAAGTTTGTAAGGATGTTGTTATATGCTTATAAACGTTGAAATGATTTAAGAAAACTAACAAATGTTTTCCCATATGGCGACAAAGTATGCTCTACGAATTTACCGCGGTATTTTTTATTGATAAGTCCCGCCTGATATAGCCGCCTTGTATGTTCGCCAATGGTTTTCTCATTTGCCCCGAGCGCCTCTACGATGTCTTCAAGGGTTATTGATTCACGCGTCGCAATCAGAAGTAATATCTCAATACGGTAATGATTCGCTATCCCCTTGAGGTGCCGTTCCATTTGTTTTGCCGTCTTTATCTTTGCCATAATTATATTGTATACAACATCCCAACATTCTCAAGTTTATAAGGATGTTGTGGGGTACAATTAGAAAGCAAATATAAATATCTTGTGAAAGAGAAAATAGAAAAACGGCTAAATCACTGATTTAGCCGTTTTTTCTTGTGTATTTCACGCCGCGGCCTTCTTTGCCGATTTGGGTAATATGCCCTTCCCCTTCAAGTTCTTCGAGGTAGTTAGTGGCAGTGGCGTCGCTTACGGCTAAAAGCTTCTGAATGTCGTCATTGGTAATTTCGGTTTTATTATCAAAAAGTTTTAATATCTTATCTTTCGCTTTTGCTTTCGCGTCTTGCCGCGATTCATTAACCTTGGCAATCCCCGGGCTCTCTTTTCCCGGGCTCGCGGGAGAATTCTGTTCCGACTTAGCGACGGGATCTTCTTTACCTTTCTTAAATTTCCACCACATATAATAACACCCCGCCCCAAACCCGATAATTAGAAAAATTAGATTAGTCATATGGTTAGTTTAACATTAACCGAGGAGTCCCGCTAAGGCGGGACGGGAGGGTTCCAGAAATCAAGAGTTTATGGATAGATTTCATTTATTTCCGCAACGCAATAAGCTTTATCGTCGCTTTCAGTTTTTTCAACAACTGAATCCAAAAATTCTTTTTGTTTTCTCTCCTTTTCCTGACTTGATAATTGATTTAATTCCGAACTTGTGCTTGCAGACATTTTTATAAGTTCTTTATCCAATTCTAATACTTCTTTATTTATTCTAAGTGCCATATTATTCCAACCCATTAACTTTAAACCATTGAACGAACAAACTCTTGAGAGAGCAACATAGCCCATTCCTTCAACAAACGATTTTGAAAGATCGATTTCGGCGGCATCAAGGGTCATTCCCTGGCTTTTATGAACCGTAATGGCCCAAGCGAGCCGCAATGGAATCTGAATAATTTCAGCTATAACTTTGTCGTTTTCTTCAATCGTCCAGCTTTTATGAACAACAGAGATGATTTTGCCTTTATAAGTTTTTACCACCGGCAACCCTTCGCTGTTAAAATCAACGACTATTCCGAGAGTACCATTTACGTATCCTTCTTCAAAACTATTTTTAACAAACATTACCAGCGCGCCCTTCTTTAAAAAAAGTTCTTCCGAAGCTAAACAATTCTTTTTTAATGTTTCTACAAGTTTGGGACTCCCGCTCGAAATCATTCTATAAACAGATAGTTCTCCCTGTAATTTTTCGAGCTCTATATTATTAATTGTATCCACATCAACATTGTGAGTATAAAGTTTTGTTAAATTTGGGATGCCGACATTGCTATTTTGGTATCTTTTTCTTAATGGTTCCAAAGTATACTCTCCCACACTATCTGTCCTTATATCATTTAACACCCTTGTCAGCTCGTCATCACTTTGTCTATATTGCTCATCAAGATAACAAACTTTCAAATTCATATCGGACCAGATATTTGATTCGTTTACAAAATAAACTTTTTCATTTTCTTTGCTCACCGGCGGCAATTGAAAAAAATCGCCGCATAATATCACCTGTATTCCCCCAAAAGGCTGTTCATAATTTTGCTTAAACGCTTTACAGATTCTATCAACCAAGTCCAATTGGAAATGGTGAAGCATTGATACCTCATCAATTATTAGAACTTTTGTTTTATAAATATTATTTTTCAGCCGTCTTCTCCTTAAAAGATTTTGTATATCTTTATCGGATAATGCGTCTTTAACTCCCATGCCAGACCAAGAATGAACAGTGACGCCGTTCATATGAGTAGCGGCAATTCCGGTGGAAGCAGTAACGCCCACATTAACTTTTTTATCTTTCAGGTAATCAATATATTGATTCAATAAAAAAGTTTTGCCGCTTCCCGCAGAACCCGTTAAAAACACATTGTGCCCCATTTTTAAAATGTCTAACGCTTCTCTTTGCGTCATAGCATAAATCCCGTTTTTAAAACTTTAAATATTTTTCCCAATATTCATAAAGTTTTTTAGTGGCCTCCAAATCGCCCACATTATATTTTGCAATTTCTAAAAATTTTTTGTCCTTAAACAATGGCCCCACATCGTCGCCTGTAATACCTTCCGCCTTTGGGCTTTTTATTCCAAAAGCGCGCGTCCATAAATGCAAACCGCCCTTCTTTCGCACGGCGCCATAGAACGTCAGTTGGTCAAGCAAATCAATATGCCTGGCATCTGGCAACTGTTGATACAAATAGCGGCCGCGCATCAAATCCTTTGTGGGCCTAATGCCGTGTATGGCTGATCTAATCATTAAAAATGGCACATCAAAAGTCCGGCCATTAAAACTCACAAATTCCTGATAATTTTTCGCTCCATTCCAAAAATCTTCAAGCATTTCTTTTTCCGTCTTGGGTTTAAATTTTATGCCGTCTTCTTCCGATTCAGCCAAATTTGCGCCGGGAGCCTGAAAATAAACTACGCCTTGATTTTTGTCATAATCTAAAACGCCAATGGCGACAATCTCGCCGGTTAAAGCCGAAAATCCCAATCCGCTTTTTAAATCCTCAAGCGCAGTTTCGTATTCGGATTCCGTTTCCGATTCTTTCTTAATCCACTTCGTCAAAACATCCTGCGTTACCGCATCCAGCTCGTCAAAATTATCTCCCACAGTTTCAATATCAAAAATTAGTTTCGCCATAAGTTTTTATAGTTTTTTAGTTATTTTTTAGAAAAACTATATTTTTGTTCTCGTTTTTGAAATGCTTCTTTACCACCCTCAAGAACCTCGCAAACATGCTGTCTTATGCCCTTTCTGTAGAGAATAGCTTTTTCTTCTTTTTCGGTTAGCTCAAAGGTATTTTCTAAGGCACCTGACACATATTCGAATCGAAACTTTCGATTATCGCGCCCGGTTTCCTGGCCTGCTTGATTAGCGACTATAGCCTCTTCTGCGTCTGCCCCGACTACTAAATTAGGATTGTGGGTAACAATGATAATTTGACGAGCTTTCTTTTTCCTTTGTAAAAATGAAACTAAATCGGCGTATACCGAGCGATTATCTAAGTCATCATCTGGTTGATCAAGTAAAATAGGCCACTCGTCATTACTTAGTTCAATAAGTATTTTTAGAAGAACCAATCCTTTTTTACCGGGAGACATTTTGTCCAATGAATCTTCTTTATATGCTATACCAAAATCCAGATAGAATCTGTTCTCGAGTAATTTTGTAATGGCATCGAGTTTTGAACGATATTTTAGAATGCTCACTTTACCATCCAAAATCCCATTGAATATCTTTGTTATATCTTCAAGATGCCTTACGGGGTCATATTGATATCTAAACTCATCACGCCCGCTTACCTCAACTATCTTTTTAAGACTTGGTCTATTTAAAAAATCTTCCACGACTCGTGCGTTAAACTCTGATTCATTAAATCCTACTACGATACTAAGTGAGATATCTTCAAACTTGTTTTCGTATTTCTTGAATTCATTACGTAATTCTTCATACTTAGCAAAAACATTTCTATAAAAACCGATAACTTCTTTTCGCTTCTTGAAAATTGCTTCAATTTTTAGTTTGAGATTTTTCTGATAAAGAGAAATTTTATCAAGCTTTGCGCGTTCTGCCTTTATCGATGTCGCCTTTTTTTCTAATTCGACTTGGAGCTTAACTTTAGATATTAATGGCACTAATTCCTTTTTAATTTTTTCAAGCTCTATTTTATTTTCCTTGATTTTCTCATCAATATCCTTAAATACTGCTTGGGAGGCCTGCTTAATATCTACTTCGAGACCCTCAAACTTATTAAATACTTGCTTAAACTTTTGAGAAACATCGGGATCATTTAAGTATCCTCCGTATTCTTCTTTAGTAGTTAAAAGATTTTTTGCGTGGGATAATAAATCGCGCTGGAGATTATCAATTGTTTTTCGATCGGCATTAAGGTTTGTAAGTTTTGTATTTACCAATTTTTCGCGCTCGGCAAGCGACTCATAGTTTTTTATCTCCTCATCAGATAATCCTGATTTCGCCTTTATATCACTAACCTCTTTTATCAACTTATCAATATAACTAGTAATACCCTTAGGATCACCCAGTTGCTTTAATTCTTCTTCAATTTGTTCTGTCTCTGTTTTAACTGAAAAAAGATCGTTAACTGTAGCGGGGATTTTTTTGCCAAGCGAATTAACATCTTCAAAAGTTTGCTGATAATTCAATCTTGCCTTTTCTTCCTGAACAAGAACGCTGATAACGAATTGATTTAAAGTATCTTTGCTTTTTATATCGACTTCCGAAAGACGATTGAGATAATTTTGAGGAATGTAAAGTATTTTTCTTTTGTCTTCTTGAGCGACGTTTTCTCCGTTTGATGATTTTAATTGCATTACTTTATTGTCACCCCAAATGATCTCAAAGTTGAAGTTGGGATTATCGTCAAGATTATACTGCCTACTTTCTCCTAATCTTTTTGTCACCTCATCTCTATCAATAGTTTTGGCCATATAATGCATTAAAAGAGACTTGCCCGTTGATCTGCCACCGATTATCGCTGTTAGATTTTGATTTATCTCTATATAATCACTTGGAAAATTGTGAGCTGTGCTATGATCGATAAATCTTACTTTATCAATAATAAAATAAGTTTGCTTCTCCTCGGGCTTGTCTTCTTGGATTTTAATTCTCTCCGTTGGTTCGAAAATAATCTGTTTTAATCCCTCAAAAGTAGGATCGGCCTTAATCCAAGAAAAATTAGGCCCGATCATTTCGAGTTGATGAGCATCTGAACATGCTACAACTGGTTTGGGAATGGCATCTTCGTATCTTTGAGTACTAAGAAATTGTGGAATATCATCAGTCCGACCAAAAAATGCGTTAGCTATTTTATCTATTTCTATCGCAACTGTTACTCCTCGTCCCTCATCACCATTTGGTCTAAAAGAACCATAACCCCGAGGCACTCCAAAAATAAAATAATCTCTTAGAGCCTCAAAATCTTTATCGAGTTGATCTTTGAGGGTTTTAATATCAACAAGTGCTTGGTCATATCCAACCAAACTCAAATCTTTCTCGGAGCAACATAGCTGTTTAAGATTGGGCAAACTATTAAAAAGTGGCAATTTATCCAAAAACTTTTGGATTTTGCTAACATCAACTTGTTCTGAAAATATAACATGTATGTTAATATAATCTCCTTCTTTATTCGGCTGTGATATTCGAAATTCAATGTTTGGTAAAATCAGTTTTATATTGGATATTCTGCCGCTTTTCTTATATTCCATTATTTCCTGATAACCTTTCAAACAAAAATAATTCGTGATGCCAATAGCTTGTATATCTGTTTTTTCAAGTGCAGTTAAATATTTCTCCCATTTTTCAGTGGAGTCTTTTCCTTCAAACCGATTTTGTAAGACATCTGCTGGACAATGTAGATGTAGATCCCATTTTCTCCATTCAGATCCTTTTGGATATAAAGTATTATTTGGCATTGTTTTCAACAATCTTAATTTCTTCCCTTGTGAGGCTGTAGAGTTTATAAACTTCTTCGTCTATTTTTTTATCGGTTTTGGCAATTTCGTCTTTGATTTTATGCCATCGGTTGGAATTTTCCGTTTCCTTCATAAAATCATCCTTACGATTAAGCATTTTTTTGACTAATAAAATTAATTCTTTCGATTCAAATGTAATTGGGATTGGGAATTTGTCTAAATGAATTTTTTTTAACTGTGGGGTTGACTCTTTATTTGTAATAGCAAAATTATAATAGTACCAATTCATGAATTTAGAATTAATAATACCTAATAATGCTAATACTGTATTTTCTGAATTTCCATATATAAAATATAAAGATTGTTCCGGATATAAACCTCGATTGTCAAAAGCGGCTATTAAATTAATACCTGTTTTTCTCAAAAAAATCTTTGGAATAAAACCAAGTTTAGTTTTGTCCTGCGTTCCACCAACTAAATTCTTTTTTTCAAATTCAAAATAATAAGACCCTCTAATTTGGTAGCGACCAATATTTTTTCCTTTAAGAATCTTGATTTGATATTTATTTTGTCGTTCTTTACTCAGAGTACCGGATTTAGCAATAAAACCAACAGATGTCTGAAATTTTTCAATAAGTGGCTGAGCATTGTTATTAATTTTTTTTAATATTCCTTCATTTTTACTTGATGAATATATAAATTCTTTACCAGGATTATTCTCGAAATACTTTTGAGGTATTTCATCCGCTACCAAAGATGGCCAAACTTGTATTTTAACCTGCTTAGTATCATGAAACCCTCGACCGATGACAAAAACTACGGTATCGCCAATAATACCTGGAAACTCTACCCTGAATAATAAATTCAGAATGGAGTAGTTAGATAAAATATATTCTCGGAGTTTTTTAAATTGTTCATTAGAACATAATCTATCAGGAACAATAAAACTTAAAATCCCTCCATTTTTAATTAATGACAATGATTTCCAAATAAATATTTCAAATAAATTAGGACGATAAGTATTTGCATTTAATACTTCTGTGAAATATCGTAACTCGGAACTATCGAAGTCGATACTTTTGTGTTTACCCTTAGCTGATACCCACGGTGGGTTTCCAATAATCACATCAAAACCCCCTTGCTCAAAAACTTCGGGAAATTCTTCTTCCCAATTAAATGGTTTTTTCTCGCGAAAATTTGGACCGAAATATTTTTTTAGTTCTTCATCTGTTCCGGAAATTAAAGAATTACCGTTTTTTATGTTGGTTAAAATCGGGAGTTTCACTCTTTCATCCAAGGCGCTGACTAATAAATTAAGCTGGGCGATTTGCACTGCTTGTTCATCCAAATCAACTCCGTAAATATTTTGGGTTAGAATCTGGAATTTAGTATAGGGATCGTTATAACCCAAATATTTATATTTTTCATTAATCACTTCCAGCGCTTTTATAAGAAACGAACCCGAACCGCAGGCCGGATCTAAAACCTTAATCTTTTTCAAATCATGAATGCTTTGGCATTGGTCCAAAACCGGTTTTAGGGCGTTTCTGACAATATAATCAACGATAAACGTCGGAGTGTAATAAATTCCCTGTTCTTTTCTCTTTTTAGCGTCTTTACTGATTGTCGTTCCCTTTTTTGATTTGGATAAACGATAGCCCAAATAATTCTCATATACACTACCCAAAACGTCGGCTGGTATGTCTTTAAAATCGTATTCGTAATAACCTTCTTTGCCATATAAAATCGGAATCACTTTTTCCAATGTATCATTATTATCGTCCCAGTTCTCAAAAGGATGAGGTAAAAATAGATTAGAGTCGTAAATCTTATCTAATTCACGAAATTTACTTATCATCGCTTTATACAGAGTAATTTTCCCTCGACCGCCTTTTGCGCCGCTTTTTGCGTCCCATTCATGAAGAATTGGTTTTAAAGTCGGCGGTTCTATTTTTCTGTCCTCGGCAACTCTGATGAAAATAAGTCGATCTAATAGTTTTTGGACGCCCTCATCTATTAAATCTTTATCTACTTTCGGATTTGATATTGATAAATATTTTGTCAAAATTGCGCGGCATTCGCTTATGTCTTTATATAAAATTTCGCTTATAGGAATTCTTTGAAGTTTCTTGCCGATCTGCTCGGCGTATTTATCAATTGCATTAGTTTCAAGAGATTCTCTTGAGAGTTGCCATAATTGATCAAAACGCTTTATATATTCGTTGCAAGGAATTTCAAAAAGACGCTTGTCGCCTAAATAACGACTTTCGATATCTTGCGCGTTAAATACTATAATCGTTTCAAAATTCGTTAAAATCGCCCAAGTTACACCTTTATTCCAAGAATAACGAATGGCCTGCTTGGCAAATTCTTCTTTGTGGATGTCCTGTTTAAATGCTTTCGCTTCAAGAAAAAATTTTGGAGTAGCATTAAGATAAAAACCATAATCAACACGGCCGCCGGAAGCTTGACTTTCTTCAGCTGAAACTTCATTTTTATCATGAACGTCCCACCCTAAAATCTCAAAAAGAGGCAGAATAAAATCCTTTTTTGTTTCTTCCTCGCTGTATTTATTAATTTTGCCACTCTTAACTACGGCTTGATATTTATCAATTAATTTCTGTATATTCTTTTTTGCCTCGTTTTTATTCATAAACCCCCTTACTTTACCACATTTTTAAGCATTCGACAACTAAAAAACAGAATAAATGTTATTTCTAAAGCTTACGCAAAAAAAACGGCTAAATCGCTGATTTAGCCGTTTTTTTGTCACCCCCACAAGATATTTATATTTGCTTTCGAGCGGGTTATTGGAAAAATAATAAATAAATTATTTTCCGAAGCTTATGAAGTCGTTTTAGCATGGTTTCAAAATGCAGGTTTATTTCCGATTGGTTTTAAACGTGCATTTTGAATAAAACGGCTTCATCGGACAGCGAAGTCGCCGCTGGGCGACCGAGCGCGCGAGGAAAATAATTTATATTATTTCTCCTATTTCTTTGGGAAAGTTTCTTCTAAAATCTTTTTCAGGCCTTCCACATCAACATTTTTGCGCTGTTTTTTGTCCTCCGCAGCCCTGCTTGACTGTGGTCTACTTGTTGAACGGACAGGTTTCTGTTTCATTTTTTCAAAACAATCTTTACAGTAAACCGGTCGGGACGGGTCGGGATTAAATGGGACTTTAATATCTTTCTTACAACTAACACACACAGCAGAGAACATTGCTCTGTCTTCCGGCTTGTCCGCAACATGGGAAGGTTTATCTTCCCCCAAAGGGGCTTCTTCAACGCCTGTTGCCATTGCAATAGCTTTTTCGACTTCAGCTCTGGGGGTAGTATAATTTTTTCTTGAATGTTCTATTATTTCATCAGCGTAGGAAATTTCCGGCTTCGGTATCGGCGGCAAAGTGATTGCCGAAAAAGGCCTTGAAGGCACGCCGTCAATCATTAAACGCAAATAAATATTATAATTTGGCAAATTTAATAAGTCCTGGGCCACAATATTGGGGCCGAACTGTTTTTCTTCAAGAAATTCAACATCTTCGCCGCCGGTTCTAAAAGCGACAAAAGTGCCAACGTTGCCAAAGATCGCGTCTTTCACTCTGGTGTTTTGGTCGTGGACCAATTGTCCGATATATTGATTGGTGATAACAAGATTTAGACGGTATTTTCGGGCCTCGGACAATATTGTCGCAAAACTGTCAGTAACAAAATTTTGAAACTCATCAACATAAAGGTAAAAATCTTTGCGTTCTTCTTCCGGAATATCAACGCGGCTCATGGCGGCAAGCTGTATTTTGGTTATAAGCATGCCCCCTAAAAGTTTTGAATTATCTTCGCCAACCCGCCCTTTAGATAAATTCATTATAATAATTTTTCCTTCATCCATTGCTTTTCTGAAGTCAAAAGAAGAATGCGGCTGGCCGATAATATTTCTGATTACCGCGGCCGAACTGAATTGACCAATTTTATTTTGAATGGCTGCTGTTGCTTCTTGTTCGTAACGCTGTTGGTACTTGGCGTATTCCTGGACCCAAAATGCTTTGATAATCGGATCGTCCAATTGATCAACAACTGATTTTCTGAATGCTTTATCGGAAAACATCCTGTTAATGCCCAAAAGCGTTGATCCGGGTATCTCAAGAAGGGATAACACCGTATTATTCAAAATATATTCCATTCTTGCCGACCAAACATCAGGCCAAATCTTTTTAAAAACTCCCATTAAACCGGAAGCCACGAGGTGCCTTGCTTCGGGGTCAACTTTTTCAATAGCATTAAAAGCTATCGGATAGGCCATATCGGCCGGATTAAAATAAATTATATCCTCAATCCTTTCTTTGGGGATATAATTAAGCAGATGTTCTGCCATATCGCCATGAGGATCAATGAAGCCAACGCCACGGCCGGCCATAATGTCGGAAGCAAGCATGTTCATTAAAAGGGTGGTTTTGCCGGTGCCGGTTTGGCCTATTATGTACATGTGGCGCCGTCGGTCATCTATTTTAATGCCAAAACGCTTTCTTTGATTTCGAAAGTTGGTTTCCGCAAAAAATGTTATTTCTTTATCAACCATAAAAATTATTCCACGGGTAAACTCACCGGCGGTTCAGATTTTTTAGCCTCAACTCGCCGCATGGTTGGCGTTTCAACCACTAAAATTGGATAATGATAAATCGTGGCCAATTCTTCAATATTTAAAATAAAATCTTTTTTGCGTTTTGCCGTTTTGCGATTAACATACCTGTCAACAAAGGCAATTTTTCTTATAAATTCCCGCCGATTTTTTATAAAGGGAATTATTCTTGGTTGGTCGGCTGAAGTTCCCGCCTTTTTATTTCCTTTAAAAGCATTAAGATTTACAGTATTAAACTGCTTGAAAGCGCCGCTAATAGCCGCCATATTAGCATCGTTAAAAATATCTCTTCCGGCAATATAAGCAAAGCGAATGCAAACTCTAAAAGCTAATTTTGAAATTTTATTCTCAATAGCTTCGGCAACTAATCTGTCGCCCGGAGAAAGATTTTGGCTTGCCGCTCTTATTTCTTCTTTTTTAGCCTCACTCCACTCCGGATAAATTGCTATGGCTTTTAGCAAATTAACGACAAATTCATTGATTCCTCCAAAAAATTTCTCAAACCAGTTTTTTTTAGCTTCGGTTTTTTTCCCTACAAGTTTATTAACCGCTTCAATGCCCTTTTCCTGCCAACCCTTTTCAGCGGTTGGCGCTATTAAATATTGAATAAAAATATTTTCGTCTGGCCTGAGCTTTGAGAGAATTTCGAGAAAAGAGGCCATCGGATCCAGTCGTCTCTCCTTCTGTCTTTCTTCAAAAGACAGAAAAGTTCTGATCGGGTAATAATCAGCTTTCTCCAAAATAAACTCCACGCCTTTTATGTCATAGGTCTTTCCGGGAATTTTTTTAGCCAAAGGAGCGGCATAATCTAAAACTTCCAAAATTTCAGCATCGGGATACTGGGCATGAATTTGGGCTTCCACAAGATTTCTAAACTTTTCCGGCGTTCTTATGAAAAAATAAACCACATTATCAATCCCGGCAATTTCAAAACTAAACCACTCCTGAACTTTCCCTTTCCAATATTTATCTAAAAATTTAACTTTAGTAAGAATGCCATGCAGGCCCGAAAAAATTTGTTCCATGGCTTTTGGGGTTTTCTCTATATTTCTTGAAATTTTTACTTCCAAAAGAATCCAACTAATCCCCTTTATCGCTTTAAGTTTAAGATACAATATCCAAAGCTCAATGAAGAGCGCGGCCAAAAATACAGGCAGCCAAAGCCACCACAAATTCAAAAAAACCTTAAGGATTGTATAGAAGACCGCCATTTATAATAAAGTGAAGCGTTCGTTGTCTATTTTTTTGAAAACCTTTTTATTTTGAAGATTGAGAAGAATCGTGTTTTCTTTTACCAGCCGCTTGGCTTGGACTATTTTAATTATTTCTTCTTTGGCAAGTCCCCCTTCGGCATTCTTTAATGTAGAAACCAGAACATCGCGCACCGTTCCCGGTTCGTAGCCCCAATCGGCCAAGGCATAAGTTCCCCGGCCCACCAAGACAAAACGCGGATCTTTAATCAGCTCGTTGTGAACGGTTTGGGGGTGGGCTTTGCGGCCTGAAAAAGCCACCTGATTAATAAGTTCGGCCACCTGCGTAAAATGAAGCGGTTTTTTTTCTTTTTTAAAAATTAAATAAGATTTATCTTTTACGCCTTTAGGCGACACTTCCGGTGAACCAACAAAGCCCCATTCGCCAAAAGGATTTTGAGCAATCTCGCGGCAGAGTTCAACACAAGAAAACAAGGCCTTATCGCTCATTTCGCCTGCCTGCGCAGACAGGCCACCTAAAGAAGCTGCAGTTTTTAAAACTACTTCTTTTGGCATTGGCAAATTTTGCTCGACCAACTTTTTTTTCAAGGCCTCCCCTAAACTAATGGCAGTATTATAGGCGCTGTTATTCAAGGCCCAAACTGCCTGCCATTTTGGAGTTTCTTTAAAATATATAAATCCTTCTTGCCTCAAAGCCAACACAAAACTGATTAGATTTTCATTATTATTTTCCTTTAAGGAAAATAATTGCGAGAGTTCCCTCAAAAAATAATCCTCTCTTCTAACACCGCCGTAGTCCGTTAGGTGTTTTTCAATAGTTTCAAAGGCAAGTTTCAGTGGCTCTAAAACATTTTTATTCGCAAGCTGTCTTAAACCCAGGGCTTCAATTTGCCTTACCCGTTCTCTGGTGATGCCAAGATTCTGGCCGATTGCTTCAAGGGTCTGGCATGAAACAGAACGCAAGCCGAAACGCTTTTCAATCACTCCGCGCACTCTCGGATTAAGAACTTTTATTAATTCGTCTAAAATATTTTTTAGATTTTGTCCCGGCATATTATTTTTTAATTATTTTTTAAAATTAAATAATTCTAAACTACTTATTATAATAATATATAAATACAAAGCTGTCAATTTTTATTCAACACCTTAAACCAACTTACCAAAAGCGGCGAAGCGATAAATATTGATGAATAAGTTCCGAAAAAAATTCCAACCATTAAAGCTAATATAAAATACCTGAGACTCTCTCCGCCGAATACATATAATGCCAACAAAGTTAATAAAACGGTGAAAGAGGTATTGATTGAACGCACTAAGGTTTCATTGACGCTTTGATTAACTAAAGGCACAAAATCCAAAGAAGCATAGCGCTTTAGATTTTCACGGATTCTGTCAAAAACCACAATAGTGTCGTGAACCGAAAACCCCAAAATTACAAGCAGCGCCACAATAAAGTTGGTACCGATTTCAACGCCATAAAAATGGCCGAGAAAGGCAAATAAACCGATAGGGATTACCAAATCATGAAATAGCGCCGCCAACGTCACTACACCATACCGCCAGGAGCTTAAGGGCTGGAAAACTTTCCTGAAAGCCCAGGCAATATAAAGCGAAATACCAAAAAGGACTATAATTATGGCTTTTACTGATTTTTGTTTTAATTCGGTCCCGATAGTAGGCCCGATTGAAGAAAATCTTCTTTCTTCAATATTGTTGCCTAATATTTTTATAATTTCTTGATGAGTTGTTTCGTCAGTTTCCCTAAATCGAAAATTCACACCATTGCCGCCGACTGGCGAAATTCTCAGATCATTTAACTTCAATGGTTTTAAAGAATCAATAATTTGATTTGTTTCGGGCCGCTTATTATCAGAATAAGCAACTTCTAATATTGAACCGCCTTTAAAATCAATCCCGAATTTCAAACCCCATAGTAATAAGGCAATAATACTTGCCACAATAAAGATAGCCGAGATTGCATAATAAATTTTTCTTTTGCCAATAATGTTTAACATTAGTTTAGAAATTAAAAATTACGCGAACTGATTCCCATAAGCCAAGGTAATTTTTCAAGAGAGCTTACTGAGAAAATTTTTAAAAATGAACGAGTAACAAAAATAGCCGAAAACATACTGACAATTACGCCAATGCCAAGAGTTAAGGCAAAGCCTTTGACAACGCTTGTGGTGAAATAATACAAGACTAAAGTGGTTATAAGAGTGGAAATATTTGAATCCCGAATTGAAAACCAAGCGCGAGCAAAGCCATCATCAATTGCGGATCCTAGTCCTTTCCCGGCCCGAAATTCTTCTTTCATTCGCTCAAAAATTAAAATATTGGCATCAACTGCCATACCAATTGAAAGAATGAATCCGGCAACGCCTGCCAAGGTTAAAGTCACCGGTATTAATTTAAACAGCGCCAAAACCAGAGTCATATAAATTAATAGAGCAGCCACCGCGACAACACCGGGAAAGCGATAGTATAAAACCATAAATATTACTACGGCCAAAAACCCGATAAGGCCGGCTTTAACGCTTTTATTAAGCGAATCCTGACCCAAACTGGCGCCAACTGAATCTTGAGAAATTAATCTAATGGGCACTGGCAAGGCGCCCGCATTAAGGCGTCCAGCCAGTTTTTTGGCTTCATCAATAGTGAATTTTCCGGAAATTACAGCCGAACCGCCGCTAATCGGCTCGCGAACCACCGGCGCTGAAATCGGAAGGCCGTCAAGATAAATGCCCACTTGTTTTCCAACGTTGCGCTTTGTCAGGTCCTCAAATATTTTCGCTCCTTCACCGTCAAACTGGACACTCACTTCTGGCTGATAAGTATTTTGGCCAAATTCCACTTTGGCGCTTTTTATATATTTGCCGTTTAAATCTGTGGGTTTAAAATATGGATCTTGGGCTAAATATTCTTTGTTTCCGGCTTTTTGTTCATTTAAAATTTTCTGTGTTTCGGTATCGTCTCGTTGTTCCTTAAATTCCAAAAATGGCGTTTCACCTATTAAAGCAATAGCTTGGGAAATATCTTTAATGCCGGCAAGTTCCACTGTTAGACGCCACTGCGAAGCTGAATTCTCAACTTCAATCACCGGTTCACTAACACCAAAAAGATTAACGCGGCGTTCAATGACATCGCGCAAGCCGGACATGGCTGAAGCAGAATCCTGACCGCTTATCCCGGAAACATCGGCTGAGTAAATCAAGCGGGTACCGCCGGCTAAATCAAGGCCGAGTTTAAACGGCACTTTAATAAAATTTGGCAATGCCACCGGTGAAATAACATTTATTTTGTTAGTCACTTTATCCCAAACGGACGGATAAATAAAAAATGCCGCAATAATTGCGACTATAAAAATAGCAAATACCGTGAAGCGCACTTTCTTTGCGGCGTCTAACTTAAATAATTTATCTGGAGAATAACCCGGAGCCATACAAAGTGAACAATAAAGTTTTTATCACCTTATGTCAAATTTTTGTGCTGATCCATTTGAGAATAAAAAAAAGGCGGAGTCGGATGAATTGACTCCGCCGTATCTTCGTTCAGCCGGACTAAGCTGTTGGGCCTATCATTGTCTGAGGAATAGCGGACGGACTGGTAAATTTGGCGAGGATTTGGTGATCATTCTCTCCGTCGTAAAATCGGAATGCTGGTCCCAACGACGTGAGAACAATCGCCTCCACCTTGAAGGTTCTTCCCGCCAAGTGCCCCACCTTGAGGTGACTCATGACTTTTGGATCGTTGAGGTGACTCATGACTTTTGGATCGTTTCCATTGATCTGAAAGTACTTTCCCAACAGCTTTTTGTCTTCCCTTTCTTTCACTGTCCAGTCCTCCTTAGTTTAACGTTGGCGGCGATTTTAATCTGCCTAATAACCGGCTTTCACCTCCTTCCACTAAGAATAGATGCAAATCTAATTATAGCATAAATCATAAAAAAAGCAATATCAAGAAATAGCATTTCTTATTTCGTCTAAGATTTCCTGGGGGATTGGGCTGCGAGCCGGGCTTTTCCCCGGGTACCTCCAAGCCGTAATAATCTTTATTTGTTTTTTATTTTTTATAGGTTTGTATATGGTCCAAATTTCGGAATAGGTTTTATTGCCCGACGGCTGCATTGCTGCAATTAAATTAGGCACAATCGCTTCTTCAATTCGCGCCGGATGTCTAATCACCCTCTTGATTCTTTGCCCTGACAACCCATAATGCCGCATTTTATAAAGCGAATGTTTGGTCCAATAATATTTATCGCTGCCTTTCATATTTTTAATTCTTTTAGCTGTTCGCGCCAGCTGCAAAACGGGCAATTATCCGCCGATTTCGGCATCTCCCCTTCCAAAATATCAATAGCTTTTAAGAATTCTTTAAAGGCTTGATCCGGATCGGTTTTTAGAGTTTGAACGTAAACCAATATCGGAATCCCACTATGAAGTTTATCGCCGTGTTCAGGAAAATAATAAATTAAGTGGCCAAAGCCGGAAGTTGTTTTTTTATTTTTTTCCAAAAGCAGGGCGTAAAAATTTAACTGATGCTGATAGGCTTCAAAAATATCTTTCTCGCGCGGGTCGGAACTGGCGGTTTTATGATCAACCGGCGTATGGGTTCCGTCTTCCCGAACCAAGCAATCGTCAAGTCTGCCGGTTAAGCCGTATTTTTCATTGTAATCGTAAAAATATTTTTCTTGGAATGGATGTTCCAGTTTACCCTCAACTTTTCCCTCAATCATCGGCGGCATTTCGCCAAGCGGCCGGTATAAATTAAAATAATGTTTTAAAATCGTGTCAAAACGATTAGCGAGCCGCGAAACAATGCCTTCGGGCTGGCGCAGGCCTTTATTGTATTGCAGCCAAAAACACCGCGGACAGCGGTACATTCCCTCAATCCCCGAATGCGACAGCCAAATTTTTTTATTTTTATTATTTTCCACGATATTGGCATTATGGTAGCACAAAAACAAAAGCCCCGCGATATTCTGCAGGGCTGGAAAGAACTAAGTACTAACTTGTTCTCTCTGCTGGTTGGACGAAAGGTAAAGCGAACTGCCCGCCCTTCTGGGCTGTCGTGGTCTCATCGTACTCCCGAACGAGAGGAAGCAGGTGAGCAAGAAGTTTGTCATTGCAAAGCTTCTTGATTTCCGTGTGAGTCCACCCCGCTTTAAAAAATGCGAGCATCAGATCCGTGTCCATGCTGACCTCCTTGTTGAGAGTTTATTCGTGCTGTTGCTTATTTAAAAAAACTATCTTTATATAATATATATAATATACACAAATGACTTTTCTATCAAGCCCCATGGCAACGTTTAACCTTTTTTACCTATTAACGCGGGCGGCAAGGGCAAAATGGAAAAAATAACGATTTAAGTCCTCAAAAGTAGTTTTGTATTCTTTCCCTCCAAACATTGCGTCAGCTAATAATTCGCGAGTTCGGACGATTTCTTTTAGCCGCGAGCGCCAGCGAGAATCGGCGATTGTCAAATCCAAAAGTTCCAATGCCCTATTAATAGCGTTCTCGTATGATTTTTGGTCTTTATCACGCCAGTTAAGAGCTCTGCTTATTTCACTGCCGATGTTTCCCATCTGTTCCATTAAAGAAAGTTTTTGCCAGCCGCCAGCAGCTAAATTTTTGTGTTGAATAGCCATAGCTATAAAATTAGTTTACTTACTAAATCTCTAATTTTTCTTTGGATATCTAAATTTTCAACGCCTCTGGATCTATTATTCTGCGACGGCCTTACGTTAATCATTGAATTAAATTCAATCCGGTTTTCTTCTGGATTGTTTGGGTAAATATTAATACCCCACAAATTTTCTTGATTGGACCCTTCTTGCAAAAGCAATGCTTCTTCATCGGCGTGCAATTCCCCGCCGATAGCCATAATTTCTTTTTCAATATCAACCACAGCTTTCACTAAATCACCGAATTGATTCTCGGCAATATCTATTAGTTTTTTTTTAGAAATTGTGTCTTTTATAATTTTTATTTCCATAATCTTAATGTATCACAAATTACTTCCCATTGACTAACCCACGGGGATTAAAATCGTTGCCATTCTGTTTTCTTTCCCTTTCTTAAGTTTTCGGTCATCACCAATTCGTCGTATATCCCATCAAGAAGTTGATAATTCATTGCTTCTTCTAAATTGACCCAAGCAAACTGATCATTTTCTTCGCCTTGAAGTTTAATTTCACCAGAGACGTAATCTGCCACGCAAGAAATTACCAATGACGGACTACCATCAGCATGAACCGTTGCCAGACTTGTAACATATTCGATATTCGCTATATCAATTCCTACTTCCTCCTTGACTTCTCTTCTTAATACTTGCTCCAAGACATTATACCAATAGTGTTCAGTGTCTTTTGGTAGAAGTAAATAATCCTGTGTTTCTAACTTGCCGCCTGGCACTGTCCACATTCCCGGGAATCGTTTTTTGTTTGGCGACCGCCTCGTAATTAAATACTTCTCGTCTTTCACTATGATGGCGGTAATTACTACTTCATGTAGATGTTGATTTTGTTCCATATTTTTCTATATTAACACGCTCTATGCTCCATGGCACTTTTTGAACTTTTTACCCGAGCCGCAGGGACAGGGATCGTTTCGGCCGATGTTTGAAAAATTGGCGCCTGCTGGTTTTGGCGGCCCGCCCGTAATCGAGGGCGAGACTCGTCCCATATCGCGGGGCGGCTGGATTTTTAAAATTATTGCCGCGACCTGAGATTCAAAATTTAAAAGTAAATTTTTAAACAAACTGCGGCCTTCATTTTTATATTCAACCAAAGGATCCCTTTGGCCATAAGCCCGCAGCCGCACGCTATCGCGCAGATATTCCATATCCTCCAAATGGTTCATCCATAAATTATCAAGCGTGTTAAGCATTACCAGCTTTTCAATTTGCCGCATCAATTCCAACCCCATTTCTTTTTCTTTCTGGTTGTATAAATCTTCCGCATCGCCTTCGCTAATTTGATTTTTCAATAGCTCAAGAATCTCATCGCGGGGAATCCCCGATAAAATCTCCTGTCTTTTTTTATAAACCAAAGAGCGATGCTGGTTCATCACATCATCGTATTCTAAAACGTGTTTTCTGGCGTCAAAATTAAAACCTTCAATTTTTGTCTGGGCCGACTCTATCGCCCGAGACACCAGCCCGGCTTCTATTGGCTGATCTTCGGGAATATTAAGCGTATTCATTAAACTTTTAATGCGCTCACCGCCAAATATTTTTAATAAATTATCTTCTAAAGAAGCAAAAAATTGCGATGAGCCGGGGTCGCCTTGCCGGCCGGAGCGGCCTCTAAGTTGATTATCAATTCTTCGGGCTTCATGGCGTTCGGTGCCAATAACATGAAGGCCACCGAGTTCACAAACCTTTCGACTTTGCTCAGGGTCCTGGGGGTTGCCCCCCAGGATAATATCAACGCCGCGGCCCGCCATATTAGTTGCCACCGTGACCGCCCCCAACCTACCGGCTTGGGCGTGGATTGCCGCTTCCCTTTCATGCTGCTTGGCATTTAAAATCTCATGTTTAATTCCTTCCCGCGAGAGCATTTGTGAAAGCTTCTCATTATTTTCAATAGAAATCGTGCCAATCAAAACCGGCTGGCCTTTGTCATGGCGCTCTTTAATTTCTTTTACCACCGCTCTGAATTTTACTTCTTCGGTTTTATAAATCCTGTCGGATAAATTTTTTCTGATCATTGGTTTATGAGTCGGCACAATCACCACTCCAAGATTATAAACCTTATGAAACTCCTCGGCCGAAGTGGCGGCAGTTCCAGTCATGCCGGCCAGTTTTTTGTAGAGCCGAAAAAAGTTCTGGAAAGTAACTGTTGCCAAGGTTCTTGATTCCTGCTGGACTTTTGCGCCTTCCTTGGCCTCAATTGCCTGATGAAGCCCTTCGGAATACCGCCGGCCCTGTAGAAGCCGCCCGGTAAACTCATCAACAATAATCACTTCGCCATTCTTAATAACATAATCCTTGTCTTTATGGAAAAGGGTCTCGGCCCGAAGCGCTTGCTCCAGATGATGGACATATTTAATGCCTCTTTCTTCATAAATATTGCCCATACCCAACATTTTTTCTACTTTGTTTAAACCGGTTTCGGTGATAATTGCCGTTCTCATTTTTAAATCAACATTGTAATCTTCATTTTCTTTAAGCCGCGGGACAATCCGCGAAAATGTATCATAAAGCTTGGGCGATTCGGCGTCGGGCATAGAAATAATAAGCGGCGTTCTCGCCTCATCAATCAAAATACTGTCAACTTCATCAACAATGGCAAAAGCCCGACCCGGGCTAATGACTTGCGACAAGTCATTAACTAAATTATCTCTTAAATAATCAAAACCAAACTCGGTGTTAGTGCCATAAACTATATCGCAGCTATAAGCATCTTTTTTTGTTGCCGGCCGTAAAAATTCATGGATAATTTTAAAACTGCCGGTTTCGTCTCTAATGGCATCTAAATTTTTTTCTGTGTGCGCGGGATCGTAAATATAACTTCCGTCGGAATTAACACAGCCTACCGTGACCCCCAAAAACTGATAAATTTGCCCCATCCAAACCGTGTCGCGCCGGGCTAAATAGTCGTTAACAGTTATAATATGAACGGATGAATGAGGGATGGCGTTTAAATAAGCCGAAAGAGTGGCAGTTAAAGTTTTGCCTTCTCCGGTTGCCATTTGGGCGATTTTGCCTTGGTGAAGCACAATACCGCCAAGTATTTGTTCATCAAAATGGCGTTGTTTTAGCGTCCTTTTAGCCGTTTCTCGCACGGTTGCAAACGCCTCGGGCAAAATTTCGTCAAGCGATGCGCCTTTTAAAAATTGGCTTTTAAATTCTTCGGTCTTATTTTTTAAAGCATCATCAGAAAGTTTAGAAAATTGCTCATCATAAGAATTAATCTTTTTGAGCAAAGGCCTAATTTTTTTAAAATACCGTTCATTGGCGTCCCCAAAAATTTTAGATAAAAAACTCATTTTAGTTGTGGAATTATACAATAAATTAGGATTATAAGCAATAAAAAAAGGCCCGCACCTACGGGCCTCTCTTCTCTAATGAACTGCACCGAATCAGCGAACGATAGTTGCAATAAAAACCGCAGCCATCGTCACTACCCAGACGACCATTGCCAGTCGTATGCGCCAATCGCCATTATGTACGACGCTCAAAGTCGCGCTGACATTAACAATGACCATCAATGGCCAGGTTAGCGTACGTAAAGAATCGATGTTGGGAGCAGTCCAAGCCGCATATACTGTTGGCAGAAAGGTTAACGGGCCGACAAGAACGAGGGACAGAAAGAATTTTCCGATTCTCGTTCGAACGAACGACGATGTTGCCTTTGCAACGCGCTCACTGACCGAATCCACTAAGTTTGGCAGAGACAATTTGTACCTCCTCCAACGTTTTTATAGTAAGAACCTCTCCTATTTATTGCCTGGATTATACCATATCAGAAATACCCTGTCAATATTTTGATAGGATTTTGGCGTTTTATTGTTTAAATAAGCAATTTTTTACTCTCTTCTAAGAAGTTTTTTGAAAAGGCGGGCGCCTCGTCTATATAAAGATATATTTTTTTCTTTATTCATTGTGATTTCCCCCTGCAATTTATCTTTTACCACGTCAATAGCGGCGCGCAAGTCCCATTCTTCAGCCACGGCCCGAATTAAGCGGCCCGGCATTTTTAAATTCACCTCGGCTTTAAAAATATCGCCTTTGTGATGATGCTTTGTTGTTTTGGCAAGTTCAACATCAGCGAAAATGCTTTCATCTTTGGGTAAAAATTTATCCAATGTATCTAATTTTTTCTGAAGATATGTTTTGATACTCAGTGTAATCTCAAAGTTTTTTGTTTTCAAATCTATTTTCATAATTTGATTTTATGACAGTACAAAATCCTGCTCTTAAAGGGACTCGGGTAAGACTAGCCCCAATTCAAATGTCTTTAAGTGGGTTGTCAGTATCACCGAGCCCCTCTAAAAGTCGGATACAATATCATTATACAAGGAACTCAAAAAAGCTCAAAACCCCGTAAAACGGGGCTTTGCGCCGACATTGAATGGTCCCCGCCTTTCGGCAGATAAACCCACTTGTCCACATGATAGCGCACTACAAATAAAAAGTCAAGCACCTATAAAGAAATAATCTTCCAGAACCCGTTTTCATTTTTTATAAGCTCAATTTCGGCCGCGGTTCCACCGGCCTCATCAGGCACTTCAAAAAGATAATGACGGCTACCCACCGTTTTCCCATTTTTAAGATTCTTCAAATCTTTTATTAAATCGCCAAGAAGATTAATATTGTAAAGTTTTGTTAAATCTTCCGATTCCACTTCTCTATTTTTCGGGACAAAGTATTTAACTGCCAATATTAAATCATTTTTTTCTAAAGCACTGACAAGAAGTCCCACGGTTTCTTGAGGCGTCTTTCCTCCAATATCGGAAAATTGATCGATTTCATTACTTTGAGGTCCTGGAGACGCAGCGGGGCTTTGGTTTTTAATTTTAATCTCGCTCCCGCTTAAAAACCACAGGCCAAAAAAACCGATGCTAAGAATCAGCCCCATAACAATTAAACTTCTTAAAATGTTTTTGAAGGCAACCAAGAGCTTATTGAAATTAAAATAATAATCAAAATAATTCCTAAGACGATATTTTTTGTTAAAATTTTTTTAAAACTAATTCCATCTAAATCGGCAAACAAACCCTGATGTTGTTTAAAATACTCTTTAAAAATATTAAAAACAATTGCAAAAATTGTCGCAAACAAGCCCCCTAAAATAAAAAAGGAAAATGGCATAAAAGAAATGGCCCAAATTAACTCGCTAAAACCCAAGGCGGCGCCTAAAGAAACAATAAAAATTTGTTTCCGGCTTTTTAAGCCGAATAATTCTCCGGCCCGCCGGCTAATCAAAAGCCCTCTCCAAAACGTCAAAAGTGAAAATAAACCCAAAACGATGAAGCCCGCGATAAAGCTGATGGTCTGGGCCAAAATTAAAAACCAAATAATGCTAGCCGCAAGAAATACTAAAATCGGCGATATGAATAAAAAAATTTTTGGCGAAATTTTCACGGCTTTCCGGCTAAGGCATTACTGATAATTTCTTTAACCTGATTTATAGGTATGGCAAAACCAATGCTCTGGGCATTCTGCGCTATGGCCGTGTTAATGCCCATTACTTCTCCCCGCAAATTTAAAAGCGGTCCGCCGGAATTGCCGGGATTTATTGAAGCATCGGTTTGGATAACATTATAAATTGTTTCCGTTAAGCCGTCACCGCCGCTGGCGGTTATGTTGCGGGAAAGTCCTGAAATAACACCGACGTTAACGGTGTTTCTAAACTCGCCAAGGGCATTGCCTATGGCAATGGCGGTTTGGCCGACTTGAATTAAATCAGAATCGCCGAGTTTGATTGTTGGTAAACTTGAAGCGTTGATTTTTATAACTGCAATATCAATATTTGGATCGCGGGCCAAAACTTTTGCGGAATATTTTTTGCCGTCGTTGGTAAAAACCGTATATTCCGCTTTTGTGTCTTGCACCACGTGCTTATTGGTCAAGATTAAACCATCGCTAGAAATTATAAAACCGCTGCCGCCCCCCACCTCCTGAAGCTTAGTTCCTTTTTGACAGGGCTGGTAAAATTGTAAATTCTGGCCAAAAAATTGCTGAAATTCTGGCGGCAGATTTGAAAACGGATTATAAGGACACTGCTCAATAATTGGGACATTTTTGGAAATTGTAATGGCAACTACTGCCGGCGAAGCGGTTTTGACTGCATTGATAACCCGGACTTCATATTCAATCGGCTTATAGACTTCGCTTAATGGCTTTAAATTTAAATTTTGAGGCGTACTGGTGGTCTGTTTTTCGCTGAAAATCTTATTTAAAAATGGTAGATTCTTAAAAAAATCGCCGATTGACGCCCCGGTTATCAAAGCGGTTGAAAATGGATTAAAAATGGCGGCCGTTAAAAAACTGGCGAATATTGCCACTAAAATTAATTCCTTGAAAGAATAATTTTTCATACCAATTATGTTTAAAGATTACAATTTTAATTTTTTGGACAAAACGTTTATTATTTCTGCGGCTTTTTTTATTTCCTCTTTAGTAGTATTTTTACCAAGAGTTATTCTTATGCTTTCTCTCATCTGCTTTGAGGTAAGACCCATGGCCTTTAAAACATGGGAAGCGGCCAAAGCCCTACTGGAACAAGCTGAACCGGCCGACACTGCTATTCCTGCTTGGTCTAAAGCGACAATAAGCATCTCGTTGCTTAAACCGACAAACCTTATATTTAAATTATTCGGCAAGCGATTGGTAAAAGAGCCATTCAGCTTTGCGCCCTTATTATATTTAATTATATTTTTCCATAATTTGTTTCGCAAATCAAGGATATGTTTGGAGCGTTTTTCGCGGTTTTTAATGGCTAAATCAACCGCTTTTGCCAAGCCGATGACATAAGGAGCATTTTCGGTACCCGAGCGCAAGCCAAATTCCTGACCGCCGCCTGAAATAATCGGCGATAACGGCGTATTCTTTCGGACATAAAGACCCCCAACGCCCTTGGGGCCGTAGATTTTATGCCCTGAAAAAGTCAGTAAATCAATTTTAAGCCAATCTGGCCGGCATTCCAAGTAGTTAAGCGCTTGAACCGCATCAGTGTGAAAATATATTTTAGAAAGTCCGTTTTCCCGCCTTTTTTTATTTATTTTTTCTAACAGTTTCCCGATTTCTTTAATCGGCTGAATCATGCCAATTTCATTATTGGCATAAATAATGCTGATTAAAATTGTATTGTTTCTAATTGATTTTTCAAGATTAGAAATTTTTATCAACCCGTCTTTATCAATCGGCAGATAAGTCACCTTATGGCCGGCTCTTTCCAATTCTTTTAACGGTTCAAGAACCGATTCGTGTTCTATTGTTGTAGAAATAATATGCGCCTGTCCGTAATTCCTGCGGCCGCAGGAATTAAAGTCAAGGCCTTTAATTGCCAAATTGTTTGATTCGGTGGCCGAGCCGGTAAAAATAATTTCGCTAAAATCACAATTAAAAAGTTTGGCGATTTTTTCCCGAGATTTATCAATTGCCGCTATCGCCTCTTGCCCGAAAGAATGTATTGAGGAAGCATTGCCAAATTTCTTATTAAAATACGGCAGCATTTCTCTTAGCACCTCTTCATCAACCGGCGTAGTTGCAGCATAATCAAGATAGATTCTTTTCATATGTTTCTAATGCGCCATTTCTTTCTTTAACTTCCTGTTCGGCTTTGGCGCGCCAATCGCGGCCGGCGCAAAGTTCGTGGTAAGCGCAAAAATCGCAAACCCAATTAATGGCCCACTTTCCCCTTTCTTCATCAAAAATAACCGGTTCCGGCACCGGCGGCAACTCATCTTTTTTCCACGAACTATTCAAAATTTCAAGCTGGTTAACAATCGGTTTTACGGCTTCTTCGGAATAATTAACCGGAATAATCAACCGGTTTAAATCATCTCTGGAAACATATACAATCCGGCCCTCCAAATTAGAAAAATTAACTCCCGGAAGCTCCGGGTGGCCAGTTTTTCTAAGCCGCCACAAATAAAAAAGCGTTTGGAGCTTATGCTGCGGCTGGGGTTCCTTGTTTTTAATTTTGTACTTGAAACTAAAAGAATTGGTTGATTTTATTTCATAAAGTATCGGCTGGCCGCCTTCATCTAAAATTAAATCAACTTTGCCCGAGGCCTCATATTCCGGCGCTTCAACCCGAAGCTGTTCGGCAATTAAACTTCCCGATTGTTTTACTTTATCAACAATCCATCCCTCAACAATTTTTCCGACTTCCATTATTCCCATCCGTCCGGGCGGGATAATCGAAGTCGGCGGCAGGCCTTTCCGACGGTAAAAAGCGCCGCGAAGGCACGAATTTAAATCCGTCGCCCACCAGCTTTTTTTGGTGTAGGGTTCGCGATTAAAACTTTCGTTTATGATTTTGTCTAAAAAAGTGAAGGAGTCCATATTGTTTCCATTTTAAACCCCGCATATTTTGCCCAGTTAACTTTTAAAATTTTTATATACGGCAGATTAGCATCGCGGGCCGTAAATTTTATCTCGCCATGTTTTAAGCCGTGTGCGTACAAATCCCGCGTCAACCTGACATCGTCAAGGCAATATTTCTTAAGTTCATCCATTCGCCCCTGTCTAAAGTAATCAACCGCCAAAAGGCCATTAGCGCTCTTTCTTTTCCCCAAGGTGTTGATAACCAAATCGTCCAAGCTCACTCTGTGCCCCATCGTGCTGACAACTTCATCCATAATATCAAGGGTTGGGATTTTACTTAAATCTATGGATAAGTATTTCTGTAAAACTGGCAAATCAAAATGATTAATATTAAAACCAATGATTAAATCAATTCTTTTGAGCAAGTTTTCAAACGCCGGCATTTCGCTCTCGGCAAAAGTTAAAAAACTATTATTGGCATAAGAATAAACGCCGGCAACTGAAAGCAAAAGCTTGGTTAAATTTTCTTTGCCGCCGACATCAGAAAATAAATTTTGGGTCTCAATATCTAAAACAATGTGATTTGCCATAATATTTATTCTTCCTCCTTGATTGCCGGCCCTTCAATTTGAAGAGGTTCAATTTCGCCGGTCTTGCCCGTGATTTTTACCACATCCTTATCAATTTTACCAAATTCCTTATAGGCCTTGTTGTACATATTCACGGTCGTGCCAAGGTTGTTGCCCAGCTTCTTTAAATATTCTTCATAGCTCAATAAGTGCTTCTGCAGCATTTCCACATATTTACGGATTTCTTTGGCCGATTCTTCAATCTGTAGCGCCCGCAAGCCCTGTAAAACGGTTTGTAAATAAGCAAAAAAGGAAGTCGGCGAAACAATAATCACATGTTTTTCCTTAAAAGCATACTCAATCAAATCGCGCGTACTAACTTTGATAGCGCCAACCTGGTTAATCAACAGGTCATAGTAAATTCCTTCGGCCGGAATGAACATAAACGCAAAATCCATGGTGTTTTCACCCGGCCTAATATATTTAGCCGTCTCATCAATGCGATTTTTCAAATCGGCTTTAAATTGTTTCTCCAACTCCTCTCGCTTAGCAATATCTTTTTCTTGCAAAATACGGTTATAGTTTTCCAGCGAAAACTTGGAATCAATCGGGATAATTTTATCTTTAACAAAAACTACCGCGTCAACAATATCGCCGTTTTTAAATTCATATTGCATCTGATAGTTTTTGGGCGGCAAAACATTTTTAAGAACATTCTCCAAAAAATATTCGCCGAGTATCCCGCGATGCTTGGGATTTTTCAAAACATCTTCCAAACCCTGCAATTGCTCCGCCACGCCCATTACTTGTTTGTTCGTTTCATCAAGTTTGGTCAGCCGCTCGGTCACATCACGGACAATTTTGGCGCTTTGAGCGAACTGTTGCTGAAACATTTTAGTCGAATCACCCATTTTGCTGTCCACCTGGCTGCCAAAGTTCTGCAGTGTTTGCCGCATTTCTTTTAATTGATCCTGTATCATCAAAATTGCCTGATTATCCTCCTTGAATTTTTCTCCCGACTTTCGCCGCAACAAAAAATAGGCCATCACAGCAATCACCACCGCCATTATTCCAAGTATAAATAAAAAAATATTCTGACCCATTAAAATAATTTTAGCATATATTTTTATTATTTCATATTTTGAGTTAAAATAAAACCAACACTATGTTGGTTGATTCAAAAAGGCCATTTTACTGGATTTCAGGAATACTCATATTGAGCTTGCTCGGTATTATTTTTTATTTTGAGTACCAAAAAATAGCTGATAAAAATTCCATCACTATCTTTACCGGAGGAGGGCCGGTAAAAATCCGGGCTGAATTCGCCAGAACACCTGAAGAATTACAAAAAGGACTAATGAACCGGCCTTCGCTTCCAAAAAATTCCGGCCTGCTTTTTATTTTCCCCGATGAAACCAATAAAAGCTTCTGGATGAAAAATACTCTTATTCCTCTTGATGTTATTTTTATCTCATCAAAAGGACGCATTAATGAAATGACAACTCTAAACCCTTGCCAAGAGACCGAAATTTGCCAGTCCTACAATTCAAAAACGCCGGCGCAATACGTTTTAGAAATTAACGCCGGCTCGGTGGGAAAATGGAAAATAATAGAAGGCGACATCTTAGAACTCCCTAAATTTTAAAATCAATTCAAATATTCAATTTATACTATCCGAACGATCGTTTCGATAGCATAAAAGTGTAAGTATAAGACCGATCGGTTGAATAACTACACTTCAAGCCCAACTAACTAACATAATTTTTATTTGTATAAAATGTTAGCTATAGCTAAAATAATATACAAAATAAAAATAAAAAGCCCGGCTTTTAAAAATAGAGACGGGCTTTTAATCGTCGGGGAAAGAATCAACTTGTTGTAATTTTACTTCCTCCAATAATATCTTTTGAAAAGGTCCGAGTTTAGCTGTGGCTATTATTTTTTTTCCGCTTAAAACAACAGGCAGCCATTCTCTATCAGCGGGCATCATTTTGTCTAAAGGCAAGCGTTCTATATCAAACCATGTTGGATTTATCATTTCGTCAGTGACCCGCGGATTTCCCGTCCATTGAGACACTAGATAAACATGTACCCGACAAACAAAAGTACTACCGTCGCTTTTTGTATTATGGAAATCTACAATTGCCGCTTTTTCAAGGAACTCAGGTAATGTGATTACGCCCGCCTCTTCCTTCAATTCCCTTAATGCTGCCAATTTCGGAGTTTCCCCATCATTTATCCCACCTCCATAACCATTCCAACAGTCTTTGCCGATCTTCTGCGTTTTGAAACCAAGAAGGACTTTATTATCCTTAACAAGAAAACAAAGTGTTGCATTCAGTAATGTCTTCTCTTCTTCCATACTTAACCTCCTTTACTTAATCAAATAGGTCAGCGTCACATTTATTTTTATTTCTTGGGTGCCGGGTTCTATTTGCGGCGCCGGAGCCATCCCCCCGCCTTTTTGCAATGCTTCATAAAATACCGGCGGTTCTCCTAAAGTGTTTTCATTAAAACCGATTACTCGACCCAACCTAAACCCCGCAATTTTGCTTGCGGTTGAAGCTTTTTCTTTCGCCTGTTTCACTGCGTCTTCACGCGCCTTATTTTTCAATTCTTCCGGCTTATCAACAAATAGCGAAATAGAATTTATCTGGTTAGCGCCTTTTGAAACCGCGCCATCCAAAACTTCACCGATTTTATTTAAATCCCTAACCGTGACTGTGAGCGCTTGGTTTAAAATATACCCGACAAGGGTGGACTTTCCCTTATTGTATTCGTATTTCGGAGACAAACTATAAGCGCTGGTCTTTATATCTTCCTCGCTGATTTTTTGCTCTTTCAAAAATTTAATCACTGCATTCATTTTTGCCGAATTTTCATTTTGAACCGAAATAGAATCTTTGCCTTCAGTAATCAAACCAATTTCAACTTTTGCCGTGTCCGGCGTGGCCTTAACTTTGCCTTCGCCAGTAAAACTTACCATTTGGGGGCTATTATTCGAACCTCCATTGCGATAATTGTTCACAGCATCAACAAGCTGCTTAAAACCGGCAAAAACCAAAAACGAAGCCAGAATAACAAAAGTTATAAAAACCACTTTTTGTTCCAATTTTGGCAATTTATTATAGTCAAAAGCCATATTATTAAAAATAAATAATTTTAATAACTAACATTATAACATATTGCTCAAAATGTTGTTATCAACACGTCTTATTTAGACGGCAACGGACAGCCGCTTTCTTGCGATAATTTTTCAAGTCCTTGTTCCCCCACTAGTTTCTTTCCATCGGGAAAAATCCAAGCCGGAACTTTCAATATGCCAGCGTCAACGCACTTATTTGGATCCTGCGTGCATTCAACATACGAAACATATTGGAATGAACTGCCAAACGCTTTTTTCTCGTTCAGGCAGTACGGACAATTATAAGTACCGTACATTGTTATATTTTTTGATGTCAGGCATTTCGCAAAATCATCCAATCCGGCGTTAGTTGTCGTTGCCGGTTTATAGAAGTAAAAAACGGCAAAAATAATTGCTAAAAAAATTAAAATTATTACAAATAATATTTTATTATTCATCACAACAATCAACCAATTTATCCATAATATCTTTCATCGTCCACGGTTGTTCTTTCGCCGCCATAGTTTTAAGCCCCGCCGTATCTATCAATTTTAATCTTAACGCCCAAAAAAGAGAATAAATTTCGTGAGCTTTGCCATAAATTTCTTTTGCCTCATCTTTTTTGCCATCAGAATAAAGTTTGGTGCCAACTTCAATCAGGCGCATTGTAGCCCCAAGAAGATGCTTACTAATGCACCAAGTCTCGCCCTCATGTTTGTCTATTAGTTTTTTAAGCAGGGATTTTCTCATTTCGCGCACTTGCGACAGCAAACCCAAATAACCCTCTTTGCCGGTTTTTGCGCTCGTGAAAAAAAAGTGTTCTTCAAGGGATATTAAATTCATCACGGCAATGCTTAAATCCTCTTCGGTTGAAAGATCAATCTCGCCGGATTTTTTCATCCGCTCAATTTTTTTTATTAATTCTTGGAATTTTTTATTTTCATCCATAGTTTTAGAATAATAATATTATAACACCTAAAAGAACCATCGCCATACCGCTCCACAGCCGCATTTTTATTGTTTCCGATTTTTTCCACGCCTGAACTTTTTCAAGAAGATTTTTGTCGCTGGCGATAAAAAGAATTACCAGAAGCGGCAAAATAAAAATCAGATTGTAGAAAATAAGATAATACAAACCCTTAAAATAAGTTACCTGGTCGTGAAGCAAACCTAAAACCACTAGATACGGACCGCCGGTGCAGGGGAATTCGCATAAGCCGACCAAACCGCCTAAAACAAAAGCGGTCGGCGCCGACGCTTTTTCCATCAGTTGCGCCATTTTGGCGTGCGAAACCTGCGGGATTTTTAGTTTAATCGGGAACGCCGGAAAAAACTCATTGATGAGATTTATCAACCCCAAAGCGATAAGCAAAACCGCGCCGACTTTAGCCATAAAGTGCGGGGTGTTGAAAATATGAAGTGTTTGCAGAATACCCAACCCGATAAGGATATAAATCAAGAAAATGCCGGCGATATAGAAGCCGCCAATTCTAAGAATCCCCGAACGCATTTTCCCTATGCTAAAAAGAAATGCGATAGTCAGAAGCAGAATGGAAAAAGCGCAGGGATTAATACTGTCGACAACAGCCGCTACCACAACTAAAGGCAAAAGAAATTTGCCGCCGTTTGAAATTTGCCATAAGACGCCCGTGCTTTTCATTGAGCCGAAAAATAATGCCGCGCCGACGAGAATAATCGCCACCGTTATTAACAATAATATTTTCTTTTTCATAATCTATTTTTATTATAACAACATTCTCACGGGGTAACGTTAGCTCTAAAGTTTAATACAACCGATTCGGCAGCGCCGGTGTTAAGGAATATTTGTCTTTCAACCACGCCGACTCCCGTTGGTCCATGAGCTGCCGGATCAAAAGTCGCTTTTACAATTACTTTTTCACCCGGGTTTACGATCGCGTCGGCTTTGCTTGCGCCCAAATGGCCGGGCATTCCGAACGGACCATAGGTTTTATTGCCCGTTATTACTTGCGCTACAGTGCACATGCAGGAAGTGGAAACTTCGCCTATTTTGACCGCTTTATCGCTTAAATTTTCAAGCGTAAACTCATGGTTTACGAGCCCGCCTTTTATTGGCACAGAACCAAAATCAAATGCCGTTTCTTTGGCGGTTAAAACACCACCAAAAAGGCCCCCGATAGCCGCCGGCTCCGGCTTGTTTCCCCTGTTTCCGAACCAGATCAGCGCGCTCACAACGGCAGCCAACAGGACGAGCGAAATAATTATAGTTTTAATTTGTTCTTTCATATTATTATTTTGTTTAAGTTAAAATTAAATTTAAAAACGCCTTGCGAAACCGTTGCAAAGCGTTTTTAACCAAACTTAAAACGCCTTAACAACGGCTGACGGCAAAAGTCGGGCTGTTTGTATGAAGCGAAAGCCAGCGGTTAAGCTGCTTTTTAAAAGTACAAAAAGATTCAAAAAAGCTGCAACCAAAAATAAATTCATCGTTTTCCTCATCGTCGTTTAACGGCTTGGGCAAAATTGAAAAAACTATTCCAAAAAGAAGGAAGAGCAAAACAGCGCCAAAAACCGCAGTAGAAAAGTATTTAAAAGCGCCAAGGTGAAAAACAAGAAAAATAAACGGATTGTTTATGGGACAAAGCGAACCAAGACGGTTGGCCGCAATACAGCCGCCGTTGTGATCGGCGCCAAAGATCATGGAAACAAAGCCAAAAACCGCCACTCCCACAAAGCTGATTATTAAAAATGTTACAAATGCGGATTTCATGCTGAATTTAATATAACAAAATATTTTTAAAAAATCAATAGACCTGCAATTTTACTTCTCATTTTTTGGCCTTGATGTCATTAAGGATTTTCTCTATATTTTTTATGCTTTCCGTATCGTTCACGGAAATCGCTACTACATGAGGATCTATTTTTTTGAGCGCCGATAATTTTTCGTTGAGCTCTTCCGGCGTTACAAGATCGCTCTTCGTGAGAAAAAGACGTTCTGGTTTTTTAAGAAGCGTCATATTCCACGCGCCTAATTCTTTGCGGATAATTTTGTAATCTTTCAAAGGAGTGGGAGATTCCGCTGAAATAAAGTGGAAAAGAATGTGCGTCCGCTCAATGTGGCGGAGGAACTTGATGCCCAGTCCTCGGCCGCTTGAGGATCCTTCGATGAGCCCGGGAATATCCGCGAGAATAAGTTCATAGTACGCGCCTAAATTTGGTTCCAGCGTGGTAAATGGATAATTTGCCACTTTACTTCTGGCATTCGTGAGCTTATTGAGCAAGCTTGATTTGCCGACATTCGGAAGCCCCACAAAGCCGATATCGGCAATGAACTTGAGCTCAAGCCGGAATATAAAACTTTCTCCCAGCGTACCCGGCTCCGATTGTGTCGGCGTGGTGTTGAGCGAAGAACGAAACAGGAAATTGCCTTTTCCGCCAATACCGCCTTTTGCGAGGAGAATCCGCTCGCCGCTCTTTTCAAAATTAATTTCGCTGCCGCTTGTAAGGTTATGGGCTACAGTTCCGACTGGAAGTTTTAGGACGAGATCGTCTCCGTCGCGACCGTCGCGGAACTGGCCGCGGCCGTCTCTGCCATTCTCCGCAGAAAATTCCTTTTTAAAACGAAACTGCCGGAGCGCGGTAAGATCGGAGACCCCTTCGCCATAAACGCTGCCGCCTTTGCCTCCTGAACCTCCAGCGGGCCCGAGGCTCATTAAGTTTTTATTAAACGCCACGGCGCCCTTTCCACCATAGCCGGCGTTTATTTTTATTCCAACATCATCAATAAGCATTGGGCTGCGGGACAGGGATTCGAACCCCAATTTCATGGTTCAGAGCCATGCGTGCTACCTTTACACCATCCCGCAAAATAAACTACCGGAAAATCAATTTAAATCTTCAAATATTTCCGTATCGCCACCCAGCTGGAAAAGACGCCCAAAATTATACCGCCTAAGGTTTGAAAGAGCAAAAGCGACCAAAAATTATTACCGATATAATTCATCAAATTTATTTCCGGAAGAAAATTAAAAAGTTTTGGTCCAAGAAATCCAATCCCGGGAATAATCACCATAAAAGAAAAAACGGAAGCGATAATGCCGTGCAAAACTCCCTCAACAATAAAAGGCCCCCTTACAAACCAATTGGAAGCGCCAACCAGTTTCATTACCGTAATTTCCTCCCGCGAGGAATAGATTGCCAGCCGCACCGTGTTAAAAGCCACCAGAAAAGCAATAAAAGCCAAAATCAAACCGGCCACGAGACCGCTTTCGCGCAACACTCTGATAATGTTGTTTAACCTGTCAATGACGACTTTATTTTCCGTGTAGTTAATCTTACTGATAATATTTCCGCCCTGGGCGGAAAACTGGTTGAGAAAATCGGCAATCGTTCCGTAATCTGAAGAATCTTTTGCTAAAATATTTAAGCTGGCTTCAAGAGGATTATTGTCAAGTTCCTGGATTGACTTGAGCAGAACATCGTCGCCGGCATGGCGATTTTTAAAAATTTGAAGTGCCTGATCTGTGGAAACATACTCAACGCTAGCCACCTCTTTTAAACTTTCCAGCTTTGACTTTAAGGCCAGAATATCAGGCTCTTTGGTGTCCAGATTAAAATAAACACTGACATCAACCTTCTCGGCCAATACATCTAAAACCGACGTTAAAACCATATTTAAAAGGAAAATACTGGTCCACGTAATAAGAGCGATGGTCATTATTAAAACTGTGGCAGTTGACAGCCAGCCATTGCGCCAAAAATTCACCAATCCCGATTTTATTATTCTACCTAATGTTGTAAACATAATTCTACGAAATTACGAAAGGATGTAGCGGCCGGGATTCTCGTCCCTTACCACTGTTCCATTTTCTAAGCTCACCACCCGACGCTCCAAAGCGTTAATAATTTCTTTATCATGGGTGGCTAAAATAACAGTAGTGCCCAATTCATTTATTTTTAAAAGCAACCGAATAATATCCCAAGTGTTAATCGGATCCAAATTTCCAGTCGGTTCGTCGGCAACAATTACGCTTGGCCGGTGAACTAATGCCCGCGCGATTGCCACTCTTTGTTTTTCGCCGCCAGAAAGTTCTCTTGGAAAATTATTGAATTTATCTTTTAATCCTACCAAATCCAAAACTTTAGGAACATCACTTTTAATTTCTCTTTTACTTTTACCGGCGACCTCCATTGCAAAAGCCACATTTTCGTAAGCGGTCTTATTGGGCAATAATTTAAAATCCTGAAAAACGGCGCCAATCTGCCGGCGCAAAAAGGGCAGCTGATTGAGTCGCATTTGCAGAATATTTTGCTTGTTAAAAAAAATCTTGCCGCCGGTCGGTTTTTCTTCAGCAATTAAAAGCTTCAAAAGAGTTGACTTGCCTGCCCCGGAGCGCCCCACTACTGAAACAAATTCGTTCGGCTTAACCTCAAAAGTGACGCTTTTTAACGCCACCGAATGGCTATTATAAATTTTACTGATGTTTTCAAATCTAATCATGCTACATAACCATTTTACCAAATGATTTTTTTACAAGCAATCTTTGTACCCCCACTAGGAATCGAACCTAGATCAATTGCTTAAAAGGCAACTGCTCTGCCACTGAGCTATGGGGGCAATAACTGCTTAAAAGTCCGCCAGCTGGCGGATCTACCACTGAGCTATGGGGGCGTACATTAATTTCTTCCAAGCCAATATAAAGCTAACAAGGGTAAGATCAGCCAAATAAAATGGGAAGGAACCGAACCGAACAATAATCTGGTCAACGGGGCCAGTTTAACCGCTTCTTCGCTTATTTTCAAGGCATAACCAAATATCATATTGGCCCAAAAACCAACATTTAAAAAACTTAAAAATATAACTTGGCTGGTTTTTTTGCTTATTTCTTTTCTTGAAAAACCGGCTTTATTCAAGATCCAGAAAACAAACAAAATCAAAACAAAAAAAACAAATGATTTAAGAAACAAAATTTGAAGAGTATTCAGACGCTGTAAAAATTGTTGGGGATAAGGTAAGTATTCATTTATTAACGCGGCGGGATAAGATGCCATTAAAAGAACTATCATCCGATTCCGCCCAACAACAAGGCCATAAACAAAAACTGCAAAAAAGAAAAATAATAATAGTAAAATATCCCAAGTGGGATTGCTTAGGAATTGATTTAAAGCGTTGCGAATTATGTTCAAATATGCCATTTAATTTTAACCCCCTTTATTTCCCCCTTATCAGGGGGATTTTTCCTCCCTGATAAGGGAGGATTAAGGTGGGTTTTAGATCTCGCTTATTTAATCTCTTGTCTAAGTTCTTCCAAAAGTTCTTTAGCTTTTTTAGATAGATGACTCGGCATCTTGATATTCACAACAAAAATTATATCACTATTTTTCCCGTGATGCACCAAGGCCTCGCCATTTTGAATGCCGGCCGGAATTTTTAGTTTTATCTTCTCCCCTTTCACCGAAACCTCAACTTCGCCGCCTAATGCCGCGATCACAAAATCTATGCTTAATTGCATCTGAATAGTTGAAAAGGCGCGATTAAACCCGCGTCCAAAACCCCAACCAGGGGCTGGTCTGCCTCTGGCGGAAAAACCGAAGAGTTCTTCCAAAATATCGGAAAGCCCACCAAAATCTCCGAAATCCCCGAATCCTCCGCCGTAAGAAAATCCTCCCGGACTTTCAAAAGTCCGTCCGAACCTGTCGTATTGTTCACGTTTTTCGCGATTCCCCAAAATCTGATATACTCCATTGATTTCTTTGAATTTCTTATCGTCGCCGCCATTTTTATCGGGATGATATTGATGCGCTAATTTTCTGTAAGCGCGCTTGATTTCATCTTCGGTTGCGGTTTTTGGAACTCCCAAAATTTCATAATAATCTTTTGCCATTTATTTTATTTATTTTCCTCTTTTCCGCCAGAGGCGGATCCGCCTTGGGCGGACTTTTCTTCGGGCTTCGCTTCTGCGGCTTGTTGGTCGGCCTGCGGTGAGCTTGCCGAACCATACAATGCCTGGCCGATTTTTTGGATTTCGGTTGAAAGTTCTTGTGAAGCTTTTTTAATGGCATCAATATCGCCACCGTCTTTTACTTTTTTTAGTTCTTCGATTTTTTCCTCAATCAATTTTTTATCTTCAGGTTTAATTTTATCGCCCGCGTCTTTTACCGCTTTTTCCGACATATAAACCAGTGATTCGGCAGAATTTTTGACTTCAATTTCTTCTTTTTTCTTAATGTCTTCTTGCGCATGGATTTCCGCTTCTTTCTTCATTTTTTCAATCTCTTCTTTTGAGAGACCCGTGGAAGCCGTAATGGTGATGGCTTGCTTTTTTCCAGTGGCTTTATCAACCGCCGAAACATTCAGGATGCCATTGGCGTCAATGTCAAACGCCACTTCAATTTGTGGCACGCCTCTGGGCGCCGGCGGAATGCCGTCCAAAATAAATTTGCCGAGCGTTTTATTGTCAGCTGACATTGGCCTTTCTCCCTGAAGCACATGAATTTCTACCTGTGGCTGGTTGTCAGCTGCAGTTGAGAATATCTGCGTTTTGGCAGTTGGAATGGTTGTGTTTTTGAGAATCATAGGAGTGGCGACGCCACCTAAAGTTTCGATGCCCAAAGTCAAAGGCGTAACGTCCAAAAGCAAAATGTCGCGAACATCGCCTTGCAAAACTCCGGCTTGCACCGCGGCACCAAGCGCTACAACTTCATCGGGATTAATGCCTTTATGCGGTTCTTTACCAAATAAATTCTTTACCGCGTCAACCATTGCTGGCATCCTGGTCTGCCCGCCAACCAAAACCACTTCATCAATATCGGAAAGGGAAAAATTAGCTTCTTTCACGGCTTGTTTCACCAATTCAAGCGAAGTGGCAATAAAGTCATGAACAAGTTCTTCCAATTTTGCCCGGCTTAGTTTGATAACGAAATGTTTTGGCCCGGAGGCATTAGAAGTTATAAATGGCAGATTAATTTCGGTTTCTAAAACCGTTGAAAGCTCGTGCTTGGCTTTTTCAGCCGCTTCCTTAAGCCGCGACAGCGCCATTGCATCTTTTGATAAATCAATCCCCTGTTCTTTTTTAAATAAATCAACCAAATAATTGGTAATTCTTTGGTCAAAATCGTCGCCTCCCAAATGGGTATCGCCGCCGGTAGCCTTAACTTCTATAGTATCGTCCCCTATTTCAAGAACCGAAACGTCAAAAGTGCCGCCGCCAAAATCATAAACCACAATTTGCTCCGATTTTTTCTTGTCCAAGCCATAAGCCAAAGCGGCGGCTGTCGGCTCATTAATAATCCTTAAAACTTTAAGCCCAGCGATTTCCCCGGCATTTTTTGTTGCCTGCCTTTGGGAATCATCAAAATAAGCCGGAACGGTGATAATGGCCTCAGTAATTTTTTCGCCGATTTTCTCTTCTGCGTCCTGCTTTAATTTTTGCAGAACCATCGCCGAAATTTCTTCTGGCCGATACCATTTATCCGCCATTTTAATCTCAACGCCGCCGGAATCTGATTTGCGAATTTTATAAGGCAGCCATTTCTGGTCGCGCAAAACTTCCGGATCATCCCATCTTCGCCCAACCAACCTCTTCATTGAGAAAAGTGTGTTTTCCGGGTTAACCACTGCCTGACGCTTTGCCAAAAGGCCAACCAGACGTTCGCCATTTTTAGAGAGCGCCACTATTGAAGGCGTGGTCCTATTACCCTCTTTGTTTTCAATTATTTTTGGTTCGCCACCCTCGACAATCGCTATTGCCGAGTTAGTAGTCCCCAAATCAATTCCTAAAATTTTTGCCATATATTTTTAATTTCTAAATTTTATTTATAAACCTTTACTTTTGCCGGGCGAAGAACTTCGCCGTTGATTAAATAACCTCTCCGCACTTCTTCAATTATCCTGCCCGATTCGCCCCCATCAACTGACTCAACTGCTTCCTGTTTCAGTGGATCAAATTTTTCGCCAATAACCCCCATCGCTTCAACCCCTTGGGCTTTCAAGAAATCTTCAAATTGCTTCTTAATACCCCCAATGCCTTCAACCCAAGCTTCTGTTTTAAAACCTTCGGGGATATTACTGAATGCTTTGTCAAAACTATCTATAATATCTAGGATGGGTAATAGAAATATTTTTGACAGCCATTCCCTAATTTCTTTATTTTGTGCTTCCATTTCTTTTTTCAAATTCAAATAATCGGCCTTGGCGCGTTTCCAGCCATTCAGGTATTCCTCGGTCTGTTTGCGGCACTTCTCTAAGTCGCTTTCTTCATTTATTTCTATATTATTTTTATTTTCGTTCATCATGTTTATTTTCGTTAAATATTTTATTCATTAAAAATCTTTTTAAAAATTCTTCTGAAGCGTCGGGAAAAATTCTTGAAACGCATTCTCTGACTTCCAAAGACGCATTGATTAAATTTGAAACGGAATTCTCAAATTTTAGCGTTTCTTCTTCTTTTAGAGAAGACGGCTCCCAGATTTCTTCTATAAAATAATGCCAACCGTTGGCCGTTGGTATTCTGCCCCCCGAAGGGTGAGGTTTGTTTAAAAATCCCAAGCCTTCAAGAAATGCCAAATCGTTTCTTATTGTAGCCGAACTTACGTCTAAATCATAATTTTCAGCCAAAAACTCAGAACCAACCGGTTTTGCGGTTTTTATAAATTCGCCCACCACGATAATGAATATTTCCCTTGGTCTGCCTTCTAAATTCATAACAAATGCCATTGTATCAAAACTAGCAATGTATCGTCAAGAGTGCTAAACACTTTTTTGGAGCCTTTGGCGTCGCCATTGAATATATGATAAAATAGTTTATATTATTAATTACCAAAAAATGAAAACAATTACGGAGAATGATTTGAGCTGGGTTGATATCGAAAAACCAACTCAAAAGGATTTAGATTGGTTAAAAATCAATTTTAATATTCATCCGATTACATTGGGTGAATTGATTCCTCCTTCACGCCGGGAAAAAGTTGAATATTTTGATAATTACCTGTTTTTAGCAATGTATGTACCGGTATTCCATCAGAAAAAAAAGACAACCAAGCCAATTGAACTTGATGTTTTAATTACTAAAAACCACTTAATAACCGTCCACAATGAAACTATTGAACCTATTAAAGATTTTGTTAAAAAATGCGAAGAAAAGCCCGATTTGAAATCAAAATATTTCGGTTCAACAACCGGGCACCTGTTTTATTGGATTAGCGAGGAACTTCTTAATTTCGCCGAAAGGCAATTAGTCCACATCGGTAAAAACATCAATCGGGTGGAAGATGATATGTTTAAAGGCATGGAGCGCGATTTAATTAGAGAAATATCAACCATTAAAAGAGATATTCTGGATTTTCGGGTTGCCATCAGACCGCTCAACAGAATATTTAATTCCTTGGCTAACCGGGGAATCAAATTTTGGCCTGAAAAAAATGACGACCTTAAAATTTATTTTAGTGATCTTATTGGCGATTATGAAAGAATATGGAGTGAAATTGACAATTACACCGACACTATCAATGCTTTAGAAGATACCAACGCCAATCTTTTAAACAACAAAACAAGCTCTATTATTAGAACTTTCACCATCTTGTCTTTCATTACTTTCCCGGCAATGTTGGTTGCCACTATCCTGCAAATAAACACTGCTAATAATCCTATTTTGGGCTCACAATATGATTTCTGGATTATTGCGGGGATTGTGGCTATAACCGTTATTATAATGGGGCTATATTTTAGAAATAAAAAATGGCTTTAAAATTTTACAACTTTCTTACTCGCAAAAAAGAAAATTTTAAATCTTTGCGCCCTAAACTGGTCGGCTTTTACGCTTGCGGTCCGACAGTTTATAATTATGCCCATATTGGCAATTTGAGAACCTATATTTTTGAGGATATCTTAAAAAGAGTGCTTGAATTTAACGGATATGAAGTTAAACACGTGATGAATATTACCGACGTGGAAGATAAAATAATCCGCGATTCTAAAAAAGCTAAAAAAAATATTTTGGATTTTGTAAAGCCATATGAAAAAGCGTTTTTTGAGGACATAAAAAAACTAAATATTGAAAAGGCCTATAAATACCCAAAGGCAACACGACATATCAAAGAAATGATAAAAATCATTTCTGCTCTTTTAAGAAAGGGTTTGGCATATAAGGTAGATGATTCGATATATTTTGATATTTTTAAGTTTAAATCCTATGGCAAATTAAGCGGCTTAAAATCCCGTGAATTAAAAGTTGGCGCCCGGGTTGATGTTGATGAATATGGCAAGGCAGACGCCGAAGATTTTGTTTTGTGGAAAGCCACAAAAGCCAGCGAACCGTCATGGGACGCGCCTTTTGGGAAAGGACGTCCGGGTTGGCATATTGAATGTTCGGCAATGTCAATGAAATACCTGGGAGAGACCTTTGATATTCACGCCGGCGCCGTTGATTTAATATTTCCCCACCACGAAAATGAAATTGCCCAATCAGAAGGGGCAACCGGAAAGCCATTCGTTAACTACTTTATTGAAGGCGAACATCTTCTGGTTGATAGCAAAAAAATGTCAAAATCTTTTGGAAATATTTACACCCTTAGAAATATCGAAACTAAAGGTTTTGACCCCCTTGCTTTTCGCTATTTAGTTTTAACCGCTCATTACCGCTCAAAATTAAATTTCACTTGGGAAAGTTTAAAGGCCGCTCAAAATGCTTTGGAGAAATTAAGGGAATCAATTTTAGAAATAAAAAAAGAAGCCCGACTTCAGAAGTCCGACTTCGAGATCCCCAGAAGTCGGACTTCAGACTTTAATAAATACCATGATAAATTTTTATCTTACATAAATGATGATTTAAAAATGCCGCGCGCCATCGCGCTTTTGTGGAACATTGTTAAGTCAGAAAACTTGAATGCAAAAACAAAATATAATTTAATAATTGATTTTGATAAAGTTTTTGGATTAAATCTTAGTAAAATTAAAATTGAAAAGATTCCGCCGCCGGTTTTGAAACTAGTTAAAGAGCGTGAAAAATATCGTAAAGAAAAGAACTTTAAAAAAGCTGACGAATTTCGCAAAAAAATAGAAAAACTCGGCTGGGTTCTTGAAGATACGCTTGGGGACTCAAAATTAAAACAAAGATAAAAAGCCGTAGACATAGTAGATATATATGTACTCATCGATTTATGCTATAAAGACGATCGTCGTGATAGCATAAATCAATAAATTACAATAAACCAAATTTCGACCTAAGATAATCATCACCCTCAATAGTTCTGGCTTCAATAAAATTTATATATGGACCAACCTTGAAAATCTCTTCAATAAATTGAACTTCACTTATACAGGGATAAGGATAAATAAAAACGCTCTTATGAAGTTGGTGAAACCCCAGTTCTTTTAATTTGGAACGCAAAGCGTTACGCGCCGATCTTTCACTTTCCGGAATATCAAAAGTTACAACTCGCCAAATGCCGTCCCATTTTTTGGGTTTTTTAATTTCTAAATCGTCAAGATTATATCTTAACAATTTTTCCTTCCCCCTATCAGTAATAACAATCTTAGAAAATTTTCCATCTTCTTTAAAATCAACAAGTCTATCGCGTTTCATTATTTTCAAGGATTTTATGAAATTCTGTTTTTTTGTTTTAAATTTTTTAATCAATGGACTAAACATAACAGCGGAGCCAGGCAATATCATTGCGGTAGTTATGACAAAGCCCATAGCTAAAGCTAATAAAACCTGTTTTGACAATTCACCCTTTTTGTTCATATTGATTTTTCGTTATTTATTATTCGTATTACTTCTCTAATACTATTTGAACGATCGTCAGAATAGTATTAATTTTTATTTAAGTTATTTAAATTTGATTAATCAAATCGTTAACCATTTTAATTTCGTCTGCGATGCCTTCAATTAAATCGCAGTTTTTTACCTCATCAAAAGTTACCCAAGCGTGATTTATGCTTTCATCATTAAGCTTTATTTCCCCACTTTGATATGGGGCGTAAAAACTCAAGACAATCACCGGGACATTATCCGGCCTGATGAACGTCATATCGCAAAGATAATTGATTTTTCCGACTTCTATACCGGCTTCTTCTTTAATTTCTCGCCTTAAAGAATTTTCCAAAGCAAAATACCAATGATCGGACGTTGTTTTGGGCTCATTAATATAATCATCCGTAGTCAATCCCCCGCCCGGCACTGTCCATTTGCCGGGAAATACTTTTTTCTCAAAACTGCGCTGAAGCAAAAGATACTTGCCATCTTTATATATAATACAAGTTGAAACAATTCTGTGCAATTCTTTATCCATTGCTTAAAAGCTTACTATATAATTTTTTAAAAAACAATTCACAGGTTTTCAACTATTTTATTTGCGGGAATTTTTTAAAAGAATTATACTATTTGCGAACATGCCTCCGAAAACTTTCAGAAAAGAACAACTTCCACCGCAGGATATTGACGCCGAACAATCGGTGTTGGGCTCTCTTTTGATAGATAAAGACGCTATCATTAAAATCGCCGATATTATCACAGTTGGCGATTTTTACCGCAAATCCCATGAAATTATTTTTCAAGCCATACTTGATCTTTATTCAAAAAGTGAACCGATAGATCTTTTAACCGTCAGTAGCCGACTTAAAGAAAAAAAACAATTCAAAGAAATCGGCGGAATGTCATATATCACAACTCTTATGAATTTTGTGCCGACCGCATCAAATGTTATCCATTACGCCAAGATTGTCAGCCAAAAAAGAGTTTTAAGAGATTTAATAAGCGCTGCCAATGAAATTTCATCACTGGCGTGGGAAGAAAAAAAGGACATTGATGAAATTTTAGATGAGGCCGAAAAAAAAATTTTCAGCGTTTCCCAAACATCGCTTATCCAAGAATTCCAGCACATTAAACTTCATCTTGCCGAGGCCTTTGAGAGATTTGACCGCTTACACAAAGGAGATGACACTTGGCGCGGCATTCCAACCGGTTTTTTAGATTTAGATAAGCAATTGGCCGGCCTGCAAAAAGCTGATTTGATAATTTTAGCAGCCCGTCCCTCTTTAGGGAAAACATCTTTAGCGCTTGATATTGCCAGACACGCGGCAATTAATGAAAAAGTTCCAGTTGGCGTTTTTAGCTTGGAAATGTCAAAACAACAACTAGTAGAGCGGCTTATTGCCGCCGAGGCCAATGTTGATTTATGGCGGCTTAGAACCGGGCAATTGTCCGATGAGGGCATGGATAATGATTTTGATAAAATTGGCAAGGCCCTTGACCGTTTATCAATGGCTCCAATTTTTATAGACGATGCCGCTTCGCCAAATGCTTTGCAAATAAGAACCATGGCCAGGCGGCTTCAATCAGAAAAAGGCCTTGGTCTTCTGATTATTGATTATCTTCAACTAATGCAGGGAACGGGACGGATTGAAAACAGAACACAGGAAGTAAGCGAAATTTCAAGGTCACTGAAAAATCTGGCCAGAGAGTTAAATATTCCTGTTATAGCCGTTTCCCAGCTTTCCCGCGCTCCGGAGGCAAGAACCGATCAAGTGCCTAAACTTTCCGATTTAAGAGAATCCGGATCTATTGAACAAGATGCTGATGTTGTCATGTTTATTTATCGCGAAGATAAAGTCAAAAAAGACACCGACAGAAAAAATATTGCTGAAATTCATATCTCCAAGCATCGCAACGGCCCAACTGGAAAGATTGAATTGTATTTCAATGAAAATTATGTCAGCTTCAAAAATTTAGATAAACTCCACTAAAATAAAAATGTACCCAAAACCTATCAAAGATTTTATAGATAAATTTTCCCGCCTTCCGGGCATTGGCCCGCGCCAAGCAGCACGGCTGGCTTTCTGGCTTTTGAATGGAGAAAAAAACATCCGAGAGGACTTAAAAAAAGCGCTTGAGGGTTTAGGTAAGGAAATTAAAACCTGTCAATCTTGTTATTTCGCCATTGAAAACAACGACAATAATAAGTGCTATTTTTGCGACAATCCCGCTCGAGATCATAAAACAATTTGTGTCGTTGAAAAAGAAACCGATCTTGCTACTGTTGAAAAGTCGGGAGGTTACAAAGGACTCTATCATGTTTTGGGCGGGCTTTTTTCGGCGTTAGACATAGTAATCCCAAAAAATTTAAAAATACCTGAATTAATAAACCGGATAGAAAGCAAAAAAAGCGGGAATAAAAAAGTTGGAGAAGTAATTTTGGCGCTTTCTCCCACTCATGAGGGAGATCTAACCGCGCATTACTTAGAAAGATTACTAAAGCCGCTTAAAGTTAAAATAACGCGGCTGGGGCGAGGTTTACCTTATGGTTCAGATGTGGAATTCGCCGACGCCCAAACATTATCGGGCGCTTTGGAGTCAAGAAAAGAAATAAAATAGAAAAAAGTAAAATATAATTGCTTTTCTGAAGCTTCCGCAGGCATTTTAGCATGGTTTCAAAATTGACCGCATAAGATCTCTCGAGATGACTTATGCGGTCAATTTTGAATAAAATGCCGAGGACGGACAGTAAGGTCGTCGCTGGACGACCGAACACGCGAAGAAAAGTATTTATATTTTATTTAATCCCAGTGATTTCCACTTCTGTAAAATGCTGGCGATGGCCGGCTTTTTTCTTATAGCGGGTCTTGGAATGGTAATGGAAAACAATGACTTTTTTGTTCCGCCCTTGTTTTAATACTTTGGCCGTCACTTTTGCACCTTCAACAAACGGCGTTCCTATTTTTACATTCTCGTCGGCAATTAGCAAAACTTTGTCAAAATCAATATTATCGTCCCCGTTGAGGACGGTTATTTTTTCCAGTTTTAATTTATCACCTTCCTTTATTAAGTATTGTTTTCCTCCAGTTTTTATAACCGCGAGTTTCATATTATTTAGAGCTTTAAGATAAAACTATTTTGATTAATAGTCAATATTTATTTATTTATCAGATATAAAGCAATGCCGCTGACAATAAGAAAACCCTGGGTCAGAAATGTTGCGGCTGTCAAAAAATAAGACAGAATCCGGCTTTTCCCCCAGAGTTTTAACGCCAAAACGCCATTCAGTAAAAAAATTATTATACCAACTGTTGGCAAGATAAATATGCTTTTGACTTCGCCAAAATAATTAACCCCCCAATCTACATTATAATGAAGTACAATGGGAATATTACTTTGCTTTATAAAAAAATAAAAAAATAAAAAAAGTGCGATGTTTAAAAGCAAACTTGAACCTATTAATAACTGGTTAGTTGTATTTTTAAAAAATTCTTTCATATTATCGCTAATAAAAATCCTAAAATTGCAAACGCTGCCAAAGGAGGCAAAGCCGGCATTGGCCGGCGGATTTTCTGAGAGACAAAAATTAAGTGCATCAATAAAAGACCTAATAAAGCAAAAGAAAAAACTAGCCAAGCGGCAACAGGACTTACGGCGTAAGCGGAAGCAGCCATAATAAGCGGGAAAACAAAATCGCCGGTGCCAAGCATCATAAAGCCCTCTCCCGGGCGAGCTTCGTTAAGATGCGATTTAAATCCATGCCAATGTTCGGGAAAAATCATGGCGAAAATCGCCCGGCCGGAAATCATTGCTTTCGCCATTCTAACCATGTGTTTGGTTTTATAAACCGCAACATAATCATAGATAGACATAATAATTAAAATTAAAACCGCCGTCCAAGGATTAAGCGAGGTGCCAAGCAAAGCGGCAATGCCCGGCAAAGTTAAAATTAAAATCAGATTATGAAGCCACACCTGCGACCAAATAATATAAAGAAAAATCAAAAATAAAGAGAAAATAAATGCCCAAGTATCGGTAATAAAAATACTCAAAGTGGTAAATGTCCCGGAAAATAAAGCAAAAAAGAAAAAGAGTCGCAAAAAAAGACCGCCATGCATAATGCGGATCAAACCCAAGACAATGGCCGTGCCAATACCAAAAGCCAATAAAAATTGCCACCAAGATATTGCGGGGTTTTGAATCCCGGAAACAAAACCTGAGCTATAAATTTTAGCAGCTGAAAAAATACTGATAACGCCAATCAAAGAAAAAGAAGCCAACTCCTGCAAAAACATTTTTAAATTTAAATTATGCGGGATCATAAATTTAATTTTTGTACCGCTACGGGGAATCGAACCCCGATTGCCGCGTTGAGAACGCGATGTCCTGAGCCATTAGACGATAGCGGCCAGAAACTAAAAAAGAATTTGTTAAGCTCTTTGACATTATAAACTAAATTCTTGCTTTTCTCAACTTTTACAGATTATAATTTTTGTGGCATAATTCAGCATAATGATTTCCTCAAAAAATTTGGTTTTTCTTCACGGCTGGGGCCTGTCATCCAAAATATTCAAACCGATTATTTATTTATTAAAGAATGATTATAAAATCTATGCTTTAGATTTGCCTGGATTTGGCAACGCGCCTATAGAAAAACCCATGGTTTTGAAAGATTATGCCGAAACAGTCCATGATTTTTTGGAAAAAAATAAAATTGAAAAGCCGATTATAATCGGTCATTCTTTCGGAGGCGCTGTGGCAATAAAATTAGCAATTCTTCATCCGGAAAGCGTGTCAAAAATCGTTCTTGTCTGCGCCAGCGCCATTCGACAGCCGCACCGAAAAATGGTTCTGATCAAAAAAGCGGCCGACCTTTTGAAACCGCTTTTTCCGGAGAAATTAAGAAAGTTTGTTTTGAAATTACTAAAACTCGACCAAACCGATTACGCTAAAATCGAAAGCCCTGAACTAAAAGAAACGTTTAAAAACATCATAGGCGAGGATTTAAAACCTTATCTGCCTTCGATAAAATCGCCGGCGCTCGTTATCTGGGGAGAAAAAGACACCGTGACGCCGCTTAGCGAAGGAAAACTCATTGCTGAGACCATCCCCGATGCAAAATTTGCAATTGTAAAAAATGCCGGTCATTTTTTATTTTTAGAAAAACCGGAAGAGTTTATTAAATTGATAAAAGAATTCGCTTCATCATGATGCCTCTTAAAAATCTTCTATATCTTCTTCAGCTTGAGGAGTATGATTTAAAACGCTTTAATGATTGGCTACAGCGCTATCCAAATCGAATTGTTTTAGAAAAAAAGAGCCACTTAAATTGGACTCCAAAAGCCCGGACGATTTTTATATTGGCTAAAATTTTTAATATTAGAACGGCGGTTTTTATTCTTTCACCGATTGATTTACTATTTAAAAAAATTCTTGTTTATAAAGCTCGCGCCAAAAGAAAAAAGATGGCTGATCTCACAGTAATCGGAATCACAGGTTCTTTTGGGAAAACTACTGTTAAAGATGAAATGTCCCACGTTTTAATGTCAAAATATCAAGTGTTAAAAACCGAGGGAAATTATAATACCCTGCTTGGAATAACTAAAACCATAATGCAAAATTTGAAACCGGAACATGAAATTTTTGTCTGTGAAATGGCCGCTTATCAGCCGGGCGATATAAAAGCAATCGCCGGAATTATTAAACCAAAAATTGGCATTGTCACCGCCATCGGGCCGATGCACCTTGAAAGATTCGGCTCAATGGAAAATATTTTGAAAACCAAAATGGAACTTATTGAGTCGTTGCCATCTGGCGGCATCGGTTTTTTACCAAAAGAATTAGAATCTCAAATATTTAACTACTTCCATAATTCCAATTATGGAAGTAAAAATACAATAGAATTTTTTTCTTCAAAAGAAGATTTAATGATAAAAGTCGGAGAAATTTTCGGACTGACGCCAGATGAAATATTGGGACGCCTAAAAACAATGCCGCCAACCCCGCACCGGCAAGAAATTATAAAAACATCGGGCAATATCACTATTATTGATGATACTTACAACTCCAATCCGGCGGGATTTATGATGGCTTTAGAAACCCTGGAAAATATCAAAGCCGGAAGAAAAATTCTGGTCACTCCCGGAATGGTTGAACTTGGCGAAAAGCAGTTTGAATTAAATAAAGATGCGGCGAAAGCTGCGGCCAAAATCGCCGACTATGTAATCATAGTCGGCGAAACCAACAAAAAAGCCCTTGAAGAAGGCCTAAAAGAAGAATTAAAAAATGATTTCGAAAAAAAAGTCCTTTGGGCGCCGGACTTAGATTCGGCTAAATCAAGACTTTCAGAAATTACCATTCCAAATTCCGTCGTTCTCTTAGAAAACGATCTCCCCGACCATTATTTTTAATTTTTAGTACCTCCACTGGTTTTAGAAATCAAATCGGAATCATAGCTGAACATCAGTGATTGGCGTTCTTTATAGCGCTCAAATCCAAGTTCTATGAGTTTATCCAACAACTTGTCAAAACTAAGCCCTGATTTTTCCCAAAGATAAAACGCCAATGAACCGGGCAAGGTATTTATTTCAGTTATCCAGAAATTTTCCGTATCCGGCTTAACCATAAAATCAACCCGCGAAATGCCGGCGGCGTCAACTGCCCTAAACGCTTTAATCGCTGTTTCCTGAATTTTTTTAGTTAATTCTTCGCTAATCGGTGCCGGCACAAGACGCGACAAACCGGCCATACCTTTAGTTTTTCCGCCTTTCAAATATTTGTCTTCGTAAGTTAACATAGCTTCGCCTTTTAGCGGTTGCTCGCAGACCGAAGCGGTAAGTTCGTTATTGCCCAAAACCGAACAGTTTATTTCAATAATATTTTCTTTCCCCTCTTCAACAATAATCCGCCTGTCAAAATGAGAAGCAACATCAATTGCATTTTCTAATTCTTGGAGACCCCTGGCTTTGCTGATAGCCACACTGCTCCCCAAATTTGCTGGTTTAACAAAAACCGGATAGCCCAAAATTTTTTCTATATTTTTTATAATCTCAATTTTGTCATTTTCCCATTCACTCTTTAAAAACCAGACATATTTTACAACCGGAAGATTGTCATCTTTAAAGACGGATTTTTGAATAATTTTATCCATACCGACGGCCGAACCGGTAACTCCGCTTCCGACATAAGGCACGTCGGCCATCTCAAAAAGCCCTTGGAGCGTGCCATCTTCGCCGAAAGTGCCGTGAATCACCGGAAAATAAATATCAGCCGAGATTTTATTTAAAAATGATTTTATAACATTTGCCGGAATGAGCGATCTAACGCTCGGCGAGGCTTGAAATATATATTCCGCCGCCTTAATATCTTTTAGCTTTAAATTTTTAAAGCTTTCGATTTTTTCAAGTTGTTTGTCAATCAGCCATCGGCCGGTTTTATTAATATAAATCGGGATAACTTCATATTTATCGCGATCTATATTCTCAAAAACCTGCATCGCCGTCACAATTGAAACTTCGTGTTCCACCGAGCGACCGCCAAAAACCACCGCCACTTTTGTTTTAGAGTTTTTCATACGAAAAATTATACACTATTTACTAAAAATAATAAATAAATTATTTATTATTGCTCCACCGGCTTATCCGGAGGAATTGCCAAGTAGCTGAATATAAATTGAGCCAAATCATGAAAAACCGACACCGTTGTGCTTTCAGCAAAACGAACCCCTTTGGGATCATCAAGTTTAATTAAAGCAATAAATTTCGGGTCGTAAGCCGGCGCGAAACCGACAAAAGTGTGAATATATTCATCAAGATAACCGCCATTTTTTAAATCTGGCACTTGAGCCGTGCCGGTTTTACCGGCAACGGTGTAGCCTTTGATCTGAGCTCGGCGGCCGCTGCCGTTTTCAACAGCTTTAACCAGCATATTGATTAATTTAACCGAGGTCTCGGAAGAAATAATTTGCGCTGGCGAATCATTTTTTGTCTCATGAGTTTCGCCATTGCGGGAAATGATCTTAGCAACCAAATGAGGTCTCACTAGTTTACCGCCATTAGCAATTGCCGACAAAGCCCGGAGTAGTTCTATGGGTGTTAAGGCCACGCCTTGGCCAAAAGAAGCTGTAGCAAAATTAACATCTCTCATGCTTGATAAAACTGAAAGATCTCCGGAAACTTCATTAACATCAATGCCGGTTTTGATGTCAATACCAAAATCTTTTAAATATTTGAGAAATATGTCTTTTGGCACTTTCTGTTCTATAAAAATAGCTCCGGTGTTTAAAGATTGCTCCAAAACCGTAGTCATTGTCTGCCAACCTAAAATTTCATCGGGTATTGAATTAGAAATGGTCCTGTCATTAATTTGAACGCTGCCGGTGTTGTAATATTTTGTTTCCGGTGTAACGGCGCCGGTTTCAATGCCGATGGCCATGGTAATTGGTTTAAATACTGAACCGGGCTCATAGCGCTTCAAAGTGGCAGGATTAACAAAAATACTTTTGTCTAAAGCAACAGAATAATTATTGGCATCGAAATCCGGAAAAGAAGCCATAGCCATGATATCGCCACTTTTAGGGTTCATCACAACAATAGAGCCGTTATTAGCCTGCCATTTTTTAACTGCCTCAGCCAATAACGTTCCGGCTTGAGCTTGGATTGCCGAATCAATGGTCAAAACTAAATCGGCGCTGGAAATTAATCCGGAAAGATCCTTGTCGTAATATTCTTCGAGTCCATACTGGCCAGCCTGGCCATTTTTGTTAAATCCCAAAAACCCGATAACCTGCGAAAGATATAGCCCTTCCGGATAATATCTTAACGTTTCATCGTCAATGCCAAGAGCCGGTTCTTTTAGAGCTTTAATAGCATTAACAACATCATCGGAAACTTTCTTTTTTAAAATTTCGTAAGGATCGTTTGGTTTTGATAATTTTTGAAACAAAAGCTGTTCATCAAACCCCAAAATGGGAACCAGTTTTTTTGCCAAGCTTGCCGGATCCTTCACTTTTGCCGGCACGGCATAAACTAAGGGAAACTCTTTATTTAAAGCGACGGCATAAGGAACATTATCCTTGTCGGTTAAAAAAATGCTGCCGCGAGGAATAGCGTTGTTATTATCGCTTATGTTTTTTGCTTTTGCCAAATAATAATCATGGCGAATCACGGTTAAATAAAAAAAACGCCCCCAGATAAGGAGGCCCAGCAAGACAAACACCAAAATTAAAACCAAAATTCGATTTTCCGGATTATATTTTATCATAGCCCTTATTGATTTTTGGCTACCGAGCCAACAAGTTTAACATATTGAATCTGATCACTAACAACGAGATTCAGGTCTTGGGCCGCTTTTTTAAGAAAACCAATGCTTCGCTTGTCAGAGAGTTCCAGATTAAGAGCTCTGATCTCCATTCTTAGATTGTTAATGTTTTTTTGCAACATGGTTTTCTGATAATTTGCCATAACCACACTATTAGTCATAAATAAATAAGAAACCGTCAAAGCTACAATGCTTAAAACCAAAATTGCGTTAAGCGCTTCTATTTTAATACTTTTAAATGCTCTTATTTTTAATATGGCTTCTGTCATATTTTTTCTATTACTCTTAGTTTCGCGCTGCGGCTTTTAGGATTAGCTTTTAATTCTTCAACCGAAGCGGTAAGGGGTTTTTTATTTAAAATTTTAATTATATTTTTTTTGTTTAAATCTTTTGCCCAATTTTTTATTAAGCGATCCTCTAAAGAATGAAATGAAATGAATGCCGCTCTCCCGCCGCTCGGTAAAACTTTCGGGATATCAACCAAGGCCTTTTTTATTTCCACAAGCTCAGAGTTGACTTCAATCCTTAGTGCCTGAAAGATTCTGGTTGCCGGATGAATCTTCCCCCGCCGCTTTATAATTTTTTCAATAATTCTCACTAATTCTCCTGTCGTTTTAATGCGCCTCTCCCCGCGCGCTTTAATAATTGCGGCCGCAGTTTTTAAGGCTTTTAGTTCTTCGCCGAATTCTTTGAATATCCTCGCAAGTTCCGCCTCACTGTAATTATTTAAAACATCTTCGGCCGTCACCTGCGCCTTAACGTCATAACGCATATCAAGAATTTCATCCCTTTGAAATGAAAACCCTCTTCCGGAATTCTCCAACTGGCTGGTTGACATGCCGAAGTCAAACAAGATGCCTTCAATTCGATTGAATCCGCTCTCTTTAACAATCTTTATAATATTTCCGAAAGATCCGAAAGAATCATTTACAAAAAGAACTCTGTTTCCAAATTCCGCTAAATTGCTCCTGGCGCGGATTATTGAATCAAGATCGCGATCAATCGCAATTAATTTTCCGTTCGGAGCAGTGTTCTCTAAAATTGCTCTGGCGTGGCCGCCATTGCCAACCGTGGCGTCAACAAAATTTTGGTTCGACTGCGGATTCAAATATTTCAAAATTTCGTTTAAAAGAACCGGAATGTGTGCCATTTTTATATCCCAAACTCGCTTAGCCCTTCGGCAATATCGCCGGATAATTTTTCGGACTCGGCAATATATTTATTCCAAACATTCTCGCTCCAAAGCTCAAGGCGATCCTGGACACCGATGACCACGACTGATTTTTCAAGCTTGGCGTATTTCTTCAACGATTCGGGAATTAAAACGCGGCCCATTTCATCAATCTCAATCTCGCAAGCGCCCGACAGCATAAATCTTTTAAAATTTCTGGCCTTTTTCTGGCTCAACGGAAG